>WNFW01003045.1_pt1 | contig 17477 bp, 15 predicted proteins | sample 5400131 | NCBI WGS metagenome assembly WNFW01 (sample SAMN13153362, study PRJNA577476) | soil metagenome | isolation source: 20 cm soil or saprolite under grassland replicate 1 | place: USA:California | collected 2016-06-15 | reverse complement strand
GCAAAGGCCGCGATGGTTACGCAAAGGGGCGCGAAGGCGCCTTGACCGATCGGGTCCCTCGCGCTCTCTCCATCGTCATTCCGGGGCGCTGCGGAGCGGCGAACCCGGAATCCATATTCCAGAGGCTCGTGTTCATGGATTCCGGGCCCGGCCTTTCGGGCCGTCCCGGAATGACACTTTCGCGACCAGGAACAAGCCTATGGATCGCACCACTACCCCGTGGGCGCCAAAACGCCGCGGCGGATCTGGTCGCGTTCGATCGATTCGAACAGGGCGCGGAAATTGCCCTCGCCGAAGCCGTCATTGCCCTTACGCTGGATGATCTCGAAAAAGATCGGGCCGATCACGGTCTCCGTGAAGATCTGCAACAACAGCCCCTGCCCTTGCGCCGGCGCGCCATCGATCAGGATCTGGTCGCGCTTGAGGCGCGCCAGGTCTTCGCCATGGCCGGGCACCCGGGCGTCGACCGCCTCGTAATAGGTCTCCGGTACCGACATGAATTTGACGTCGCGGCCGCGCAGGGCCTCGACGGTCTGGTAGATCTCGTTCGCCGCGAGCGCGATGTGCTGGATGCCCTCGCCGTGATAAGCCTCGAGGTATTCGGCGATCTGCGATTTGTCGTCGGCGCTCTCATTGATCGGGATGCGGATCTTGCCGCATGGGCTGGTCATCGCCTTGGAATGCAGCCCGGTGAATTTGCCCTCGATGTCGAAATAACGGATCTCGCGGAAATTGAAGAGCCGCTCGTAGAACTCGGACCACAAACCCATGCGGCCGCGATGCACGTTGTGGGTCAGATGGTCGATTTCGGCGAGGCCGACGCCGGGGATCGTGCGCTCCGACACGAGCGGGGTGAAATCGACGTCGTAGATCGTGTGGTCGCCGTAACGGTCGACGAGATAGATCAGGCTGCCGCCGATCCCTTCGATGGCCGGGATGTTGAGTTCCATCGGGCCGAGCTTGCCGTGCACCGGCTTGGCGCCGAGCTTGATCGCGCGGTCATAGGCCGCGGCGGCGTCCTTGACGCGAAAGGCGATGGCGCAGACCGAGGGCCCGTGCAATCGCGCGAAGGCCTGCGCGAAGCTTTCCGGCTCGGCGTTCAGGATGAAATTGACGTCGCCCTGCTTGTAGAGTGTGACATTTTTCGAGCGGTGCCGCGCCGCCGCGACAAACCCCATCTGCTCGAACAACGCCGCCAATTGCTGCGGGTCGGGGCCGGTGTATTCGACAAACTCGAACCCGTCCGTTCCCATCGGGTTATCCCAGAGATCATGCGGGGGATCACCCCGGGGATTACGCGGGGCCGGGTTGTCGCTCATCGCCGCTCTCCGAAAAGGCGTCCCTCCGATGTGGTCGCGAGCGCGGGCTTAATTTTGCTGCATTTGCAGCGCCCTTTGCAGCAAAATCCCTCCCGGTTCCTGCCGCGACGAGATATGGGAACAAATCAGGAACTAATCAAGAGGCGGCGGAAAATTCGGCCTAGTCGGCGGCCGCGGGTTGTTCGAACTCCACATCGAGAAGCCGGTCGGCGTGGGTAAAAATCTCGAACCCGTCGTGCCGCGCGACCGCGGCCAGGGTGATGCCTGCGGCCTCCGCGACCCGCACGGCAAGCGCGGTCGGCGCCGACACAGCCACCAGGATCGGCACGCCAAAAATGGCGGCCTTCTGGATCATCTCCACGGAGACGCGGCTGGTCAGCAGGACGGCGCCGCCGGCCGCCGAAATGCCGTCGCGGGCTGCAGCGCCGATCAGCTTGTCGAGGGCGTTGTGACGACCGACATCCTCGCGCGCCGCAACGATGCCGGCTGTCGGCAACCAGAGCGCCGCGGCGTGCAACGCGCCGGTCGCGCGGTTCATCGGCTGCCAATCGGGAAGCGCCGCCATCGCGTCAAAAATCTCTTTGCGCGATAGCCCCGCGTCGCCGGTGACGGGCGGCGGTGCGCGCATCGCGTCGGCGAGGCTCTCCAATCCGCACAGGCCGCAGCCGCTCGGACCAGCGAGACGGCGCCGGCGCTCCCAATAGGCGACCGACGGCTGATGCGCCAAGCTCATGCGCAGCATGATCCCGTCTGCCGTCGATACGGTTTCGAGCGTTTCGACATCGCACGGCGATCGGATAATTCTCTCGGTCAGCGAAAAGCCGATCGCGAAGTCCGTCAGGTCGGCAGGTGTCGCCATCATCACCGCATACGCAGCGCCTTCGTAGGAGAAGGCGATCGCGGTTTCCTCCGGGACGGCCCGGGTCGTGCGCGGCGCGAGGCGCGGCCCGGGCATTCGCCGCTGGACAAACCGAGACGCATCGCAAAACGGGCGGGGCGGAGCGCCGATCTCAAATGGTGTCATTGCGGCCGCCTCCGCTGGCGTCGGACGGCGGCAGCGGCGCCGACTGCGAGCCCGGCGGCCGCGGCGATGAGCGCCATCTTGACCGGCGCCTCACGGAACCCGCGCAGCGCCGCACGGCCGGCAATCCCGGTCGCACGCGCGAGATCGGAAGCGATGTTCGACAGCGGGTTGCCGGAGATCATGTCGGAAGGCGCCGAGAATTCACCGGATACCGGACCCTCGCGGAAGATTCGAACCGGCACTGATTTCGCGGCCGGCACTTTCGCCCGCTCGGCATGGTGCCACAGCGGCACCAGCACATTGCATTCGGGGTAATAGCCGGCGCAGCAGCCCTCAGGGATGTCGTAGGCGATCACGGTAAGCGCGCCGAGCCGGCGATCGATACCGTCATCGGCGGCGGTGACGAGGGTAACCCGATCGCCCTCCTGCAACCGCAAGCGGTCGATGTCGTTGCGATGCATCAGAACGACCATGCGGGTGCCGTGGATGCCGCGGAAGCGGTCGTTGTAGCCATAGATCGTCGTGTTGAACTGATCGTTGCTGCGCAAGGTGATCAGGCGCAGCACATCGCGGCCGCTCGGCATTGCGTCGGGATCGGCATCAAGCTGCTTCGGCGTGATGAAATTGGCTTTGCCGGTCTTGGTTTTCCACTCGCGGTGCCGAGCGCCCAGAGGCCGGTGGAAACCGCCCGGCTGCCACATCCGCTCGTTGATCCCGTGGAAAATTTCGGGATAGGTCTCGGCGATCGCGGCACGCACCAGGGAATAATCGGCGACCCAGGCGTCCCAGTGGATCTTCGGATTTGGCGGCAATGTCGCCTTTGCGAGGCCAGCGACGATGGCCGGTTCCGACAGCAGATGCTGGCTCGCCGGCGGCTGCAGGCCGAGCGAGCCGTGGATGCAGGCGGTGCTGTCCTCCACCGACACGGCCTGCGGTCCGCTCGCTTGCTGATCCAACTCGATGCGGCCGAGACAAGGCAGGAGGTAGGCGACGCGGCCGTGGATCAAATGGCTGCGGTTGAGCTTGGTGGCGATCTGCACTGTCAGCCGCAGCTTGCGCCAGGCCGGCTCCATGCGGCCGCGATCGGGGATCGCCCGCACGAAATTGCCGCCGAGCCCGATAAAGCCATGCACCTGGCCTTTCAGGATTTGCTCGCATGCCTCGACTGTGTTGAGACCCTTGTCGCGCGGCGGCTCGAACCCGAACTGTTTCTTCAGCTTGTCGATTGGCACCAGCTCCGGTTTTTCGGTGATGCCGACCGTGCGTTGGCCCTGCACGTTTGAATGGCCGCGCACGGGACAGATCCCGGCGCCCGGTTTGCCGATATTGCCGCGCAACAGCAGGAAATTAACGACCATCTGCACGGTCTCGACGCCTTTGCGGTGCTGCGTCAGGCCCATCCCATAGATGCCGAGGACCTTCTCCGCTTGGGCGTAGACGGTCGCCGCCGCCTCCAGGGCGCTGCGCGACAACCCCGATCGCTCCTCCAGCTCGGACCAATCGTAGCCGCGCACCGCGGCAGCGAAGGCATCGAAGCCGTGCGTATGCTGCTTGATGAAGGCGCGGTCGAGCACCGGCCAGCCACCCTGCCGCTTGGCAATGTCGTCGGCTTCGATCAGCGCCTTGCACAAGCCGAGCAATGCCGCGATATCGCCGCCGGCCTTAACCTGGTGGTATTGCGAACTGATCGGCGTCGAAGCACCGGTCAGCATCTCGGCCGGGCGCTGCGGGTTCAAGAATTCGATCAGCCCGCGTTCCTTCAGCGGGTTGAAGGTGACGATCGGAACGCCACGCTGCCTTGCATCCTGCAAATCGTGCAGCATGCGCGGGCTGCTGGTGCCGACGTTCTGTCCGAAAAAGAAAATGCAATCGGTCTCGGCAAAGTCGTCGAGGGTCACCGTGCCAACCGGCACGCCGATGCTCTCGGGCAGCGCCACGGAGGTGCTCTCGTGACACATGTTGGAGCTGTCAGGGAGATTGTTGGTGCCGTAGAGCCGGGCCAACAGCGCGTACATGTAGGAGGCTTCGAGCGAGGCGCGGCCCGACGCGTAAAACACGACCGATTTCGGATCGAGCGCCTTCAGCTCCTGGCCAATATCGCGAAAAGCATCCTCCCACTCGACCGGCTTGTAGGTGTCGCTCACCGCATCCCAGCGCATCGGGCGCGTCAGGCGGCCCAATTCCTCGAGATCGTGATCGGCCCAGGTTTCGAGTTCCCGCAGCGTGTGCGCGGCGAAAAATTCGTCGGCGACGCGCCGTGTCGTGATCTCCCAGGTGGTTGCCTTAGCGCCGTTTTCGCAGAATTCGAGCGGGTGCGGCTCGGCCGGCTTGGCCCAGGCGCAGCTGACGCAGGCGAACCCGTCGGGCTTGTTTTGGCGCAGCAATGCCGGCGGGGCGCTGGCGACCACCCGCTCGCGCAACAGGCTCCGCGCGACCGATTTCGCTGAACCCCAGCCACCGGCGGGGCGATCATAGGGGCGCGCCGACGGGCGCTGTCGGGGTTCCTTCTCCTCGACGAAGAGGTCAATTTCCGTAGCCATAACCGCTCTCCCGGCACTTGTTCCCTTAACGCCGGGAGGAAGCCGAAACTCCGTATCGGGAGATGCGGGGCTTGATCTGAACCTTCGATGACGAGGTCCGGAATCGAACGACGAAGGCTTCGTCACCCGCCCTCGCATGCGCTTGGGCACCCCTCTCCCGCGGTGCGGGAGTAAGGGTTTTGCGTCAGGCGGCCTGCGCGACCGGGACCGGTGGCTCGCCCTTCAGCATCAGGCGGTAGAGGTAGCGCTTCTCGTTCATGTCGTAATCGGGGTTGGCCTTGTGCATGACGCTGCGGTTGTCCCACATGACCATGTCGCCGTGCTGCCATTGGTGGCGGTATTCGTATTTCTTTTGCGTCGCATGCGTCATCAATTCGGTGACGAGATCGAGCGCCTCGTCGTCCGGCATGCCGACGATCCCCTCGATGCGCACCGGGTTGAGGAAGAGGGCCTTCCTGCCGTTCTCGGGATGCACCCGCACGAGCGGATGGATGCCGGGCGGCGGCAAGGCCTTGAGGCTCTCTTCGTTCAACGGCTTTAAGGGGCGCGGGCTGTATTTGCTGAGATAGACGTGGATCGCCTTCAGCTCGTCGATCTTGCGCTTCATCGCTTCGGACAATTCGTCATACGCCAAATGCATGTTGACGTATTGCGTGTCGCCGCCGCGGCTCGGCAATGCCACCGGGTAGAGGATCGTCGCCTTGGGCGGCGCCGGGTGGTTCGAGTGATCGGTGTGGAAGGTCTCGCCCGGGATCATGCGCCGGTCGCCGAGGAATTCCTGGTTCGTCACGTAATACATCTCGGGAAAGCCCGGGATGTGATGGTCCTTTTTGTCATGCGGCTGCAATTCGCCCCAGAGCTGAACGGCGCGCTTGAAATCGGCCGGCTCGTATTTCTGGTCGCGCACGACGAGCACGTGGTGCTTGGCAAACGCCGCGTTGAGGACGGCCCGGGTCTCGGCATCGACCGGCTTGGTCAGATCGAGGCCGCGGATTTCGGCCCCGGTGTGCTCGGTCAAGGGCGTGATTGTATGCGCCATGGCGTGTTCTCCTCGGCGGACGGCCGTTTGCGGGAAATTTATGCTCCGCCGGCGACCCCGTCTATCGCACTCTATGCATGCCCCCACCCTAACGCTCCCCCGCAAGCGGAGGAGGGGATATCCTCCAGGCGATGGCGGATGATGCCGAGCTGATCATCGCGGGCGGCGGCCTCAACGGGATGCTGCTCGCGGTCGCCTGCGCCGGCGCCGGGCTGTCGACGATCGTCATCGACCGGCAGGACCCGGCGGCGATGACCGCGGACCGGTTCGACGGGCGCACCTCGGCGATCGCCTATGGCTCGCGCCTGGTCTTTGACGGGATCGGACTATGGCAGGCGATCGAGCGCGAGGCCGAGCCGATCCGCGAGATCCGCGTCGCCGACGACGACTCGCCCTTGTTCCTCCACTACGACCACCGCGAATTGGGCGGCAGCGCGCCGCTCGGCTACATCGTCGAGAACCGGGTGTTGCGGCGCGCGCTGTTCGACCGCGCCGCGATCCTGCCGAGCCTCAAGCTGCTGGCGCCTCGCGCCGTGACCGCGATGACCGCCGATGAGGGCGGCGCTGTCGTGAGGCTGGCCGATGGCGCGCAACTCCGCACGCGGCTCGTGGCCGCCGCCGACGGGCAGAACTCGCCGCTGCGGCGCGCCGCCGGTATCGGCACCGTCGAATGGCGCTACCGCCAGACCGGCATCGTCACGACCGTGCGGCATGAGCGGCCGCATGCCGGCATCGCCGTCGAGCATTTTCTGCCGGCCGGCCCCTTCGCGATCCTGCCGATGACGGATGACCCATCAGAGGATGCGGCGCATACGCACCGCGCACGCTCCTCGATCGTATGGACCGAGGATGCCGATCTCGCGCCGCATCTCCTGGCCCTGTCCGACACCGAATTCGCGGCGGAGCTGCGCACCCGGTTTGGCGATTTTCTAGGGCATGTCGAGCCGGTCGGGCCGCGCTGGAGTTACAAGCTGGCGCTGATGCAGGCCGAGCGCTATGCCGGCCGCCGCCTGGCGCTGGTCGGCGAGGCGGCGCATGTCATCCACCCGATCGCGGGGCAAGGGCTCAACATCGGCATCCGCGACATCGCTGCGCTCGCCGAGATCATCATCGATGCGCGCCGCCTCGGTCTCGATATCGGCGACCCGTCGCTCCTCGAACGCTACGAGCGCTGGCGCCGTTCGGACGCGCTGGTGCTCGCGGCGGTGACCGACGGGCTCAACCGCCTGTTCTCAAACACGATCGCGCCGGTCAAGCTCGCGCGCGATGTCGGGCTCGCCGTTGTCAATCGCCTGCCGCCGTTGAAACGCCTCTTGATGCAGCACGCCATGGGCGTCTTGGGCGACCGCCCCCGCCTCGCCCGCGGCGAGCCGCTTTAGCTAACCGCGCGGGGGTTCGCGGCTGAGGCCCTTCATGGCAATTGCGGCGAGATACTCGCGCCAGCGCCGGTCATGCTCGACCCCGAGCCGGTAGAGGTATTCCCACGAAAAAATACCGGTGTCGTGCAGATCGTCGAATTTGATGCGCACGGCATAATTGCCGACCGGCTCCAGATCCATGATCCCGACATGAGCGCGTCCAGCGACAATCGTCTTCTCGCCCGCCCCGTGGCCCTGCACCTCGGCCGACGGGCTCTCGACCCTGAGATATTCGGCGGGGAGGCTGAATTTTTTGCCGTCGTCGAACGCGATCTCGAGCCGCTTGGCGGCACGCTTCAAGCGCAATTCGACCGGCCAGGGCGCCTCAGCCATTGCGCTCGGCGACGGGCGGCAGCCGCTTGCTGGGGATCTCGTCCTCGCGCAAGGTGCGCGCCTCGTCGACCAGCATGATCGGGATGCCATCGCGGATCGGATAGGCGAGCCCGGCCTCCTCGCTGATCAATTCCTGCGCGGCGCGATCATAGCGCAGCGGCCCCTTGGTCAAGGGACAGACCAGGATTTCCAACAGCTTGGGGTCGATGTCGGAGGGTTCGTCCATATCGTCCTCCGGATGCTCCTGCAAATGATCCCGCGAACGCTCAGTGCCGTGTCGCGCCGTTCTCGTCCGAGGCGAAGTTCTGGCCCGGGTCGACCGCCGCCATCTCGACCAACGCGATCAAGAGGCGCGCCCGCTCGTCGAGATCGGGGGCTTCGAGCAGCGCCTGCTTTTCGCTTGGGACAAACGGGCAGAGCATGGCGATCGAGTTGATCAGATGCTCGCCCGCGGCTTTTTCGATCGCCTCCCAATCGGCCGAGATCTGGCGCTGATCGAAAAACGCCTTCAGGCCGCGGATAAAGCGGTCGCGGTCGAATTCGGCGCCGGTCTGCGCGTCGAGGTCGCGCGCGAAGGGCCGCCAATCGGGCCGCACGCGGCGATAACCGCTCAACACCGGGAATTCCTCGGCGATGCGGAAGCGTGACAGACCGGTCAGCGTGATCATGTAACGCCCGTCATCGGCCTCGGTGAAGGAGGTGATGCGGCCGGCGCAGCCGACCGGATAGACCGGCGGGTTCATCGCGCCGCGGCCTCTATTATCCTGGAGCTCCGGTTCGCTCGGCTGCACCATGCCAATGAGGCGCTCGCCGCCCAGCGCGTCCTTCGTCATCGTGAGGTAGCGCGGCTCGAAGATGTTGAGCGGCAACCGCCCGCGCGGCAACAGCAAGACGCCGGTCAGCGGGAAGATCGGCAGGATGTCGGGCAATGCCCGCTCGCGATCGCTCATGCCGCGCTCTCCTTCCCGCCGTGCCTCAGGCAAACATCCTTCAGGCAAACATCCCTCATGCAAACATCAGCGCGGAGAGGCGCCGCCGCGCGCTCAGGGTCAGCGGATCGGTCGGCCCCATGACCTCGAAGAATTTGACGAGCTGCTTCCTCGCCGCTTCGTCGTTCCATTTGCGGTCGCGCTTGAAGAGGGTCAGCAATTCGTCGATCGCGACCTCGCGCTCGCCGCTGCCGAACAGCGCCGTCGCCAATTCGAAGCGCGCCTCGTGATCGTCCGGGTTCTGCTCGACGCGGCTCTTCAGCTTGCCGGCGCCGGCCATCGCCTTCTGCGCCTGCTCGGCCAATTCGAGGGCCGAGCGGGCCGCCGCGATCTCGGCATGGTTGGCCTGGGCTGCCGGGACCTGCGCCAGCGCCTGATGCGCCTTGTCGAGCTCGCCGCGCGCGGTCAGGGCGCGGATGAGGCTGCCCAGCGCCTCCCATTGCTCCGGCTCCTGCTGCAGGATCTGTGAATAGAGCGCCGCCGCGGTGGCGTGATCGCCGCTCTGCGAGGCCTCCTTCGCCATCGCCATCGCCTCCTCGATCGGGGAAGGGCCGGCCGCCCCGCCACCGAGCCGCTGGACGAACTGCTTGACCTGGCTTTCCGGCAGCGCGCCGACAAAGCCGTCGACCGGCCGCCCGTCCTTAAAGGCATAGACCGCGGGGATCGACTGGATACGCATCTGCTGCGCGATCTCGGGGTTCTCGTCGATGTTGAGCTTGACCATGCGGACCGCGCCATTGGCGCCGCGCACGACCTTCTCCAAGATCGGACCCAATTGCTTGCAGGGGCCGCACCAGGGCGCCCAGAAATCAACGATGACCGGCTGCTCGAACGAGGCATCGACGACCTCGGCCATGAAATTGGCCGTGCTCACATCCTTGACGGGCGCGGCCGTGCCGACAGCGCCCGGCCCAGCGCCACCGATCAAAGGTTCATTGGCCATGGGGGTCTTCTTCTCTCCGGGGGAATGCCTGCCAGAACATGGCGGCAGCACGCGGCGATGACAAGCGCCGCGGCGACCGCCGCCGCGCCGTGCTCAGGCGGAGCCCGGGCCGGGTTCAGCCGCGTCGAGATCGACAATGCGCGGCGTGTGCCCGCACCTGTCGATAAAGCGCAAGAGATCGGCCGGCGCGATCGCCGTCGTACGGTCGTTTTCGAGCGGGTGATAATTGAGCGGGTCGTGCGCGAGCATGCCCTTATCGAGCACCACCCGGACGCGATGATCGCGGTCATTGATGAGCGCGAATGGCGTGACGCTGCCGGGCCTGACGCCGAGCGCCTCGTACAGCAGATCGGCGTTGCCGAAGGAGAAGCGCGGCGCCGCGAGCGCGTCCGCCAGCCGCTTCAGGTCGACGCGGCGCTCCTCGAGCGCGACAACGAGCCACAGCCCGGCTTTTTTGTCTTTCAGGAAGAGGCTCTTGCAATGACCGCCCGGCAGTTCGCCGCGCAAGGCGACCGCCTCCGCGACCGTGAAGACCGGCGGATGCGTATAGGTCTTGTAGGCGATACCGAGCGCGTTGAGGCGGGCAAACAACTCTTCCGGGGTGAGAGGCGTCGATGCCATGCGGCGCAGCTTGCGGCGGCGTTCAAGGGCGGCGCAAGCGCTGGGCGTAACTCCGGGGCAAGTGCTTGCAAACCCCCTCCCCCGCTATGATATGGATTTCCCCGGATGCGGGTGTAGCTCAGGGGTAGAGCACGACCTTGCCAAGGTCGGGGTCGAGGGTTCGAATCCCTTCGCCCGCTCCATTACCACCAAAGAAACCGCCGTCCGGTTGCGCGCTGCGTCGCGCCTGCCCGCGACGATCGCCGAAACCGCCAAGCGATAGCCCGCATACTTGCATAATTCGCGGTATCGACCAGAAGTCGCCGCGGCTGTTAACCTTGCGGAACCGATTACAGGAAGGGCTTTTCCGGCCGGGCCGGCGCACCCGCGATATTTGGCTTTGTCGGAAATGACCTGCTACTTGCTGAAAGCAGTCGAATCCTTTGTCGCAACCCTCTAACATGCGCGCGACGGGGACAGGGGCGGCCCTCGGGGTCAGTCAGCACATGCTTCGCGATTTTTTGACTTGGTGGATCGGGCAGCTCGCCGACAGCATCCCCGAAGGGTGGCGCCGCTTTAGCCCGAGCGGCGATGCCTTGGTGATCGCACCGGTCGGGCCGCTGGCGAACGGCGTCGAGACCGTTGCCGCGAGCCTGCGCCGCAATGGGAAAGAGACACCCCTTGGACGCTTCGGGACAAGCGGCGGCGGGCTCGCCGGCCTGCCGCGTCCCAACGGTAAGCCAGCAGTGCTGCAGCTGAGCGAAGCCGATGTGCTGCGCAAGACGGTCACGCTTCCGCTCGCCGCCGAACGGCACCTGGACCAGGTGCTCGCCTTCGAGATGGAGCGTGAGACCCCATTCCGCGCCGACGAAATCTTCTGGAACCACTCCGTAGCGGAACGCGACCGCCAGCGCGGACAATTATCGGTCCGGCTGCTGCTGATCCCGCGGGAGAACCTCAGCGCCTTGCTCGGCGCTCTCTCTCATGCCGGCATCTTGCCGAAGCGAGCTGAGATCGGCCGGGACCAGGGCTGCTATCTGCCGCTCGACGCCGATGGCGGCCGGCTCCATGATTCCAGCGGCGCAAGATTCCTGCGCTGGCCGGCGGTTGCGCTCTGCGGCGGGCTGGCCGCGGCCGCGATCGCGATGCCGTTTGTGACCCAATCCTTTGCGATCGCTCAGCTTGATCAGAAGATCGCCGTAGGGCGTGAGGCGGCCGCCGAAGCCGAAAATCTGCGCCGCGAAATCGAGCATTTGTCGGGCACGGCCGATCTGATCGAGAGCGAGCGGGACAAAGCGGGGCGACCACTCGCCACTCTCGCAGCGCTGACAAGCCTGTTGCCGGATGACACCTTTCTGACGGAATTACAGCTGCAGCAGCAGAAAGTGATCGTCAGCGGCAGGTCGGCAAGCGCATCGCGGCTGATCGGCGCGCTTGCCACCGGCAATCACCTGCGAAATCCGGCATTTGCCGCGCCGGTTACCCGGATCGAGGCAACTCGATCGGAGGTGTTCACGATCACCGCGGAGGTCGGACCATAACTGGGCTCCCACACCTGCCGACCGGACGAACCGGGCAACTGCTCGCGCTGGCAATCCTGTGTCTTGTGCTCGCGACAGTGTACTTGCTGGTCATCGCGCCGGTCCTCGATCTTTATGCGCAGCGCAAAGCGATGATCGCGGATCAAGAAATGCTGCTCCCGCGCTTCAGCGTTGCCGCGGAACAGCTGCCTGCACTGCGCGCGGCGGTGGCCGAGGCAAAGGCTGTCGCAAGCACCCGGAAGATCGCTCTCGACGGTGCCAGCGATGCGATCGCCGCGGCCAATCTCCAAAGCCATCTCGAAGAGCTGGCGGCAGCCGCCGGTGTGGAGATCGGCAGTAGCGAGGGGCGCGCGCCGGAAAACCGGGGCGCGTATCGGCGGATCGGTCTGCGCCTCGCGGTCAGCGGCGAGTATGAATCCGTGGTGAAGCTGCTCAGCGCGATCGAAACTGCAGCGCCGCCGCTCATCATCGCCAATCTGCAGCTGCACGGCGCGCTGCGCCCGCGTGCCGAGCCGTCGACGGCCAGCATCGATGCGGCTTTCGAGGTTTTCGGCTTCCGACGCATCGACACCTCTGTTGCGGCGAAACAATGATCGATCGCGTGCTTGTTCTATCCCTGGCCGGCAGTACCCTGTTCGGAGCGTTGCTGCTCCTGGAGTGGGACTCCGGTCAGCCCAGCACCGAAAGCCCGGTCGTGATCGCATCACCGCGACCCGCCGAGACGACGGCGCGCCGAATTCAAAACCCGCAGGTCGATGAGTTGGTCGCGACCACCCTCAGCCGGCCCTTGTTCTCTTCAACCCGGCGCCCGCGGGACCGGGCAGTAGCCAGTCAGGCCGGAGATCCCGAGTTCCAGCTGCGGTTGAGCGGTATCGTCATAGAACCAGACCGTCGTATCGCGATCTTCGCGAAGACGGGCGCCAAACCGCTCGTCCGTTCAGAGGGCGAGACATTGGACGAATGGCGGCTCGACAGCATCACACCCCGGGAGGTCACGTTGACCGGTCCGACCGGCTCCACGACCAGGGCAGGCGCCGACGATCACGATGCCGAGGCTGCAACGGTGAGGTTCGAAGTGGGGGGCGGGCGGCAGCTTGCGGCGCTGATGCTGTCGGCGCTGTTGGCGCTGACAGCGTGCGAGAGACCGCCGCCACCCGTATTGGCGCCGCTAGACGCGCCGGGCGCGTTGCAGCCGGCGGCGCCACGGGTGAACAGCGCCCTCGGCGAGGACCGCGCTCGCCTGCCCGTTTTCGAGTCGCGTGCGGTCGGGAAAGCGCTCGCCGTGCCTCTGCCGGTATCCAGCGGCAGCGGCCAAGATGGCGACGTGACGCTTACGTTTGTCGACACGGACATTCGCGAAATCGTCCGGGTCATTCTCGGAGCGACGCTCAAGCTCAATTACACGATCGATCCCAGCGTGCAGGGAACCGCCACCCTCGAAGTGGCAAGGCCGCTGCCACGTTCGGCCTTGCTGCCGACACTCGAAACTCTGCTCAACCAGAACGGGTCGACGCTGAGCTATCGCGACGGCATCTACCGCGTCATGGCGCTTGGCCCCGGTGCGACCACCAATATCGCGGTTGGGTCGGCGGCAGTCGGATCGGGGGCGCAGGTCGTGCCGCTTCGCTATGCGGCGGCGAAGGATCTGGTGAAAGTGCTCGAGCCCTATGTTTCCGAGGGCGGCAAGATCACCGCCGACCAAGGGCGCAACGCCTTGATCGTCAGTGGCGATCCGGCGGTGCGCCAAACCCTGACCGGGTTGATCAGCGCCTTCGATATCGATGCGCTCGCCGGACAATCCTACGCATTGTTTCCGGCCGGCGACAAAGCCCCGGATAGACTTGCTGCGGAACTCGAAAAGGTTCTTCGCATCGACAATGACGGTCCACTTTCCGGCATCGTGCGCGTCGTTCCGATGTCGCGGGTGAATGCCGTGCTCGTCGTATCGGCTCAGCCGCGCTACATCGACGAGGCGCGGCGGTTTCTCGGGCTGGAAAGGCGAGTCGAAGAGGCGACAGCCCGCGGGTGGCACGTCTATTACGTCCAGAACGGGCAGAGCGCCGATCTCGAAAACCTGCTGCAACGGGCGTTCACGCCACGCAATGTGAGCGCCGCGGCAGCGCCCGGCGCGACCTTCCCAGGCGCCCAACCCCTGCGGATGACGAGCGGCGGCGAAGGCCTAGGCGGGGCGGCGGGAACGGGCTCCGCGCCGGGGCGCTCGGCCGGAACACGGGGCGGATCGGCAGGCGCTGAGCCCGGAGCTCCCGGAGCTCCGGGATCGACCGCTGGTGCGGCGGGGGCCAATCCCGCCGGCGAAGCATTGTCCTCGGCGCCGAGCGACACCGGCGGCGGCGAAGCGGAAGACCACATCCGCATCCTCGCCAACCGGCGCAACAATGCGTTGCTGATCTATGCCACCCCCAACGAATACTCGATCATCGAGAAAATGCTGCGCAAGATCGACATCATTCCGTTGCAGGTGATGATCGAGGCGACGATTGCCGAGGTCACGCTCAACGACAACCTCAATTACGGGACGCAGTTTTATCTGGGTCACACGCTTGCGGGCGTGCTGAGCGGGCCGTCGGCACCCGGTGTTATCCCGACTACCGGCGCGATCAGCACAGTCGCCGGCATCCCTCCGCTTTTATCTGCGACGTTTCCTGGTTTCGTACTGGCCAACGGCATTCGCGAAGTCATCAACCTGCTCTCCAGCGTGACGCAGGTGAAGGTTCTGTCGGCGCCTCAAGTCATGGTTCTCGACAATGAATCGGCGCGGCTGCAAGTCGGCGAACAGGTCCCGGTGCTGACGCAGAGCCAGCAAAGCACGATCTCTGCCAATGCGCCTATCGTGAACAGCGTCGATTATCGCGACACCGGCGTCATCATGGTGGTGACGCCAAGAGTCAATTCGGGCGGCCTCGTCTCGCTCGACATCTCCCAGGAAGTCAGCAACGTCGCTACGACGATCACCGGAAACATCAACTCGCCGACATTCAATCAACGGCTGCTTCGGACACGAGTTGCGGTGCAGGACGGGCAGACGGTCGGGATGGCCGGCCTAATCCGCGACAACGACGCGCAAGGGAATTCCGGCATTCCCGTCCTCAAGGACATCCCGCTGCTCGGCAGCCTCGTCTCCAGCCAATCGAATGCGCGAGAACGCACCGAGTTGCTGGTGTTGATTACGCCGCGCGTGGTGCGCGATCAGCGCGATGCGCGCGCCTTGACCGAGGATCTGCGCAATCAGCTGATCAATGCCGGGTTGGTTCGGCAAGAGCTGCAGCGAAAGCCTCTCCACGGCTCGCCTAACCCGAACCGCCTCTAAGCCATGCCGAATGTTCCTGCGCGATCCCGCGGCTTTGCGCTGCTGATCGTGTTGTGGATGCTGGTGCTGATCGCCTTTGTCGTCGCGCAGATGACAGCGGCAGGCCGCACCGAAAGCCGTATTGCCGGCAATCTTGCCGCGAATTCGAGATCGCAAGCGGCCGCCGACGGAGCCATTTACGAGGCAATCTTTCATGTTTCGGATGCGCGGCCGGAGCAGCATTGGCAAGTGGATGGCAGTGAACACGCGGTGCAAATTGGCCAGAGCCGGATCACGCTGCGGCTCGAAGACGAAGCCGGACGGATCAATCCCAACCTTGCCTCGGGATCGCTGCTGGAGGGCTTATTGCGGGCGGTTGGCAGCCCACCGGAAACCGCTGCGGACATCGCCCGAGCGATTACCGAATGGGTCGGTTCGGCAAAGAGACCGGTAGAGGAGCTCCTGGTCGAATACCAGGCGGCAGGTCTCGATTACGGGCCGCCGGGAGCGCCGCTCGAAAGCCTCGACGAGCTGTCTCGTGTGCGCGGCATGACCGGAGCCCTCTTCAGAGCGCTGCAGCCGCATCTGACATTGTTCGGTCCGGCCGATCCGAATGCGACGGCGGCCGATCCGGTTGTAGCCGCCGCGCTTGTGCTCTCCGGCGCGCTTTCGTCAGCGGGTGTTGCGGCGCCGCCCCCGGCCAACCCGAACGCATTCCCCGACATCATCATCGCGCGGATTCACGCGGCGGCCGAAGGTCCCGGCAATGCCCGCGTAAGACGCATGGCAATCATTCGCATCGGCGGGCGCGAGCCGACCGGTTACCGGCCGCTCGCCTGGGGCAACGAGGACGACTGACGGATTTAGCGCCAGTGCTCGTCCGCGCGGCTACTCCCCGCGGTTATTCATTGTAGATTGCCGAGGCATCGCCGGGACCGGCAGCCTGCCCGTTCGGGCCCAGCGAATAGAGGTCGAATTCATGATTGGGCCGCTGACTCGGGCTGCGGTAGACAAAGGGGTGCCCCCAAGGATCTTCCGGCAGTTTGTCGCCCTTCAGATAGGGGCCGGACCAGCGGCTGACGCCCGTCGGCGGCGTGATCAGCGCCTGCAACCCCTGCTCGGTGGTCGGGTATCTCCCAACATCGAGCTTGAACATGTCGAGGACGGTGGCGAGGCGCTCGATCGATTGATGCGCGATTTTTTCCTTGGCCGAGCCGAGCTGCCGCAGCGCCGCGGGCGCCACGAGGCCGACCAGAAGACCGAGGATGGCCAGCACGACAAGCAGCTCCAGCAATGTGAAGCCGCGCTCCTTCCGGCGGTCTCGATCGCCCCCCGGTCTTGCGCTTGCGCGGCGCAAAGCGGCCGTCCCGCGCAAATGCCGAGTGCCGTGCCTCTCCAGATGATCGGGCTGTTTAAAATAGGCTTTTTGTTCTACGCCGATGCGCGCCAGCTGCATCCCTACTTCCCACAATGGCAACTTACAGATTGTTTGCGGGGACCCGCATCAAGCCGTGCCGGACCCTCCGGCTCTGATGCTCGCCGCGCGCTTTATTTAGACGACAGCCGCAATACCGGGTCAATGATCATAGCGACGCGGCGGATTGCGACCGGCGTCGAGCCGAGCAGCCGAGCGCGACCAAAGCGTCAAAAGACGAGCGGCCCAAAGAGCCAGGTCAGCCATGTCGCGAGGCCGAGGAAGGGGCCAAACGGCAGCGCCGTGCGGGCGCTCAATCGGATCCCGGCGAGGCCGAGCGCGGCGGCCGCGGCGAGCGCCGCGGCCGCGGCGAGGAGGATGACCTGCGGCAGCGCCGCAAGCCCGAGCCACGCGCCCGCCGCGGCGAACAGCTTGGCGTCGCCCTGTCCGAGGCCCTCACTGCCGCGGTAACGCTGATAGGCCCAGGCGACGCCTCGCAGCACGAGATAGCCGATCGCAGCGGCCGCGGCCCGGTCGGCGAGGTCTTCGGGATCGAATGCAATGCAAACGACCAGACCAAGCACGAGCAGCGGCAAGGTCAGAAGATCGGGCAGCAGCCAGGTCCGGAGATCGATCCAGCCGAGCGTCAGCAGCCACCAGCCAAGCAGGCAATCAAGCCAGGCCTGTTCCTGTCCATCGGCCACGAGCGCGACGACCGCCACCGCGAGCGCGGCAAGCTCGACCCCGGGGTAAAACCAGCCGAGCGCATCGCCGCAATGACGGCAGCGGCCGCGCGTCATCAGCCAGCTGATCAGCGGCACGAGATCGCGCGCGGTCAGCCTCGCGCCGCATGATTCACAGTCGGAGCGCGCCCAAGCCACCGGCCTGCCCTCGGGCAGACGGCGAATCACAACCCCGAGAAAGCTGCCGATAAACGGCGCCAGCAGGAGGAGAGACCAGCCCGCCACGCCGAGGCTTGCGGCGCGTTCAGCCAATTGCGCCAGCACGTT
>WNFW01001182.1_pt1 | contig 17477 bp, 17 predicted proteins | sample 5400131 | NCBI WGS metagenome assembly WNFW01 (sample SAMN13153362, study PRJNA577476) | soil metagenome | isolation source: 20 cm soil or saprolite under grassland replicate 1 | place: USA:California | collected 2016-06-15 | reverse complement strand
ATCTTGCATTAATTTCAACCGTTATCCCGCGACAGTCTCGTAGCACGAAAATTGTTGAGCTAAAGCGAACAGTCCCAAAACCCGTCAAAGAGAGATAGCCGCTCGCCGCCTGTTTTCGGAACCGAATTTTCTCAGCCCCGGCAAAGCCGCCCAGCAACTTAACGTAAGAATTCCGCCGACGGCGCAGCCGAAGAGCAAAGACCCCGGCGAGCCTATGAGCGCGGCTAAGAATCCTACCTCAGTGGCGCCGACTGAATTTGCCCCCTGCGAAAACATATTGAAAACGGCGAAAGCCCGGCCGCGCAAGTGATCCGGCGTTAGAAGATGAAAGGCGGTCTGGCGCATGACTGCCTGCAGGGAGTTCGCCAGTCCCAAAACTCCTAACAGCAAGAGCGATACCCATAAGTTTCCCGAAAGCGCAAAGAGGCCAAGCCCAACGGCGTAGGAAAGAAACGACCACAGGGCGAGCAGCCCTTTGTGCTCAATATCGCCGATGCATAGCAAGAGTAGAGTTCCGAGCATCCCGCCCACAGCCGGGGCGGAGGAAAGCGCGCCGAAGCCCGCGGGTCCCGCGTTTAGAATTTCTTTCGCGAAAATCGGTAGTAGCGGCCGGTAATAGCCCACGCCGACAATCGTGAAGTCCAACAGAACCAAGGTCATCACGACGGGTTGTCGCCACAGGAATCGAAACCCGCCCAAGAAACTGCGCATAGAGAAATTTTCTCTGAGCCGTTGCGGCATTTCAGGAATCTTCAGGAAGAAAATTCCCGCCGCTGCGGGAGCGTAAAAAAGCGCGTTGAATAAATAAGCGTAGCCGGTGCTCATCCAAGCCAGGCTCAGGCCCGCCAGCATAGGACCGATAAAATGGGCGCTTTGCGAGACGCTGGAGTTCAAGGAGACCGCATTAGTCAAGTGGGAGCGGGGCACGAATCTGGAGATGAGCGCCATTCGAGTCGGGTTAAGAATGATGTTCAGTCCGGAAGTCAGAGCCGTGCCGACGAGCACGTGCCATACTCGAATGGCGCCGGTGGTGGTCAGAAATCCCAACCCGGCGGCGACGAGAAAATTCCCGGCGATGGTCAAGAGCAGGAGCTTTCGGCGGTCGACAAAATCGGCGAGCGTTCCGCCGAAGAGGCCGACAACGAATAGGGGAATTCCCTGAGCAAGGCCCGTGAGTCCGAGTTGGAACGCGGAGCCGGACAGCTCGTAGACCTGATAGAAGTTTTGCGTCTGGCGCATTTGCTGGGCCGTGGTGACGAAGAGGGAAGCGAGGAAGAGCAGGCTGTAGTCGCGATATCGTAACGAAGCCCACGGCCGAAGCGATGCGTGCTGCTGCTGCTGGCTGTCTAATTGATCTTCGGCAGTTTGAATCGGATTACTGGGTTTCACTTAGTGAAGTTTTTCATCACCTCTTCGTGAATGAGACGGAGAGGTATTTTCTTGGCGGCCGCAATGCGTTTCAGGTCATCGTATTCCGGCGTAGCTCGTTTGGTGCCGTCGGACTCTTCGATGATTTTGATGCGAACCGTGCCGAAACGGGTCTTGACCGTATCCGATGTTCGGATAAGGATCATGCGGCCCACCGGGTAATATCGGATGCCGATGGTGGAAGTTTCGTGAAACAGAATTTCGGCCAGCTGATCTCGTTTAGCCGGTTCTGCAATAACGCGAAGCAATGTAGCCGGGCGATTCTTCTTCATTTGGATGGGTGAAAGAAAAACGTCGCGGGCGCCGGCGGCAAAGAGGCGGTCGAGAACGTAATCGTAGAACTCGGGATTCATATCGTCGATGTTGGTTTCGATGACGAGCATCTCTTCTTGTTTCCAGTTCGTTTCAGCCGAGCCGACGACTAAGCGGAACAAGTTGGGTCTTCCCGGAAATTCTTTCTGTCCGGCGCCGTAACCGATTCTTTGCGGCGTCATGCTTGGCTGCTCGCCGAAACTTGTTCCCAATGTGCTCACAATGGCGGCGCCCGTGGGCGTAACGGTCTCGCCTTCGACATCCAGGCAGTGAACAGGAATACCTTTGAGCAACTCCAGGGTTGCCGGGGCGGGAACCGGCAGTGTTCCATGCCGGGAACCGGTCACACCTCGCCCCAGGGGAATACGAGAAAAGTGAAGAGAGTCGATTTCGAGCTCGCGGTAGCCGATGGCCGCGGCCATGATGTCGACGATGGAATCCGTGGCTCCGATCTCGTGAAAGTGGACTTGATCGGGCGATATGCCGTGGATTTTCCCCTCAACTTTGGCCAGGCGGCTAAAAATGCCGATGCCGGTTTCTTTTACCTCGGCGCGCAGTCGGCTTCGGTTGATTAGAGTTTGTATTTGCTTCCAAGAACGTTCCGATTCCTTTTGCGGACAGATCACGCGAAAGCGCGTAGCCCGGATGCCGTTGACAGTTTTTTTTGTAACTCGAAGCTTGAACTGGAGCGTCGGGATCTTTTTTAGCTCCGCAGTGAGCTTTTTTATGGGAAGGCCGAGATCCAGCAGGGCGGCGACAAACATGTCGCCGCTGACTCCGCCGATCAGATCACCATAGGCGATTCTCATTGAAGAGGGGTTCGGATGGTTACCAGTCTGAGTGAACTTCCTTGCCGCTCGTCTCGACGTAGATTTTCTCCGACTTGAACGGTTTTCCGGCAAGACGATCGGCCAGCCAGTTAATCAGCAGCACTCGGGCGCGCGGGTTGCGAATCGAATGTTTCTCGCCCTCGTAGACGACGAGCAGCTTTGGGCCGCGCATCTCTTCCATCCATTCGTAGACGAATTTCATGTCGCAGTGTTCGTCGTCTTCGCCGGCAACGATCATATAGGGACAGGTGATCTTAGAAGCGACGCCTTCGAGCGTGAGGGTCTTGGCGAATTCGTCGAAGGCGGCTTCGTCGTCGTAGCCGGACATGTACATGTAATTGAGCTTGAAGGTCGGCGACGACATGTTGAAGATCGCGTACTGTCCCGGCTCCACGCAGACGCCGCTGACGGCGCAGGCTTTGAAACGCCGCTCGGCGGCAACCACGCGGGGCGCCCAATACGAGCCCATGCTCGAACCCATGACCCCGAGACGATCAGGGTCGATCTCAGGACGTTTGACGAGATAGTCGCAAGCGAGTTTGCCCACGTCTTCATAGTTCGATGCGGTGCATTTAACGCCCCGCTCGCGCGTTTCTCCCTGACCGGGGCCGTCGACGGCAAGGACCGCGAGCCCGCGTTCGAGCAGCGGATCGTTGTTCATCGGAGTGTCTTCTTTGACGCCGTCCATGCCGGGAATGTACATCACGCAAGGAACCTTCTCGCCGGATTTAATACCGGATGGGAGATGCAAAAGGGCTTGAACGAGTTTTCCTCCGTAGGGAAACTCCACACGCTCGATGCGGCGGCCGGCGTATTGGATGAACTTATCATAGCAGGTGCGCTTTCTTTCTTGCCAGGCGATTCGTTTGGGATTGCCGTCTTCATAGATCGCCCACATGGCGTTGGTGTAGAAGGTGGCAGCGATGTAGTAGTGCTCGCGCGCTTCAACGAGATGGCCGGCTTTCTCGGTCTCTTTGGCCAATTCCTCGCGGCGGGTGGCCACGCGCGCGAATTCGCGTGAGATGTCGACAAATTTTTGAATCCGCCGGGTGATTTCCTGAAGATCGCTCTGCACGCCCGGGCCGCAGTTGCGGAGAATCTTTCCAGTGCGGCCCTGATCCCAGTCGATCCCGCGTGTCTGAATGATTTGATCCAAAATCCATCTCTGTTCGCGCCAGCGTTTCATTTTTCGTTCTGTTTCCACTCTCATAGTCAGTTCGGTCTCCTTTCTGACGTGGGATCTAATTGAATCTCGCCGGCCAGGAAAGCCTGTACGGCCGTTGTGCCGCTGCGAATGTACACGAGGTTGGAATCGAGACCGTGTTTCCGAAAGATTCCCTGTTCATGGGTTAGCCAGAGCATGCCAATTCCGGCCGATAACGCGCTGTAGGCGACGCGTGTCGGTACCAGCCGAGTTTGGACAGTCGCCGACGAAATGCTAAATAAGAGATAAAACCCGACCGTGCTCTGGCGATTTTTTTCACGTCAATCTGGCTTGCTCGACTGTAGTCAAAAAGGGGGATGATGGCAAACACAAGATCAGGCCGTTGAGTGCTTGCGCCGGTTGATTATCGCGGACTTTTGTGACAACGTCATATAAGCGATTTTTCTAGTTTAAATCCGGAAATTCACGATGTTATTTGATTTCGCTAATGTGTTGGTGTTTACCGTACTGGGCCTTGGCTTCGTCTGGGTTAACCTGCTAATCGGCCGCCTGCTACGGCCGTCGAATCCGCAAGTGCGAAAGCTTTCCACTTACGAATGCGGCGAGCCGTCCACCGGGAGCGCTTGGGTTAACTTTAATATCCGGTTTTACCTTGTTGCCCTGATTTTTATTATCTTCGAAGTCGAGATCGCCTTCATCTTTCCGGTGGCGGCGGTATTTCGCCGCTGGATTGAAACCGGGCAGGGGCTGTTTGCGTTCGTGGAGATTGTTCTTTTTATCGGCATTCTCTTCCTTGGTTTGGTTTATGCCTGGGCCAAGGGCGATTTGGAATGGGTGAAAAAGGTCAAGGCCTGAGGCTCTGCTCTTTTTGGAGGCATTGAATGAAACCGTTACTCAACTCATTACCGGAGACAGTTTTTACGACTAAAGTGGACTCCCTACTCAATTGGGGGCGGGCTTCCTCACAGTGGTATATGCTTTTCGGCCTGGCTTGCTGCGCCATCGAGCTAATGCAAACGGGCGGACCGCGGGCTGATTTGGATCGCTTCGGCGCGGTGCCGCGGGCGACGCCCCGCCAGTCCGACCTCATGATCGTCGCCGGAACACTTACCTATAAAATGGCCAAGCGGACCAAGTTGCTTTACGACCAGATGCCGGATCCCAAGTACGTTATTTCTATGGGGAGCTGCTCGAATTGCGGGGGGCTGTTTCAGCTGGCCTATTCAGTTTGCAAAGGCGTGGACAAGATCGTTCCTGTGGACGTCTATGTGCCGGGATGCCCTCCGCGCCCCGAAGCGCTCACCGAGGGTCTACTGCGGATTCAAGACAAGATGATGCGTGAGCGCTGGCTGGTCAAACCGTCACGTCCGGCAGAAGCGGCGGCTCAAGCCTAAGTAATGGAAACCAAAGACATTTACGGGCGGCTGGAACAGCAATTTCCGGGAAAAGTCGCAGATTTTAAGGGAGACGTGCAGGAGCCGTATTGCAAAGTCGATGCTCAGGCGATTGTCGAAGTCTGCCAATTTCTGCGCGACGATCCGGGCCTGAAATTCGAAGTGCTTTCAGATCTAACCGGACTCGATTGGCCCAAGGAAGAAAAGATCCAGGTCGTTTATCACCTCTATTCATACGCGCAAAAACATCAGATCGTGCTCAAAGTGGATCTGCCGCGGGACAATCCGAAAATCGCCACAACCGAAGGGGTATGGAAGGTGGCCAACTGGTTTGAAAGGGAAGTTTACGACCTCTTTGGCGTGATTTTTGAGGGGCATAGCGACCTTCGCCGGATCATGCTGCCGGAAGATTGGGAGGGTCATCCCTTGCGCAAGGACTACGTGGAGCAGGAAGAATACGACGGCATCAGCACGCAACGCGCTCCACTCGTCGAAAAACTGCTGCGATAGGAATTTATGAACGAGACATCTCCGGTCGAAACCGGCTTCTATACCGAAGACATGACCATCAGTGTCGGGCCGCAACATCCCAGCACCCACGGAGTGCTGCGCTTCGTGGTCAGGACGGACGGTGAAGTTATCAACGAAGCGATCCCGGACGTCGGCTATTTGCACCGTTCGATTGAAAAGATCGGTGAAAAGGTCACGTGGCACGGCTACGTGCCGTACACGGATCGCGCCGACTATCTCGCGGCCATGTTCGCCAACCAGGGATTCTGCATGGCGGCGGAAAAGCTCGGCAACGTCGAAGTCACTCGCCGCGGCGAGTTCTGCCGGGTGATCGCCTGCGAGCTCAACCGCATCGCCAGTCATTTGATCTCCGTCGGCACCTTTGGCCAAGACATCGGCGCGATGACGCCGTTCGTTCATGCTCTTAGGGAGCGGGAAACCATCAACAACCTGATGGAAGAGATCTGCGGCGCGCGGCTGACTTACAACTATATCCGGATCGGCGGCGTAGGCTACGATATTCTTCCTGAGACCTGCACGCGCATCACCGAGTTCCTCGATCACTTCGAGCCCCTCGTCGACGAATATAATCGCCTGCTCTCTTACAACAAGATCTTTATCGAGCGGCTCGCAGGCGTGGCAGTTGTCAGCAGGGAGGAGGCGCTTTCCTACAACCTCGTCGGGCCCAATCTGCGCGGCTCGGGCATCAAGTGGGACATTCGGCGCGATATACCGTATTCGGTCTACCCGGAGTTGGAATTTGAGGTTCCCGTCGGCAGCGCTCAAGTGGGCAAGCTCGGTGATAGCTACGATCGGTATTGGGTAAGAATTCGCGAGCTGCACGAGAGCTGCAAGATTCTCCGCCAGTGCCTCAAAATGTTGCCCAAGGGGCCGGCGATCGCCAAGGTGGCGCGCAAATTCAAGCCGCCCGCGGGCGAGTGCTACGCGCGCGTCGAGGCGCCTCGGGGCGACATGGGCTTCTACGTCGTCGCCGACGGCAGCGAGTATCCCTACCGCGTTCGCATCCGCACCGGTTCGTTTACCGCCATGAGCATCATCGACAAGCTCAGCAAGGGAATTATGGTGGCCGATCTGATCGCTCTCATCGGCAGCCTGGACGTGGACGCTCCGGAAATCGATCGGTAAAACAGAAACTTTGAGTCAATCATGCAAGCTTATATCGACCAGCTGATACAACAAGGCTACTTTGCCGGCACACCGAAAGAGGTCGTGTACGCGATCGCGATGGTCTTGGCGGCTTTTATCGTGCTTTCGGCTTTCGTCGCCCCGCTTGCCGGAGTGACGAGTTGGCTGGAGCGGCGCGTGTGGGCCAGAATGCAGTCCCGCATTGGCCCGAACCGGGTTGGCCCACAGGGGATTCTCCAGTGGCTCGCGGACGGTATCAAAAATCTGCTCAAAGAAGACCTAATCCCGTCGGCTGCCGACAAGGCGCTCTTTTCGTTGGCCCCTTACGTGGTCTTCATGGGTTTTCTTTGCACCTTTGTCGCCATCCCCTTCGGGAGCCAGCTCATCGTAGCGGATCTCAACATCGGCATTCTTTATATTCTCGCCGTCACCTCGCTCGTCGTGGTCGGAATCCTTATGGCCGGTTGGTCCTCGAATAACAAATGGTCCTTGCTCGGCGGCATGCGCTCCGCGGCGCAAATCGTGAGCTATGAAATTCCGGCCGGCGTGTCGATTTTAACCATCGTTTTCCTTGCCGGCACTCTGAGCATGCAGGGTATCATTAAAGCTCAAGGCGCGGCGCCGTGGGATTGGTTTCTCTTCAATAATCCGTTTACCTTCGCGGCCTTTTTCCTCTACTTCACGGCGGCCCTCGCTGAAGGCAACCGGACGCCGTTCGATATTCCCGAAGCGGAATCCGAGCTGGTGGCAGGATATGTGACCGAGTACAGCGGCATGCGTTTTTTGTTCTTCTTTTTTGCCGAGTGGGGAAACCTATACGTCATCGGCTCCGTCGCCACAACGCTGTTTCTGGGCGGTTGGCAGGTCCCGGCATGGTCAATTTTCGACAACAATCCCGTTCTTTTGGGTGTCGCTCAATTCGTGGTTTTTTTCTTGAAGGCCTATCTCTGGGTTTTTGTCGCCATGTGGGTAAGGGCGACCTTGCCGCGCGTGCGCGTCGATCAACTCATGGCGCTGTGCTGGAAGTATATGGTGCCGCTGTCGTTTTTCTGCTTGTTGGGAACGCTTTGCTGGATGCTGGCATTTCCGAAGGGCAATCAGATTTTTAGTGTCGCGATGTTCGTTCTCGGGCTGATTATCCTGGCCTATTTCTTCAAACGCGTGGTATTTCAAATCCGCCAAGCGCGGCCGGAGCTTTATTTCAAGCCGCATATTTAGTGGCTGAAGAATTGAGGAATTATGGGTGTTGCGAGTTACGTAAGAGATATAAAGGACACGCTGACATCGGTCTTCGAGGGGATGTCGATCACCTTTTCTCATCTCGTTCGCCGTCCGATGACGATTCAGTATCCGGACAAGATACCGAAGCCGATCCAGGAGACTCTGCCGCGAAGGTATCGGGGCATCCTCGAAGTCGACCTCGATATCTGCACGGGCTGTTTAGCTTGCGAGAGAGACTGTCCGATTACTTGCATCACGATCGGCATCGAAATGGACAAGGAGACAAAGCAGCGGAAATTTACCCATTTCGATATTGACGTTTGCAAGTGCATGTATTGTGGGCTTTGCTCGGAGGCCTGTCCGACCGGATCTATCCGGCACTCCCAGGAATTCGAGGGGGCGAGTTACGACCCGGCGGGATTGGTGCGCCATTTTGTGACGCAACCGGCGCCACTTTACAAACCGAAAAAGGGCGGTGAGACGGATCCGAAGTTGGCCACCAAGGTCGATATTGGACTGAAGTATCTCGATGAGTTTGCCACACCGGATGGAGGGGCGGCCGCAGAGGAGGGATAGTCCCGCAAAGGGGCGGTAAGAGAATCATCCTCCTGCCCCTTGATCCGAAACGGATCTTCCTGTAATTGACAGAAAGTCTTCAGCTTTCTGAGATCCCTAAAATTAGCAATCGATGAACGTTTCGACGGCAGTTTTTTATCTGATCGCCATCATCACGGTAGGCTCTGCCGTGATGGTGGCGTTTTCGCGCAATATCATCTACTCCGCGTTTTCACTTCTAGGGACCTTCGGGGGCGTTGCGGGACTCTATGTTTTCCTTGGGGCCGATTTTGTCGCTGCGGTTCAGCTGCTGATTTATGTCGGCGGCATCCTGATCCTTATTCTTTTTGCGGTGATGCTCACCCATCGCATCACCGAAGTCGAAGTCACCAATCGCGCGGCAGGTCGTATCCCGGCGCTGATTGTCATCGGAGTTTTGATTTACTTATTGCTTCAGACCGTTCAGGAGACTCCCTGGGTGAAAGCCAAAGAATTCACCTACGCGGCAACGACCGGAAGAATCGGCGACCTTTTCTTGGAGAATTACCTTTTACCGTTCGAGCTCGCCTCTCTCGTATTGCTCGTCGCCATGATTGGCGCCGTAGTTCTCTCCCGTAAGGAAATCAAGGAATAACATGTTCTCGCCCAACGAGCTCTCTTCGTATCTGATTATCGGCGCGATTTTGTTTTCGTTGGGACTATTCACCGTGCTCACTCGGCGCAATGCCATCAGCGTGCTCATGGGCGTGGAGCTGATCCTGAACAGCGCCAACATCAACTATGTGGCTTTTTCACATTACAGCAGCGGCGGCTTGGAAGGTCAGATTTACGCGATTTTTGTCATTATGTTGGCTGCCGCTGAGGCCGCGGTGGGCTTGGCCATTGTGCTCGCGATCTTCCAGATCTTCCATACCATCGACGTCGAGGCGGCGGAAACGCTGAAAGAGTGAACGTGTTCGTGATCGTTCATTGCCGGCTTAGTTCTACGGGCACGTGCCACGATCACGAGGCACGTTAATTATGGATCATCCAATACAGACAGATTATCTTCGCTGGATTGTTTTCCTCCCATTGATCGGGGCCATTATCAACGGCCTGTTGGGTTCCGCGATTCAAAAACGGATGGGCAAGGGCGCGATCAGCTTCATTGCCTGTGCGCCGGTTATCCTTGCCTTCGGACTTTCCGTGAATGCGTTTCTCAACCTCAAGGGACTTGCAGCCGAACAAAGGTTTCTCATCGACAGGCTTTATACCTGGATCAATCTCGGATCGCTCAAAGTGGATATGGCTTTTTGGGTGGATCCGCTTTCCGCCGTGATGATCCTGGTGGTCACCGGTGTCGGCGGCTTGATCCATATCTACGCCACCGGCTACATGCACGAGGACAAAGCGTTCTGGCGCTTCTTTGCTTTTCTCAATCTCTTTACGGCCGCCATGCTGATTCTGGTCACGGCCGATAACTTGTTGCTCATGTTCGTCGGCTGGGAGGGCGTGGGTCTCTGCTCCTACGCCCTGATCGGCTTCTGGTATCAAGACCACAACAATGCTCGGGCCGGCAACAAGGCCTTTATCGTCAACCGCGTCGGTGACTTCGGCTTTGTGCTCGGCATGTTTCTGCTGTTCTGGTCCTTTGATGCGCAGGGGCATGGCACGCTGACGATTCGCGAGATGGCCAAATGGGCGTCGACTCTCCAAGGCCAACAGCTCTGGGGAATCAGCGTTATCACGCTGGCCACGTTGTTGCTCTTCGTCGGCGCCACCGGCAAGTCGGCGCAGATTCCGCTGCACGTCTGGTTGCCTGACGCCATGGCCGGGCCGACGCCGGTCAGCGCGCTGATCCACGCGGCGACCATGGTGACCGCCGGCGTCTACATGACGGCGCGGCTCAACTTTTTCTTTTCCACGGCGCCCGAGACTCTGCACGTCATCGCCTGGATTGGCGCAGGCACGGCATTGATGGCCGCCACCATCGCGCTGACGCAGACGGACATCAAGAGAGTGCTGGCTTATTCGACGGTGAGCCAACTCGGCTACATGTTCATCGGCGTCGGCGTCGCCGGCTACGCCGCGGCGATTTTCCACCTGATGACCCATGCTTTTTTCAAAGCCTGTTTGTTCCTCGGCGCTGGGAGCGTTATCCATGCCATGCATCACGAGCAGGACATGCGGAAAATGGGCGGCCTCAAAGACTCCATGCCCTATACCTTTTGGACCTTCGCGATCTCAGTCCTTGCCATCGCCGGCACGCCTTTCTTCTCGGGATTTTTCTCCAAAGATGAAATCTTGTGGCTGGCATTTACCAGCGAGCATGGCTCACCCATGTTATGGCTCCTCGGCGTTCTTGGCGCAGGTATGACCGCGTTCTACATGTTCCGCCAATTCTTTATGGTCTTTTTCGGCAAGTGCCGGGCCGATCACCACACGCAAGAGCATCTGCATGAATCGCCGAAAGTCATGACTCTGCCGCTGGTCGTGTTGGCGATCGGCGCAGTCTTTGCCGGTTACGTTGGCCTGCCGACGGTGTTCGGTGGAAGCCAATTCGCTCGCTGGCTCGAACCCGTCATAGCGGCTCACGGCGAGGAACATGCCTCCCACGCGCTTGAGCTGGGATTGATGGCGGTCTCAATCACCGTCGCGGCATTCGGTTTTTTTATCGCGTACCTCATGTACTACCGTGCGGCGTTTTCGCCGGAGCGCTTTGCCGGTCTCGCCGGCGGATTCTTCTATCGTTTGTTTGATCGCAAGTACTATTTCGATGAAATTTACCAGGTGATTTTCGTCAACGGAGCGTTGCTGCTAGCGCGCCTGGGCTCGTTGTTCGATCAATACGTCATCGATGGTATCGTCGACGGCTCCGCGAGCCTGACTCGATTCGTCTCGTGGCTCAATGGTCTATTCGATAACTACATCATCGACGGCATAGTTAACGCGATTGCCAATATTACTTTCGGTGCGGGCAACCAATTTCGTCGAGTGCAAACCGGTAATATCAACAGTTATCTCTATGGGATTCTCATCGCCGTGGTTCTCGCCATCATCGTCAAGTTGCGTTACTGGAGCTGATCCTGACGGGAGAATGTAGAAGATGGAACACGTCCTCAGTTACATGACCTTTATTCCTCTTGCCGGTGCGGTCGTTGTGCTGCTTCTGCCTGGCAAAAGCCATAATCTGATCCGCTGGGTCGCCGCGGTGTTTACGGCGCCACCGTTGGTCATGGCAATGTGGCTCTTTGCCAATTTCGATCCTGCGAAAACCGGGTTTCAATTTAGGGAAGAAGTGGCGTGGATCCCAGCTTACAACATCAAATACTTTGTGGGCATCGATGGTCTCAGCATCTCCATGGTGCTGCTGACCGCGCTGCTCTGTTTCCTGTGCATCTTCGCCTCCTGGGGAATTGACAAGGCCGTGAAAGGATACTTTGCGCTCTTTCTCTTGCTTGATACCGGCATGATGGGCGTATTCGTCGCCCTGGATTTCTTCCTCTTCTATATTTTCTGGGAACTCATGCTGCTGCCCATGTACTTCCTCATCGGCATCTGGGGCGGGCCGCGGCGCGAATATGCGGCCATCAAGTTTTTTCTCTACACGCTTTTCGGCAGCGTTTTGATGCTGCTCGCTCTCCTGGCCCTCTATTTCAACAGCGAGCCGCATACTTTCGATATGACCGTGATGATCGCGCAGGCCAACAAGTACGGCACGCAGCCCTTGCCGTTTTGGCCGTTTGATCAGCTAGGTTGGGGCTTCCAGCATCTCGTCTGGATGGCGCTCTTTATCGGCTTTGCCATCAAGATCCCGGCCTTTCCTTTTCACACGTGGTTGCCCGATGCTCACGTCGAAGCGCCCACGGCCATCTCAGTCATACTGGCGGGCGTGCTGCTCAAGATGGGCACCTATGGAATCCTTCGGATCAACTATCCCATGCTGCCCGTAGCCACCGCTGATCTTGCGTATTGGTTTCTCGGCGCGCTTGGGGCTTGGAACATCATTTACGGCGCGCTCTGCGCGATGGCGCAAAAAGATCTCAAGAAGCTCGTCGCCTATTCCAGCGTCAGCCACATGGGCTATGTGATGCTGGGCATGGCGAGTTTTACCACGCAGGGCATTAACGGCGCCGTGCTGCAGATGTTCAATCACGGAACCATCACCGGGATGCTCTTCCTTTTGGTCGGTGTGGTTTATGACCGCGCGCACCACCGCGACATCGATGGATTCGGCGGCTTGGCCGCGATCATGCCGGTCTATACCGGTGTGACCGCGCTGGCCTTCTTTGCCTCGATGGGCTTGCCGGGCCTGTCCGGATTTATTTCCGAAGTATTGGTCTTGCTCGGGACTTGGCAGAAATTTCCGGTGCTGACGATTTTAGGCGCCAGCGGCGTGATTCTGACCGCAGGCTATTTGCTATGGACGATTCAGCGCGTCTACCTGGGTCCGCCGAACGAAAAATATAAGATGCTTCCGGAGATCAACGGCCGTGAAATGTTTACCCTGGTGCCTTTGGGAGCGATCGTGATCCTAGTCGGTGTTTATCCGAGCGTGGTCCTCGATTTGCTGCGCACGTCGTTAGATGGAATCAACCAGGTCGTTGTGCCGCATCTTCACTTGTAAGAATACCGATGGATCTGAAAAACCTCGCGAGCCTGACTTTCTTCTATCCGGAGATCATCCTCTCCTGCACGATTCTACTGCTCATCGTCCTCGATCTGCTGGTTCGTAGCCAGCGCGCTCTGGCGGTCTTGGCGCTCGTTGGGTGCGTGGCATCTCTGGTGGCGACCCTTGATCTTTACAGCGCTCAGCAGGGCTGGTTGTTTCACCGCATGATCATCCTCGACGGCTTCAGTCTCTTCTTCAAGGTCTTCGCCTTGGCGGCGACGATCTTGACCATCTGGATGTCGCTCGGCAGCAATGAAATACGTCAGATTCATCAGGGCGAATATTACACCTTGCTTTTGACCTGCGCCCTGGGGATGTTTTTCATGGCCTCGTCGAGCAATCTGCTGACGGCTTATCTTTCTTTGGAATTAGTCAGCTTGACTTCCTACGTGCTCACCGGCTTTTTGCCTCACAACCGGCGCTCGAGCGAGGCGGCGCTAAAGTATCTTATTTACGGCGGGGTGGCCTCGGGGACGATGATTTACGGCATGAGCTGGATCTTCGGCATGACGGGTAGTCTCGATTACGCGGCGATCCACCAAGTCCTGGCGCAGGGCCAAGTGAATAAAGTCGCCTTGTACATGGCCCTGGTTTTCATCATGGCCGGGTTCGGCTACAAGATCGTCTTCGTACCCTTTCACATGTGGTCGCCCGATGTCTATCAGGGCGCGCCCACGCCGTTCACCGCGTTCCTCTCAGTCGCGTCCAATGCCGCGGGTATCGCCATTATGATTCGGTTTTTCTTCCCAGCGGTCTCGAGCATGGTTCCCTCAGGTGATTGGGCCGTTGTTTCCGGGGTCGAATGGCCCCACGTTGTCCTGTTCGTGAGCATGATTACCATGACGCTCGGTAATCTTTGCGCTTTGAATCAGACAAATCTCAAGCGTATGTTGGCCTACTCCGGCATCGCTCACGCGGGCTACATGCTCATGGGACTGGCGGTGCTCAACAACGACGGCTTGAAAGCGATTCTCTTCTACGTCGTCGTATACTTGATCATGAACCTCGGCGCGTTTCTCGTCGTGGTCATGATCGCCAACGTTACCGGCAACGAAGAAATCGAAACGTACCGTGGCCTTGCCTGGCGCGGCGCCGTCATTCCCGCGACCTGCCTTGCGGTCTTTCTTTTCTCGTTAACCGGTCTCCCGCCCTTTGCAGGATTTATCGGTAAGTTTTTCCTATTCGCGGCGGTGCTGAAACAAGGCGGCGCCTTTGTTTTGCTGGCCGTGGTGGCGATCATCAACAGCGTCATATCGCTTTACTATTATGCCAAGGTGGTAAAGACGATGTTTCTCGACTTCCCCGAGCCGACTGACGCGGCCGTCTCCGTCGCGCCAAACAATTTTACGTTACTCATTCCGCTCACGGTTTTGACCATCGTTCTCGGAATTTACTTTTACCCGTTGGCGCAGTACACCAGCCAATCTCTTCGCTTCTTTGTCAAGTAGCCATACGGGCGATTTTGCCGTTCCAGGCCAAGCCGTTCACATTTCGCTCAATTCGCCGATTTTTGCCAAATCATTGGCTCGCAAGCGGTTCCAGCAAACTCTCCCCTGCAGTGAAAATCTCGTAATATCAAGGGCTCAATGCACCCTTCCGAACCAATCTGAGATTGGCCTTGCGCTTGCGATTAAGCAGTTGGATCTACGGAGGGGCTATGACCAAGACGATAAATCGTTTCACTTTGGGCCTCGCTCTGGCTTTCTGCCTGGGGCAGGGCCAGGTTTTCGCAAGCACGCCAACCGAACAGATTCAGGCGACTATTCAGCAAGTCCTTAAGGTTGTCAGCGGCTCGTCGAATGGCGAGGAAGAGCGGAAAGAGATGTTACGGAATGCCTTGATGCCGCGCTTCGATTGGGCTGAAATGGCCAAGCAGGCTTTAGGCAAACATTGGAATAGTGTAGCCAGCCGGCAAGATGAGTTTATTGCGGCGTTCGCCGAATTTCTTGGTAATTCTTACGTTGACCGGATTGGCAGTTACAAAGATGAGAAAATCCTCTTCGTACATGAGTCGGTTGAAAGGAACCAGGCCCAAGTCGACACCAAAATAGTTTCCAGTAAAGGCGAGCCGACCGCGGTCAACTATCGGCTCCATCAAGTGCAGGGGGAATGGAAAATCTTCGACGTCGTCGTCGAGGATATCAGCCTGGTCAACAACTACCGCTCGCAATTTAACCGAATCCTCACAACCGGTTCCCTCGACGATTTGTTAAAGCGAATGAGAGAAAAAGAGCTGAAGAGTCGCAACTAAGAAGTCGCTCCCCTCGGCGAAAGCCGGTATCCAGAAGTCTTTGAAATTCCTGGATTCCGGCTCGCGCTACCCCAGGACTTTGATCCGGGGTTGGCCGGAATGACACCAGAATTATTCAGCGAACTTCGGAGCCAACCTGCTAGCTAGAACTGCCCCCACGCTGAACGAATAGCTCTTCTTCGACAGCTGGTTGGCACAGGCATCGGCAACCCCGCTCTCGGGTTTCTCGTCGCCCGGCATGATCGCCCAACTTTGCGTGTCAATATAGCGGCCCTGTTCCCAAGTATCTTTGTCCTTCATTTCGATGAGTTTCTGGCTCTTCGCCGTATCCCGGTTGAACTGCGCCACGCAAATCGTTCCCAAACGCTCGGCCACCGCAGTGACAGCGGTCTGCTTCGCCATTGCCTCGGCAGCACCGCCCGTAACCCATCCACCCCAATTGAATCCGACAATGGCTAATCCTATCGCGCCGCCGACGGCACTCCACGAACCTAGTTTAATTTTCTCCCAATCCATTAGACACCTCCTTTAAATGCAAGTTTTGAACACGCCGGTTTAACTCCCCGCAGCGGTGACAAATCCAGTAGTCTGAGTATCGTTTTGTGACGGAGCATTCTTCACAAGCGCTACAAAGACGATGGCGGCAGCCGCCACAATCAGCGCTGCCAATCGCTCCCGATGCGCGGCCGGCCTTTGCCCACGCCTGTTTCGCCGAACTGGCTTCGATCAGAAAAAAACGCTTGTTATCCACCCCATTGTATTGGTTCGTCACCCGTTGGATCACTCGGTCTCGGACATCAACCGCATAAAACGCCATAGTGCCTTCGTTCTTCCAGGCGAGCCTACGCTCAGGTTTGCCCAGCAGAGTCTTTTGCTTCTCAGGTTGCGCTGACTCGCCAGGAATTGCTGTCTAATATTGAACAATCCTGAAAAGAATTATTGCTTGACACCGCAGGCAGGCGCACCCGCGGATAGCGGTGAGACGCCCCTACGTGTCCATACCAACCAAGCCATATCTTATTCCAATCAGAGGTGGTATGGTTAGTAGACACCGAGGATCGTAGCGAACTTCTCCTGCTTCTCGCCTTAGTATCTGACACGCTGCTCCGATAACCCCGTAAGCACCGGACGAGCTTGAGTTCAACTTGCCGGGTGTCGTTTCAGTGGAGATGAAAATCCGACGTGGAGGGATTTTAGTTTGGAATCAGGAAATACTGGAACCAACGAGCTGGAAAAGATTCACTTCACCCAGCAGAAATGGAGATTCGAATGACGTTGACTGTTGGCGATAAAGTTGTTTATCCGGGGCGGGGACCCTGTCTCATCGGTGGGGTCGTCCAGAAAGTGGTTTGTGGAACGTCGACGAGCTTTTACCGATTAGCCCTATTGGACGATAGTAGGGCCGAGTTGTTCGTACCGGTCGATAACTTGCGCGATCTACACATGAGGGCATTGCTGGACCGGTCTGAGATTCCCAAACTGCTAGGCCAGCTCAAAACACGCGCCGAAGTAACTAAAGATCCTGGAACAGCCAAAAACTGGCGTCAGCGCGAGCTAGACAATTTAAAACTATTCAGCTCGGGATCCATCTTCGACCTGGCCCGCATGGTCGAGTCACTGACTCAGTTGAGCGGCACCAAGACTCTGGCATCGCACGAACGGGAGACGCTATATCGTGCGAGAAAGCTGCTGATATGCGAGATCTCGGAAGTGATGGACGAAAGCAAAACTACGGCAGAAGCACGAATCGACAGCGTGCTCGAACCCGCTAAGAACAAGTCGAATCAATCACGAAACTGAAAGCCACACTCGTTACAGTCTGAAGCAACGGACAATGCGGAATGAAGAACGGAAGCCCTTAAATGCAACTGGGAGAGGCAGGCTCATCCGTCTTTAGGCGGGGTGTCCCGGTCGGCACTGGCCGGGCAACCTTGGGGATGCGTCATTGTCCCTAAATCTTCCTCCCTCCGAATAACCCTTCCCTCGCCTCCTGCCAATACGATTTGACCTCGCT
>WNFW01005870.1_pt1 | contig 17491 bp, 15 predicted proteins | sample 5400131 | NCBI WGS metagenome assembly WNFW01 (sample SAMN13153362, study PRJNA577476) | soil metagenome | isolation source: 20 cm soil or saprolite under grassland replicate 1 | place: USA:California | collected 2016-06-15 | reverse complement strand
CGGAGGGCTTCGTGGCGGCTGGCGCACTTGTAGGCGCTGCCGGAGCTGGCGCTTTAGGAACAATTTTCGGAGCGCCCGGCGCGGCAGTCGGAGCAGGTGCGGGAGCAGCATGCGTTGGCGGAGCCGCAGGCATGGCTGCGGCAGCAGGTGCGGTCGGCGCGGCCGGTTTCGCGGCCGCAGCCGCAGGGGCCACCCGAGCTTGCGGCGGAGGCGCAGCAGCCGCGGGAGGCCGCATCCGCGCAGCCTTCGCTGCAGCTTCCTTGGCCTCTTTTTCAGCCTTCGCAGCCGCTTCCGCCTGCGCTTCGGCTTCCGCAACTCCCTGAATCTTTTTGCGAACCTTCTCCGCGACGTCGGCGGGAATCGAGCTCGAGTGCGTTTTCTTTTCGGTGACACCAAAGCCAGACAGAAGGTCAATGATTGCCTTGGCTTTGACCTCTAGTTCGCGCGCCAGCTCGTTGATTCGGACTTGATTCGCGTCGCTCATGCGCTCCGTTCGATACTTACTCTGACTTGGCTTCTTCTGCTCGTTCAGTCCCGCCTTTATCAGCGGGTGTTGCTTCGGCTTGCGTGTCTTCTGCGGTTGTCGTTTCCTCTGCGGTTGTCGTTTCCTCTGCGGTTGTCGTTTCTTCTGCGGTTGTCGTTTCCTCTGCCGCTGCCGTCTCTTGCTCCGCCGGAGTTTCCGCTGCTGCCTCTACGGCCTCTGTGCTTTCAGCCGAGCCTTCTTCTACGGCATCTACCGCCGCGCCTTCTTCGCCATCTTCTGTGGTTGTCTCCGTGGTTTCTCCGGCCGCTGCGCCTTCACCCGCGGGAGCCGCCTCCGTACCGCTCTCATAGAAGCGGTTCACGGCCTGGTAGATCTTGTCCACCATCTTTTCGCCGATTCCCGGAATTTCCATCAATTGCTCCGGCGTCATGGAAGCCAGCTTCTCCACAGAATTCACTCCGGCAGCCTCCATCTTCTCGATGGTCTTTGCACCAATGCCCGCCAATGACGTCAGCGGCGTTGCCGGCGCGGTCAGTGCGGTCATCTGCTCTTCGATTTCCTGGCGCTTCTCTTCTTCGCTCTTGATATCGATGTCCCAGCCAATCAGCTTGCTCGCCAGTCGGACGTTTTGCCCTTTCTTGCCGATCGCCAGCGAAAGCTGCGAATCCTCCACGATCACTTCCAATTTCTTGTTCTCCGGATCGGTGATCTGCACGCGCGTCACTTTCGCCGGGCTCAGCGCCTTTTGGGCGAAGGCCACGGTCTCTTCGCTATACGGAATGATGTCGATTTTTTCGCCGCGCAATTCGCGGATGATGGATTGCACGCGCATGCCCTTCATGCCCACGCACGCGCCCACGGGATCCACGTCTTTGTCGCGGCTCATCACCGCAACTTTGGTGCGCTCCCCGGCTTCGCGCGCCGCATACCGGATCTGGACCGTGCCGTCGTAAATCTCGGGTACTTCCATTTCAAACAACCGTTGCACCAGGCTGGCATCCGCCCGGGATGCGATTACCTGCGGCCCTTTTGCCGCGCGGTCCACGGCCTTGATCACCACGCGGAGGCGTTCACCGATGTTGTAAGTCTCCAGCTTCGATTGCTCGCGCTTTGGCAGCCGCGCCTCCGTCCGCCCCATATCCACGATCAGGTCCGGACCTTCGGCGCGCTTCACGATCACCGTAACCAGCTCGCCCACGCGGCCGTTGTATTCGTTAAAAATCGTGTCGCGCTCGGCTTCGCGCACTTTCTGCAAAATCACTTGCTTGGCCGTCTGCGCGGCGATGCGCCCCAGCACGTCCGTCGGCTTCGGCGTGATGATTTCCGTTCCGACCTCCGCAGAAGGATTCTTCTTCTTCGCTTCCGTCAGCGTGATTTCTTTCTTCGGGTCGGTCACTTCCTCGACTACTGTGTGCACCGAGAACACATCCACTTGACCCGTTTCCGGGTTGAACTTTCCGCGCAAATCTTCTTCCGACTTATAAAACTTCCGCGCCGCCACCACCATCGCATCTTCAATCGCCGACACCACCACTTCCGGCTCGATGTGCTTCTCGCGGCTCAGCATCTCGATTTGTTGGTAAAGCAAATTCGCCATATCGCGTCCCTAAATCCCCAGAATCCCCCGCCCCAGCTCTAAAACTCCACAACCAGATTCGCCTTGCGGATCGCCTCCAGCGGCAACTCTACGGTCCGTGCTTCCTTCCCTTTCAACTCCATCCGCACTTTCCCGTTCGTAAATCCCGCCAGCCGCCCTTCAAAACATTTTGCGTCTCCCACCGGCTCAGCGGTGGTAATCTTCGCCAGCCGTCCCCGGAACCGCTCGAAGTCAGCGGCCTTTTTCAGCGCCCGGTCCATCCCCGGCGAACTCACTTCCAGGATGTACCCGGGCCCGGGAACCAGTTCTTCCACGTCCAAAATCACGCTGAGTTGCTGGCTCACTCGCTCGCAATCCGCGTGGCTAATCTTCGGAAACGGGTCATGCACAATTTCGCCCGCCCCCAACGTCCCAGCGGCATCGCTAATCACCGCCGCGGGCTTTGGTACCCGGTCGATGTACACGCGCAAGAATCGCTGCTTGCCGATTTTCCATTCGACATCAACGACTTCCAGCCCTCCCGAACGCGCCACTCGCTCGGCGGCTGCGCGGATCTTCTCTAAATCCACTCTAGAGACTCCTCGACCGTAGCCGGTCCGCACCACACTCCGCCCGGCCCCAACAAAAAAGTGGGCTCGCGCCCACTTAACCGTTCGACCCGCTTCAGAGCGAAATTAGAGTATATTCCCGCCTCCCGGCAAAAGCAAGATACGGCTCCCCGAATCCAGTATCAGTGTAAACCTCTAACTTGTCATGTACTCTGGGGAGCGTATTCCAGCGCAGAAGCGCGCCTCGTGGCATGCTCCTGTCGTGGGAAAACGCTTGTAGAGAAAGGGATTACACGGATTCGCAAAGCTCCGTGCCGCGTAGAAATGGCCTCCCGCCGAGGTCGCCCGTATTGTGCCCCGGTGCCCCTGACGACGACTTTCCCAGTTCGGGATGGTCCGCCTCTGAGCGCAGAAGCTTCCGCAGCCGCACACGGGCCTTGTGCAACTGGGATTTCGCATTTCCCACGGAACATCCCAGCAGTTTGGCAATCTCGCTATGGGCGTAGCCCTGAATGTCGTACAGCACAAACATCATTTTGCATCTTGGTGGCAATTGCTTGATGGCATTTTCAATCGCCACACGATCAACGTAACCCTCCAGATGCAAGTCCGGCGCGCCCAACTCGCGCCTCGCCATTCCGGTTTCGTCGGTGCCTTCCATGTCTTCGATCAGCGTGGCCTTCGCCAGCTTGGATCCGCGAAGCCTCATGAGCACGGTGTTCACTGCCACGCGATGCAGCCACGTGGAAAAGGCGGAGGCGCCTCGGAACCCTTGAATCTTGCGGAAGACGTGCAGAAAAACCTCCTGAGTCGAATCTTCAGCCTCGTCCGGATTCCTTAGCATGCGCATGCACAGGGCATAGACCCGGGCGCTATGCAGCCTGTAAAGCCGCTCAAACGCTCCATCGTCCCCGCGTTGCGCCATGCGTATAACCTTGGCTTCGGGCAACTCGCAAACTTCCGTCGCTCTCTGACGATGCACTTCGTCCTCCTCATCCTCAGGCGCACATCCCTGCGCACTTTTTTTGAAGATTCAAATTCAATAGGCAGATAGCCCCGCCAGCTAACGCCCTGGAGCTTTCATGAATCCACTGTGACTTTTGCGGGCAATCCCGCTGCCATTACTGAATTTTTTTGTAAATGCGTGGGATATGGCGACTTATCTGTCTTGTTCCGATGCGTTTGTTGGCTTTTCTGCGGTACTAGTCCTTGCAAACCTTCCCCGACTCGGTTCCTTTCTTCACAGCAATATTCTTTCTTACGCCCTTCACACCAATTCTTTCTTCTTGCGTGGCGTCGGGTCTTTCGCTGCGTTTGCGCGCCAGTGAAATACCTGAGAGCCGCATCCAGAGAAAAACAGACGAGCGTGTTGTGCTTCGTTGAGAATTCCAAGGATTGCGTCGGAGTCCGTGGCGCCTGCCCAAAATCCGCGATATGGTTCGATTAGGAATGATCGATGAGGCGATGATGAATCGCGTAGAGTGCAAGCTCGAGGCGGTCGGAAACGCCCAGCTTGTCGAAAATGTTGTGGAGATGATTCTTGACCGTTTGCTCGGAAATGAAAAGTTTCTCGCCGATTTCTTTATTGCGGAAACCTTGAGCGACCAGCTGAACGATTTCTTTTTCGCGGTCGCTGAGCAAAGGCTTCTCGCGGCGCGGACCGGCTTCGGAAGATTTCGAAAACGCCTTCATGACTTCGGCGGTCATGCGATTATCGAGCCAGATTTCGCCGGCATGCACGCGATGAATGCTCTTGACCAGGAGATCGGTGGCGGACTGCTTGAGGACAACGCCGCGTGCGCCAAGACGCATGGCGCGGACTACGTCGCGATCGTCTTCAGCCGCCGTGAGCACCACGACGCGCGTGGGCAACGTGTCAAAATTCACTTCTTCGAGAACGGCCAGTCCGTCTTTATCGGGCATGCGCAGATCGAGGAGAAGAATGTCGGGCTTCAGCTTGGTGAGGAGCTTGATGCACTCCGCGCCATTTTGAGCTTCGCCGACGATGGTGATGTCCTCGTCGGACTCGAGGAGTTTGCGCAGGCCATCACGAAAGATGGCGTGGTCATCGGCTAGTAGTACCCGTATTTGCTGTTTTGTTTTTGCCATATCAACCGAGAGGCACTTCGATAGTCAAACGCGCCCCATGCCCCGGATTTGACTCAACGGTCAAAACCCCACCCACAGTTCGAGAACGTTCCTTAATGGAAATGGGTCCCAGCCGCAGGCGATCCAGTTCGTCGGCGGTAAATCTGCCGGCAAAACTAAAACCCTCGCCATTGTCGTCCACTACAAGTACTAGACGGCTGTCATCCTGCGACAGTTTTACCACGACATGGGAAGCCTTGGCATGCTTTTTTATGTTGTTGAGTGCTTCACGGTAAATCTGGAAAATCTCGCGGCAAACCCGGTCGGGAGCGCGTAATTGTGTCGAATCGATAAGCAGATCGAGGGCAATTGTGGATTCGTTGCGGTAGCGCTCGGCAAAGCCGCGCATAAGGTCTACGAGGTCGGCGCTTTGAACGCGTAGGGGGCGGAGGTCCGTGACCGTCTGACGGAGTTCGGCAGCCTCGTTCTTGACGGTTTGTTGCAGGTTTGCCAAGGCATTGGAGGCCTGTTCCGGAGTGGCAGGAACGCGACGGCGGAGGACGTCGAGCTGGATTTCGATGCTCAGAAGGGTCTGGAGAATACCGTCGTGGAGGTCGCGGGCGATACGGCTCCGCTCAGCCTCGATGGCACGGGCGCGAAGGTGCCGCAGAAGGAAGATGTTTTCGAGTGCCGGACCAATATGCTGGGCAATGCTTTCAAGCCAAGCTAAGTCTTGCTTTTGGAATGGTTTACGACCATTTAGCAGGAAGACTCGCCCCGTCGACTGCCCCGCTTGATCGAAGGAAACGGTCAAAAGTGAGTTGATCTTGAATTCTTGCAAGACGGGGCCGGGAAGCCGAGGCAGGTTCTTGATCGTGCGGCCGTCGCGGCGGTCCCAGCCAAAGCCAGAGCCTTGGCCGACGAGCGAATTCCAGCATAGTGTGGCGTCCATGTCGTCCAGGAGAAACCCGTCCGTTCGAGAAAGTGGCAAGCTCTCCGGAACCAGGCGGTCGTTCTCGCCCGCCTTCATGCGCCACAGGAAAATGCGCTCCAGATCCGCGTCTCGATAAAGGAGAAGAGCCTCCTCAGCATCAAAAGTGAGGCCAAGCTCTTGGAGAAAAAGGCGCAGGGACTCCGCCAGTCCCTGGTCGACCTGCATTGTGGCGTTGATGCGGGAGAAAAACTCGATTTGGGAGGCAAAACGCTTGTTGCGATCGCCAAGAAAAGCCAGGCCCGCCCCACCTGCAAAAGTGGCTGCCGTGAGACCCAGCCACGCAACAACCCGAATCCAGTGAACCTCACCCTTCACGGCGGTGAGCAAAGCCAGCGTCAGGGAAAGGGCGCCGGCCAAAGGCAGCGTCAGGTCGAAGCCCCAGCGAATGCCCGCTGCGTAACAGATGAACATGTACGGAAACCATACGGGAACGGTCGAAGGACTGATAAACATGAAATAACCGAGGGCCAGGAGGTCACAAGCCAGCGGCAGGTGCCACGAGCGGCGTCGCAGCAGGCCCTCAATCTGCGTGATCACCAGGGCCACGGTGAGGTAAGCAATGAGAAAGGACACCGAGCGGCGTTCCTGGCGAGAAACAGGTTCTTGGAGAGCGGCAAGGAGGGCGAGCAAAACAAAAATCGGGCGCGCAAAGAGGATTTGCCGCTCGAAATGGTTGCGGTCGGTTTGGTGAGCGCTCATGCGCGAAGACACAAGTCCTCTGCGTTTAGTCTAGCAAGAGGCGTGGAGTTGGTGGCGCGGCGTGCGCAAGGCTGCAACGTAGCGATTACCGGCGGAGGAACGGCCCCGCACTCTCCCTTGGCCCCTTGGCCGCCTTGGCCGGGGACGCTTTTCGCTGCCGCGGATTTAGCGTAAACTAGAGAATCATTCCAGTGGTGGGAGTAGCTCAGCTGGTAGAGCGTCGGACTGTGGCTCCGAATGTCGTGGGTTCAAATCCCATCTCCCACCCCAACGTATTTCGGTCCGGCCGGTCATTCGATCCCCTAGATTCTCATCAGAGGCCCAATGACGGCTCCGAATCATCGGGGCAAATCCGTCGATGAGGTGCAAGTGAATTCAATTCGTTGTCGCGGTGTGTTGTTTGACCTGGATGGCGTGCTGGTGGACTCGACTCCAGCGGTGGCGCGGGTGTGGGCCTGGTGGGCGCGCAAGCACGGGTTCGATGCGGACGAAGTAGTGCGGCAAGCGCACGGGAGGCCGAGCATCGCGACGATCCGCGAACTGCTGCCCAATGGCGACTATGGGGCAGAGGATCGCGAAGTGGAACGCCGGGAGATTGAGGACGTTGAAGATGTAATTCCCTTGCCCGGAGCGATTGAGCTGCTGCAGGCCTTGCCCGCAGCACAGTGGGCAATCGTAACCTCCTGCACGCGGCGACTGGCGGAGGTGCGAATCGGCACAGCAGGTCTGCCAAAACCGAAGCACATGGTCACTTCAACCGACATCAGAAAGGGGAAGCCCGATCCCGAGCCGTACCTCAAGGGAGCGCAGATTTTGGGCGTGCCCGGCTCGGAATGCGTGGTCATCGAAGATGCCCCTGCCGGAATCCGCGCTGGCAAAGCCGCGGGTGGGCGCGTGATCGCGTTACGAACGACGGCCGGCGACGCCGAGCTCCGCGAAGCGGGAGCCGACTGGATTGTTGATAACTGCGCGGAATTGTCCGTGGAGTTTGTAAATGGCAGGGAAGAGTTTTTGCTACTGCAGCGTCGAACAAAATAGTTACGCGCTTCGTAGAAACAGCTAGAATTCCAAGCCTCACCGAACCCGGAAACCCAGTCTGCATCGAGGAGAGAGCCCATGATCCCCGTGAAGAACCTAAGTGTCCTGCTTGTAGCCGTAATGGCGCTGAGTGCAAGTAAGATGAGTGCGCGACCACAGGAGTCCAAGCCCGCCGAGAAGCCCGCGGAAGCGCCGGCCCCGCCCCCAAAAGAAGAATCGTCGGTTACCGATCACACGATTAGAATCGGCGGCCAAACGATTCCGTACAAAGCAACCGCCGCAACGATTCTCATCAAGAATGACAAGGACGAGCCGACCGCACTGATCTATTACACGGCGTACACGCGCAGCGACGTGAAGGACATGAGCCAGCGCCCGGTATCGTTTCTCTACAATGGCGGGCCGGGCTCGGCATCCGTCTGGCTGCACATGGGATCGATGGGCCCGCGGCGAGTGATGACCATCAATGCCGGGGTGACGCCTCCCGCGCCGTACAAGTTGATGGACAACCCGGACTGCCTGCTGGACAAGTCAGACCTTGTGTTTATTGATCCCGTGGGCACGGGCTTCAGCCATGCTGTCGGGAAGGCTCAGGATAAGGATTTCTGGGGCGTCGACCCCGACGTGAAATCGCTCGCGCAGTTTGTCACAACGTATGTCAGCCGCAACAACCGGTGGAACTCTCCCAAATTCCTGATTGGCGAGAGCTACGGCACGTTTCGAAATGCGGCGCTCGCGAATTACCTGCAGGGCCACGACAACATGTACTTGAATGGAATCGTTATGGTCTCTTCGGTGCTGGATTTGGGAACCATCTCTTTCTATCCGGGCCAGGATCTCGCCTACATCCTTTATCTGCCGAGCTATGCAGCCACGGCGTGGTTCCACAAGACGTTGAAGGATCGTCCCGAAAACCTGAACGCGTTTCTCGACGAAGCCCGGAAATTCGCCCGGGGCGAATATGCAGACGCCCTCATGAAGGGCGATGCGCTCAGCAAGGCGGAGAAGGCGGAGATGGTTAAGAAAGTGGCGCGATTTACGGGACTGAGCGAAGACTATCTCGACAAAGCCAACCTGCGCGTGCGCTTGTTTCAGTTCATTACGACCCCCAGGATACGGCCATCAGTGGCGCGTTCGTCGGCGCGTTTAATTCGTACATCCGCGAAGAACTGAAATTCGGGCAGGACAAGAAGTACAAGCCGGCCGCGGACTTCGAAAACAACCGCTGGGACTGGAAACACGAAGGCGGTGATTTTGGCTTTTTCCCGGGCTCGCCCAGCGTCGTGCTGGATCTCGTGCAAGCCATGATTTCGAATCCGCGCCTGAAGGTGGAAGTAGAAGACGGAATCTACGACCTGGCGACGCCTTTCATGGAAGCGGAGTACACCGTGGACCACATGGGGCTGCCGGAAAACATCCGCAAGAACATCTGGCACCAATACTACGAAGCGGGGCACATGATGTACGTGCACGATGAAGACCTGGCAAAGCTCAAGAAGAACGTGGCCACCTTCATCGACGTGGCTTCCAAACAATAGCGGCCGTTACTCTCAGGCAATCATGCAAAAGGCTGGAAAGCTGCGGCTCTACCCGCTCATCTACAATGGGGCGTCCGGTACATGAACTGTCGACTCTTTTAGCGATGGCTCCGCTCCTCTCATCGGGCCTCACAAGGATCACAACACAACATGGGAACACCTACGCAAACGATCCCATCTCAAACTGATCAAGCGCCTGCGCCGTCATCGGTTCCTGCGCCACAAAGGAAAATTCATACGGCCCAGCTCGTTACAGCCATGCTGAAGGCGAGCCCGCATGTCAGTGACCTGATTTTCTCGCCCGGCCGCGCGCCGCAAATCGAAGTAAGCGGTCAACTCGTCGAATTGAAGTACAAGGGGCTCGAGTGTCTCACTGCGCAAGACACGGACCTCATTGCCAGCGACATCATGGGCAAAAACGAAACGCCCATTCGCAAACTGGAGCAAGAAGGATCAGCGGACCTCTCGTACGGGCTTACGGGAGTAGCGCGCTTTCGTGTGAATATTTTCAAGCAACGCGGGAGCTGCGCCATCGTGATGCGCGTTATCCCGGACAAAATCCCCGGATTCGAGGATTTGCATCTTCCCGCGACCTTGGCCGAAATTGTGGATCTGCGGAACGGCATCGTCCTGGTGACCGGCCCAACCGGATCGGGAAAATCCTCCACGCTCGCGGCCATTCTGGACAAGATGAACGCGGAGAAGTCCTATCACATCCTCACCATCGAGGATCCCATCGAATTCCTGCACCGCCACAAGAAAGCAACGATCCACCAGCGCGAGCTGCATTCGGACACGCCCAGCTTTGCGCTGGCATTGCGCGCGGCTTTGCGGCAGGCCCCCAAGGTCATTCTCGTCGGCGAGATGCGCGACAGGGAAACCATCGAGATTGCATTGGAAGCTTCGGAAACCGGCCACCTGGTGATGTCCACGCTGCACACGATTGATGCTTCCAAGACCATCGAGCGCATCGTGGGAGTTTTTCCGCTGAGCGATCAGCAAGCCATTCGCACGCGTCTGGCGAAAGCGTTTCGCTTTATCATTTCCCAGCGCTTGCTTCCCAAAAAGGGCGCAAGCGGACGTGTGGCTGCGGTGGAGATTCTGAAATCCACGATGCGCACGCGCGAATATATCGAAAAAGGGGAAGGCGAAGGCAAAACGCTTCTGGATGCCATGCGCGACGGCACGACTGAGGGGATGCAGTATTTCGACGGAGAAATTGAAAAGCTCATTCGGGCCGGAATCGTCGATTTCGAGGCGGGCATGTCCTACTCGACCAATGCAGGGAATTTGCGCCTGGAGATGGCCGACTTTCTTGAAGAAAGCCGAACCGGCGAACCGTCCGCTGGCGCCGACGGATCCACGGAAATCGAGATTGAGAGATAATCACCAACAAAGGACGGCTCACTCCACACAAAATCGGTTATCCTGTAACGCACCCAGCATCATGCTGGGTGCTGAATCAAAGATATCTCCTTAAAATGAGTCCCTCGAGCGGCAGCACGATGCTGCAGTTTTCTGGCGAAATTTTAGCGTTCATCGGTCTCGTGCTCGCGTTTATCTCCGTTGCCGTGCTCGCGCCTCGATGGAGCGGGAACCTGCTGCGCGCGATTTTGTGGCCATTTGCGCGGCTGGCCCGCCGAAAAGTGCTCGCTATCTGGCTCTTATTCTTCTTTATAATCGGTGTTCGACTCGCCGTGCTGCCGCTGCTTCCCGTCCCCGTTCCCGGTATCCACGACGAATACAGTTACTTGTTACTCGGCGACACGCTGGCTCATGGTCGCCTCACGAATCCTACGCACCCGATGTGCATGAGCTTCGAATCGTTTCACATCAATTGGTTTCCGACGTATTGCTCAAAATATCCGCCCGGCCAGGGCGCCGTGCTCGCGCTCGGCGAGTTGCTCGGGCTCCCGTGGATCGGCGTGGTTTTGAGCGTTGGCGCGATGTGCGCTGCAATCCTGTGGATGCTCCAAGCCTGGCTACCTGCGAGGTGGGCGTTGCTAGGCGCAGTTCTTGTGGCGCTGAAGTTCGCCATCGCGAGCTATTGGATGAATAGCTATTGGGGCGGAGCACTGGCGGCCACAGGTGGCGCACTGGTGCTGGGGGCGATGCCCCGCATTGTTCGCCATGCCAGGACGCCCGATGCTTTTCTGCTCGCGCTCGGACTCGCGATTCTCGCCAACACGAGACCTTACGAAGGTCTGCTCCTTTCCATACCCCTGGGATGCTGGCTCCTCTGGTGGCTTGCAGGGAAAACTAAGTCCAAGGCCAGCGTGCGAACTCGCATAGCGCGCGTGCTCACGCCGCTGGCGGCCGTCTTGGTGTTGACCATCGCATTCATGGGCTATTACAACTGGCGGCTCACTGGAAACGCGTTGCTATTCCCCCACGCTTTGCATTCGCGCACCTACCGCACGATGGGTCTCTTCCTCTGGGACCATCCCAAGCCGCCCATGCAATACCACAACCAGCAGTTCGAAGATTTCTACAATGGTTGGGAGCGCGAGGATTATCAAAACTCTTGGCAAGACGTGTGGAGAGTTTCTGCGGAAAAATTGACCCGAAGCGGCAGCACGTATTTCTGGTGGGGCGCTCTACTTCTCTTGCCTGCCCTTCCCTACGCATTTCGCGACCGCAAGATGCGGCTACCTCTGACCGCATTAGCGTTGGTTACGGCCGGCTTTCTGGCTTCCATTTGGTCCTTCCCCCACTACGCCGCGCCGGCGACTTGCGTGATATTTTTGCTGCTTGTCCAAGCGATCCGTCATTTGCGGGTCATGCGTGTTGCACGCCGCCCTGTCGGCCTCGCGCTTTCGTGCGCTGCGGTTTGTCTCTTGGCGGCGGAAGTCGCCTTCCGCGTGTCAAACCACCAATGCGACCCATTGGAATGGACTTGCCAAGGGGATCCCAGCCGCGCGGCCATCCAGGAAAAACTATTACACGCTCCGGGAAAGCATCTCATCCTCGTGCGCTACGAGGAGGATCACAACATTCACGACGAATGGGTCTACAACGGCGCGGAGATCGATTCCGCCAAGGTGCTCTGGGCGCGCGAACTCGATGCGGAGCAGAATGCAAAGCTGTTGGCCTATTTCAATGATCGGCAGGTCTGGCTGGTCGAGCCCGACAAAGACAACACGGAATTAATCCCCTACCAGGCTCCCTGGGAATCGCCAGGGTAATCACCGATGTAGGTGCCGCGGCTGATGCCCAGCATGCTGAGGAAAAACGAAGCGAAGATCACCTGAATTCCAATGAACAGCCACATCGCCCAGAAAAGCACCTGACGCACTTGGTGGAGCTCGCCAAAACCGCTCGCGGCCCACTGCCAAGTGACCCACGCGCAACCAGCGAAGCCCGTGAGGAACAGCGCCCCTCCAAGCAGCAAACCAGATTCGAGAGTGATCCGCTTTAGTAGGCGCTTCAGAGAGACTGAGCCGCGGTCAAAACGCTCCGCGTAACTGAACAGCTTCGCGAAGGCGCCGATGGACAAGGTTTGCACTCCCAGCAGCGTAAAGATTACGCCAAAAATCATGGTGTGCACGTCCAGAATGACGTGAGGCGAAATCTGGCGCGGCCCGGGCAGCAACCAGAATACAAGAGAAAGTCCAACCACGACCAAAGCGGCGCCCGGTAAGAGAAACAGCCAGTTTGGCGCGTACAACAACATGAATCGCAGGCTGCGCCATCCATCGCGAAAACTGCGGAGGTGTGGCGGACGCCCGCGTTTGTCGGGCCACAGAATAATGGGGATTTCCGAGATGCGTGCCCCGATTTGCGCGGCCTTGATGATCATTTCCAGCGCAAATTCCATTCCGGTACTGCGCACATCCAATCGGTCGTAGAGCGCCCGCGTAAATCCACGCATGCCGCAATAGCTGTCACCGATGTGGGCCCGAAATAAGGTGTTGAGCAGGGCCGTGAGCCCCGGATTCCCCAAATACTTATGGGACGGAGGCATGGCTCCGGGCTTGATTCCCCCGCGAAAGCGGTTGCCCATCACTATGTCGTAGCCTTCCCGCAACTTGTCTACGAAACGCGGCACATCGGTAAAGTCGTAGCTGTCGTCCGCATCGCCCATGATGATGAGCGGCCCTCGAGCTGCCGCAATTCCTGCGCGCAGCGCCGAACCATAGCCGCGCTCCGGCACGTGCACCACGCGCGCGCCGTGCTCTTCTGCGATTTGAAGCGATCCGTCCGTCGAGCCATTGTCCGCTACGACCACTTCGCCGGAAAGACCCGATGCGCGGAATGCCTTCACCGCTTTGTCCACGCAGAAAGCTAGGGAGTTCGCCTCATTCAGGCAGGGAATGACCACCGACACTTCCACCGGCAGTGTCTTGTCGACCCGTTCAGACTGTGCGCTGTCGGAAGCTAGCGTAGCGCCCATAGCTGGCAACATCATATCGCGCTCCGCGGGACTTTTCACGCCACTGGCTTGCCCACTCGGGTTCGGCAGCAACGCTTTCCCGGCATTCATCTTGAATTGAGTACCTATCTATGGGAACCTTCGATGACTCAAGGATGTCCGCTGCCCAAACACAAATGTCTGACTCGCATAATGAATCGGAAGCGCAGGCAGCGCTGACTCCCAATCCATGGGAAGCCGCTTACCTGCGGTTCGAAACGCCGGAAGAGGAAATACGTAAGTTTATCGGCCGGCTCAATCGCCTTGGCGCGCGGCAATGGCCTAGCGATGCGGAAATTGTTGAGCTTTTTTGTGGACGCGGCAATGGTTTGGTCGCACTGCAGCGTCTCGGGTTCACGCGCCTGGAAGGGGTGGATCTTTCTCCGCGATTGATCGCCCAGTACAAAGGCTCCGCGAAATGTACCATCGCTGACTGCCGCAAGCTCCCTTTCGACGACCGCAGCAAGGATGTTCTTATCGTGCAAGGGGGCCTGCATCACTTGCCGAACCTGCCCGGAGACCTGGACCAAACATTTTCGGAAATGCAGCGCGTCTTGCGAAAAGACGGCCTCGTGATGTTCGTGGAACCCTGGCGCACGCCTTTTCTGACTTTTGTCCACTTCGTTTCCGAAATTCCGATTGTCCGCAGGCTTTCGAACAAAATGGATGCGTTCGCCACCATGAGCGAGCACGAAATTCGCACCTATACACAGTGGCTGAGTCAGCCAGAGCTCATGCAGAAAGTCGCTCGAGAACACTTTGTGCCGGTTCATGAGTCTTTCGCCTGGGGAAAATGGAATTTCGTTGGCAAGCCGCGCTGAAGCGCATCGCGTTCCGCTGGTACCAATTACCCGCGCAGATATCGCTACTCAAGCTTGCATTTTCCGCGCTGGCAGTTATGATGGCCGCCTTGCTGCTCCCACACACGCTTCTCTAGCGGGGTAAATTGACGACCAGCTCGTTGGCGTCTTCCACTCAGCCTTACAGCCGCGGCCGGCTCTTGAAAGTTCTCGGCATGTGGTTTGGTATGTCGGTAGCCATCGGAAATACGATTGCTGCAGGCATCGTCTACACGCCTGGCGATGTTGCGAAGCAATTGCCCAACGCGTGGTTGTTTCTAAGCATCTGGATTCTTGGCGGGCTCTACGCGCTCTGCGGCGCATCTTCCATGGCCGAACTTGGCGCTGCGATTCCGCGTAGCGGCGGCCAGTATAATTTTTCGCGGCGCGCGCTCGGCGATTACGCCGGCTTCATCGTTGGCTGGAGTGACTGGCTCTCCACCTGCGGCACCGCGGCCGCTGTCGCCATCGTCATCAGCGAATATAGCGGCCACTTGTTCCCCATCTTCGTGGGCCGCGTGCAAAGTCTTTCCGTGGGGATCATTGTCGGGTTTGGGGTCCTGCAGTGGCGCGGCATTCGCTGGGGAAGTGGCGCGCAACTCTTGACTGCCGCGCTCAAGACCGGCGCATTCGTGATTCTCGTCGGCGCAGCTTTTCTCTGGGGAGGAGCAGCTCACAAAGCTGCCGTGCAGTCCGCCGCCGCACTTCCCTTGCCGTCGGGCTGGCCTCTGGCCATCGCAGTCATGCTGGGACTTCAGGCCGTCATCTACACGGTGGACGGCTGGGATGGCGTCATCTATTTCGGCGAAGAGGTGCGCGATCCCGGCCGCGATATTCCGCGTGCCATTTTCGGCAGCGTGTTCTCCATCATGGGCATTTATCTGCTGCTGAATCTGATCGCGCTGTACATCGTGCCCATGAATGAAATCGCCGGGAATACTTTTGTCCTTGGAACCGTTGCCGATCGGGTGTTCGGAAGTCTTGGGGACCCAATCATCCGCTCGATCATGGTGATTTCCATGCTGAGCTGTCTCAACGCCAATCAACTCTTCTGTACACGGACAGTGTATGCCATGAGTTGCGACGGGCTCTTCTTTCGCAGCGCGACGACGGTAAACAAAGGCGGAACACCGACGGTCTCACTTTTTCTCAGCACGCTCGTCGGTGTGCTCTTCCTTGTGATTTCCTTCATGGGCCGAGACGCCTTCCAGCGTATCACGGCCATGCTCTCGTTTTTCTTCGTGGCAAATTACACGCTTTCCTACGCGTCGGTCTTCGTCCTGCGAAAGCGAGAGCCGGAGATGCCACGCCCGTATCGAGCGCTGGGTTACCCTTGGCTCACCGGAGTTGCGCTGGTGGCCTCGGTTTTGTTCCTGATTGGTTCGATTGTCACCGACCAGAAGAATGCTCCGCTGGCCCTGGGAATGCTTGTCCTGAGTTATCCCGTGTTTCGCGTGCTGCAGCGTGTTTCGCGCAAGGCGGATGACAAGGCGACCTAATTGGCTTGTTGGTAGTGGTACAGTTTCAATGGAAACCGAAAATTGCGTATCCAATAGACGCACTGAAAACCAAGACCAACCCGACGGCTCCCGTTATTTTGATGAGTTTGAGCCTCTTGAGCGTGGGATTTTTTACTCTGAAAATTCGACACACTAGTTCAGGATAGGCGAAGAACATGAATCCCCAGCCACCAACCCATACAACACCTAGGGCGTACATTTGTACTTGCGAGATCATGCCGCTGCCTCAGTCTGCATTCTGTCCAATAGTCCCACCAATTCTTCTATGTTCCAAACGTGGTCGGCAATTCCCGCTTCCATCGCTGGTGTGACGCGCAGTGTTTGGTGAATGCGGCAGAAGTTGTAATGCATATAGTGAAGGCCCAGCGCGTGCTCGTGATTCTCCACTTTCTTTGAGAATGCATTGGTGAGCCGCGTGAATCGGCGCAAATGGGGATCGCACGGCATCCGATGCACTCTGCCGGACTATAGCGAGCTTCGCTTTCCTCACGATCTCCGCCGTACAGCTTGACCAGCATCGCGTAATCAATCTCTGAGCCAAATGCACTTTCTACCGCGTCTAGATACACGCGATGGCCGTCTGTGGTCAGTTGTACGCGATTCGCCAGACACCCAGCCAAATCGTGCATGAACTCATAGGCGGTGGCCGCCCCGCGTGCCCAACGCGCCAGCTAGGAATCAATTTCGTTTCCGCTTCGAGCGCAACCCAGGTCCACACATTCCCATAGCCAAACTGCCCTTGTTTATCGGCGGGCACGTTCTTGTCTTTGGCATAGCAGAATTGCCAAATCTCATCGCACTGAATCCGCTTTTACACGTGAGGTTTCGCAGGACCTTATCCTGACACGCGGCGCAGGCTGCCCCGAGCGATTCCAAGCAGTCGAAGAATCGTCACCTTTGAAGCGCCAGTGATGCGCGAAGTGGCGCGTAGAGAACTTCCCTCAACCAGGGCTGAGATGATTTGCGCCTGCTTTGCCCTTCCTAGTTGGTTCATTAAGTCTATTCCTTTCAGTGAAAATAGTACATTGACATGGGACTAAGAGTCAATTATTATTTATACAGAAGTTCACTGATTATAGGATATGGAACATGATCTTTAAGAGCGTGGAGCTTAGAAAAGAAGAATTAGAAGTCATTGCCGCCATTGCGAAGATGCATAAGTCGCTTAAATACAGCTTGTCTACACCCTCACGATGGGAGGGTGTTTTGCGGCGAAACGCCTTTGCCCGCGCGATTCGGGGATCAAATAGCATTGAAGGTTATCTAGTAACCGCCGAGGATGCTATAGCAGCCGCCCAAGGAGACGAACCACTTGAGGCAGGGGAAGAGACGTGGCATGCGGTAACAGGCTATCGCAATGCTATGACCTACGTTCTGCAACTCTCCAAAGACTCTAACTTCGCTTTCAATGATGGCTTCCTTAGAAGCCTCCACTTCATGATGCTGAGCTACGATCTTACAAAACATCCGGGGAACTGGCGGCCAGGGCCGATCTATGTCCGAGATGAATCGAAGGGAGAGAATGTTTACGAAGGCCCACCCGCCGATATTGTTGCGAAACTCGTAGCGGAACTCGTCGAGTACCTTAACGACCCACGAGATAGTGAACACACTCTCGTCAAAGCGGCTATGGCGCATCTCAATTTAACGATGATCCATCCGTTCTCCGATGGGAATGGCAGAATGGCTCGATGTTTGCAGACTCTCGTTTTAGCAATCAAAGGAATTGTTGACC
>WNFW01001180.1_pt1 | contig 17496 bp, 18 predicted proteins | sample 5400131 | NCBI WGS metagenome assembly WNFW01 (sample SAMN13153362, study PRJNA577476) | soil metagenome | isolation source: 20 cm soil or saprolite under grassland replicate 1 | place: USA:California | collected 2016-06-15 | reverse complement strand
ATGCTTCACCTGAACACCTCGGTTCTATTACTGCTCCAGGACAAAAACGCTCGGCAGCGAATCCAGGCAAGCTAGTGCAAACAGATGCCCGTTCCGATATCTATTCATTAGGCGCTACGATGTATCATTTGCTGACGAATCATGAGCCTGATCCGATTCAGACACCTCCCGCTGGCAGCATTTTGGCTAAGAATCCTAAATTGCATACTGTGCGCGTCGGTAATAGAGTGGTCTGCCCGATTGAGCAGGTGATCATCAAATCTATGCAACAGGATCCAGCTAAACGTTTCCAGAATGCTGAGGCCATGCGTGTTGCTTTGCAACACTGCTTGCCCAATAGCGCTACTCCGACCACGGTGCAAATTCCGGCTATCTCGCCAAATGCTACGGTTATTGTGCCTGTGGGAGAAGTAATTTGCCCAAAATGTGGCTTTCACAACCGCCCAGGAGCAAAGTTCTGTAAACGTGACGGCCAGCCGCTCATCCAGGGTGCAACTGCTGTACCGCCGCGAGTGAATGCGCAGATTGGATCGAAAGCTACGTTTCCTCCAAGACCTGTTCAGCCTCCTCGCGTTGCTTCCAATGCTGCGCAAGCAGGGGGACCACAGGGAGCATACCGCTTGGGACTACAGTTCATGAATAGCAAAAACTATGTTGAAGCTATTAACCAGTTTAAAATGGCCCAGGTGCCTGGCAATGGCTCTTATGATGTTCTGTATAATCTTGGTCGTGCGTATCGCCAGTATGGGCAGTCAGTAAAAAATAACGATAAGAACCTGTTTATCGAGAATATGAAATTTGCTGCCGAACATTTTGAGCAAGCTGTTGCGCTCAAACCAAATGCGATCGATACCTATTTCCAGTTGGGTATGACCTACCATGATCTTGGTCTATTCGATAAAGCCATTGCATCATTCAAGTATGCGCTTCAGTATAGTCCGAATGACTCGGCTATCTATTATCAACTTGGCACAGTGGCGATGGATCAGTTCTATGATCGGGAAGCTGAGGCATATTTCCTGGAGGGCCTTAAGATTAACCCTGACCATGTACTCATTCTCCTTGCACTTGGCCGCCTGTATATCAGAACGAACCAGTCCCCGGCAGCTATAAGCGTCTTACGACAGGTTACACAACGTGACCCTGCTATGTGGGAAGGTTGGTACGAGTTAGGGCGCGCGCACATGAAAGCAAAAGAGTGGAAGCTGGCTCTCAGTGCTTTAGAACAGGCACGTCAGTGGAATTTTGAGGAAGCTGAAATTTATAGTGCGATGGCAAACTGTTATCTAAAAACAAATAAGAAAGCAGAAGCCCGGCAAATGGTACGCGAATCTCTACAGCGTGATCCGAATAATATTGAAGCCAATCGTTTACAGAAACAATTGTAGTCTAATAAGGAGGGCAGGATGATCTGTCCAACATGTAATGCGCCAAATCGTGATGACGCAAAATTTTGCAAAAGCTGTGGGCAGCCACTCAGTGTACAACCAGCGCCTACTTCTGAAGTAGCCTTAAGTGATCATATTCCCGATACTCCTACTTCAACACAGCAAGAAGATGCATCCTCGCATGTTCAGCAAAAGACTGAGGAGCAGCAATCTGCGTATACTCTACGTGAGGAATCTGATGATGTAAGTCTAGAGCCGACTCTCATCCTTACTCCTGAAAAAATGATTGCTTATCAGAGCAGGCGCTGGCAACAACAATTGGAACGAAATGCGACATACGTTCCCGATTTCCAGGAAGCTGATGCCTCCAAAGGCGAGATAACTCCAGATCAGGTAGCCATGCAAAAGGGGAACGCTGATGCTTCCTCTTCTACACCTGCGACTGACAAATCAGAGCAGGCACAAGACTCAGGTGATACGCTAGATATAGCCGATATGCCAACCATGGTAGAGATACCACCATCTTCTGATGTTGAAGAAATACCACCACCTCCACAGGCTGAATCGTCTGCAACTTCTGAGGAATCAATCTCGCCTGGTGAAAGTGGGATTGCTGAAAGCGGTGAGATAGACGAGGAGAAAAAAGCAGGTGAGACAGAAGTTGTGGAAGTTACTTATGAAAAAGAAAAGAGTGAAACTATGCAGGAGCCATCCGAACAGCAGGAAACAACTGCATCAACAAACGGGTTCCCCATATTGTCTGTAGGTGAGCAGATACTCGATCGCTTTGAAATTACGCATGTTCTTAGCGAAAGCCCGCAAGAGCATGTTTACCAGGTTATTGATCACCAGGGCTATCAACATTGTTGGAACTGTGGCTCGGAACAAAATGCTGAAGGCGACGAATTCTGTATTAACTGCGGCGCAGGCATGCTTGATGTACCTTATACCATGCATGAGTACTCGACCGAGCAGAGCAGCAAAGAAACGAATGGGCATATGGAAGATGTTCATGTTCTACAAGGAACAATCGTGAATACGTTTGTTGAGCATGGCCATACGTATTTGATTGAACAGCAACATGTTGAGCAAAATCCATTTCCAAATGGTGTGCAGTTACTCGCTGCCTCAAACTCTGATGCAGGTAACGTGCGGCGTAGTGAGCCAAATGAAGATAGCACGCTTGTTTTGTTGCTTCAACGCGTTCACGAGTCCGTTTCAACCCCGTCTGGGGTCTTTATCGTTGCTGATGGTCTGGGTGGTCATGATAACGGCCAGGTCGCCAGTCGGATGACCATCAATATCATCGCTGAGCGCCTGCTGAAGGAATTGCTAGCCGAACCACTGACGTCTGAGAAGAATGGAGAACCCGTAAAGCCTTTCGACGAGGATGCTCTAGTAGCGCTCTTTCATGACGCGGTAGAAGAGGCAAACACGGCCCTCTGCCAGAAGAACCAGCTCGATAAAACCGATATGGGTTCAACCATCACAGGTTTTATGGTGGTAGGCGAACATGCCTATATCCTGAATGTAGGCGATAGTCGCACCTATATGTTGCGTGGCAAGCAACTGTATCCGTTGACGACAGATCATTCCCTGGTGGGACAACTGGTTGCAGGTGGGTTAATTGAACCAGATGATGTGTATACCCATCCGCAGCGTAGTCAAATTTTCCGCAGTTTGGGTGACAAACCAAATGTACAAATAGACATCTTCAAACAGGAACTCCTTCCCGGTGATATCCTGTTGAGTTGTTCAGATGGTTTGTGGGAAATGGTGCGTAATCCCCAGATTGAAAGTATTCTGGATAATGCGCCAGAACCACAAACTGCTTGCACACAATTTATCGAGGCGGCCAATGCCAATGGAGGAGAAGATAATGTCAGTGCCATCGTTGTCTTTGTGCGCTGAAATTCGTTCCTTGCTTGCCTCTGAAGCGTTGAATTGAAGTGGAGGGTCGTTGATGTATGTCTTACAACTATCGCAATTGCCCGTTATGATATACTAAGTCGAGCCAATACGAAAGGAGTTTATATATTATGCCCGGTGAGGTAATGCTGGCACATCAGGTCGGAAAAGACTTCATGCCAGTAACTGGAGGTAGTCAGGTAGCATATGTTTTGATAGAAGCCAGACCAACAGAAATGATGGCCCAGGTACGCATGCCATTGAATTTTGCTCTGGTGCTGGACCATTCTGGCTCAATGAAAGGTGCTAAACTTAAGAATGTCAAAGAAGCGGTTAAGATGGTAATCGGTCGACTGGAACCGACTGACTATGTCTCGGTAGTCATCTTTGACGATACAGTGCATGTTGTTATTCCCTCTATGCCAGCGAATGATATACCTGGCATGCAAGCGGCCATCGATCAAATTCGAGATGCTGGTGGTACTACTATGTCTAAGGGCATGATGCAGGGATTGAATGAACTGGGCCGTTGGAATATTCCCAATGCGGTCAATCGTATGATTCTTTTAACTGACGGCGTGACGTATGGAGACTCAGATCGCTGTCGTCAGCTTGCACGGGAAGCTGCATCCAATGGCATTGCCATTTATCCTTTGGGTATTGGCGCTGACTGGGATGAAGATTTGCTCGATTCGATTGGGCAGCTCAGCGGAGGTATGCCTGCGGAGTTTATTCGCAATGCTTCCGATGCTCTTACCATTTTTGAGCAGCAATTTCAGAGCGCTGTAGATGTTGCAATTCGCAATTCTACCCTCATTTTGCGCTTGCCTGTGGGGGTTTCTCCCAAAAAAGCTGTCAAAGTTCTGCCGATTATCAGTGATCTTGGTCAATCTGTGCTTTCGGATCGCCAGGTAGTTATCCCTTTGGGTGATCTAGAGAAAGACAAACCACAATCAGTGTTGGTAGAGCTGATGATAGACCCACGCCCGGCTGGTCTCTTTCGTATTGCCCAAGCCGAGCTTTCCTACGATGTGCCAATTGCGAATATCGTGGGAGAGAAAATACGAGATGATATCAAAGTGACGTTCACTATGGATGCGAACCAGTCAGCGCCAGTGAATGCAACTGTGATGAACTTTGCTGAAAAAGCGAATGCGCATCGCCTGGTAACTCGTGTTCTGGAAGAGTACAAGCAAACCGGCAAGGCAACGACTCGCCTTGCTCCTAACGTGACCCGTGTGCTTGATGAAGAGACACAGGCGGCACTCGAACAGATTAACCAGGGTCAGCAAATCTCACAAGATCAGGTAAAGTCGATTGGTAACAAGACGCGCAAGTTAACTCAACGCCTGGACGATATCGTACCGTAAGGCATCACGCGTCGATGCCTGTTAAATCCCTGGCTCTCACTGAGCTAGATATAGAAGATTGTTTTAGGAGGATAGAGAACCATGACAGTGCAGTGTTCTTTAGGTCATGAAAATCCCGATGGCTCCGCATTTTGTGATGAGTGCGGCGAGCCTTTGTCTGGTGCTGCTCCAGTAGCAGTTGCAGCTGCTCCCCAGCCTGCACCGTCGGTTGCGTCTGCTCCCGTCGGTAGCGAGGTCTGCCCCTCATGCGGATCACTGAATCCAGCAGGTGAATCGTTTTGTTCAAACTGCGGCGCTATGCTTGGGACAACGGCTGCTGCAAACGCAGCTCCAGACGTAACAGAACAACCAGTAGCCGCAGCACCTGTAACTTCTTCGGCTCCAGCAGCATTAAGCGCGCGACTGATTGTCGAAGCTGATAACCAGGAGTTTGACTTGCGCGGCAAAGATAATGTTATCATTGGTCGAGAAGATGCTGTCAGCAACATCTTTCCCGATGTGGACCTGACTCCCCATGGTGGAGAAGAAGGTGGTGTCTCGCGCATGCACGCTCGCATTTTTGTTGAAAACGGTCAGTATATGCTTGAAGACGAGAACAGCACGAATTTCACGTTTCTTAATCGGCAGAAGCTCACGGCTAAAACGCCGATGCCTCTACATGACAACGATGAAATCAAACTTGGCCGTGTGCTCTTGCGCTTCAAAGAATCGTAGGGGATGGGATTGCCCCGCCCTTTATACCCTACCTTCTGCTCTTGTGATTGACATGTTGTAGGGTTAACCGCTATAATCTACAAGAAATCCAAAGTGGAGGAGAAAGAAGGGTCTCATGAAACGGACATGGCAACCAAAACGTATTCCGCGCAAACGTGAACATGGCTTTATGAAGCGCATGTCGACCCGCAACGGCCGTCGCGTGCTAAAAGCTCGACGCGCCAAAGGGCGCTGGAGACTTACAGTTTAGTTGTGGCACTCAACCGTGCAGTACGCCTGCGGAAAAAGAGTGAATTTCAGCGTGTAAAGCAGCAGGGACATAGTCTCATGTCTCCGCTGCTCGTCCTGGCATGGATGCCAAATGATATAGCAAGTACACGTATAGGTTTTGTGGTCAGCAAGCGTATTGCAAAACGTGCTGTTGATCGTAATTATATGAAACGTCTGCTAAGTGAAGCTATGCGGGGTCTTTTGCCCAGGCTTCCTGGCGGAATAGATATAGTAGTTAGTGCCAGGCAAAAGGCAAACACGGCTAATTTGCGCATACTGAAACAAGATATGGTAAACTTATTGCGCAGGGCCAAACTGCTTGAAACTTCATGTTAAGGAAGCATAAAGGACATAGACCGTGAAATACATCGCACTCATTCTTATTCGCATTTATCAAAATACTCTGTCCCTGGTACTGCCTCCATCGTGTCGATTTACACCTTCATGCTCGCAATACGGTTATGAGGCGATTCAACGTTTTGGCTTCTTTCGTGGAGGATGGATGACAGTGAAACGCATTGGACGTTGCCAACCTTTTTATCATGGCAATCTTTATGATCCAGTCCCAGAACGCCTGGCTGACTAGATCCAGGAAGACAGGAGATAACTCGTGGGTCAACTTCTAGGTCAGATAGGCCAACTTTTTAATTACATCATCACATTACCTATCTTTAATGTGTTGATGTTGCTCTATCATCTCTTTGGTTCTATGGCACTATCAATCATTGTCCTGACGTTAATCGTTCGTCTGGCGTTGTTTCCTCTTACCTTGAAACAACTCAAATCGACCAAGGCAACCCAGGCTATTCAACCATTAATTGCCGATGTTCGTAAAAAATACAAGGACCAAAAGGAACAATACGCGGCAATGCAGGCCATCTATAAAGAGTATGGTGTCAATCCAGTAGCGGGTTGTCTTCCTTTACTGATTCAATTGCCAATACTCTACGGCCTGTTCTTTGCGTTGAGAGAAGGCTTGAATGTCAACGGTCTTCCCCCTCTCCAATATCTTCACGATCTCAATCAGGCTATCTATCCATTTCTGCCGAAATTTCTCATTCCACCCGATCCATATATGATATGGTTTGGTGGAGCAATTAACCTTGGTAAGCCAGATCCGACGCATATTTTGCCCGTTCTGGCAGGTCTGGCGACTTTTTTACAGTTACGCATGTCCCAGCCCAGAACAAGAACAGGCACCAAAGATGCTATGACACAGCAGATGGCTATTATGCAGTATATTATGCCATTGATCACTGTTGTATTCGCCTGGCAATTTCCCGCTGGCCTGGCGCTCTACTGGACAACGACATCTGTCTTTAGTATGGTACAGCAGTATTTCGTGACTGGCTGGGGATCATTGACTGTCATGCCAGAATTCCTTCAGAATTTCTTCCCCCAGCGTGAGAGAAAAAATAATGGTGGAGGTAAAACTTCTTCAGGCGATAAGCGCAAAGATACACAGCCTGCCCAAAAAGCAAGTGAGTCATCGGCAGAAGCTGTAAGCAGCAATGGTCAAGGTGAAAGTAGCTCAAAGTCTAATACATCCGCGAATGGTTCATCATCTGCGCGTCGTCGTTCGCGTAACAATAGCGCATCAGCTCGCCGTCGCGGTAATACGCCAAAGAGAAATGTCTCACGAAGCTGAATAGAAGAGTCAGTTTTTCGTCTGGGATAGAAATAGAGGGAGGCAAAAAATAGTGGAAAGCATAGAGGCAAGTGGCAAAAGTGTTGATGATGCAGTATTACAAGCTCTTGCTGGTCTAAAAAAACGCCGTGACGAAGTAGAAGTAACCGTACTGCAAGAACCGTCTCGTGGAACCTTCGGTATAGGCAATAAAGAAGCTCGTGTGCGTGTCACCGTTCGTTCAGGTTCTCCCGCTGCAATTATTACACCTCAAATGGCAGATGCCATACTTGGGCCTGATGAAGAAGAATATCTTGAAGAGGAAGAGACAAGCGAGTTTGATGATGAAGAGTTTGCCGGGGATGAGGAAGAAATATTCGAAGAAGGCGAAGAATTTGATGCGGAAGAATTTGAAGAGGACGAGCTAGACGAAGAGGGATCAATATCCACATTTACTCCCACTGGTTCTGGAAAATATCCATCTGAGTTGCTTTCCGAACTTGGTAATACCAGTGCAGTTGAAGGCGAGATGCAAGAAGTCGAAACACCTAGTAATGAGGATGTTGATATAACTGTAGATGTGCTGCAGCATATTTTACAGTACATGAATATTCGCGCGTTGGTTCAGGTGCGCTCAACTGATCCGCTCACTCTCAACATTCAGGGCATTAATGAAAATCTGGGCCTACTCATCGGGCGTCGTGGCGAAACATTGTCCGCCTTACAGCTACTTGTCAGCTTGATTGTAGGGCATCGTACCAAGCATCGTATGCGCATCATCATAGATGCCGAAAATTATCGCGAGCGCCGTGAAGAAAACCTGCGTTCGCTCGCCTTGCGTGTTGCTCAACAGGTACGTAACTATCGTCGTTCAATCGCGCTTGAGGCTATGCCGCCCCACGAGCGACGCATCGTCCACATTGCTCTCTCTGATAGCAAAGATATCAGTACTGAAAGCATCGGTGAAGGAGAGGCCCGACGAGTAGTCATTTCCTTAAAGCGCCCGGTCCGCTAGACATCAACCTGAGAATAGCCTAATAATATCCGTATTTGCATAGAAAGGGTAGAGATTTGCTCTGTACTGTGCCCTATGAAAAAAACAACTGGGGGCCTCATCCATGTCTTCAATTCTCCAGCCTATAAATAAGGGCACCGCACCCGACTTTTTAACCATCGGGCATGTCACACGAGATATCCTTCCAGACCAGACATTTTCACTTGGTGGCACGGTTTCTTTTGCTGCCCTGACTGCCTATCATTTGGGATTAGTTGTGGCAATCACCACCTGCGCTGATGCCGAACTACTAGCTGAGTTACCCGCTAGATTACCAGAAATCGGACTGGCTGTACATACATCGTCCGCAACTACAGCATTTGTTAATACCTATCATGAGGGCTTTCGTACCCAATATTTACGAGCCAGGGCTGATCAGTTGCAACTAGAAGATGTGCCTGAAGCATGGCATAAAGCATCGGTTGTTCTCTTCGGCCCTCTTGACCAGGAACTCTCACCTTCGTTAGTAAGCCTCTTTCCGCGTCATCCCGGGTCTATCTTTGCAGCAACTCCCCAGGGCTGGCTACGTCGTTGGGACGAAAATGGTCGAGTCTGGCCGACACCGTGGGCTGCTGCCGGAGAGATTCTGCCACTACTTGATGTCCTTATACTTAGCCATGAAGACTTGCTCCCATTCGCCAACGGCAATCGTACCGATGCCGATGCCATGCTTTCCCATTGGAGCATGCAAGTGCCTCTGCTCGTCGCTACTGATGGTAGGCACGGCGCTACCCTCTTCCAGCATGGCATAGCAGAACGCTTTCCTGCCTATCCCGCCCACGAAATTGATCCTACAGGTGCTGGAGACGTCTTTGCAGCAGCTTTCCTCGTGTATTATCACAGGCATGGCGACCCTCGAAAAGCGGTTGATTTCGCAAATTGCGTAGCCTCCTTATCAATTGAGCAAGTGGGGATAGCGGGTATTCCAACCATGGAGATGGTGAGGGAGCGAATTCCCCAGTCATCCTAGCCCAGATTTGTCATTTGACCATCGGCATACACGGGAGCAGTAAGTGGCTGAGCGAATTCGCCAGTCATCCTAGCTAAGTCTTGTAATCCTGCTAGCCAATATTAGTCATCCTAAGCGTCCTTGTCTTGTTATCCTGAACATTCTTGCCTTGTCATCCTGAGCGAAGCGAAGGATCTCACAGCGGGTTCCCACCCCAGGTAACTGGACATGTCAAGCTATTGGGAGAGTATCATCTCCCGAGCTCACGTTATCTGCAAGCACCTTCGCTACCACTCCCATCGTTGCTCCCCAAACAACATGAGCTGCAATCATCATGAGATTACGCCTTCCAGGTTCTCTTTGTCCTGATTCCGACATTCCAATCAGAGGTAACAATCCAAGATAACTGGCTGCCCATACTATAAGACCGAAAAGTACACCTTTCACAGGAGAAGGAAGTGGGATCTTCTTTCCCAAAACGCCATAGAGCACGCCCATAGCAGCACCATATCCAAAATGGGAAACTAATGTCGCCGCCTTGACCTGCATTTTATTCATATGCCATCTCACATGCGTTCGATGTGCTAACTCCTCCGTAATGATCTCTGGCGGCAAGGCATATTGTTGCCGTTTCGGTAAGAAACGTTGTGTAGCTAGCATAAACAAGCTCATTGGCCCTGTGCCAACAAAGCCTGCCAGGCCTCCTTGCAACCAGGCTCGCCCAGCTTGCCTTTCTCCGATTTGCTGAAGTTGAACCATATTTTCCTCTTTGCTGGAGTTTCTATTGCATTTGGACAATCATGCTCTCTACACGCTTTTCAGTGCAAAAAGGAGTATGCCTTAAATGTGCTGCAATAGCAAAATTGAGCAGCCTTTTCTGCTTCGTTGCGCTGCAAGCGAGTTACACATATCTCCACCTCAGCATATACGTGGCAGCGGATCACCAACCAGCATATCTAAGACTCGCATTCCGCCAATGTCTGTGCGTAGGAAAACCATTCCAGGTGGGTCGGCTTGTACAGAGCCAATGATGGCTGCCTCACGCCCGAGCGGGTGGTCCTGCATAACCTTCAACGCCACATCAGCTTTGTCGGGTGCGACAATCGCCAGAAGTTTACCCTCGTTAGCGATAGTCAGGGGATCGAGACCCAGAATTTCACAGGCTCCTCGTACCTCGCCATGTACAGGAATAGCATGCTCATCAAGCCCAATGGCAACTTCTGAACCTATCGCCATCTCGTTTAACGAGGTTGCTACACCTCCTCGGGTGGGATCTTTGAGACAATGGATGCCATCACCGGCTACTTCGAGTAACGTAGCTGTCAATGTATGGAGCGCAGCGGTGTCGCTCTGAATATTGGTTTCGATCTCGAGAGCTTCACGTGCTAGCATTATCGCAATACCATGATCTCCCACAGAACCACTTAGCAATACTATGTCTCCAGGCTGCAACTGGGATTGCCCTAACAACCAGTTCGCGTGAATAATTCCTACCCCGGCAGTGTTAATGAATATGCCATCCGCCTTGCCTCGCTGAACTACTTTGGTATCACCGGTGACGATGGTAACACCTGCTTCACTCGCTGCTGTCGCCATCGAGGCTACGATGCGACGCAAATCGCTGATTGGAAATCCCTCCTCCAGAATAAAGCCTGCCGATAGGTATAAGGGTACTGCACCGGCCATTGCCAGATCATTGATCGTGCCGTGTACGGCCAGTTTCCCGATATCTCCACCTGGAAAGAAGAGTGGACTCACGACATAGGTATCTGTCGTAAAAGCCAGGCGTTGGCTCGTTCCATCTACCCCAAAAGTTGCGGAATCATCCATTGCATCGAGGAACGGATTCGAGAAAGCCGGCGCAAAGACACCCTCAATCAGATTATGAGTCGACTTGCCGCCACTTCCATGGCTGAGTGTAATTTTTTCATCACGCAAATAGAACTTATGGCGCCGTGCCTGCCTTGTGCGTTCGATCTTCTTGAGCACTTCTTCAATGCGCTCGCTTTTTCCTGCTGTAGACCTATCCATACAAACCTCCGAATAGTAGGTGCGAAACATAGAAACCCTACGAACCTGCCGTAGGAAGAATGTTCAGGCGAGAACGCTCAGAGGCCATGGAGAAGCGACCATAATTGAAGTATGCAGCACATGCTCCCTCCGGCGAAACCATGCAGGTTCCGATGGGTGTTTCAGGTGTGCAGGCCGTTCCAAATACTTTACATTCCCAGGGTTTAATCACACCCTTCAACACCTCACCACATTGACATGCTTTGGGATCTGCCACACGCAATCCTGGAACCTCGTATTGCAACTCAGCGTCCCAATCAACAAATTCTGGGCGTAACTTCAAGGCGCTATGAGTAATGAATCCCAGCCCGCGCCACTCGAAGAAAGGCCGCAATTCCATCGTCTGTGCCATGGCCTGCAGCGCTTTCACGTTGCCTTCAGGTCGCACGACCCGTGAATACTGGTTTTCTACTTCCGAGCGCCCCTCGGCTATCTGCTTCACGATCATATAAACAGCCTGGATGATATCGAGCGGCTCAAAGCCAGCAATCACGACGGGTTTGTGATGATCCCGCGCAACAAAATTGTAGGGTCTCATGCCGATGACCATACTGACGTGACCGGCTCCTATGAAACCATCCAGGCGCAAATCTGGTGAGTCAAGAATAGCCTTCATCGCGGGAATGATATTGACATGGTTACAGAAGACGGAGAAATTCTGAATGCCTTCTTCTTTTGCTCGTAGAAGCGTCACAGCAGTCGAGGGCGCTGTTGTCTCAAAGCCTATGGCAAAGAAAACCACTTTGCGATCGGGATGCTGGCGTGCAAGCTTAAGCGCATCTAGCGGCGAATAGACGAAACGAACATCAGCGCCGTCAGCCTTGGCGTCAAGAAGACTGCCTTTGGAACCAGGCACACGCATCATGTCTCCAAAGGTTGTGAAGATCACGTCATCCATACGAGCAATGGCGATCGCATCATCAATGCGGCCCATGGGTAAGACGCAGACTGGGCATCCCGGTCCATGGATCAGGTCAATGTTAAGTGGCAAGATATCCTCAATCCCATGCTTATATATAGTATGCGTATGTCCGCCGCAGACCTCCATTAACTTAAGAGGCTTGGAACTTGACAATTTCGCAATCTCATGTGAAATACGCTTCGCCAGTTCTGGATCGCGGTACTCGTCAACAAATTTCATGTTCATATGGAGTTCTCCTTCTTGCGTTCTCGAGGGCAGCTGATGCGCAACGCAGCTTTACAGAACTGTTTTTGTCCACCTAAGCTGCTGGATTCATTATGCTATATATCACCTCTATTAGTGCATGGTAAGCTGTCGCCTGGGCCTCCTGGATGCGTGGTATGTGATCGCTGGGAGAAAGAATGCAATAATCAAGCACTGAAGATCGCATCATTTTGCCACCATCGTACCCTACTAGTCCAACGGTCAACAAACCCTGTTTCTTTGCTTGTTCGAGTGCTAACAATACATTGGTTGAATTTCCGCTGGTTGAGATGCCTAATGCTATATCTCCGGGACGACCGAATGCAATCACTTGCCGGGCATAAATATTGTCAATACCAACATCGTTTCCTACTCCAGTGATTACCGCGATATCATTGGTGAGTGCAATTGCTGGCAATGGTGACCAGGTAGGAAAAGGTGGATTGATCAGCTCGGTCACGAGATCCTGTGCATCAGTGGTGCTTCCTCCATTACCAAATGCGAGTAATGTAGCGTCGTTAGCAAATGCTCTCGCCATAGCCTCTCCAGCAGCAACAATCAATGTACCAGAATGATCAAGCGTTGCGCGTCGCAATGCAATAACCTCGTGGCACTTCTCAAGCGTCGAATGGCGTACTTGTGCTAGAACATCTTCTATGCTGGCCTTACCACCTTCAAAGAGAAAGGGGTAAAAGAGTCGATCGTACTCAGATCCTTCTGTGTCATGCATTGGTTGCCTCATCTACTCGCTCAATTGCGACACCACCATGTACCAGCACAATGTCGCCAGGTGCGATACTTTCCACAAGTGAAATATCGATCTCTTCTACCCTACCATCGAGAGTCACTTGAGCCAGCCCCTTCTCTTCATCGACATACAGCACGCGAACCTGAAGTGCTTCATCTGAACACGTTATACAATGTCCCTCGGCATCAAGTGTACAGGAAACATCTTCGATAGGTCCCAACTCATGCTTCAAAAGATGCAGCGGGTTTCCTTGTTTGTCTTTCGTCATAATAAACCTTATAATAAACCTTCATGCTCAAAGAAAATATGCACCAGTTCCCATAAGACATGATAGAGTGTCTCATGCGTCTCCTGGATGACAAAGGGATCGTGCGATTGTATGACAAAATCGTAATCGATTTCAGTCTCCTTTGAAAGTCCACCATTGCCGCCTGACAAGCAGAGTGTAAGCAAACCCATCTGCTTAGCCAGGTTCAATGCATCTAGAATATTGGCATCGTTCCCATCCGACGAGAAACCCATCGCGATATCCTGAGAACGTGCCAGAACCCGAATCTGGTGAGTGAAAAGCGCATCAGTATTGCCTTTTACCATCATCCCACTCATTGTGGCGCTGTCGTTTGTTAACGCCAGGGCAGGCAAGGCTCGCTTCCCAACGATCACAGGATGCACGAACTCAACCGAGACATGTTGAGCATCAGTTGCCTGAGCTCCGTTTCCAAAGGCGAGCAATCGCCCGCCTTTAGAGAAGCGACGTGCCATTGCCCAACAAGCCTCTGCGATCCTTCCCGCCTCGTTCTCGAAGAACATTTCAGGTATGGACATGCTTTGTTCGAAACGTCGCGCTACTAACGCCTCCAGGTCTGACATGTCTGGCTTATAAGGCTGTTTCATTCGTGGACTCTCCATTGTCAACAAGCATCTTTATGGCTTCCTCTTACGCTGTGTTCATCTTCATTCAATCTGGCTTGAATGGAGCATGTTCAGCTCATCGGTATAGACCTCACCCATTGCATTCAGTGCTTTCATTGTTTCCTGGGCCTCGACCTCATCGATCTTGCTCATTGCAAAACCAACGTGAATTAATACCCAGTCACCGGGGCCAATACCCTCAGGTCGTACCAGTGCGACGTTCACGTTTCGCTTGACACCGGATACTTCCACTTTTGCGATAGAATTTGTATCATCTACAATGTCTATGATCTTGCCAGGAATTCCAAGACACATGTTGTCCTCCTATCTTCTTTGCATGTGCGCCGCAGCTACTGCTATTTGCCCGAGACTGATTCCACCATCATTAGGTGGCACACGCCGGTTCATGTAGACCTGGAAAGCCATTTCCTCCAGGCGTTGCGTAAGTTGTGTGAGCAACAATTGGTTCTGAAACACTCCTCCACTGAGAGCCACAATATCTAATCCCGTCTGCTCACGTGCGCTGAAGCACGCAGCCGCCAATAACTCGGCAATTGAGCGGTGGAAACGATGAGCAATGTGTGAGGTTGGCACCCCCTGTTGAATGTCTCGTACAATGGCACGAAACATTGGCGCCACATCCAGTATCGCTGGCATCTGATCTCTCATTCTCATCGCGAATGGGTAGAGATTTGATTGTTCTTTGTAGATACTTCCTTCTTGTTGTCGAGCAAGCATCTCCAATTCGATGGCTGCCTGACCCTCGTAAAGCACCTCACTACGTAGCCCGATCAAAGCGGCGACTGCATCAAACAAGCGTCCAAGACTGGAAGTTGGTGGGCAATTGATATCTTGCGCAATCATTTGTGCTAGCACGCGCCACTTAGAATAATCAAGTTGCTGAACAAACGGAATATCTAAATCTCTAAAAGCACCGCCATATGCATGTGCCAGGTTGGCAGCAGCCATGCGCCAGGGTTGGTGTACTGCCTGCTCACCTCCAGGGAGAGGCATATAATCCAGATGTGCCAGGCGTTCAAACCCTGACAGATCAGCCTTCATAATCTCGCAACCCCACACAGCTCCATCCGTTCCGTAGCCTGTTCCATCTGCGGCGATTCCGATTACCGGTTCCTGCAGTCCATATTCTGCCAATACACTGGCAATATGTGCATGATGGTGTTGAACACAAATTTTCTGCTGGATGTTCATGTCAAGAGCATATTTTGTTGCCAGGTATTCGGGATGGAGATCATATGCAACCACTTCAGGATGGATGTCGAAAAGGCGCTGGAAATGCTCAATTCCTTCACGAAACGATGTGAGCGTCTCCAGATTCTCGAGGTCACCTATGTGGTGGCTGATAAAGGCCTGCCGCCCCTTGCCCAGGCAAAACGTGTTCTTGAGGTGTCCACCACAGGCTAATAGAGGTGCTGGGAAATCGAAGGACATCATGATTGGCTCAGGAGCATAACCCCGTGAACGACGTAATAGCTGCTCGCCTCCAGTAGTAATACGCATGACAGTATCATCGCAGCGCATATGAATATCACGGTTGTGAGCGAGTGCGCCCTCGGCAATATATGCCAGCCGTTGCACGGCATCTTCATCTTTATACGCGATTGGTTCATCACTCAGATTGCCGCTCGTCATGACCAATACCGCAGGTTGGTCAACTTTCATATTATCAGCGAAAGCATGCAATAGCACATGATGCAGAGGTGTATAGGGTAGCATAATTCCAAGTGTATCGTATACTGGCGCGACATCTGCCGCTACTGGGCAGTCGGGACGTCGGGAGAGCAATACAATAGGACGGCGGTGCGACTGGAGTATTCTTGCTTCATCATCGCTTATCTGGCAGAGTTTCCTGGCAGTCTCAAGGTCAGGCACCATAAGTGCAAAAGGTTTAGCCTCACGGTGCTTGCGTTGTCGCAGTCGCTGTACCGCCTCATCATTCAAAGCATCACAAGCCAGGTGATAGCCTCCCAACCCTTTAATAGCAAGGATAGCTCCTGTAGCAAGCTGCTTCGCTGCTTCAAAAATCGGGTCTACGTTCGTCGACGTCGCGCCATGATTTGTCATCCTTCGTGGCCGATTTATCGCGCTTCTAGTCGATGTATCGGCCTTCGCTTGGAACAGGCCCGACATTATTCGCGCCGTTTCCTGATGATTTATCGCACCCATCGACGATTTATCGGCCTTCAGTGGATGTTCCGCTATTCGGATGTTTGTCTGAGTAGATTTTATTATGCCCCCCGCTCTATCGAGCAAATATATCTGCGGCCCGCAGACTGGGCAAGCATTCGGCTGGGCATGAAAGCGCCGGTTCAGTGGATCCTTGTACTCACTCTGGCATTCCTTACACATCGGGAACACACGCATCGTCGTCTTATCTCGATCATAGGGCACATCCTGGATAATTGTAAAGCGAGGTCCGCAGTTAGTGCAATTGATAAATGGATAATGGAAGCGCCTGTCGCCAGGATCGAAGAGTTCATGCAAGCAGTCATCACACGTAGCAGTATCAGGCGAGATAAGTGTCTGTCGCTCTGTACCTGCCTGGCTCTGCGCAATGGTGAAAGCGGAATCATAACACGGTGCAATCGATTCAGCAGTCAAAGTATCGATACGAGCCAGGGGTGGGGCTTTCTCATGCAAGGCTTGTTGAAAGCCATCGAGCGATTCGAAAGTGCCCTCGACCTCGATGGTCACGCCTTCACTGTCATTCAGCACAAAGCCCACAAGTCCCCATTGCAAAGCTTGTCCATAGACGAATGGTCGAAAGCCTACGCCTTGAACGATTCCCTGGATGACAATGCGTCTTCTCTCAATAGTCAAGCCTGTTACCGGTGGCATATACCATGCCTTTCAAGCGTCTAATTGAGTACACTTCTATGCGTACACGTGTTCCTCTTATGTTGTACAATGTACAAAAGCACTTAGCCACTCACACCAAGCATCCAGACCCTCGCCTGTGCGGCAGCTTACTTCGAAAATACGCAAGTTCGGGTTGATCGCTAGCGCCTGCCTTCTGACTTTCTCAAGAGAGTAGTCTACATAAGGAAGCAGGTCAATCTTGTTCACGACCATTATCTGTGAAATCGCAAACATTTGTGGATATTTTGCCGGCTTATCGTCACCCTCGGTGGTACTCACCATAACAATACGCATATCTTCTCCAAGGTACCATGTAGCAGGGCATACCAGATTGCCGATATTTTCGATGAAAAGCAGCCTCATACCTGTCAAATTGATTTCGTCGAGTGCATCCCGCACCATGTGTGCCTCCAGGTGGCATGCTCCTCGCGTATTGATCTG
>WNFW01001179.1_pt1 | contig 17499 bp, 12 predicted proteins | sample 5400131 | NCBI WGS metagenome assembly WNFW01 (sample SAMN13153362, study PRJNA577476) | soil metagenome | isolation source: 20 cm soil or saprolite under grassland replicate 1 | place: USA:California | collected 2016-06-15 | reverse complement strand
GAACGAGTTGACGTGGAAATCGGCGACGTCGAAGCCCTCGCAGCCAAATATCCAGACGTTGCCGACGATCTGCGTGCATTCCAAAAAGGTAGCCGCGATTGACCTCAATCGCCTACAGGCCAACTTTTACATCGCCGTGGCAAAACCAAAACGTGCGGGTCAATTAACACTTCTGGGGCGAAGCGAAGCAAAGATTCCCGCTTCGCCCGCTGAGGCGAGACTCGAGACATTCCCAAATCCAGCACCCAACCGAAATTACTGGATCCATTTTGAGACCGACGATTTCACCTCAGTCTGTCCGGTCACAGGCCAACCGGATTTCGCCAGGATCGATATAAATTATGTACCCGACCGTCTTTGTGTTGAGAGCAAATCGCTCAAATTTTATTTCGCGTCATATCGCAACGAGCACGCGTTTAACGAAGCGGTCACGAACCGCATTCTGGACGATTTCGTGAAAGCGTGCGCACCACGCGAGGCAATCGTCACCGCGCAATTTTCCGCGCGCGGCGGCATCGCGCTTACAGTCCGTGCTGAATATCCGGACAAGAAGCCGAACCGCGGCGAGAAATGAAAAAGCGGCGGAACACCGCCGCACTCCAAAGCGCGCTGCGCGCGCGAAAACATTCGTGTCAATTAGTGTCCATTCGTGGTTAATCTAGTCCGAGACACAGCCTAGCTATAAATGAAACGCGCAGTCGTTCTTGTGAGTGGCGGAATCGATTCGACAACGACGCTGGCGATTGCAATCGCGGACGGGTATGAAGTGCACGCACTTTCATTTGATTACGGCCAGCGTCACCAAATCGAAACGGAAGCCGCCCGCCGCGTCGCTAAATCGTTGGGCGCGAGAGAACATCGCATCGCAAAGATCAACTTGCGCGTTTTTGCCGGTTCGGCACTTACCGCCGATATCGATGTGCCGAAACAACGCTCGGAAAAAGAAATCGCACACGGAATCCCAGTCACGTACGTGCCCGCGCGCAACACCATCTTTCTCGCGTACGCGCTTGCCTGGGCGGAAGTGATTCCGGCCAATGACATTTTCCTCGGCGTGAACGCGATTGACTACAGCGGCTACCCCGATTGCCGGCCGGAATTTATTGAAGCCTTTGAAAACCTCGCCAGTATTGGAACGAAAGCCGGTGTCGAAGGCCGACGCTTCCAGGTTCACACCCCTTTGATCAAACTTTCCAAAGCTGACATCATTCGCCGAGCGGTTGAGCTTAGTGTCGATCTTTCACTCACGCACAGTTGTTACGATCCGACGCCGGAAGGTCTGGCCTGCGGCGAATGCGATTCCTGCCTCCTGCGACTCAAAGGCTTTCGCGAAGCGGGAATAAAAGATCCCATTCGTTACACCAAATAATGAAGTCCCTGTTCAGAATTTTCGAGCTCTCGAAAAACGAACAGCGCGTCATCTTCATCGTGATGCTCATTCTGCTCACGATCGCGTTCATCGGATACGAACGCCGCGTTCATCACTCTCCGGTTCAGCCCAGCTCCGCAACAGAAGCGAAACCGTCTGCGACCCCTACGCAAAGCGAGGATGAGCAATAGTATTTAAGTTCTTGCGCAGGCCGACCTATGAAGGGATCCGTGCTGGTATTTCTCGTCCTGCTAATTTCTCTTCCTGTAGCGGCTTCACAGGATATAGCCCTATCTGTCCAAACTCATCCACGCGTTCTTAGAGTTGGCGATCGGGTCGCCTTCACGATCACATATATCAACTCTTCTACCAAGAAGCTGGGGATCATTTCAGAGGGCCATGTATATGAGGCCGCCGACATAGATCTAACAAAAGCAAGCACGCGAGAGCGGGGGATACTATTGCCATATCTCACGCTAGAATATGATTTCGCGGGCGTGGCTAAGGCATTACAGATTCTCAAGCCTGGGCAAATGTATCAGAGAAGGATCAGCGCGACGGTTTCGTTAACATTTCCGCGCGGGGTGAAATCGAATGACACACAGGAAGGATTGTATCTCTTATTTTCCAGTTCAGCTATCAAACTGCCCGGCTTCGGCACATACAGGGTTAGTGCCGAATACGCAGTGACGGACTATCTCAGGTATTTTCTCAATGCGGAGGACAAGCGTCGGCTGTGGATCGGCAAAGCTAACGCACCGCCTATCGAAATTGAGTTTCGAAGGTAGGGCTTGCTGGGAGAGAAAAGAAGAAAGACAAGGCTGGGTACGAGAAGGGCCAAACTCAACGTTTGACATTTCAATCTTCACTTAAGCCCGGAATTCGGCCGTAGCCGACAAAGACCGGACTGATTTTGGCGTCGCCGCTTTTAGGTGGCGGCGGCATCTTAAAATCGAAAACACTGACGCCCCAACGTTGTTTGCCATCGTATGTGCGCCCGTCGCTTGATCCGAGCATCACGCGTTTGTTGGTTCGTTTTTCGCGACCCAAATAAATCATCGTGTGGGTGATCGGCGGATCACGATCGATGTTGTAGGTGCCACGCCAGAAAAGCAGGTCGCCGGGCTTGAGATCGTCGAGCTCGAATGAATCCTCCTTACGACTCAGGACGGCGTTGAAATCTCCCGCCTTGCGCACCCAGACATATTGCTGGCTCGAATCGCGGGGCACGTCGGCAAAACCGTTTTGCTGAAGGACGTAATAAATAAAGCCTGAGCAATCCATGCCGCTGTTTTTCGGATCGGCAGAGCCATAGGTGTAACCGAGATTTTGTTTTGTGAGCGCCAGTCCGGCGTCGAGGATCTGGCGAACTTTTGGCGGATAGCTGTCGTAATCCGCTATTTGATCAGGCGAAAGTGAGACGTTCGGCCAGCCTTTCTTCCCTCGTGCAGGTTCTGGTGTTTCCTCCGGACTGGGTGACGCAGTTTCTGTCGCAGATGGTGACTCGCTCAGTGTTGGAGTAGGAGATGTTTTCTTGTGCTTCGATTTGCTCTTCAGCGTCGGACTCGGCGAAGGACTGGGCGAAGCTTTCTTTTGTTTTGGCGAAGGCGTAGGCGATGGAGTGGGCGTCGTTTTCTTCTTCCTATGTTTACGACTCGGAGTTGGCGACGGCTCAAAAACTTTTTTGATCTTTGTGCCGAGTGAATCCTCGGCTGCGTGTGCGGGGCAGACTGCGGCAAACAAGATGGCGAGAATCAAGATCCATTTCATCATTCGGAGCGGTTCCCTTGAGGCTGTAGTGTCCGCTGTCCTCAGCGGAATCGAGCGCGCGATCGGAGTTGGATGCGCTGAAACCGCACACGTTACAGCAACTGATTAAGATTAGCTCGCCAGCTCTTGGAGGACTGCTTTGTTCAGGCGAATGCCGGCCTCGAAATTTTCGAGAGGAAAATTTTCGTTCGGCGAGTGAGCGCGGCAATCGGGTAACGCGAGTCCCATCAACAATGTTTCAATGCCGAGAATCTCGCGGAATTGCGAAACGATAGGGATGCTGCCGCCTTCGCGTATAAGCGCGACGTCGCGGTTAAACGCCTTGCGCAACGCGCGTTGTGCCGCCTCACCGAACGCCGACTGCGGATCGGTGAGATACCACGGGCCGCTGTGCCCGGTATTAATTTCCATCGTCACGCCTTTGGGCAGATTTTTTTGCAAATGCGTTTTCGCCAGTTCCAAAATCTCTTCGCCTCGCTGGTCTGGAACGAGACGGAACGTCAGTTTCGCAAACGCATGACTGGCGATAACGGTCTTTGTTCCCTGTCCCTGGTAACCTCCGCCGATTCCGTTGATTTCGGCGGTCGGCCGCGCCCAGATGCGTTCCACCGAATTATAGCCGGCTTCCCCGAACAGCTCCGGAACACCCGTTTCGTCGCGAATCAGTTTGTCGCCATCAACGGGAAGTTTCTGCCAAGCTTCGCGCTCCCAGTTCTCAAGCGGCTTCACGCGATCGTAAAATCCTGAAATCGCTACGCGACCTTCGCGATCGTGAAGCGTGGCAAGCAATTGCGCGAGCGCGGTAATCGGATTTGCAACCGCCCCGCCGAACACGCCGGAATGCAAATCCATTTTCGGACCGGTGACCTTGATTTCGAGAGCGGTGACCCCGCGCAGCCCGTAACTCATGGTCGGCACGCCGCGCGCGATCATTCCTGTGTCGGAGATAACTGCTACATCGCACTTCAGTGCGTCGCGATTCTCCTCCAGAAAACCGCCGAGGTGCGCACTGCCGATTTCTTCTTCACCCTCGATGACGAGCTGCAGGTTCACCGGTAGATCGCCGTTTTGTTCAATTGTCTCCTGGATGCCGATGATATGTGAAAGAATCTGGCCCTTGTTATCAGTTGCGCCGCGCGCGAAAACGTAGCCGTTTTTCAAGACGGGCTCGAACGGGGGCGACTCCCATAGCTCCAGTGGATCTGGTGGCTGCACATCGTAATGGCCGTAAATCAAAACTGTGCGCCGCCCGGGCTGGTGTTTGTTGCGCGCCCAGACAATTGGATGGCGTTTTGTGGGTACGAGCTGTGTTTGCAGGCCAATGCCGTCCAGCTTCTTCACCAGCCAGTCTGCGCACTTGACGAGTTTTTCTTTGTGCTGGTCGTCGGTCGAAACGCTTGGAAAACGCAGGAACGAATAATACTCCTCAAGATAATTGTCGCGCATGGGGCGGAGCTTAAACCAACTCGGATAAATCGCGAGCCAGTGTTCAAACGTAGCACCGGAACATAGCCTATGGCCTGTGCGCCCAGCAGACATGTTGTCTGCTGGCGGGTTCGGCAGGTTTCAAACCTGCTGGGCACACAGGCATGATGCCTATGTTCCGCTGCGCGCCACGGATTTTCGTACGAAATACAACGCCGAAGCGAGCGCGAGCACAATTGCCGTCACGATAAATTCACGAGTCGTCGCATGCGCTAGAATCCAAATGATCGCAATGATCGCCAGCGCGGGCACAATTTTCATTCCGGGGAAATTGAACGGTTCGCCATCCGACCGCACGTCCCGTTGCACCAAAATCCAGCAGGCGGCGCAGCAAAGCAGATACATCAGCAGCACTGCGACGTTGGAAAGCACCGCCAGCTGCTCGAACGTGCCGCTGATTGAGAGCGCAAATGCCAGTAACGCATAAGTAATAATCGCGACGTCTGGCGATCGATAGCGCGGATGCACGTGGGTGAAAAACTGCGGCAACGCGCCGTCGCGTCCAAAAGCAAAAATCATCCGCGGCGAACTCAGAATGTCGCTCGTCACAAATCCAAACGCGGAAATGCTGGCGCCAGCGAGGAGAACCATCCGCCCTAAGTCGCCAAGGAATTTCGCTGCCGATTCGGCTAGCGGCGCGTCGGGGTGATTCCCCAAATCCGCTCCAAGCGTGCCCTGCGCCACGAGTTGGATCATTAGATAGATGATCGTCGTAGTGACCAGCGCGAGATACGCGGAGCGCGGAACTGTACGCGCCGGATTTTTGACTTCGCCGCTTGGAATCAGCGCCACCTCGATTCCAACGAAAGCGAAGATCAAGAGGATAACGGCATCGCCTAACGATTTGCTGGTCGGCCAACCTCCCCAGGCGAGATTCGGTGCGTGAATGAAAAATATTCCCACACAAATGAACAGCAACAGAGGCAAGAGCTTTGCGACAGTGATCACCGTGACCGCACCCGCGCCCTCGCGCACGCCGCGGATGTTGATGAACACGAGCAAGCCGTACACGGCGAACATGACGAAAATCCGCATCACGGGACTGCCGAGGAACGGAACGACCAGCGCGACTGAGTTCGCCAACACATTCACCACGCCGGCAACTGCGCCAAGTGCGGTGAGAAAATAAAGCATACCGGCGAGGAACCCGACGTAACGACCAAATGCGACCTCCACATACGCATAAAGGCCGCCGGTTAATGAAACGCGGCTGCCGGCGATGGCGAAACAAGTGACGAACAACACCATCGCTACCGCACAACAAACAAATGCGAGTGGCGCAGCCGATCCGAGTCCCTTCGCAACTGCCGCGGGGATCACGAAAATTCCTGCCCCGATTGTCGAGCTAACAATATTCGCTGTGAGAGCGGGAATACCAATGCCACGAACCAACTGATGATCGATGCGCTCTTCCTGCTGTATCCACGCCGGCGATTTGTCTGCCATCGGCGCATCGTGAGTGATTCAATTGTCCAAAGCAAGATTGAGGGTTAAGCTTCTCAGCTAACGGGGAGTACATTGTTTAGGAATGACGGGGAACTGCGGCATGGCGTGTGCGAAGGGAAGCCTCTCCTTGGTCGGGGAGGGGACTAGAAAAGGAGACATCATTTGGAGCGATGTTGCGCGGAACCCACAATATCCTGTGGTTGGATCGACCCAGAAGCCCTTCAACTTGTGTGATTTTCCGCTTGTAACCCGAGAAACCTTGCTGTATTGACCCTGGCGAGGCCCGGGGTGTGGCCCACAATGCATTTACAATCGCTTGAGCTAATCGGCTTTAAATCGTTCGCCGATAAAACCACCTTCAATTTTCACGAGGGCATCACCTCTATCGTCGGCCCGAACGGTTGCGGAAAATCAAACGTGCTTGACGCCGTGCGATGGGCGCTCGGTGAGCAATCGGCCAAGTCACTTCGCGGCGACGAGATGGCGGACGTAATCTTCAACGGTGCCGATACTCGCAAACCTGTCGGTTTCGCTGAGGTGTCGCTCACATTCACTGATTGCTCCGAAGAGCTGGGAATCGAATGGCACGACGTGCGCGTGACGCGTCGGGTCTATCGCGACGGCAACTCCGAGTACCTGATAAACAAGACGCCCTGCCGGCTTCGCGATATTCAAAATCTATTTGCCGACACCGGGATCGCACGGGCCGCTTACTCGATGATGGAACAAGGCAAGATCGACATGATCTTGAGTTCGCGTCCGGAGGATCGGCGCGCAGTTTTCGAGGAAGCAGCGGGAATTACCAAATACAAAACACAAAAACGTGAAGCCCTGAGAAAGCTGGAAGCCACCGAAGCAAATCTTCTGCGGATCGGCGACGTTATCAAAGAGGTAAAGCGTCAAATAGGTTCGCTGCAGCGACAGGCAGGCAAGGCGCGTCGATATCAGACCCTGCATGCGGACCTGCGCGTGCTAGAAACGCACTTTTCGCGCAAGCAGCTTGACGCTCTCGAAGCTGATTTTTCTGATTGTCACAAAGAAATTGAGCGTCTGACCGAATCGGAGCGCGCGACGCGTGCGCAGATTGACAACAACGAAAGTGCGCTCGCGAAAGAGCGCGGCGCGCTAGACAAGATCGACACAGGGATCGCTGAATCGCGCGCGGAGGTGCAGCGACTGGAAAGCGAAATCGCCGCGCATCGCAGCCGCATTGAATTCAATCAGCAGCGAGCTGAAGAGGTCGCAGAGCTAATCCAGCGCGCGCGAAGCGACGTCGCAGACGCTGAAAAAAAACGCAACCACCACGCTGCTGAGATCGAGCAAACAAACAACTCGATCGTAGAAATCGAACGACATTTGAAAGAAAAAGAGGGCGAGCTGACCAGGCGCGGCAAACAGGCCAGCGAAATGCAAAAAAGCCGGACTGAGCGCGGCGCGCGGCGGCAGGAGTTGCAATTCGTACTTTCCAAATCCGAAGGCAAAATCTCGACACTCGAGGGAGAACTTTCCGGCACGAAAGCGCGTCGCGAATCGACGTGCGTACAAATCGAACAACTTGCGAAAGAAATTCAAACGTTGAGCAGTGGGCGCGATAAACTGCTCAGGCAAATTGCTGCCTCGCTGAAAACAAACCGACGCGAAGCGGTCGATGTCCAGGCTAGCCTGCAGAAAAAAGAACAATTGCTCTCCGAAGCGGAACAGAATCTTGCCGTCCTTGAGCGGACGCTCGCCGAGAAGCGATCGCGATTGGACGTTTTGCGTCAGCTCAATGAAGAAGGCGAAGGCCTCGCGCAGGGCTCGCAAGCTGTTCTCAAGGGCGTGGACGATGGCGAAAAATTTCGCGACGCGATTGCCGGCTCGCTTGTTGCGCATCTTGATGTCGATCAAAAATTCATTCCGGCGATCGAAGCCGCGCTGGGGCGAAATCTGCACGCCGTCGTTCTAAAAAATGCGGACGTTGCCTTCGAAATAATCGGGCAACTCAAGAAAAAGAAGCTCGGTCAAGCCGCGCTGCTCATTCCGCAGTTAACGCAGCCTGCTCAAAAATCGGTGCAAGAAATTCTGCCAGAAAACGCGCTCGCCTGGGCTACAGATAAACTGGTCGCGCCGCGATCGCTCGAACCACTCGTCAGGCAGCTGCTCGAGAACGTCGCTATTTTTTCCGACTTACAGCAGGCGCTGGAGTGTAAAAAGCACGAGCCTGCACTAGCGATGGCCACGCTGGCCGGCGAATTTGTTTCAACGGAAGGAATTCTCTTTGGCGGGAGCAGTGAAGTACGCGCGGCCTCTTTGCTGGAGCGCAAAGCACAAATCGCAGAACTCGCGAAAGAAGAAGCTGCACTAGCGAAGCAGCGCGACTCACTTTGCGCCAAACGCGACGAAGCGAAAACAGCGGTCGAAGTCGCTTTGCAACTCCAGCAAGAGTTTAGCGAGGCCGAACGCAAGATCGACAATTTACGGTCCGAGAAAAATGCGCTAGAGCGGCAGGTGGGCGCGGCCGATGAACGTATCGCCAAATTGGATAGCGAACTTCAAACACAGCGTGGTCAACTTGTAAGAGAACAGACAGACCTGGACGCATTTGAGACCGCGCAGAGAGAGACAACGCTGCGGGAAGAAGAGCTGAGCGAAAGGATCAATCAACTGCGGCTGGCTGTCGCGACCGGGCGGCAGCGCCATGAAAATCTGGTTGCACGACGCGAACCGATGAGGGCTCGTGATACTGAGCTGTTCGAGCTCATTGCTGTGCGAAAAGGGGATATCGCATTGTACGAACAGAAGCTAGCCGCACAGGCTGACGAGTCGCGTAAATCAGAGGTCCTAATTAAAAATCACAGTACTCAGCGCGAAGAGGCACAAGTCAACGCTGCCAAGATCGCGGAGCAACGCGCAACACGGTTCGCCGCAATTTCCGTTCGCGAAACCGAATTGCGCGATCTGCGTGATTCATTGGGTGAATTGCAGGATCGCCGCGCTCAGCGGCAGGTGCGCGAGTCGCAACTGCAAATGAAAATCGACGGCGTGGCGGAGCATATTTCACGTAGCTACCATGTCGATCTTCGCGGCTTTGTCGTCGATAAGCCTGCGTTTGAGAAAGTTTTGCGGACTCAAGCAAAAAGGTGGATCGACCGCTCCACTGGCACTGCCCCAAATAGCGACGAGGGCGTGGATTCGCCATCCCGTTCGGAGAACGCGATCCACCTTGCAGAAGCAGATCTTGAGAAACTGGTTTCCGATCTTCGCACCCAACTCGACAACATGGGCCCGGTGAACCTCGACGCTGTTCATGAATACGATGAGCTGGAAGAGCGATACAAATTTCTCGAAACGCAAAATACTGACCTGACAAATTCGCGCCGCGAGCTGCTCGATGTGATTGCGCAGATCAACTCGACCACCAGAAAGTTGTTTGGTGAAACCTTTGCCCAAGTCCGAACCAATTTCCGCGAAATGTTCGCTGAACTCTTCGGGGGCGGGCGCGCAGACCTGTCGTTGCTGGACGAGAATGATCCGCTCAACTGCGGAATCGAAATCACCGCCAAGCCGCCCGGCAAACAGTTGCAAAGCATCTCCCTGCTGAGCGGAGGCGAACGGTCCATGGTCGCGGTAGCGCTGTTGTTTGCCATTTACATGGTGCGGCCGAGTCCGTTCTGTGTTCTCGATGAAGTCGATGCGGCAATGGACGAAGGCAACATCAACCGTTTTGTCCGCATGCTGGAGCGTTTTGTAGAGCAGAGCCAGTTCATCATCATCACGCACAACAAACGCACCATTGCCAAAGCCGACGTTCTTTACGGAGTAACAATGGAAGAGCGCGGCGTGAGCAGACTGGTGGGAATGAAGCTGACTCCGCCTGTGCAAGCTTCGCCTGAAGTAGCCTCCAACGGAGGCGAACAGAAGCCAAGACAACAGCGCCTCGCTCTGGCGATGCGATAGCGAACGCATCAAGGAGCGGCGGTCTCTAGTCCGCCGCTTATCGAGGGCGGATTGGAAACCACCCTCCTTGTTTATTCGCCAGGCGAGACGCCCGCCTGCCCCACGGCCGAAATGGACGTGCCACAAAATTTTTTTGCGCGGCATCGGTGATCTTAGGTAACATTGCGGGATGCTTCAGACGGCGCAGCGGACCGCAAAATCAAAAACGAAAAAGGCTCCGTCCGCATCGTCGCACAAAACTGCTGCGGACAAGGCTGCGCCGCCGCACGATCGGTTCCTTGAGGCGTTTCGCTGGATGCTTCTCACGCGCACGCTTGAGGAAAAGCTCGTTAGTCTCTATCGCGGCGGCCTGATTACCGGCGGCGTCTATATCGGTAAAGGCCAAGAGGCAGTCAGTGTGGCGAGCGGTTTGCTTTTGGAAAAAGGCGACATCTTCGCGCCATTGATTCGCGACCAGGCAGGTCGGTCCGCGTTCGGCGAACCGCTGCTTGACGTCACGCGCACGTACCTTGGATCACGTCTCGGTCCCATGCGTGGACGCGACGGCAACATTCATCGAGGTCATCCTCGCAACAACGAACTGGCGATGATCAGTCATCTCGGCGCGATGATCTCGGTAACCGTCGGCACATTGATGGCAAAACGATCTAAAGGCGAGAAGAACTTCGTCGGCCTGGCATGCATCGGCGAAGGCGGGATGCAGACCGGCTCGTTTCACGAGGGAATGAACTTAGCCGCGATAGAACAAGTGCCGCTCGTCGTCGTCGCCACAAATAATCATTATGCTTACTCAACGCCCAACGACCGCGAATTCGCCTGTCATAATTTGGTTGATCGGGCGATCGGTTACGGGTTCGAAGGTTACAGTCTGGACGGAACGGATCTCGCCGCGTGCCTGGATGTGATTGGTAGCGCGGTGAAACGCGCGCGCGCCGGTCGTCCACCGCAGTTGGTCGTCGCTTCTGTGTTGCGTTTATCCGGTCACGGCGAGCACGACGATGCGAGCTACGTGCCAGAGGAAGTGAAGCGTCAGCCGTTTGCTCGTGATTGTCTGAAAGTCGCCGAGCAGACAATTGTCGACTTTAATCTTGTGGACGCTGAGACGCTGGACAAATGGCGCAAAGACGCAATTGCACAGGTGGAAGAGGCGATTGCCGCCGCGCAACAAGAGCCCGCACCCGAAGGCGACAAGGAAGATTGGTGCGCGTTATCGAATCGCGGTTTGGCCGATCAACCGGAATCGCCGGAATGACGACACCAGCTTAACGCTGTAACGACCGCCACGCCATGAGCATCACGTATCTCGAAGCAATCCGGGAAGCACAGGCGAAACTACTCCGTGATGATGGACGCGTTTTCATTTACGGGCAGGATGTCGGCGGCACGTTCGGCGGCGCATTCAAGGCGACAAAAGGTCTGGCGAAGGAATTTCCCGGTCGCGTGTTAAACACGCCTATCAGCGAAGACGCGATCGTTGGCACGGCGATTGGTGCCGCTATGCAGGGCATGCGTCCGATTGTCGAGATGCAGTTTGCCGATTTTTCGAGCATCGCGCTCAACCAGATTCTAAATCAAGCCGGCACCCACTATTGGCGAACGAATGTGCCGATTCCGATAACTGTCCGTCTACCTTCCGGAGGAACAAAAGGCAGCGGACCGTTTCACAGTCAATCGATGGAATCGATTTACGCGCATTATCCCGGACTGATCGTGATGACGCCCGCGACGGTCGAAGACGCCTACACCATGTTGATAGAAGCCGTGGCGATCGATGATCCTGTCATCTACTGCGAACACAAATATCTCTATTATCACCTCAAGGCCGACAAATTGCCGGAGAAAGGCTTGCTAACTGGTCGCGCACGAATTGCGCGGGAGGGGCGCGATCTGACCATCGTCAGCTACAGCGCAATGATGCAGGAATCTCTTGCGGCAGCCGAGGAACTCGCGCGTGAAGGTTTTGAAATTGAAGTTGTCGACCTGCGGACCGTTAAACCGCTGGACACTGATACCGTGCTGGCATCTGTCGCGCGCACCGGACGTTTGCTCTCTGTCGGCGAGTCATTTCCGTGGGGCGGCGCGACGGCGGAAGTCATCGCGCGGGTTACGAGCCAGGGCTTTCATCTGCTCGATGCAGCGCCGCAACGACTAAACGCGAAAGACACTCCGATTCCGTATCATCCAAATCTCTGGAGCGCGCATCGCCCGAACGCAAAGAACATTGCAACTAAGGCGCGCGCACTTCTTCGAGAATAGAACCTATGCCGCAAGTCCCGATCATAATGCCGCAGCTGGGCGAATCGATCGCCGAAGCCACCATTGTCGATATCAAGGTGAAACCCGGCGACGAAGTGGTCGATGATCAGGAAATCATCGACGTCGAGACAAACAAAGCGGTCATGGGTGTGACCACGCCATGCAAAGGCAAGATCGACAAAATCGCTGTGCAATTGAAAGAGACTTATCCCGTTGGCGCAGTGCTTGGCTACGTAGAAGCAAGCGAGGCCGACGCCGTGCGATTCGCAAAGCAAGCACCACCTCCTCCGCAGCGAGAAATCGCTGAGGAAATTCCCACGCGCGCGGATCAAGACGTTGCTCCTGCGCGCGAAAGAAGAATCGCCGCGCGCGATGGCGAAGGCGCACGCGTCGGCGACCTGCCCGTTCCCGCAATCACGAAAGGCGCGACTTTCATGTCGCCACGCGTGCGCGCACGCATGGCGGAGCTGCAATTAACCGCGGCTGACTTGGCAGGGATCATGGGCACCGGCGCCGGCAATCGCGTGACCATCAAAGATCTCGAAAATTTCCTGCACAAAATTGAGACTCAAACCGCGCATGAAGCTTCCGCCATTCGCGCGGGCGTCGCGGACGCGATGCGGCGCAGTTGGACGCGCCCGCTTTCGACAATAGGCTCGTCGGTAAGTCTCGATCCTGTTTTGCAAGATCGGCAATCCCGCGACCCAAAACCCGGACCCGGCCTTTACGCTTTGCGCGCGCTGGCGGTGGCGCTTTCGAAAAATCCCGGCGCAGCGGCAAAACTGATCGGCAATCGTGTTGTGCAATCAAAATCTATTGACGTCGGAATCGCCGTTGAAGCAGAAGATGGAATCATGGTGCCGGTGATTCGGGGCGCAGATAAAACTTCGCTTGCGGATCTCGCGACAAAATACAAGGAACTCGTCGAACTCGCGCGACAACGGCGGATTTCTCCGGATATGCAAGCGGGCGGCATCGCGACCGTTTCCAACTTTGGGACCTTCGGAATGCAATGGGGCACGCCGATTCCCTTGCCGGACCAGACGCTGCTGCTCGGTCTTGGAGTGGGAAAAAAAGTTCCATCTTGGAATGAAGAGAAAAAGGAATTCGTTCCCAGGACCGAAGCCCAAATCACGTTGAGCTTTGATCATCGCAGTATTGACGGCGGCGGCGCCGGTCGTCTGCTCAAACGCGTGATCGAATTGCTGGAAAATCCGAACGAACTCTGACTGCGCGCTTCGACATGCAGGCTAACCAGGAGCAACCGCGCATGGTTGTGCGCGCCGTTTCATCGCAGCAACAAAGCCTGAAATCACCACAAACGTACAAACCACGGCTACGGCGCCTCCCCAGACGAGCCAATATGGCCGATACGCAAGCGTCAGGCGCCCATGCGCACCCGCTGGAACTTCCACCACTGGAAATAATCCACGATACGAGGTGACAGCGAGTTTTTGATTCGCAAGGCGCGCTTCGTACCCGCGGAAATACGGGCGCGAAAAAATCAGCAACCCAGACCCATTACCGCTCGGGACATCAACATCCGCTTCAACAAAATTTCGCGAGTCATTAATCCGCGAGATCGTTGCAGGAACAAATTGCTCGTTGTGCCGTGGCTTGATTGAGGTCACCGAGCGCACTCGCGCGGACGGCGCGTCGCGCCGATGAAACACGTTTCCTTCGTCAGTTGAAAGCACCAGTTCCCATTCGGAACTCGGCTGCGGCGCGATATCCACTTCCCGCGCAACGACAATTCCATCCACTCCCATCAACTCCAGTTCGCCCTCTGTTCCAGCTTGACGACTCAGCAAATAGCTTCCCACGTCAGGATTAATTTCACCGTGAATGCTGGTTGCGAATTCGCGCGCCACGCCTGCCGCGCGGATCGGACTGTAGCCATTGATGAAGCGCAAGCCGGCCCACATTGGGGTGCTTCCCGGGCGCAGAGTTTGGCCGACTGGTTGCGGTTTGTTTGCCTCACAGTAGGTCAGCTCGGCCCAGGGATAGATGCTGAGATAAAGCCGGCGCGGATTAAGCGGCGATGTCTTTAGTAGCTCTTGAGAAAAATTGTATCTCGGCACACCGCAGTTTGTTGGAATGTAGAAATACGTGGCGAGGAACGCCAAAAACGTAATCACAACGGGCGGCCACTTTTGAAATGGAGAGTCACTCAACCAAAGCTCTGAAAGTAACCAAATCGCCGTGAGCCCGAGAAAGATCCACGTCAGTGGGAAAGCGTAAGAGCCGGTCGCGCGCAGGACTAACATCAGGACCGCTGTGAGTGCAGTTAGAGCGAGCATCGCTGTAGCCGGGATCGTTGATCCAAGCTCACCATGCAGCGCCTCCGCCGCACATATTGCGAGAACCAAATGAAAAAAAGGCAGCCAGCGAAAACTCCACCTGAAAAGACCCGCGGTTGGAATCATGCAGAGCACCAGCACTAGCAAGAGCAAAACCAGCTCCCACTTCGTTTCCCTGACGAGCATACGCCCACGGCGGATGAATCCAGCAATCAGCGCTGCGGGAGCGACCAGTCCACACGCCAGTTCGGTTGCTGTGTGCGGTAGATAACGGCTGGAAAAATCCGTCCAATTAACAGTCCAGCATGGCAAAATCAAACCGGGCAATGCTGCGGGCGGAACAAGCCATTGCCAGTGTGCCGCAGCCGACTGCAATTCACGCGCTGAGCCCTGAACGTGATCGAGGAGCGCAAGCCAGGCCGGCGCAGACAATCCAAGGCCGAGCGCCACACCTAAAAGCATCGGCAGCACGGAGAAGACACTTCGGGTTTGAACCAAGGTCTTGATCAGGAGCCATGCGATGAGGAGCAACAACATCAAAACCGTGTAAGGAAAACCGCCAGTAACAAGCAGATAAACGAAAGGCGCCGGCCAGAGGAATCGCCATTTGGTTCGTCGCGGATCCAGCGCGCGTTCGGCTCCCCACCATGCCCATGGGAGCCACGTGAACGCGCCCAGCGCGCCGAACCAATCGGTCGCGCCCCAGCAGATAATCCAGCCGTTTAGCGCCGCGATCAGCGCGACAAAAATCGACAATGGAATTGAAAGGCGTCGGTTGCGAGCAAGCAAGAATGCACCGATCGCCAAGACAAAAAGATGCGTGATGGAAAGAGCGGCGGCCTGTTGAGGAAAGATTAGTGGAAATTTCCAGATGAGAACTACGGCTGCATTGATGAAAATCGAAAACGTGCCGTACTGAAATTCGCCGGCGAGATTACCGCACACCCACGAGTACGGGCTGAGGATCGGCCAATGGCCCTCCGACCAACTGCGCGCCATGTCGGCGAATACCGGCAAGACTGACAACTCGTAATCGTCATTCCAAAAAGCCAGTGGATTGTGCCAGAGAAGAAGAAGGCAGAAAGCGACGACGATAAGCCCGGCTGAGAACGCGCCAAGATAATCTGGCCACTGATTAACACGGATTTTCACAGATGCAGGAAAAGAATTCTGCAAATCTGTGTTTCATCTGTGTTCATCTGTGGCTAGAAGAGTTTCATCTAAAGGACGACCGGCTTGCCTTCGGTCATGACTAATACCTTTTTCTCGACACCATGCTCGCGAGCGGCGGCGAGCAAACGTTGCGGCGGCTCGTGAAGCGGTTCGAAGCCGAGGCGAAATGTCCCGTAATGCATCGGGATCAAAGTGTCGGCACGTAGCTCGAGAAATGCCTTAACCGCTTCCTCGGGATTCATGTGAACTTCGCGGCCTGTGGGCGCTTCGTAAGCGCCAATGGGGAGCAGCGCGACATCGATCTTGTGGCGGTCGCCGATTTCCTTGAACCCGGGAAAGTAAGCGCTGTCGCCGCAATGAAAAATCGTGCGACCGTTTGAGGCGATCACGAACCCGCCGAAATCACGATGCAAATCCGCCAGGAAACGGGCGCCCCAGTGGTGACAGGGGGTGAGAGAAATCTTGAGCGGCCCGAGTTCGACCGTCTGCCAATAATCGAGCTCGTGCACAATATGAAAGCCCAGATCATGCACGAGATTTCCTACGCCCATCGGCACAACAATCGGTTGATCCGCCGCAACGCGCCGCAGTGTGCGCCGGTCGAGGTGATCGAAGTGGGCATGTGTAACGAGGACAAAATCAATCGAAGGCAAATGGTGAATTTCGAAACCTGGTTGTTTCAACCGCTTGATCACCTTGAGCCATTTCGACCAAATCGGGTCAACGAGGATGTTGACCTCGTGGGTTTGGATGAGAAACGACGCGTGGCCGATCCAGGTAATGCAGATCTCGCCCTCTCGAATCTTTGGGAATTGCGGAGCCGCGGGACCTCCAGAGCGCTTCACGAAAAGCGACGGGATCAACACGCTCGTGAGAAAATTGCGTTTGTGCCAGTCCGCTCGCGGACGCAGCCGGACGCGGGTGGAACGTTTTACAGGTGCGCCGTCTCGTGACGTCTGCCGAACAATGTTTCGCCGGCTCTTTTTCGGAAATCGAATTGGCACAGTCTTAAAAGGATATGAGACAGTTAAAACGGTTAAAAGCGTTAAAAAAGTTCAAAAGTTATCCGCGTTGCGACCCTTTTAACGTTTTATTTTGTAACCTTTTTTAATCTTGTAACCTTCTCCATCTGGCGTTGAGTTACTCGTATCATGCGAATGTGGAGAGCTCTTGTTCCGCTCTATTTGATCTGTTCAATAGCATTTGGATCCGAATCGCGATTGCCATTTAACACGGTTTTTCAGGGTCAGGAGCAATTCAATCGTCTGGTTGCAAAAGCCAAAGCGGGCAATTGGAAAGGTTTGCCGATTGGGGAACGAACCGCTGCAGTTGGGCAAGCATTGGTTGGAACGCGGTACAAACATTTTACTCTGGAAATTGATAACCGAATCGAGTCGCCATCTGTGAATTTTCAGGGGATGGATTGCTGGACCTTTTTCGAGATTGCACTTGGCTTCGCCCGAATGCTCAACGAGCCCGAATCGAACTGGACGCCGGAGCGCCTCCTTTATTACATCGAGTTGGACCGATATCGCGGCGGTCAATGCACAGGCGAATATCTCTCGCGCCTGCATTACCTGGAAGACTGGCTGTACGACAACAATCGCCGCGGTCTGGTAGAGGATCTGACTCGCGACCTCGGCGGACGCACCGTCCCACATTCGGCGCGTGAGATGAGCACTGGCTGGCGGCATTACCGTTATCTGGCCGCGAACCGGTCGTTGCTCGGTCCGCTTGGACGAATGGAAGCGAATGTTTCATCGC
>WNFW01001177.1_pt1 | contig 17507 bp, 13 predicted proteins | sample 5400131 | NCBI WGS metagenome assembly WNFW01 (sample SAMN13153362, study PRJNA577476) | soil metagenome | isolation source: 20 cm soil or saprolite under grassland replicate 1 | place: USA:California | collected 2016-06-15 | reverse complement strand
ACAGCTTCGATCGCGACATGCCGATCGTTCGCATCGAGGACGCCCGGGTCGCGCCCGGCGGTCCCACGGCCTATCTCGACGGCGACGGGGCGTACATCCATCCGTTGACCGGCCGCGCCGATGCCGCGCTGACCGATCGCGACGTGGCGGTGTACAACCTCAAGGCCGGCTACGGTGTGCGCGGGGCCACGCTCGGCAGCAGCGGCAAGCAGGCGGTCGAGTTTCGCGACGACATGCTCGCCTTCTGGGACATGACCCTGCGCGCCTAGTGCCCGTCGGCGCGTTCCGGCATCGCGACTTCCGGCTGTTCTGGGGCGGCCAGCTCGTCTCGCTGATCGGCACGTGGATGCAGTCCGTGGCCCAGTCCTGGCTCGTGCTCGAGCTGAGCGGCTCGCCGTTCAAGCTCGGACTGATCGGGACGTTCCAGTTCGCGCCTGTCTTGGTGTTCTCGGTGATCGGGGGCGCGATCGCCGACCGGCTGCCCAAGCGGCGATTGATCATCGTGACCCAGACGGCGCTCGGCCTGCAGGCGTTCGCGCTCGCGGCGCTCGTCTGGAGTGGGCACGTGCGCTACTGGCACGTCGGGCTCCTGGCCCTGCTCCTGGGTTGCGCCAACGTCGTCGACATGCCGACGCGCCAGTCGTTCGTGGCCGAGATGGTCGGCAGGCGAGACCTCGGCAACGCCGTCGCGCTCAACTCCGCGGCCTTCAACGGCGCGCGCATCGTCGGGCCCGCGGTCGCCGGGCTCCTGATCGCGCGCTTCGGCGTGGCGCCCGCGTTCTTGCTCAACGGCCTGTCGTTCCTGGTCGTGATCGCGGCGCTCCTCGTGGTCCGCGCCGAGGGCGCGCCGCGCCCGCGTGGCGCGACGACGGTGGCCGCGGAGGCGCTGCAGGGCGTCGGGTACGCGCTCAAGACGCCCCGGATCGCGTTGATCTTGAGCCTCGTCCTGGTCGTGAGCCTCTGCGTCTTCAACTTCACCGTCTACGTGCCGCTCTTTGCGCGCGACGTGCTCCACCAGGGCGCGGCGGGATTCGGGCTCCTCATGGCGGCGCTCGGCGTCGGCGCGGTCGCCGGCGCCCTGGCGCTGGCGACGCTCGGCGGCCATGAGCCGGCCCTCTCGGCGATCTTCACGGCGGGGTTCTTCGCCAGCGCGGCGCTCGGCGCGCTGGCGGCGGTGTCCGACTTCCGCACCGCGGTGGTGGTGCTCTTTCAGGTCGGCTTCTTTTCGATCATCTTCATGGCAGGCTGCAACACGACGCTCCAGCTCGATACGCCCGACGAGCTGCGTGGGCGCGTGATGAGCCTCTACACGCTGGCGTTCGGCGGCGTCTTCCCGCTCGGCGCCTTCCTCGTCGGCGCGATCGCCGAGACGGCCGGCGTCCGCGCGGCGTGCCTCGCGGGCGGTGGCGCCGGCTTCGTGGGCGTGGCGGCGCTCCTCGTCTGGTGGCGACGCCGAGGGCGGTGAGGGCGCTCAGATCGTCCTCACTCGCGGACGATTCGGGCTCCCAGCCCCCGGAGGCGATCGTCGACGCGCTCGTAGCCACGGTCCACCTGTCGGACGTTGTGAATGACGGAGCGGCCCTGCGCGCAGAGCGCGGCGGCGATCAGGGCCATGCCGGCTCGGATATCCGGAGACACGATGGTCGCGCCGTGGAGTCGGCTCGGGCCGATCACGACTGCCCGGTGGGGATCGCAGAGCACGATGCGGGCGCCCATGGCGATCAGGCTATCGACGAAGAACAGACGGCTCTCGAAGAGCTTCTCGTGAATGAGCACCGTCCCTTCCGACTGGGTCGCGAGCACGAGGGCCAGGGGGGTGAGATCGGCCGGGAACCCCGGCCACGGCGCATCGTCGACCTTGGGGATCGCGCCCTCGATATCGGAGACGATGACGCGCTTCTGCGCCGCGGGCACGCGGAGCGTCGTGCCCTCGAGGAGAGTCTCCACCCCGAGTCGGGCGAACACGATCCGGATCATGCGCAGGTGATCGGGGACCACCTCCTGGAGACGGAGCTCGCCGCCCGTCATCGCCGCGACGGCGACGAGGGAGCCGATCTCGATGTGATCCGGCGCGACCCGGTGCCGGGCCGGCTGGAGCCGGGCCACGCCGTCGATGTCCAGGACGTTGCCCCCGATCCCGGCGATCCTCGCCCCCATCGCATTCAGCGCGTGGCACAACCCCTGGACGTGCGGCTCCGAGGCCGCGTTGAGGATCTGCGTGCGTCCCTCGGCCACCGCGGCGGCCATCACGGCGGTCTCGGTCGCCGTGACGCTGGCTTCGTCGAGGAACACCTCGGCGCCGCGGAAGCGCCCGTCGAGCTTGAGATGGTAATACGTGTCTTCGAGGGCGATGCGGGCGCCGAGCTGACGGAGCGCGAGGAGGTGGGTGTCGAGCCTCCGGCGGCCGATCTTGTCGCCTCCCGGCCGCGGCAGCACGGCCAGACCCGACCGCGCGAGGAGGGGCGCGGCGAGGAGGAACGAGCCGCGAATTTCCGAGGCCAGCGCGACGTCGGGACGCGAGTCGCGGAGCCTCGAGGCGTCGACCGCGACGGCGTGATCGCCGGCCCAGTCGATCTGGACCCCGAGCCCGCGGAGGAGCTCGATCAGCGTCTCGACGTCCCGGATTCGGGGAACGTTCTCGATCGTCACGCTCCCCGACCCGAGGAGCGAGGCCGCGAGGAGCGGCAGGGCCTCGTTCTTGTTGCCGCTCGGCGTCACCGTCCCGCCGACCGGGTGCCCCCCGTCGATCACGAAGCGATCGCCCGCGGCCGCCGCGCGTGCCATCGACCTAGACGTACGAGGGGCCGTCGATCACCGGATGCTTCCGGAGGAAGTCCTCGTCCACCTCGACGCCGAGGCCCGGTTTCTCGAGGGGACCGACGCAGCCGTTCGCGTCGAGCGTATAGGGCGTGCTCGTGAGCCGATCGCGGAACAGGTTCCCCGTCGACACGTCCGCTTCGAAGTAGCCCCCGTTGTCGATGGCGGCCAGGAAGTGGACCGACGCCGCCATGCTGAGACCGGTCATCGAGGTGTGGGGGTGGATCGGGAGCTTCCACGCAGACGCCAGGGCGGCGATCCGGAGGGCCTCGGTGATGCCCCCGGTCTTCGCGACGTCGGGCTGGAGGATCGTGATGGCGCGATCCTCGATGACGCGCGTGAACTCGAAACGCGTGTAGTGGTTCTCGCCCGCCGCGAGCGGTACCTTCGCGAACGTGACGGCGAGGGCGTAGCTCCGGTGGTCGTGGGCGGGAAACGGCTCCTCGAGCCAGCCGACGCCGTGCGCCTCGAGCCCGGGCATCGCGCGCCGCGCGTCGGCGACCGTGTAGCCCGTGTTGGCGTCGGTGAGGATCACGAGGCGGTCGCCGAACGCGCGCCGCACGGCGGCGACGCGCTCGAGGTCGCGCTCGGGCGTGTCGCCCACACGGAGCTTCAGCGCGCGGTAGCCCTGGGCGACCAGCGCGCGCGCCTCGTCCACGAGCTTCGCCGGCTCGGCGTAACCCAGCGACACACCGCCCGCGTACGCGGGGATCGGGCGTGCGGCGCCGCCGAGCAGACGATAGAGCGGCCAGCCCGCGGCCTTGGCGCGGATGTCCCAGAGCGCCATGTCGATGCCCGAGAGGGCGATCGACGCGCCGGCGCCCATGCCGTGGCTCGCGAGCTGGCGCGTGTAGACGCGCTGCCACACGCCGACCACGTCCGCCGCCTCCATGCCGAGGACGAGCTGGCGCAGGGTGGTGTTGATGAGGTGGGCGACCGCGCCGGGGGCGCGCCCGTGGTGGGCCTCGCCCCAGCCGACGAGGCCGTCGTCGGTCGTGACCTTGACGACGACGGCGTCACGCTTGACGGCGCGCCCGATGCCGAGCGTGACGCTCGCCTCGGGCGGCAGCGGAAAGGACGTCGGCGACGCGCGGAGCTCGACGATTTTCATCGCCGGCCTCAGCAGCTCTTCGCGGTCGGGTCGGCGCCCACCCGCACGACGAGCTTGCCGAAGTTCCTCCCGCGCAAGAGGCCGATGAACGCCTCCGGCGCGTTCTCGAGCCCGACGACGACGTCCTCGCGGTAGCGGACCCTGCCCTCGCGGAGCCACTGCACACAATCGCGGTAGAAGTCGGCGAAGCGGTCCCCGTGATCGGAGACGATGAAGCCTCGGACGAGCGCCCGGTTGGCAAGGAGGGGGAAGAGGTTCGGCCCAGGCGGTAGCTCTGCGGCGTTGTACTGGGAGATCAGGCCACAGAGCGGGATGCGCGCGAACGGGTTCAGGAGCCGCAGGACCGCGGCGAGGACGTCGCCGCCGACGTTGTCGAAGTAGACGTCGATCCCCTTCGGGCACGCTTTCTGGAGCGCCGGCACGAGGGGTTCACTCCGGTGGTTCACGCAGGCATCGAATCCGAGCTCCTTGACGACGAACTCGCACTTCGCCTCCGAGCCCGCCACGCCGACCGCGCGGCACCCTCGGATCTTGGCGATCTGCCCCACCACGGAGCCGACGGCGCCGGCCGCAGCCGAGACGACGATCGTTTCGCCGGGCTTGGGCTGGCCGATGTCGAGGAGGCCGACGTAGGCCGTCATCCCGGGCATGCCGAGAACGCCGAGCGCGGTGGAGAGGGGCGCTGCCTTCGGATCGAGCTTCCGCACGCCGGCGCCCCGGGAGACCGCGTAGGCCTGCCAGCCGGTGGAGCCGACGACGAAGCTGCCCGTTGGGAACGCGGGATTGTTGGAGGCAACGACCTCGCTGACGGCGCCGCCGACCATGGGCTTGCCGAGCTCGGCGGGCTGGGCGTACGACTTCACGTCGTTCATCCGGCCGCGCATGTACGGGTCGAGTGAGAGGTAAATCGTCCGACACAGAAACTCGCCCTCCCCGGGGGAGGGCACAGGCGACTCGACGAGCTCGAAGTCGGAGAGCTTGGGCTCCCCCCTGGGGCGGCTCCGGAGCAGGACCGCACGGTTCAATAAGTTTTGCATGTGGCCGAGGGTACACTAGAGTAGAGGGAGATGGCGATGCGTAGCCTCGCCAGAGACCGGTGACGGAGTTCATTCCGGACACCCCGTCCGTCGCCCGCGCGTACTGTCCAGGCTGTGAACCCGACGCTGACCCAAGCCTGGAGGTCCTCGACGTGCGCTGGTGCGAGTCCCATGCACCTCCGCGCGACGGCGCTGACGACGAGGTGGTGACCGCGGCGGCCTATCTCTCCGGTAGCGCCGAGGCGGGCGGCGACGACAACCGGCGCTGGTGTGAGGTGCTTCACCGGCGCCGCCGCTAGTTTTACTCGGAGGGTGGCTTTGCCCCCCTTCCGAACCCTCCCCCCAGGATCGGTTGCGCCGGCGAAGCCGGCGCTCGAAGCCCGCGCTCGAACGCAAAGCCGGCGCTCGAACCCCGCGCTCGAAGCGCGGTCAATCCGCGATCAGCTCGCGCAGTGAGCGGACGATCCGGTGCGGGCGGACTCGGCTGCCCGCCGGCAGGCCGTGTCCTCCACGATCGATCCACACACCGTAGAGTCCCAGCCGCTGGGGGGCGTCCACGTCGAACTCGAGGTGATCGCCCGCCATCCACGCGCCTTCGGGCGGAGCGCCGAGGGCGCCGAGAACGTGACGGTAGACGATCTCCTCCGGCTTGCCGACACCGAACTCGCCCTCGATCAAGATGACGTCGAAGAAGCGCGCGAGCCCGTGGCGCTCGATCTTGTCGCGCTGCTGGGAGGCGTCGCCGTTGGTCACGAGCGCGAGCGGCACGCCGCGGCGCCGGAAGTCCTCGAGGCTCTCGACGGTGTCGGGGAAGAGGCGCATCGCGTCGCGCCGGCGAGCCGCGAAGTCGCGGGCGATCGCCGGGGCGAGGCCGTCGGCCTCGACGCCGGCGCGCTCGAGGGCGAACTCCACGATGTGCTGCCAGGCGCCGAGCATGTTCACGCGCTCGCGGCGGTGGCGCTCGGGGTCGTCCCAGAACCAGCGCCGGGTCTCGGCGAGCGCGGCCAGGAGGCGCGTGCGATCGAGGCTCGGCGGCGCGCACGCGACCACCGCCGCCTCCCAGTGGGCGTCCGCGCCGCTCGAGTAGTCGAGCAGCGTGTCGTCGAGATCGAGCAGAAGCGCCCGCACGCGACTATTGTACCGGGGTCCGCGAGGCCGGCGCGATCGGTGGGTGGCCTGAGACAAGGTGCGGCCTGGCTGCGTTCCTCAGGGCCCGCCGCTCGCAACGACGCCGAGGGCCAGCTCGACGGCGCGAAGCATCAGGGGGAAGTCCATGCTCGGCTGCTCGAGCCCCGTCGTGGCGACCATGGCCGGAAGGAGCGGGAGGTGGACGAAGCCCACCTTCGGCGGGTCTGGCTGCTCCCGCACGGCGTGGAGCGTCGTGTAGAGCGTCTGGTTACAGAGGTAGGTGCCCGCTGTGTTCGAGACGTACGCCGGGATCCCTTCGGCGGTGAGCGCTCTCAGGATGTCGGCGAGGGGAAGCGTCGCGAAGTACGCCGCCGGCGCGCCCGGCGCGATCGGCTCGCCCGACGCCTGGAAGCCCGCACCGTCGGGCTCGCCGTAGTCCATCACGTTCACGGCGACGCGTTCGAGCGCGACCCGCGCACGGCCGGCCGCGAGTCCGAGGTGGACGACGGCGATCGGGTCGGTCTCGGCCAGGAGCGCCTCGACCCGCCGGGCGGCGTCGGCATGATGCACGGGCAAGACCGCGCCGCGTGCCTCACACGTGCCGAAGCGCCGGCCGTCCACGGCCTTGGCGAGACCCTCCGACGGATTCACGGTGTGAGCGCCGAACGGCTCGAAGCCCGTGACGAGGATCACGCTCACGGGGACATCACGCCGGCCGCAGGAGGGTCTCGGCCGCCTCCATGAGGGTCTCCGACAGCGTGGGATGCGTGTGGATCGTCGCCGCCAGATCCTCGGCGGTCAGCGCCGTCTCGACCGCGAGGGCGCCTTCGGCGATCAGCTCACCCGCCCCGGGGCCGACGATCCCGACGCCGAGCACGCGCCCGGTGTCGGCATCGGTCACGAGCTTCGTGAGGCCGTCGGCGCGGCCGAGCGTCGCCGCGCGCCCCGAGGCGGCCCACTGGAACTTCGCGATCCTGACCCGGCGTCCCTCGCGCTGGGCCCGGGCCTCGGTGAGCCCGCACCACGCCACCTCGGGGTCGGTGAAGACGACGGCCGGCACGACGACGTTGTCGAGCGCCGCGGGCCGACCCGCGATCGCCTCGGCGGCGACCTTGCCCTGGCGCATCGCGCGGTGGGCGAGCATCGGCTCGCCCGTGACGTCGCCGACGGCCCAGATGCGCGGGTCGGCGGTGCGGCACTGCTCGTCCACGGCGACGACGCCGCGCGCGTCGGGCCGAACGCGCGTGGTCTCGAGACCGAGGTCGGCGCTGACCGGTCGCCGCCCGACGGCGACGAGCACGCGGTCGACGGCGATCGTATCGCCGTCGCCGAACCGCGCCTCGATCTGCGACCCCCGCTCGGAGAGCGAGGCCACCGTCGTGTCGAGCCGGATCTTCACGAAGAGCTGCTCGCAGCGGCGCGTGAGCGGCTGAACGAGGTCGCGGTCGACGCCGGGCAGGAGGCCGTCGGTCATCTCGACGAGCGTCACCTTGCTGCCGAGTGCGGCGTAGACCTGGCCGAGCTCGAGACCGATGTAGCCCCCGCCGACGACGAGGAGGCGCTCGGGCACGTCGGGGAGCTCGAGCGCCGCGGTCGAGTCCATCACACGGTCGCGCGCGAGGGCGAGGCCGGGCAGGGGCGCGGGCGCCGAGCCCGTCGCGACGACGGCGTGCGTGAAGCGGATCTTCTGCGGCGCGTCGCCCTCCACGCGGAGCGCGCGGGAGTCCTCGAAGACGCCGCGGCCGCCGACGACCTCCACGCCTTTCGACTTCGCGACCGCGGCGAGCCCGCGCGCGAGCTTGCCGACGACGCGCTCGGTCTTCCACTTGCGAAGGGCATCCAGCGCGATCCGCGGCTCGCCAAAATCCACGCCGAAGTCCTTGGCGCGCTCGACCTCGCCGAGGACGGCCGCGACGTGGAGGAGCGCCTTTGACGGGATGCACCCCTCCCAGAGGCAGGCGCCGCCGAGGCGATGGCTCGCGTCCACGACGACCGTCTCGAGGCCGAGCTCGGCGCAGCGGAACGCCGCCGAGTAGCCGCCCGGGCCGCCGCCCACGACGGCCACGTCCACCTCGCGCACGAGGTCGCCCATCACCATGGCGACTGGCGGGGACCGGCCATCGCGCTCACCAGTCCAGGAGAAGCTGCTCGGGGCGCTCCAGTCGCCGCACGATGGCGGCGGCGAAGCGGGCGGCGTCGGCGCCGTCGGCGACCCGGTGGTCGAAGGCGAGCGAGAGCGGCAGGAGGACCCGGGGGACGATGTGGCCCTCGCGCACGACCGGCTCCTCCCGCGCGCGCGCGACGCCCAGGATGGCCACCTCCGGATAATTGATGATCGGAATCGCCCCTGTCCCGCCGAGCGCGCCGATGTTGGTGATCGTGAAGGTCCCGCCGCGCAGGTCCTCGAGCGTCGCCTTGCCGTCGCGCACGCGCTGGGCCAGGGCGGCGAGCTCGCGCTGGAGCTCGAGCAGCGGCTTGCCGTCCACGTCGCGGATCACCGGGACGATCAGGCCGCGGTCCGTCGCCACCGCGACGCCGAGGTGATAGTAGCGCTTGAGGATGAGCTCACCGGCCGCCGGATCGAGGCTCGCGTTGAACTGCGGGTGCTCGTGGAGCGCCAGGGCCGCCGCCTTCAGGAGGAAGCTCGTCAGCGTGAGCGTGACGCCGCGCTCCCGCGCCGGCTCGACGTTGCGGCGGATGATCGCGTCGAGCTCGGTGATGTCGGCCCGGTCGAAGTGCGTCACGTGCGGGATGAGCGTGGCCGAGAGCGCCATGCGCTCGGCGATCGTCCGACGGAGGTGCGAGAGCGGCTGGCGCTCGACCGGGCCCCACTGCTCGAACCTGGGCAGCGCGGGCGGCTCCACGCCCACCGGCGCCAGGGGCTTCGCGACGGCGGGCTGCTCCGGGGCCACGCGCTCGGCGCCGGGCCGAGCGGACGCGGGCGGGCGACCGCCCGCGGCGGCCGAGCGCACGTCGTCGTCGGTCACGCGTCCGCCGGATCCCGTGCCGCGCACGATCTGGAGGTCGACGCCGAGCTCGCGCGCGAGCCGTCGTGTCGCCGGGGTCGCCGCCGCCCGCCCGGCCTCCCTCGTGGGCGCGACAGCCGTCGCCGCCGCCGCGGGCTGGCGCGCTCCGACGCGGAGGGGGGCGAGGGGCGGGGGCGGGTGCCGAGCGACTGTCTCTTGGAGCGGAGGCACCTGCCCCCGCCCCTTGCCGCCCTCGTCCTCGAACGTGACCAGCACCGCGCCGACCTTGACGGTCTGCCCCGCCCGCACGTGGATCTTTGCGACGCGCCCGGCGACCGGCGACGGGATCTCGACCGTGGCCTTGTCCGTCTCGACCTCCAGCAGGGGCGCGTCCTCTCGGACGAGATCGCCCTCCTGGACGAGCACCTTGACGATCTCGGCCTCAGCCAGGCCCTCGCCCAGGTCGGGGAGCACGAAGGGTCGCGCCATCGCGGCTAGAAGGCGAGGGTCTCGCGGGCCGCGGCGACGACGCGCGCGACGTCGGGGACGTTCGCCTTCTCGCGCGCGAAGCCGACGAACGACACGTCGTGTGCGGTCACGCGGCGGACAGGCGCCTCGAGGTGGAGGAACGTGCCCTCCATGATGGACGCGGCGATCTCGGCGCCGGGCCCGAAGCTCTTCGGGGCCTCGTGGATGACGACGGCCCGCCCGGTCTTCCCGACCGACGTCACGATCGTCTCGCGATCGAGCGGTGCGATCGTGAGGAGGTCGACGACGTCGGTCTCCACGCCGTCCTCGGCCTGGAGCACGTCGGCCGCCTCTCGCGCGACGCGCAGCATGGCGCCGTAGGCGACGAGCGTGAGGTCGCGTCCCTCGCGGACGACCTGCGCTCGGCCGATCGGAAAGGTCTCGGACTCCTCGGGGATCTCCTCCTTCGCGGCGTGGTAGAGCGCCTTCGACTCGAAGAAGATCACCGGGTCGGGGTCCCGGATCGCGCTCGTGAGGAGCGCGCGCGCGGTCCGCGGGCCCGACGGGATCACCATCTTCAGCCCGGGAACGTGCGCGTAAAACTGTTCCTCGGACTCCGTGTGGTGCTCGAGCGCGCGGACGCCGCCGCCGTAGGGCATGCGGATCACCATCTGGCAGTGGAAGCGGCCCTGGGAGCGCATCCGATAGCGCGCCGCATGATTCTCGATCTGGTGGAAGCACTGGAAGGCAAACCCGGAGAACTGGATCTCGCAGACGGGCTTGAGGCCGTAGAGGGCCATGCCGACCGCGGTGCCGATGATGGCCGCCTCGGCGAGCGGGCTGTCGATCACGCGTTGCGAGCCGAACTTGCGCTGGAGATCGTCGGTGACGCGGAAGACGCCGCCGTCCACACCCACGTCCTCGCCGAGAATCAGCACGTCGGGGTCGCGCTCCATCTCCTGGAGGAGCGCCAGGTTGAGGGCCTTCACCATGGTGAGCTTGGGTGGCGTCACGTGTGGCTTTTCTTACCGCCGCGTGAGGCGCTGGCCGCGCATGGGGGTGGCGCCCGGCTGGGTCGGGGGCGCCGCGGGACCGGGGGCGGCGCCCTCGCGGAGCCAGCGAGCGAGATCCTCGCGCTGAGCGCGGAGGTGAGGGGGCATTTCGGCGTACACGTGGTCGAAGACCGCGAGCGGGTCGGCCGGCGGTGTCGCCTCGAAGCGCCGGACCGCCTCCGCGATCTCCTCGTCCACCCGCTGCTCGACCCCGTCCTCCAGGAGGTCCTTCTTCTCGAGGTGGGCGCGGAAGCGCGTGAGCGGGTCCTTCTGCTCCCAGGCGGCCACCTCCTCCTGGGCCCGGTACTTGGTGGGATCGTCCGCGGTGGTGTGGACGCCGAGGCGATACGTCACGCACTCGATCAGCGTCGGCCCCTCGCCCGCGTGCGCACGCTCGACCGCCTCGCGCGCGGCGACGTACACCGCGAGCACGTCGTTGCCGTCCACCTGGATCCCGGGCAGGCCGTAGGCCAGCGCCTTCTGGGCGATCGTCTTCGAGTGGGTCTGTTTCTTGAGCGGCACGGAGATGGCCCACTGGTTGTTCTGGCAGATGAACACGACCGGGACGTGCCAGACCCCCGCGAAGTTCAGCGCCTCGTGGAAGTCGCCCTCGCTGGTGGCGCCGTCGCCGAAGTACGCCATGACGACGGCGTCGTCACCGCGGTACTGGGCCGCGTAAGCCAGACCCACGGCGTGGGGGAGCTGCGTCCCGACGGGGATCGTGATCGGCAGGTCGTGCTGGTCGGGTGCGGGCTGGCCGCCTTCGACGTACCCGGCGAAGAAGAGCAGGATCTTCTCGATCGGCCAGCCGCGCCAGATCATCGCCGCCGTCTCGCGGAACGACGGAACCATCCAGTCGGTCGGCCGCAGGGCGAAGACGCTTCCCATCTGCGAAGCTTCCTGGCCCTTGATCGGCGCGAACGTCCCGATGCGGCCCTGGCGCTGCAGGCGGACCATGCGCTCGTCGAGGCGGCGCCCGAGCACCATCGCGCGGTAGAGGGCCTTCAGGTCGCCGGGGGGGAGCTTCGGCTCGAGCGAGGCGTCGAGATTGCCCTCGCTGTCGAGGATCGACAGGTACTCGACGTGGAATCGCGGCTCGAGGATGAGTCTCGGCATGTCCGGTCCGCATTCATTTTACTCCTGGTGGATAATCAACGGGTGGCACGAAGGTTCCGGCCCGTGGGAGGGACACCGATGGCGAACGTCACGCGACGGCGGTTCGTGACCGGCGGCGCGGTCGGGCTTGCGGTGATCGCCGTTGACCTCGCGCGCGCCCGCGGCCAGACCTCGCCGCCGTCCGCCGGGCCGCCCGACGCAAAGCTCGTCGAGGACCTCGTGGCCGCGAACCGGATCCTCGTGGACCAGAACGTGCTCGACGGCTACGGCCACGTCAGCGCGCGCCACGATCGCGATTCGAATCGCTACCTCATGTCGCGCGCGCTCGCCCCCGAGCTGGTCACCGCGCCCGACATCATGGAGTACGACCTCGACTCGAACCCGGTGGACGCGCGCGGCCGCTCCTCCTACCTCGAGCGCTTCATCCACGGTGAGATCTACAAGGTACGGCCGGATGTGCGGGCGATCGTCCACAACCACTCGCCCTCGGTCATCCCGTTCGGCGTCACCGGTGTGCCGCTCCGCCCCCTCTACCACATGAGCGCGTTCCTCGGGGAGGGCGCGCCGGTCTTCGACATCCGGCAGGCGGCCGGCGGCCCGAGCGACATGCTCGTGCGCGATCCCGCGCTCGGTCGTGCGCTCGCCCAGACACTCGGGAGCCGCACGGCGGCCCTCATGCGCGGCCACGGCGCGGTCGTCGTGGGCCCGTCGCTCCCGCACGCCGTGTTCCGCAGCGTCTACCTCGAGATGAACGCGAAGCTCCAGGCGCAGGCGATGGCCCAGGGCGTGAACGTGACCTACCTCGATCCGGAGGAGGCGCGCCGCGCAGAGGCCTCGATCGCCGGCACGCTCGGCCGACCGTGGGAACTCTGGAAGCGCAAAGCGCTCGTGAAATAGGAGGAGTCATGAAAGCGATCCGCGTCCACAAGTTCGGCGGCCCCGAGGTGCTCCAGCTCGACGACGTGCCCGACCCGAAGCCGGGCCCGGGTCAGGTGGTGGTGCGGGTACGCGCCGCGGGCGTGAACCCGGTGGACACCTACGTCCGGTCGGGAAACTACCCGATGCTTCCGGCGCTGCCCTACGTTCCCGGCAACGACTGCGCCGGCGTGATCGAGACGGTGGGCGAGGCGGTCACGCGGGTCAAGAAGGGCAACCGCGTCTACGTCGTGCGCACCACCACGCCGCTCTGCGGCGGCTACGCCGAGCTCGCGGTCTGCGACGCGTCCATGGTCCACCCGCTCCCCGCGACGGTCTCATTCTCCCAGGGCGCGGCGGTGAGCGTCCCGTACGGCACCGCGTATCGGGGCCTCCACCACAAGGCGCACGCCCGTCCCGGGGAAACGGTCCTCGTCCACGGCGCCTCCGGCGGCGTCGGCATCGCCGCGGTCCAGCTCGCCGTGGCCCACGGCATGATCGTCATCGGCACCGCGGGAACCGAGCGCGGGCGCAAGCTCGTCGCCGAGCACGGCGCCCACCATGTCCTCGACCACACGGCGCCGGACTATCTGCAGAAGATCATGGAGCTCACGGGCACGCGGGGCGCCGACGTGATTCTCGAGATGCTCGCGAACGTCAATTTGCAGAAGGACCTCGACGTGGTCGCGCGCTTCGGCCGCATCGTCGTCATCGGGAATCGCGGGACGATCGAGATCAATCCGCGCGGAACGATGGGGAGGGACGCGGCGATCATCGGGCTGGCGCTCTGGAACGCCTCGCCGGAGGACATGGCGTCGATCCACGCGGCGATCGGCGCCGGGCTCGCGGGCGGCACCCTCCGGCCCGTCGTCGGTCAGGAGCTCCCGCTCAAGGAGGCGGCGCGCGCCCACGAGGCGGTGCTGAAGCCGGGAGCCTACGGGAAGATCGTTCTGATCCCCTGAGGAGGGGGCTACTTCTTTCCGGCCTGGGCCCTCTTCGATGGGGCGGGTTCGGCGCGCTTGACCTTCGCGAGCGGCTTCTTCTCGGCGGCGGCCGCGGGCGCGGCGGGCTGCGCCGCCGGCTGGGCGGCCACGCGCTTGGCCAGGCTCTGCTTGAGGGCTTCCATGAGGTCGATGACCTGCGCCCGCTGGGCCTGGGGGCCGGCGGCCGTGACTTCCTTGCCCTCGACCTTCTGGTTGACGAGCTCGAGCACGCGCTCTCGGTACTCGTCGCGGTACTTCTCGGGGTTGAAGGCGTCGCTCGAGAGCCCGTCGATGAGCTGGAGAGCCAGCTGGAGCTCGCCGTCCCTGATCTTCGCCGACTGGCCCTTGTCGATCTCGCCGAAGCTCCGCACTTCGTCGGCGAAGTACATCGTGTGCAGCATGAGCCCGCCCTGCGCCGGCCGGACGAGGACGAGGCTCTCCTTGCCGCGCATGACGAACTTGGCGAGCGCGACGCGCCCCTGCGAGCCCATCGCGTCGGCGAGGAGTCGATACGCCTTCTCGCCGCCTTTGTCCGGGCCGAGGTAGTACGTCTTCTCGAAGTAGATCGGGTCCACCGACGCGAGCGGCACGAACTCCGTGATGTCGATGACCTTCGACGCCTCGCCCTCCAGCGCCTTGAGCTCCTCGTCGCCGACGCGGACGTACTGGTCCTTCGCGAACTCGTACCCGCGGACGAGCGCCGAGCGGTCCACAACCTCGTTGCAGACCGGGCAGAAGTTCTGCAGCTTGATGCGGGAGCCGCACTTGGCGTGGAGCAGGTTGAACGAGACGGACTGCGGCGCGGCGGCCGTGTAGAGCTTGACCGGGATCGAGACCAGCCCGAACGAGATCGTCCCGGACCCGACAGAGTGTGCCGGCATCGTTTGCACGATAACACGATGCTTCCTATGATGCGCAAAGGCTCGATACCTCCCATGGATAGCGTCCCCCAGGCGGCCGAGAGGCGACATCTCGGGGTCCTCACGGTCCCCGCGGCGGCCGTCCTCCTCACGTTCGTCCTCCTGATGACGTGGCTCCACCTCACGGGCTCGCCCGTCGGCGACATGGCGGAGCCCGAGCGGGCGCTCGCGGTGGTGGTCGGCCGCTCGCTCGATCTGGACGACGGGATCGACGGAGCGCCCGCCTGGGAGCGGCGCTTCTATCGCTGGTTGGTCGGGCGTCGGGCCGACGACCTCGCGGACGCGCTCCGCTGGTACGCAGAGCTGGAGGCCCTGTCGCTCGAGCCGACGGTCGATCTGCACCTGGCCATCCTCGAGGGCGAGGCGGGTCGCCGCGCGGACGTCCGCCGCCGGCTCGACGAGTGGACGCGCCGCGGCGAGCCGTTCGAGACCTTCGGGCGCCTCGTCGGTCGCGCGTACCTCGCGCTGGCATCCGACGGCGCCGACGTGAAGGACCTCGTCGCGGAGGTCGACGCGGCGCTCGAGCCCGGCTGGTTCCACGACCGCCTCGTCGCGCGACTCACGCGGGCGGACGCGCCGAACCCGCGCGCGGACGTGCTCCTGGCACGCCTGCGCGCGCTCACGGCCGTGGAGGTCACGATCCTGGCGGCGGCGCTCGTGACGCTCGCGTCGTGGGTGGGCCACCGGGGCGAGCGCGCGCGGTCGGGGGCGGCGCCGCTTCCGCCGCCGTGGCGCGTCCACGAGGGGCTCGGCGTGCTCGTGCGGGGCGGCGCGCTCGGCGCGATCCTCCTCGTCGCGCTCTCCCAGGGCGCGTCGGCCTTCCTCGGCGGTCGCGCACAGCCGTACCAGAGCGTGGTCGTCGGCGCCGCGACGACCCTCGCCTTCCTCCCCCTCATCCTGATGGCCCGACGGCGGCTCTTGCGGCCGTCGGGGCTCGGCCTCGTCCGCGGGTTCGGCTTGGCGCTCACGCGGGCCAACACGGGTCGGCTGCTGGGCGTCGCGCTGGTGCTCGTGGCGGCCGGACAGCTCGGTGACTGGACGCTCGGTGCCATGGGTCGAGCGTTCGAGATCACGTCGCACTGGACCGAGTGGTTCGATCGCGATCTGGTCTGGGGCGCCCGGCCCGTCGTGATCGGCACGCTCGTCGACACGGTGGTGCTCACGCCGGTCTTCGAGGAGCTGGTCTTCCGGGGACTGCTCTTCGGCACGTTGCGGTGCAGGCTCGGGCCGGCACCGGCGGCCGTGGTCAGCGCGGGAGTCTTCGCCCTCGCCCACGGCTACGGCGTGCTCGGGTTCGCCGCCGTCTTCTGGAGCGGGGTGCTCTGGGCGTGGGCGTACGAGCAGACGGGGAGCCTCGTGCCGGCCGTCACCGCGCACGCCGTCGACAATCTCTCCGCGTCGCTCTCGGTGATCCTGGTGCTCCGTGTCTAGCCGCGGCCTCGACGAGTACCGGGACAAGCGCGACCCCACGCGGACGCCCGAGCCGTTCGGCGACCGGCGGCCGGCGACCGGCCACTTGTTCGTCGTCCACAAGCACTCGGCGCGGCGGCTCCACTACGATCTGCGGCTCGAGATCGACGGCGTGCTCGTGAGCTGGGCGGTGCCCAAGGGCCCATCGGTCCGGCACGGCGAGCGGCGGCTGGCGGTCCACGTCGAGGACCATCCCGTCGAATACGCCGACTTCGAGGGCGTGATCCCCGAGGGCAGCTACGGCGCGGGACCGTCCATCGTCTGGGATCGCGGCTGGTTCCGCGTGCTCGGCGACCGGCCGGCGCGTGAGGCGATCGCACGGGGCAAGCTCGAGTTCGAGCTCTTCGGCTTCAAGCTCCGTGGGCGATGGGTGCTCGCGCGCATGAGCGGCAAGGACCGGGAGTGGCTCCTGCTGAAGAAGGCCGACGCGTTCGCGGACGGCGACGAGCCGGTCGAGAAGCTCCCCGAGTCGGTCCTCTCGGGGCTCACCGTCGAGGAGCTCCGCGAGGGCCCGCGCAAGCTCGACGCGCTCCGCGCGCGGCTCGCGGCCTCGAACGCCCCGCGCGGAGCGGTGACGCCGCGCGCCGGGCTCTTCATGCTCGCCACGCTCGGGGACCGCCCGTTCTCCGATCCCGCGTGGCTCTTCGAGATCAAGTACGACGGTGTGCGCGTCCTGGCCTCCCGCGACGGCGAGGCGGTCGAGCTGCGGGGGCGGAGCGGGATGGTCGTCACGGCCCGCTATCCCGAGGTGGTCCGCGCGCTCCGGACGCTGCCGCTCGATCGGTTCCTGCTCGACGGCGAGATCGTCGCGCTCGACGCGGAGGGGCGGGCGAGCTTCCAGCGCCTCCAGGCGCGCATGAACCTGACGCGCCCGGCCGACATCGAGCGCGCGTCCCTCGAGGTCCCCGTCGGCGCGGTGTTCTTCGACGCGCTCGCGCTGGACGGACGCGACCTCCGGCGTCTGCCGCTGGAGGAGCGCAAGGCGTGTCTCCGGCTCCTCCTGCCGGCGCGCGGGGTGGCCCAGTTCGGCGACCACGTGCTCGAACACGGCCAACCGTTCTTCGACGCGGCGTGCGCCGAGCGGATCGAGGGCGTCGTGGCGAAGAAGCGCGACAGCCAGTACGTCGGCAAACGGTCTCGCGACTGGCTCAAGCTCAAGTGCCAGCTCCGCCAGGAGTTCGTCGTCGGAGGCTACACGGCGCCGCAGGGCTCGCGCGCGCACTTCGGCGCGCTCCACCTCGGGCTCTACGCGAACGGCCGGCTCGTCTATGTCTCGAAGGTCGGCACGGGGTTCGACGAAGCGACGCTCGCGCGCGTCGCGGAACGGCTCGCACCGCTCGCGCGCCCGACCTCGCCGTTCGACATCGGCACACCCGGGGGCCGCGGCCACCGGTGGGTCGAGCCGAAGCTCGTCTGCGAGGTGCGGTTCACCGAGTGGACCGCAGACGGTGGCATCCGCCACCCGACCTTCCTGGGATTGCGCGACGACAAGCGGGCCGAAGACTGCGTGCGCGAGGTCGCGGG
>WNFW01001176.1_pt1 | contig 17512 bp, 13 predicted proteins | sample 5400131 | NCBI WGS metagenome assembly WNFW01 (sample SAMN13153362, study PRJNA577476) | soil metagenome | isolation source: 20 cm soil or saprolite under grassland replicate 1 | place: USA:California | collected 2016-06-15 | reverse complement strand
AGCGTGATCTCGGTCGCGCTGATGGAGTGCATCGCCGAAGCCGACTTTCCGGCCGGCGTGGCCAACCTCGTGACCGGGCCTGGCGCGGAGGTCGGTGACGAGGTGGCGGGACACGCGCTCGTCGACGGGGTCGGCTTTGTCGGCTCGACCGAAACCGGCGGCTCGGTCGCAAGGCGGGCTGCGGGCAAGCACGTGATGCTCGAGCTCGGCGGCAACGGCCCGCAGGTCGTCTTCGCCGACGCCGATATCGGCAAGGCGGTCGAAGGCGCGATCGTCGGCTGCTACCTGTGCGCCGGGCAGAGCTGCACCGCCGGCGAGCGGATCCTCGTCGAGGAGCCGATCCGCGACGAGTTCGTCGCGCGTCTTGCGGACGCGGCTCGCGCGCTGCGCCTGGGCGATCCCTTCGACGACGCGACCACACTTGGCCCGTTGAACAATGAGGGCGTGGCCACGAAGATGGACCAGCACGTCGCCGACGCCCTGAAGCACGGCGCCAAGCTCGTGCTCGGCGGGGAGCGCGCGAAGGGATTCCCGACGCGGCTCTACTATCACGCGACGATCCTGGACGGCGTCGAGCCGGAGATGCGTGTGAGCCGCGAGGAGACGTTTGGTCCGATCGCGCCGATCATCAAGTTCCGCGACGAGAAGCAGGCGCTCCAGCTGGCCAACGACTCTCCGTACGGATTGCTCGGCGCGGTCTACACGAAAGACCTCTCGCGCGCTCTGCGCTTCGCGGACCAGCTCGACACCGGGTGGGTGAACATCAACGAATCGACCAACTACTGGGAAGCGCACCTTCCGTTCGGTGGTCGAGCCGGCAAGAAGAGCGGCATCGGACGCGTCGGCGGCCGTTTTGCCCTCGAGCAGATGACCGACCTCAAGACGATCGTGATCGAGATCTCGCCAGATTGAGCTCCAACGGAACATCTCCCCGGCCCCTGGAAGACACCATCGCCGAGGCGGAGAGAGTCGCGACCGCGGCAATGGCGCAAGGCCTGGGCGTCAAGCTCTTAGGCGGGGCCGGCATCCACCTGCACTCGCCGAGCGCACAACACCCACCGCTTCGCCGCAAGTACGGCGATCTGGACTACGTGATCCCGACCAGGGACCGCAAGGCCGTGCTGGCTTTCTTTCCGTCCATCGGCTACCAGGCCAACGACCGCTTCAACACGATGCAGGGCGACCGGCGTCTCTATTTCTTCGACGCCCAGAACGGAAAGCAAGTCGATGTATTCATCGACGCCATTCGTATGTCGCACGTCATCGACATGCGAGGCAGGCTCTCTCACGGCGGTCCATGCGCCAGCCCCTCCGACCTGCTGCTCAGCAAGCTCCAGATCTACGAGGTCAATCACAAGGACCTCGTCGACCTGACCGCGCTCGTGCTGGACCACCCCATCGGAAAGGGCGACGAGGCGATCGACGCGGAGTATGTGGCGCGGCTCGCCGCGGAGGATTGGGGCCTGTACCGGACCCTGCAGCTCAACATCGAAAAGCTGCGCCACGCGGTCAGCGAGCTGGACGTCGACGCCGCGAAAGTCACATCACGGCTGGACGAGCTGTGGAGCGCAGTTGACGCGCAGGCGAAGCCTCTGAGATGGAAGATGCGCGCGCAGGTCGGCGACCGCATGCGCTGGTACGAGCTGCCGGAAGAAGTCCGGTCACCCTATCAACCCGATTAGGCCGATGAGCCTCCCGACTCAGGCGCGGTGCGTCGTCATCGGATGCGGGATCGTCGGCAACAGCCTCGCCTTCCACCTCACGCGGCTGGGCTGGCGCGACGTCGTCCTTCTCGACAAGGGTCCGCTGCCGAACCCGGGCGGCTCGACAGGCCACGCTTCGAACTTCATCTACCTGGTCGACCATTCGAAGGAGATGACCGCGCTGACCATGGACAGCGTCCGGCAGTACAGGGAGCTCGGCGTCTTCATCCAGTCGGGCGGGATCGAGGTCGCGCGCACGCCAGAGCGGATGCAGGAGCTGACGCGGCGCATGGCTTCCGGCGAATCGTGGGGGATCGAAGGCAGATCTCTGTTGACGCCGGCGCAGGTGAAGGAGCTGGTGCCCTACATCGACGAGTCGGTGATCCTCGGCGGCTTCCACACCGTGGGGGTGGGCGTCGTCGATTCGCTGCGCGCCGGGACCTTGATGCGGGAGAAGGGCCAGGCCGCCGGCGCGCTACACGTCGCGCCGAAGACGGAGGTGGTCGGGATCAACGTCGAGCACGGCCGCGTCCGCCGGGTCCGCACGACGGAAGGCGATATCGAGACCGAGATCGTCGCCATCACCTGCGGCGTCTGGAGCCCGCGCGTGGCGAAGATGGCGGGGACGCGGATTCCCCTCACGCCGGCGGTCCACCAGATGATCGACATCGGACCGGTGCCACGCTTCCGCGGCGCGAAATCCGACATCGAGCACCCCATCGTCCGTGACATGGACACCAACATGTACGAGCGCCAGGCGGGCGGCGACCTGGAGATAGGCTCGTACGCGCACAAGCCGATCCTCTACGAGCCGGAAGACCTGCCTCCGGTCGAGCAGGCGGCCCTGTCGCCGACCGAGTTCCCCTTCACGCAGGCGGACTTCGAGGAGCAGATGCACCACGCGCTGGAGCTGATGCCCGAGATCGTCGGCGACGAGTCCGTGGGGGTGAAGTACGCGATCAACGGGATCCTATCGCTGACGCCGGACGGCATGCCGGTCCTGGGCGAGTCGCCGGACGTCAAAGGCCTGTGGGCGGCGGCGGCGGTGTGGGTGAAGGAAGGGCCGGGTACCGGCAAGGCGTTGGCCGAGTGGATGGTCCACGGCGAATCCGAGATCGACCTCCACTCGTCGGACATCGCCCGCTTCCACGAACATCAAAAGACACGCGCGCACGTGCGCGCAAGGGCGGCCGAGGGGTTCAACAAGACCTACGGCATCGTCCACCCCAGCGAGCAGTGGGCCTCGAACCGCAACGTGCGCCTTGCGCCGTTCCATTTGCGGGAGCGGGAGCTGGGCGCGGTTTTCTTCGAGGCGGCCGGATGGGAGCGACCGCAATGGTACGAATCCAACGCTTCTCTGCTCGAAGAGTTCGGTGACCGGGTCACGCGGCGTACCGCGGAGTGGGAGGCGCGCTGGTGGTCGCCGATCATCAACGCCGAGCACCTCGCGATGCGCGAGCGTGTGGGTTTGTTCGACCTCTCCGCCTTTACGATCTTCGACCTCGTCGGGCCCGGCGCCCTGGCCTCGGTCCAGTGCGCGGCGCTCCGGCAGATGGACGTGCCGGTCGGCCGCGTCGTGTACACGCCGGTGCTCAGCCCGCAGGGCGGTTTCAAGTCCGACCTCACGATCATGCGGCTCGGCGACGAGCACTTCCGTGTCGTGACGGGAGGGGCCGCGGGGATGTCGGACAAGAAATGGTTCGGCGACCAGCTCGTCGGCGGCGCGGAATTGGCCGACCTCACCTCGTCGATGACAACGATCGGCCTGTGGGGCCCGCACGCACGGCGCGTCCTGGAAGGCACCACCTCCGACGACCTTACCAACGAGGGCTTCAAATTCGGCACCTGCAGCGTCATCGAGATCGGGACGCTGCGTGTCCTCGCGTCGCGCATCTCGTACGTCGGCGACCTGGGCTGGGAGCTGTACGTGCCGATCGAGCAGGGGTTGAAGCTGTGGGACACGCTGTGGGAGGCCGGGCTTCCTCATGGCATGGCGGCTTGTGGCATCGGCGTCTACGGAACCACCGGCCGCCTGGAAAAGGGCTACCGCGCGCACGGCAACGAGCTGGAGACCGAGTACAACGTCGTCGAGGCGGGCATGGCCGCCCCCCGGGTCAAGGCGGAGGACTTCATCGGCAAGGCTGCCCACCTGCGCCACCGCGAGGAGGAACCGGCGGCCATCCTGTGCACCCTGACCGTGGACGATCACCGCTCGAAGTCGGGAGAGAAGCGCTACATGCTCGGGCGGGAGCCGATCCTCACCCGCGATGGCAAGCGCATCGTCGACCGCCGCGGCCGCGGCTCGTACGTGACCAGCGCCGGAGCGGGGCCATCGGTCGGCAAGCACATCCTCATGGCGTACCTCACGCCCGAGGAGGCTGTGGTCGGGAACCAGCTGCTCGTCGAGTACATGGGCGAGCGGTACCCAGTCTCGGTGGCTGTTGCCGGCCCAACCCCGCTGTTCGATCCCGAGAACACGCGCATCAGGTCATAGCCCATGCGGATCGCGGCGTGCATCAAGCGGGTGCCGATCACCGGTGGACGCATCCTGCTCACCGAGGACGCGCGAGCCATCAACACGCAGCACCTCGGCTTCACGTTGAGCCCGCACGAGGAATGCGGGGTCGAAGAGGCGGTGCGCCTGATCGAGGCGAACAAGGGCGATTCGGTCGTGTTTACCCTCGGCCCGCCCGAGGCGGTGGAGCAGCTCCGCGACGCGATGGCATTAGGCATCGATCGTGCCATCCACCTCCAGACCGACGGTCAGGAATGGGATGCACAGGCGACAGCAGCCGCCTTGCTGGACGCGATCCGAGCCGACGAGGCGGCCAATGGACCATTCGACATCGTGTTCTTCGGCAACGAGTCAGCGGACTCGGGTGGCTTCCAGGTCGGCATCCGCGTTGCCTACGCGCTCGGCAGGCCTTGCGTCACGGGCCTAAAGAAAGTGACGATCGAAGGTTCCTCGGTGCGCTGCGAGCAGGAGGTCGAGGGCGGCCGCGACGTCTTTGTCGTGCCGCTGCCCGCCGTACTGACCGTGAAGGAAGGGCTGAACCTGCCGCGCTATCCGTCGGTGCCAGGAAGGATGCGCGCGCGCACCAAGCCGGTGGCCGTCCAGACGCCACAACGGCTCGAGCCGCGCCTCGAGCTGGTCCGCCTGGCGGTACCGGCAGGCCAGGGCCGGCGCGCGGAGTCGCTCGGGAACGGTGCCTCGGCCGCGACGGCGGTCGTCGACGTGCTGGCGAAGGCAGGACTCCTTTGAGCGTCGTGCTGATCGACGACCACACCGAGGCGTCGCGCCAGGCGCTGACGCTGGCGCGCAAGTTCGGGGCGGTTCGGTCGGTCGCCATCGATTCCTTCGAGCCTTTCGCGCCTGACGCGCTCGCCACCGCGATCACGCGATTGAGTCCATCGGCTGTCTTTGCTGCGGGAACAGAACGCGGCAACGAGGTGATGGCGCGCGTCGCCGCTCGGATGAACCTGCCGTTCGCCGCCAACTGCATCGCCGCCGAGGCCGGCGATCCGGTGACAGTGACACGCCTGCGCTGGGGCGGCAGCCTGCTCGAAGAGGCACACCTGCACAGCCCGCGCGCGCTGATCTCTGTGGCTCCGCACACCGTGCCTGCCGACAGCGGACCTCTGCCGGAACCGATCGAGCTCGGCGCGCCGGAAGAGCAAGAAGATGCGGTCCGGGTCGTGGGCCACGTGGCGCCTCAGAACGGCGGCGTCTCGCTGGGAGCCGCCAAGGTGATCGTCAGCGGCGGCCGCGGTGTCGGATCGAAGGAGGGCTTCGCGATCATCGAAGAGCTGGCCGGGCTGCTGGGGGCGGCGGTCGGGTGCTCGCGCGCGGTGACGAGCGCGGGCTGGCGACCGCACAGCGACCAGGTGGGTCAGACCGGCACGAAGGTCGCGCCCGAGGTCTACATCGCGTGTGGGATCTCGGGCGCGACCCAGCACATGGCCGGCCTCAAAGGCGCCAAACGGATCCTCGCCATCAATTCCGACCCGCAGGCGCCACTGATGCTGAACGCGGACTACACGGTGACCGGCGACCTGAAGGAGATCGTGCCCGCGATCTCGGCGGAGATACGAAAACGCAAATAATCGCTCTAGTCCTTGCGCTTGGCATCGCGGGCGCGCTTTTCACCCGACGCGGGCTCTTCCTCTACCGGCTGATCCGGTCGGGCAAGGCCGCCGCGCGATTCGACAAGCTGCCGGCGCGCGTCCGTGCCGAAGCCGTCGATGTGATCAGCCAGCGCAAGCTGCTGCAGCGACTGGTGCCCGGGCTGATGCACGCCGCGATCTTCTGGGGCTTCCTCGTCCTGTTCCCGACGATCGTGATCGCGATGATCGGGACCGCCGATCCGCACACGACCCTGCCGTGGCTCGGTGAGCAGGGTTGGTACGCGCTGCTGGTCGATGTGTTTGCTGTTCTTGTGTTCGCCGGCGTCGTCACGGCGTTCGTGATCCGCAAGGTGGTCCGTCCCCAACGGTTCGTGGGAAGCCACCTTGGCGAAGCCGACCTGATCCTGTTGTTGATCGCCGGGATCGTGATCACGCTCGTCCTGTGGCACGCGTCGCGGATCGCGCTCGGCTGGAACGAGTACCCCGCGAGCTGGGCGCCAGTCTCGAACACCGTCGCGCAGGCGCTGCCCGCGCCCATCCTCCCGTACCTGGAGCGGGCCGCAGTCTGGGCGCACATCCTGATCATCCTTTCGTTCCTGGTCTACCTCCCGTACTCCAAGCACCTTCACATACTGGTCGCGGCGATCAACGTCTTCTTCGGCAAGATGCGTCCTCGGGGCACGCTGGAGAAGATCGACTTCGAGCAGCCCGAGGCCGAGGTTCGCTTCGGTACCGCGGGCGCCAAGGACCTGACATGGAAGCAGATGCTCGACACGATGTCGTGCACCGAGTGCGGTCGCTGCCAGGAGGTGTGCCCCGCGTACAACACGGGCAAGCCGCTGTCGCCAAAACTCGTGATCATGTACGAGCGCGACCACCTGCTCCGCGGCGCGGACACGCCGATCGTGCCCAACGCTGTCATCGACGACATGGTGTGGGACTGCGTCACGTGCGGCGCCTGCGTGCAGGAGTGCCCGGTGAACATCGAGCACATCGACCACATCGTCGACCTTCGTCGAAACCTGGTCATGGTCGAGTCGCGGTTCCCGGATGAGGCAGGCACGATGCTGCGCGACATCGACCGGACCTCGAACCCGTGGGGCAAGCCTCAGTCCGACCGCACGCAGTGGGCCGAGGGCCTCGGGGTCCGCGTCCTGCAGCCCGGCGAGCCTGCGCCCGACGTGCTGTTCTGGGTCGGCTGCGCGCCTGCCTTCGATGAGCGCGCTCGCAAGGCGGCGATCTCGACGGCGAGGCTGCTGCAGGCGGCGGGGGTTGACTTCGCGATCCTCGGCCCGCGCGAGGCATGCACCGGAGATCCCGCCCGGCGGATGGGCGACGAATACACCTTCCAGCGCCTGGCCGGGGAAAACGTGCAGACGCTCAACGGCGCGGGCGTCAAGAAGATCATCACGACATGCCCGCACTGCTTCAACACGTTGGGCAACGAGTATTCCGACTTCGGGGGCAGCTATCAGGTCGTCCACCACACGGAATTCCTCGCCGAGCTGGTCCGCGAAGGCAGGCTGTCACCCGCTGCGAGCGACCGCACGATCACGTACCACGATTCCTGCTACCTCGCCCGCCACAATGATGTGCGGACACAGCCGCGCGAGCTGGTGGATGCGGTGGGCAAAGCGGTGGAGATGCCGCGCAACCGCGAGCGGACCTTCTGCTGCGGAGCGGGCGGCGCGCGGATGTGGATGGAGGAGAAACGGGGCCGGCCGATCAACCATGAGCGGGTGCGCGAGGCGGCCGCGACGGGCGCGGAGACTCTCGCGGTGGCGTGCCCGTTCTGCACGGTGATGCTGGACGACGGCGTGCGCGAGACCGGTGCAAAGCTCCAAGTGTTCGACCTGGCGACGCTGCTCCACGAAGCGGTCGAGCGCAAAAAAGGAGCTGATAGCTGAATCCGCGAGTGCCGGCAGCCGCGACATTGGGAGGCGGCGCGAAGACCGTCAGCGCCGGCAGTCGCGGAATCGCTAGCTAGCTCGTCGCTACTCGGAACACGACTCGGTTGGCGGACGGGTCGACTGCGGCGTAGCCGTCGCCTTCCTCGGCGACGCGCACTTTCCCATGCTCGAGGCGGCTTGTTACGCCGTCAAGATCGCTTTGGGTGGGCAGCTCCACCGTGAAGCGCCGCAGTCCTGCCGATCCTGGTGGCGCGGGGCGGGCGCCGCGGCCTGCCCACTCGTTCAGGCCCAGGTGGTGGTGATAGCCGCCGGCGGAGACAAAACCGGTCCCCGGCACGTGACCCATCACGTCGAAGCCGACCAGGTCGTGGTAGAAGCGCAGCGCGTCGTCGACGTCCGCGACGTGCAGGTGGACGTGGCCCATCTTCGTTCCTGGCGGCAAGGGCTGATCGAGGCGGTCGTCTTCGCGCAGATGGCTGAACAGCTCGTCGAGGTCGATGGGATCGCGGCCTGACCTCGGTCGTCCGTCTTTGTCGTAGGCGGCGAAGGTGCCGTTGGCGAAACCCATCGTGCCGTCCTCGGGCGATTCGGTGTAGATCTCAATGCCGTTGCCGTCGGGGTCCCAGAGGTAGTTCGCCTTGGTCATCACGTGGTCGGTCGGGTACTGCTCCCATCGGAGACCGGCGAGCCGGCCGATCACGCGGGCCAGCTCGCGACGGTCGGGCACGACGATCGCGAGGTGGTACAGGCCGGAGGTGCGCGGCACGACGGGCCGCTCCGCGCCCGGATGCAGGACTACGATCTCCCTCCCGGCGGCGCCGAACCTCAGCTCGGGTCCGTCGGATGCCAGCGGCGTCAGGCCGACGTAGTCGCGATAGAAGCGGTGAGCGCGGTCGGCGTCGGTGACCGCCAGCTCGACGGCTCCCATGCCGGTCCTGGCGGCTATCGACTGGGTTTGCACGCCCATTTCCTACCCCGATTCGTCGTGCTGTATTCGTGCAGCCCCATCCCCGGCTACGCCGGTACTTCCCCACCAGTGGGGAAGAGTTGCCACCTGCGTCTAGCTCAGGCCGATGATGTCTCCGTTTTCGTCGATGTCGATGCTCATCGCGTTGGGGGTCGTGGGGAGGCCTGGCATGGTGCGCATCTCGCCGCAGATCGGATAGATGAAGCCGGCGCCTACAGAGGCGCGCACCTCGCGCACCGGCAGCACCCAGCCGGTCGGCGCCCCCTTCAGCTTGGGGTCGGAGGAGATCGAGAGGTGCGTCTTGGCGATGCAGACCGGCAGGCGACCGAAGCCGCTCGCCTCGTAGGCGTCGAGCTGCCTGGCGGCGGCCGGGTCGTACTCGACCCCTCGGGCGCCATACACGCGGAGGGCGATCGCTTCGATCTTCTCGCGCAGCGTCGCCGCGTCTGGATAGAGAAGCTGGAACGTGCTGGGCTCTTCGGCGGCGGCCACCACCATCTCCGCCAGCTCCACAGCGCCGCGCCCGCCGTCGACGAAGTTGTTGCAGACCGCCGAACGCACGCCCAGGTGCTTCGCGAGCTCGCGGATGGCCTGGTGTTCGGACGCGTGGTCGTCTGGAAACGCGTTGATCGCGACGACCGGCGTGACGCCGTGGATCTGGATGTTCTCGACCTGCTTGCGCAGGTTGGCGGCGCCGGCGAGGACATCGTCCGGGCTCTCCTTCAGCAGCTCCGGAGGAAGGGGCCTGCCCGCGACCACGCGGTACTTGCCGGAGTGGACCTTCAGCGCGCGCACCGTGGCAACGATCACGGCCGCGTCAGGCGTGAGGCCTGACGTGCGGCACTTGATGTTGAAGAAGCGCTCGGCGCCCATGTCGGCGCCGAACCCGGCCTCGGTGACCAGGAAATCTCCTCCGTGGATGCCGATCAGATCCGCGAGCACGGATGACGCGCCGTTGGCGATGTTGCCAAACGGTCCCGCGTGGACCAGCACCGGGGTGTTCTCCAGCGTCTGCAGCAGGTTGGGTTTGATCGCGTCACGCATGATCACGGTCATCGCGCCGCCCGCGTGCAAGAAGTCGGCGGTGATCGGCTGGCCATCGCGGGCGAGGCCGATGACCATCCGGCCGAGCCTCTGTCGCATGTCCTGCAGGGACGTCGACAGGGCGAGCACGGCCATCACCTCGGACGCCGCGGTGATGTCGAATCCGGTCTGGCGCGTGACGCCGTCTTCGGGCGCGCCCAGCCCGACGACGACGCTGCGCAGGACGCGGTCGCTGACGTCGAGAACCCTGCGCCAGGTGATGCTGTGAAGGTCGATCGGAAAGTCGCGCAGGCTGTGGTGGATGTAGTTGTCGATCATCGCCGCCAGGAGGTTGTGCGCCGCGGTGACCGCGTGGAAGTCGCCCGTGAGATGCAGATTGAGCCGCTCCATCGGGACCACCTGGCTGTAGCCGCCGCCGGCCGCGCCGCCCTTGATCCCGAACGTCGGCCCCATCGAAGGCTGCCGGATGGCGACGGTCGCCCTCTTTCCGATCTGTCCGAGCGCATCGCCCAGGCCCACCGTCGTGGTCGTCTTGCCTTCGCCGAGAGGTGTCGGTGTGATCGCGGAGATGACGACGTACTTGGCGCGAGGTTTGCCGCTCAGCTCCTCGATCGCGTCGAGCTTGATCTTCGCGACGTCGTGCCCGTACGGCTCGAGCAGGTGCGAATCGATGCCCATCTTGCCCGCGATCTCGGGCATCGGCAGCAACCGCGCTTTGCGCGCGATCTCGAGGTCGGTCGGAAATTCAAGCTTCATCCACCCTCTCCTAGCGAACTTGCGCGATCATCTCGCGACGCCAGCGCTCCGTCGGCTCGATCTCGTTGAACGTGAATACGTGGAGCCCGGCGATGCGCCGGTCCGCGATCACGAGGTCCGGCATCAAGGCGCCGACGAACCGGCCAGGATCGTAGCCGCCCGGGCGGAACATGCGCGCCACCCAGCTCGGGTGGCCGCGCAGGAAGCGTGCCGAATCTGCCACGCCGATCTTGGTAGAGAGCCGCAGCAATTTCGCCGGGTCGGCGACTCCGGCCATGCCGATGTAGATCGGAAGCTCGACCCCCCGGCGCCGCACGCGCTCGATCCACCCCTTCACGCCGGCCGGGTCGAAGCTCATGTTGCTGACGATGTAGGTCGCCAGGCGGCGCTTGTCCCACATGGCCTGGATCGTCACGTCGTCATGGATGAATGGGTGACTCTCCGGGTAGCCCGTGACTCCTATGTCGGCCAGACCGTGATCCGGAGGCAGCGCGGAGAGCAGCGAGAAAGCGTCGCCAAACTGACCCGCCGGCTCCCGTGCGTCGCCCGCGACCACGAACACGTTGGTGATGCCGGCCGTCTTCAGTGCGTCGAGGATCTGCCCGAGCTCCACCTTGTCGCGGATGAGGCGCGCCGAGAGATGTGGGACCGCCTGGTAGCCCAGCTTCGCCAGGGCGACCGCGAGATGGATCGTGGCGGGCATGCCGCGGCGTGGCGACGCGGTGACCGTGATGGTGACGTCACGCGGTACGTAAGCCGCTACCAACTCGGCCGCGTTGTCGGTGGGCAGGACCTCGTACCGGGGACTGCGCAGGAACTCGGCCAACGTCAGACCTCGGGCACGAAGCGGCTTCACCACGCCCACCTGCGATGTCGCACTATACGCCACAGTCGCGCTGTGCGCAACAAAGTCTTCTCCATTCATGGGAACTACCGGCCAAGGGCCGGGGATGGGGCTGATCGGCATCAGAACGGAGCCGGCAGGAGGAGGATCGCGTTGCGGTCCGCCGGCTCACCCGCACGCGTGGAATCGAACCCTCCGTACGGTGCGTTGGCGGCCAGCTCGCGGTGGAGGCCGGCCAGTCCCTCGCCGTCGTGGTCGACCATGGTGCAGCCGATCGCCAGATGGCCTTCGGCGGTCTTGAAGATCTCGATCAGGCGAGCCTGGCACGGCCAGTCGACGATGGAGCCGGTCGTAACCTCCCAGAACCCGCGCTCTCCATGCCCGCCTTGTCTTGAGGTGATCCGGTTGTAGTGCGTGTGCCCGTTCAGCCAGAGCACCACGTTGCCGAAGCGCAGAAGCATGTCGAGAAGGGCGTCCGCAGTCCCCTCGCCACGCGGGTTGGACAGGCTGTCATAGCCGTGGTGGGAGAGCACAACGACGTAGCGGTTGGAGTTCGATGTCCTCACGATCGACCCGTCGCGAGATCGGAATGAGGAGTGAACCTCCTCGAGCCGCCGCTCGAGCCAGCGCAGCTGGGATCCATCGATGGTTCCGTCAGCGCCGCCCGCGTCGCAGACAGTGTCCAACGTGATGAAGCGCACGGTCCCCATGTCGTGCACGTAGTGCGCGAGTCCATCGTCCACGTTCTCGGCGGTGAAACCGTGCCGGCCGCTGCGTACATGCGCGTCGATGAACTCGCCCCGCGAGATCGGCCTGCGCTCGTGGTCGGGCGGCACCTCGATCGCTTCACCCGTCATGAACTTCTCGGGATGATCGATGAACGCCTCCAGGGCATGCTCGGGATCCAGGCCCTCGGGCGGCCCGACCGGTTTACGCCCGGCCGTCATCGCCGCCTCGAGCCCGCGTGTGACGATGCCGACCCCCTGGCACACCTGCTCGTGGTTGCCGTAGCAGCCCAGCCACGGAACCCCAAGACCCTCCGATGCGAATGGCTGTACCGACTGATCGAGGACACCAGGCCGCCGGGGGAACCCCAGCGCGCTCTGCAACAGGTCGGCGCCGTCCGCTCCGTCCGGCTTCCAGTAAATATCGCCCGGCCAGTCGGGTCTCTGCACCCCGTCGTACCCGGGTGCGCCCGAGTCGGGCCGCACCGTGCCGCCATCGAAAAGGGCGAGGAAGTTCGTCAGCTCGTTGCGCTGAGTGTTGTCGACCGAGTCGCCCGTCATCGCCACGATCTGCGGCGCTTCGCCCGTCAGGGGCGCGGCACCCAGGTTGTTGATCGCGCGCACCATGGCCGCGATCGCATGCGTGTTCAGCATCTCCTGCGGGCGCTGCATCGTGAGCAGCTCACGAAACCGCGGGTCGTCCCAGTACCGGTTGACGAACTCGAAGCGCGCCGGCGACTGCGCGTCGGTGACGTGCAGATCGGTGATGTGCCCCATGCACACGATGGCTGCGCCCCGCAGGGTGACGTCGGCAGGGTGCGACGCGGCGAGCTCGTTGCGGACGACATGGGGCTCGCCGGGGAGCTCAACCACGGCCCGGTACGCGGCTCGCGAACCTGTGCGAATCGCGGGCCCCGCCCCCAGACGCTTTTCAGTCGTGAGAAAGGTGCGCGCCGGCGACCTCACGAAACGGGCGCGGGCTCTTCTCTCTGGATGAGGACCGGATCTGTCCGAAGCGCGAGCTGCACTTTTGTCCCCGCCGTGTGTTGCGAGGCAGCGGACGTCGGAAGCTGCGCCAGCACGGTGATGTCGCCAAGGTCGACCGTGACGCGGCTCACAGCGCCAAGAAACGCGACCGCGATCACGGTCCCGACCAGCGGGCCTTCCTGCAGGTCGCCGTCGCTCACCAGGGTCACGGCCTCGGGCCTGATAAGTGCTGTCGCCGGGCCGTCGGGGACGTCCGGATGGACCAACGGGATGCTCGTCCCGCGGACCTCGACCGCTCCCCGCCGAACGGTGCCCTGCATCCGGTTCGTGAGGCCGACGAAGTCGGCCACGAACGGCGTCGCCGGTCGCGAGTAGACCAGGGTGGGCGGCCCGAGCTGTTCCAGCTTGCCGGCCTGCATCACGCCGACGCGGTCGGCGATCGCGAGCGCCTCCTCCTGGTCGTGGGTGACGAATAGCGTCGTGGTTCCGACCTCCAGCTGTACGCGGCGGATCTCGTCACGCAGCCTCGAGCGAACCTTCGCATCAAGCGCTGAGAGTGGTTCGTCGAGTAGGAGGACCTGAGGTTGGATGGCGAGCGCGCGGGCCAGCGCGACGCGCTGCTGCTGACCGCCGGACATCTGGTTGGCGTAGCGGTTGGCGAAGCGACCGAGACCGACGAGCTCGAGCATGTCGAGGGCACGCTTCTTGCGCTCGGCCACGCCGACGCGGCGCATCTGCAGGCCGAACGCGACGTTCTCCCACGCGACCATGTGGGGGAACAGCGAGTAGGCCTGAAAGACCATTCCGATGTTGCGCCGGTTCGCGGGCAGGCCGGTCACGTCGTTGCCTCCGATCACGACCCGGCCCTCGTCCGCCTCTTCGAGTCCCGCGAGCAAGCGCAACGCCGTGGTCTTGCCGCAGCCGGAAGGCCCGAGCAGGGCCACGAGCTCGCCCGGCGCAAGCGTCAGCGACAGGCCGTCGAGCGCGGTGACCGTGCCGTAGCGGCGGACGAGATTCTCGAGCCTGACCTCAACCCCGGAACGTTCGGTCATATGGACGTGATCGTAGGCGACCCGAGGGTCGAGGCCGGGTCGTGGTGCACGCGACGACCTCTGCCGCCGACGAAGGCCAGGACGACGAGCAGCGCGAACGCGAACAACAAGGCGGCCACCGCGACCGCGATCGAGACCCCGGCGTTTTCGCGGGCCAGGTGCACAAGCTCGACCTGCAGGTTGTTGTACAGCAGGTTGTTGGCGATGGTGTACTCGCCGAGCACCAGGGCCACGGCCAGCAGGGTCGCGTTGAGGATCGCGTTCGAGATGTTCGGCACGATGACGCGCCACATGACGGTGAACCAGCTGGCGCCCAGGCTTCGTGCGGCCTCGGTCAGCGTCTTGACGTCGATGGCACCGAGGCCAGCATCGATCGCCCGGTAGCAGTAGGGAAGAACCAGCACGACGTACGCCAGCGAAAGCGTCAGGATCGAGTCGCTGAAGTTGTTGTTCAACCAGATGTACATCGGGAACAAACCGACGACGAGCACGATCGCCGGGATCGTCAGGGGCAGAAGCGACATGAACTCGATGATCCGGGTGAGGCGCGGCAGCTTGAGGCGTACCCAGACCATCGTCGGTACGAGGAGCACGAGCATCACGACCGAGGTGATCACCGCCAGCTGCAGCGAGGCGACGATCGCGCCGGTCAGATCGGGATAAGAAGGTATTGCCTTCCAGTACTCCAAGGTGCGCGAGCCGTCGTTGGCCCTGGTCGAGAACTCGACCATGGCACCGAGCGGGACGAGGAAGAAGATCGCCGCGAGCGCGAAGACGACGTAGCGAAACGCCTGCAGCTTGATCCAGCGCGTCCGCTGGATGCTCCGCGCCGCTACAGCCATCGCGCGGTCCGCCTCTGCAGGAGCGTGTACAGGACCGTCACGAGAGTGACGATGACGATCATCTCGATCGCGATCGCCTTGGCGAAGCCGGGCTCGTAGGCGCCGACCTCGCTGCTGAGCGCGCCCGCGATCTGCTGCGCCAGCACGGGCTGTCCCTGGCCGACAAGGGCGTTGGCCGTCGCGTAGGCGGAGAACGCGTTCGCGAACAGGAGCAGGACCGAGCCAAGGAAAGCCGGAAAGAGGAGAGGGCCGGCGACATGACGCCAGTAGTGCCATGTGTTGCCGCCGAGACTCTCTGCAGCTTCGCGCCACTGCGGCTTGATGCCGTCGAGCGCGGGGAGGAAGACGAGGACCATCAGCGGGATCTGGAAGTAGAGGTACACCAGCTCGATGCCAGGGATCTCGAACAGCCAGAGATCCTGCTTGTAAAAGTCAAAACCGTGGCTCTGGGCGAAGAGGTAGACAAACCCCGCCGGCCCGATGCTGGCGATGAACGCGAACGCCAGCGTCACGCCTCCGAACTGGGCAAGGACGCCCGATGCCGAGACCGTGAGGCGCCGGAGGATGCCGCTCTGGCTTCCCGTGACGATCGCGTACGCCAGGAGGGCTCCGAAGATGGCGCCCAGGAGGGCGGTGATAGCCGAGAGGACGGTGGTGTCGATGCTCGCCTTGATGACGTAGGAGCGCGACAGGTTGCGGAAGTTGTCGAGCGTGAAGACGTTGTTGGCGTCCAGGAAGGCGCCGATCCCGATGATCACCGACGGCAGGACCAGGAAGATACCGACGTACGTGAGATAGGGGACGGCGCCGACCCAGGCGAGAGAGAGCCGTCGGCCGCCCAGAAAAGGGCGGCCGACGTTGGTTGTTACAGCCGGACTTCCGGCGACCGTCAAGCGATCGCGGCGTCCCAGTGCGCGACGACATAGTTCTTCGCCGCGGTGGACTGGGCGTCGCTCATGAATTGAGGCGTGCCGTTTACAGGAGGCAGCTTGGCCGCCGCCGCCGAGTCGATCTTTCCGGACTTCTGCATCGCCGCCTGGCGAACCGGACGCGCGAGACCCTTCAGCCAGAGATTCTGGCCCTCGTCGGAGTAGAGGTACTCCTCCCACAGCCGCGCGGCGGCCGGGTGAGGGGCGTCTTTGCTTACGGCCTGGGCGTAGTAGCCGCCCAGGATCGCGTTGCTCGGGACGAAGACCTTCCACGTGGGGACGTCCTTGCCGTGCGCGGCGGAGAGGTAGTCCCAGTCAAAGACGACGGGGGTCGTGCCGTTCTTCACGGTCGCGGTCGTCGCCTGTGTCTTGGAGAAGTTGCCGGCCGCCTTCAGGCGCTTGAAGAAGTCGACGCCCTTGCTGACATCGTCCAGGGAGCCGCCCTCCGCGAGGTTGGCCATCATGACGCCGTTCAAGGCTGCATTTGCCTGCTTCGGGTTTCCGTTCAGCGCCACCTTGCCCTTGAACTGGGAACCGAACAGGTCGTCGAAGGCCTTGATCTCGGGGACCTTGCTCGAGTCGTATCCGATCGACATGAATCCGCCGTAGTCCTGGATCCAAAGGCCTGTGGACTCTTTCTGGCTGTCCAGGACGTCAGCCCAGGTGGCGACCTTGTAAGGGGTAAAGAGGTTTGTGTTCGCAAGTGCAACCGCCATGCCGACGTCGACGACATCCGGGCCGCGGCTGGTGCTGCCGAGCTGCTTGATCGCATCCACTTCTTGCTGGCTGCTGCCGTCAGGGTTGTCGGAGGTGATGTTGATGCCGTACTTGGCGTGGAAGCCGTCAAGGATGGCGCCGTAGTTCGCCCAGTCGCGCGGGAGCGCGATCACGTTGAGCTTGCCCTCCGCTTGAGCGGCCTTGACGAGAGCGTCCATGCCACCGCAGTCGGCAGCGGACTTTGCTGTCTTCGCTCCACTGCAGCTGGCGGTGCCGCCGCCACCGCTGCTCCCACACGCGGCGACGACGACCAGTGCCACCACGGCCAGGCCGAGGTGGCGAGTCAAACTACCCAACTTCATCCTTCGATCCCCTCCAAATACCGCCCGTGCGGGCTGTGCGACCCAGTTGAACAGAGCAATGATGGGTATTCCCTGCCGACGATGCAAGGACACCGTTCGCCCGTGCGGTTGATTTCAGTTAGCCGGCGTTTAAACGCGTCTGGCCACTAGGTTTCAAGGCGCTTGCCCCGATAGCCGAGGCGGCGGGACAGGTCCGCCGCCCCCTCGCGCGTCAGCCGGTCCAGATCGAGACGATTGCGAAGGCGGTGCGATGGTCCGGAGACGTCCAGCGCCGCGACCACATCGCCGTCGACACCAAACACAGGGGCCGCTATCGCGTCGAGGCCGACCTCGAGCTCCTCGTGTGTCCGGGCCACGCCTGTCTGCCGAGCGTCCTGGAGCTGCGCCTCGAGCTTCGCGCGGTCAGTGATCGTGCTCGGCGTCACCCGGTCGAGAGGAAGGGTGAGCAATCGCTCGCGGACGGCGTCCTTCCCAAACGCGGCGATCACCTTTCCGCTCGCCGTGCAATGGACCGGCGTGCGACGGCCGAGCCAGTTGACGCTGACGACC
>WNFW01001175.1_pt1 | contig 17521 bp, 14 predicted proteins | sample 5400131 | NCBI WGS metagenome assembly WNFW01 (sample SAMN13153362, study PRJNA577476) | soil metagenome | isolation source: 20 cm soil or saprolite under grassland replicate 1 | place: USA:California | collected 2016-06-15 | reverse complement strand
GTTCGGCTTCGTGCTGTGGTTTCAGTCGCTGCACACCACCAAGGCGCGCAGCCCGGTCCGCATCATCTTCGAAGGGCCGGCGGCCGGTTTGCGCAACGGCGGCAGCGTCAATTTCAACGGCATCCGGATCGGAGAAGTGGTTTCCGTGAAGCTGGACAACCCGCGTCGTGTTGTCGCACTGGCCATGGTCGAGAACAACGCCCCGATCCGCAAGGACACGCTGGTCGGGCTCGAATTTCAGGGGCTGACCGGGGTCGCGGCGATATCGCTGAAGGGTGGTGCGGAGGCGGCCCCCAGTGTTCCCCTGGACGAGGATGGCGTGCCGGTGCTGACGGCCGATCCGAACGCGCTGCAGGACGTGACGGAGGCGATCCGCGGCACGCTGCAGAACATCAACCGGGTCGTCGCCGACAACCAGGAGGCGGTCAGAAGCTCGCTGAAGAACCTCGAGACGTTCACCTCGGCCTTGGCGCGCAATTCCGAGAAGATCGACGACGTGATGCTGAAAGTCGACGGCGTCATGGGCAAGGCTGACAATCTCATGCTTGGTCTCAATACGCTGGCCGGCGGCAAGGAGGGCGGCGAGCTGTTTCAGGCGGTGAAATCGATCCGCGAGTTGGCGGAAGATTTCGACAAGCGATCGGGCACGTTGATGTCCGATGGCCGCCGCACCCTCGGCGATATCAGCCGCGCGGTGAACAATCTCGACCGCAACCCGACCCGCCTGCTGTTTGGCGCCAGCAACAGCAGCAATAGCAACGCCGCGTCTCCGGCTGCGGCGGCACCTACAGCCGCGGCGACGGAGCGGAAGCGGCAGTAGGAAGATGATTAAAACCTCAAAATTCGATGCGGCAAATTATCTTAAGAGCCCGCAAGCCATGGCCGACTACCCGTCGGAAGCGCTGGCGACAGACGATCCCGAGTTCATTTGCGATGGCGGTAATGGTCTGTTCCTGAGAGCGCCGTCAGGTGCTGCAATTTTCGACCCTGGAGCCTTTCGGTTCTGACGAATTACCCCAGCCGTCCGGCCGCGTGGGCGAGCAGGGTGTAGACCAGCCCGGTTTCGGACACGAGGTGGCTGCGCAGCACCGAGGGCCCGCGTTCGTCGCGCGCGACCTCGTCGAGCAACCGCTCGAATTCGGTGATGTAGCGGTCGACCGTCTGCTTGAAGTTGCGGTCGGCGCGATACTTGCGGGCGACTTCATCGAAGGCCTTCTGGCCGGCCGGCGTGTAGAGCCGCTTGGAGAAGGCCTTGCTCTCGCCGCGCTGATAGCGATCCCACATCTCGCCTGCGAGATTGCGATCCATCAGGCGGCCGATGTCGAGCGACAGCGACGCCAGCGGGTTGTCGCCGGCTCCTTGCTGGGTGGGGCGGCCGCGCGGGACATCGCGGTTGGTACCGCCGGTGTCGGCGCGGCTCAGCAGGTCGGACAGCCATCCGTCGCGTCCCGGCTCGGGATTGGTCGGGCTGACAGGCGGTGCTTCGGTGCGGCGCGGAGCCGGCGCGCCGAGGTCAGGCGGCGGCAAATTCGATGCGCTGCCGCCGTCGCGCGGGCGCGGCGCCGCCCGCGGTTGCGGCTCGTTGCGCACGGGGGCTGCGGCCAGCATCGCCTCCTCGTCGCGCGGAGCGCTCGGGCGGCCCGAACTCACCACGTCCATGCCGCGGCCGTGTCGCGCGACGATCCGGTTCAGTTCGGCCAGCGCCTCTATCTGGTCGACAATGACCTTGCGCATCTGCGAGGTGCTCTCGGCGGCTTCCTGCGGCATTTCCAGCACGCCGCGGCGCAGATCGTTGCGCGTGGCTTCCAGTTCGTTGTGCATTTCCGATGCCATCAGCTTCATGCTCTGCACCATCGCGGCGAACTTTTCCGCCGACTGCTTGAACATCGCGTCGGCGTCGTGCGTGGTCTGCTGATAGATTTCGCTCATGGTGTCGGCCGTCAGCCGGCGTTCCTCTTCGGCCGCCGCGCGTACCGACTCAAACTGCCGGCTGATCGCGGCGGAACCCGCACCGGCCGTTTCCGCGACCACCCGCGCGATATCGCGCGCGCGCTCCTCGGCGGCAGCCAGCGATTCATCCAGCAGGCCGGTGAATCGCGACAGCCGCTGATCGAGATCGGCGGTTCGCGAATCGATCGTCGTCACCAGCGATTCAAGCGCCGACCTGCGCTCGGCGACGGAGGCGGCGGTGCTTTGGTTGCCTTGCTCGACCGCGGCAGCGGCATTGGCGAGCGCCTTGCCGTGATTGTCGAACTGGCCGGAAAGCGAGCCGAGATCGTCCAGCGCCTTGGCGGTCTTGGTGTTGAAGATCGACAACTGGTCTTCCAGCGTCTGGGTAGCGATGCCGTTGCGCGAAGTGACATCGTTCATGGCCGACACGAAGTCGGCCACGCGCGTGACCAAAGCGCGCTCCAGCGAATTGAGATTGTCGTGGGCGCCGGTGAGCACTTCCTGCAGCAGGATATTGCCTTCACGCAAGCGCTCGAACAGGGCGACCGTGTCGGTGCGCAGGATCTTGCTGGTTTCCTGCATCTCGGTCACCGCCGCGATCGATACCTGACGCGACTGGTCGATGGCCGCGCGCGAGGCCTGCTCGAGGTCCTTTAGCGACTTGCTCACGGCGCCGGTGGCAAACTCGCCGGCGGAAGTAATCGAGCGTGCGACGTCGGAGCCGTTGGTCGACATCGATTGCGAGAATGTCTGTCCCCTGGTTTCGATGGCTTTCAGCGCATCCGCCGTGACGCGGTCGATATCGGCCGTGAGCTGGGTGGTCTTGGCGCCGATGGCCTCGACCAGCGATCCACGCTTGCCATCGATCATTTGCGACAGGCGATCGGTCTGCTGTTGGACGTAGGTGACGATTTCGTCGGTCTTGCCGGTCATGGTCGAACTGAAGGTGCCGCCGGCGGCGAGAACCGAGCGCTCGACCTCGACCGAGGTCGTTTTCACCCTCGAAGTTACTTCGTTGGATGCCGCCACCAGAGCGCTCTGCGCGTTGAGCGCGCTGGTCTGGATATTGTCCGTGGTGTTGGCGGTGACCGTGCTGAGCGACCGCTCGATATCAGCCGAAATCGCCTTGATCTGGCTGGCCGCCTCCGACGATGCGGCGACCAGCGTGCCCTGTGCCTCGCGCGCTCCGGCGACTACCGTACTTGCCGCTGTCGTACCGGCGGCCGTGAGGGTTCGCTCGACGTCGGCTGCCAGTGACTTGACCTGGTTGGACGCATCCGCCGAAGCCGCGACCAGCGTGGTCTGGGCCTCACGCGCGCCGGCGACCACCGAACTTGCGGTCGCGGTGCCGGCGGCCGAGAGGGTGCGTTCGATGTCGGCGGACAATGATTTGATCTGGTTCGCGGCCTCTCCGGAGGCCGACACCAGGGTAGCTTGCGCATCGCGGGCGCTGGTCAGGATCGAGTTCGCCGCCCCGGTGCCGACCGCGGTGAGGGCGCGCTCGACTTCCGCCGAGGTCAGCTTCAGCTGTGCGCCGACGTCGGAGGACACCGAAAGCAGCGACTGTTGCGCGGCGCGGGCGCCGGTCTGGATGGTCTCGCTGGTATTGACCACGAGGTTCGTGAGCGAGTGCTCCGCATCTTCGACGTGGGATTTGATCCCAAGCGACAATTCCTCCGCGCGTGCCATCAGGCCGTCGCTGGCCTGCCGCCCGCTGCTCTCGATGCGGCCCGCGACGGCTTCGACGCGCGAACCCAACAGGTCTTCGAACTGGGCGATGCGCGTATCGATATCGACGGCAACCGCGCCGACGCGGGTTTCGATGCCCTGATGAATCTCCTGGAACCGCGCCGTGACGGTGTTGGTCAGCTGGGCGCTGCGGCCATCGATGGTCTCGGTGACATGGGCGATGCGCCGGTCGACCGCATCGATCGCCTGCGCGGTGCCCTCGCTCAGCGAGGAGGTGAGCTGGTTGAGGCGCGCGTCGATCGAGTAGATCGCCTGCGCCGCGCCATCGGTCAGCGAGGTCGCCAGCGTGGCGAGGCGGTTGTCGATGGTCTCGGTCACCGACTTCGCTCTTGTGTCGAAGGTATGGTCGAGCGATTTCAGGCGGCCGTCGACGGAATCGTCGAAGGATTTGATCTTGCTGTCGAGCGAAGTGTCGAGATTGGCCACGCGGGTTTCGAGCGTGGTCTCGAATTGCATCAGACGCTGGTCGAGCGATGCGGTGATCTCGCCGCCGTTTGAGGTCAACCGGCTGTCGAAGGTATCGACATAGCTCTTCAGGTTTTCCGCGATCTCCTGCGTGCGTTGACCCATGCGCTCGACGATCTCGCCGCCGAAGGTCTTGACGGTGCGGTCGAATTCCGAGATGTGGCGAGTGATCAGGGCGCCCAGCGTGCCGCTGTCGCGCGCGAATTTTTCCGCCAGCTCGCCGCCCTGGCTCTTCACCAGGTCATCGAATGCGCTCATCTGCAAGGCGAGCGCGTCGTGCGCGGTCTCGGTCTGGCTGACGACCTTCGCCACCAGCGTGTTCACGGTGACGTCAAGCGCTTCGCTGGCCTTGTCTCCGCTGGTGAGGATGCGGCCGGCGAGGTTGTTGCCGGCTTCGTCGATCTTGCTCACGAGATCGCCGCTGCGCAACTCGAGTTCCAGCAGCAGCGAATCGCCGGAATTCTTCAGCGAGTCATGGACCTGTTCGGTCCGGTCAGAAATTCCGTCGACGATGGTGGAAGAGCGTTGTTCGAATTCGCTGGTGATGCGGTCGATCCGCTCGTTCAGCATCTCGTGGACGCGGTCGGCCAGGTCGACGAATTCGTCATGGACGTGGCCGGTCTTGAAGTTGAGGCTGGTGGTCAGGCGCTCGCTGGCGTCGAGCACCGCGCGGGTGGTTTCGGCGCTGGCTTCCTCGAGACGATCGAGCAGGTCGCCGCCGCGTTCGCCCAGCGCAAGGATCATGTTGTCGCCGGCGTTGCTCAAGGCGCTCGTGATGTGGGCACCGCGTTCCTCCAGCGCTCCGGTGATGCTTTTTGCAACCTCATCGACGCGAGATGCGATCGCATCCGAGATCAGTGCGATGTCGTGGCGCAGGTCGAGCTGCACGCCGGAGATCGCGCTGCGAACCTGTTCGGCCTGGCCGACCAGATTGTCACGCTGATGGGCGATATCCTGCAGCAAAGCGCGGATGCGCACTTCGTTGTCGCTGTAGGCGCGTTCCAAGGCCGCGACTTCGTTGGCGACGAGGGTTTCGAGTTCGCCGGCCCGCGCAATGGCGCGCTCGACGCCGTCGCCCATGGCCGCGACTTCGCGGCGGATCGCCTGGCCGACCGTGACCATCGAGTCGCTCGCCGCTCCCTCAGGCTCGGAGAAACGGATCGCAACCTGCGCCATCGACTGCGCGATCATCCGCAATTCCTGGCCGCGCCAGGAAAGGCTCGCCATGAAATAGAACAGCAAGACCGGTGCAAAGAACAGGGCCGCGAGGCCGGCGAGCACCAGGGTGCCGGCGCCCTGACCGACGGCGGCCTGCAGCGATGACAGGAAGCTCGCGGTCAGCAGCGCGGCGCCGAGAATCCAGACTCCGGCAAACAGCGTGGCGATCGTATAAACGTTGCGGGCGGGCCGGCCCTTCTGGATGGCCTGCAGAATCTGTCCGATGGTTTCGCGGTCGTCATTGGCCGCGCGACGGGTCGGACGCGGCTCCTCGATCGGCTCAAACATCGGCCGCTCTTCGCTCGGACGGGTGTCGAACGCGCCGTCATCATAGGGCGGCGTCGAAGCAGAACTCGCCGTCGTCACGTCGCTGCGGACCGAACCCCTGCCGCTGTCAACACCCACGTCGCTGATATTCAAGGCTTCCTGAATGGCGGAAAGCGCGACTTCGGTAGGGTCTTTGACCTTCTTGGGATTGTTCGCCATGTTCAGTTCAAGCCCCTCGTTTTACGTCACGCCTCCGGCGAGCCTCGCGAACGCCCCTCGCAAGCTCCTGAACCGGTCTCACGCCCCGCAAGCATCCTATTGGCTGGGCGATGCGAATGAAATGGCCGCGATTAACACAATCTTAATCATCGTTAACAGGACTGCGGCGTAAGTTCTTGCCAGTCCACAAAAATTTTTACGGGGGTAAGTCGGGGTAAGTAATGGGGCGACTCTTCGCCAAAAACAAGGCGAACTTGCGGCGGGTCAACAAAACGTTCCGTTAACCGCTTCCATGGTTGGCTGTCGAAAAATCCCGCCGTCGCTGGCGCGGGACTTGGGTTGTCGCCATGCATTATCTGGAACGGATTGACTGGATGCCATCGCCGCCGCTCGTCCCGGATGACGGTCCGATCGATATCGAACATCTTTCGCGCATGACGCTTGGCGATGCCATGCTCGAGCACGAGGTGCTGGCGATGTTCTCGGCCCAGGTTGTCAGCCTGATCGGCGCCCTTGCCGTTTTGCCCGCCGATACAGCCGCGCTGGCGCATACGCTGAAAGGTTCGGCGTGCGCGATCGGCGCATTCGAGGTGGCTGAAGCGGCCGGACGGCTGGAGACCACGATCCAGCAGGGTGGCGATCCGGCCCGGGCGCTCGCCGAGCTCAATGATGCGGTCGCGCAGGCGCGCACGGCGATTGATGGGATCCTGCGTCGGTCCTGATCTCCGAGGCCGCCAAAGCCCTTGCAAACCAGCGCTGCAGGTTTTCGTCCCGACCGCTGGCGCGGAGCGGATCGACCCGTTATAGGACTGCCCGGAGCTCTCTTATCCGGCAGCACGAGCAATCATGGCCAAGATTCACTTTGTCGACCATAGCGGCGAAACCCGTACCATTGACGTCGAAAACGGCGCGACCGTGATGGAAGCTGCGATCCGTAACGCGGTTCCAGGCATCGAAGCCGAATGCGGCGGCGCCTGTGCCTGCGCGACATGCCATGTCTATGTCGACGAGGCCTGGCGCGAGAAGGTCGGTGCACCGTCGCCGATGGAAGAGGACATGCTGGATTTCGGCTTCGACGTGCGGCCGAATTCGCGGCTGTCGTGCCAGATCAAGGTCAGCGACGCGCTCGACGGTCTTGTGGTGTCGACGCCGGAACGGCAGGCTTAGCGTACGCCGGCCCACACGGTGAGCGCGCAATTTACCTTTGATTACCCGGACGGTCTGGGCCGTCTCTCGGCTGACGAACTTTAAGGCTGAGATGAAGCAATTCCCATCGCGTCGAGGGGTTGATCCGTCAATCTTACTCGTATGCTGCCAATCTTGATCTCGTCATCCCCACGGTAAGCGCGCACTCTGATGTAGCCGGGCTCCGGGATAACAAAATTTCGGAACTGGGCAGCAAAGCCAATAAGTATTTGAGGATCTGGCTCTTGATCGTCGGTGAGAGGCACGGCCTCCAGTTGTTCTTTCGAAACTTCAGCCTCAAAGGCAGCGTCTTCCTGGCCCGGCACGAATACCCTGAAAATCACCGGAAGGTAGTTTTCTGCTCTTCGCTCAGTATAGCGAACGATGATTGCAAAAGTTGGCAGCACAGCAGGAAATGCGGGATGAATTATTTCGGTGGTGTAGACCCCGATTAGAATTTGCTTTGCGTTCATCTCTTGACGAACGTCATCGCAAAATATCGCGGACCCGTTGGGCGAATGAGCAATGACGCTCATGCCGAAGCCGCCGTTATCTCAAATGCTGGTTTCTTGTATTCTCCTTTAAGAGAGATTTTAGCAGCGGTTTCAGTCCCAGCTACTTTCGTCAATGGAATTATATTGCCAATCGTACCCGTAATTACGCCCTCACGAGCGACGCGCGCCTTCTCGACAAGTCTCCCTAAATCGAAACTCGTCCGATGAGTTTTTGAACTCGGCACATCTTTGATGCTTGCGAACCAGTCTTCCCATTCGGGAATGTCCACCCACACGGGCAAGTCAAATGCCGCAGCGACCTCAAGCAGAGTTTGCAAAGACATCTTGCCGTAATCAGGGTCCTCATAACGGGAGATGACATTCTGAGGTTTGCCAGCGCGCTTACCTAACTCAGTTTGTGTCCACTTTCGCTCTCCTTGCTCCCGCAGGGCGCGGATCAGTGACGCAATACGCGAGCGAATTTGATCCGCGACAAATTCATCGCGGATTTCTTTGTTGGACAGCTGACCAACAAACTCTTCACTCCAAGGCAAGCCATAGGGCATGTGCTTTACTCGTACCCGCTAGAATTTCCAGTTTTCGCTTCTGTGCTTTTTCGCAAGCCGACAAGGGGACAAATTTTCCCCCTTTCTCCGTTGCCCAAAACAAGATGACAAATTCTGCATTGGAAAGATGGAAGCCGAGCGGCCGCTGCTGAACGCGGTCAGCCTTGAATCGAAGTTCGGACAACCCATCACCTGGGCCGCTTAAATTCTTAAAGTAGCCATCGTGCCATTCATCGCGAGACAATTGGGCCAGAGATGTAACCCTTGAAAGGAACCTGGCTCGAAGCTGTGTTGAGCCGCCATCATAGGTCTCCCTCACATCACTTCTGCCCGACTGGTCGATATAATAGCTGAACCGGCACATAAGCGGCAAGCGAAATATTCCATTTTTGCGATATAGTTACTTGACGATGTATTCCTTTTTTGCGATAAGCAGCCAGACTCAAGGGAAACCCGCCTAACCCATTGAGATTAGACGGGCTTCTAAAACGGAGGCTTGGCAGAGCGGCTTATTGCGCTGGATTTACACTCCCCCCAGACCTTCCCGGGAGCAAGGGTTTCGTGAGTTCGAATCTCACAGCCTCCGCACCAAACTGGAGGTACCGCGGTGTTAGCAACGGCCCCACGATCATACACCCGGGATTTGCCCCCGAGGCGAACGACGATTTAAGCAGTATACACCTTGCGGGATGTGTTTGCCAAACTCGCTGGGGCCGACCTCGTCAGATGATGAAGGATTGTGCTCTCACGAATCTGGAGAATCTATCTCAGCACGATTGCGGCGAGCTTCCCCGGCGCAGCCAGGGCTGAAAATTCCGGATGATCTCCTCGGTGAGCGGGGTCGGCTTGCGCGTATTCTCGTCGATCAGCACCGATACCGATTGCGCCGATGCGACGCATTTGCCTTCCGAAAACACCACCTGATCGAAGGTCACCGACGTTCGCCCGAACCTGGTGACGCCAAGCCCCGTTTCGATCGTGCCTGGCCAGCGCAGTTCGGCGCGAAAATGAATGTCGAGCCGCACCATGATCCAGGCCAGGCCCGCCGGCATCAGTCCGAAACCGCGGTCTTTCATCAGCGTGACGCGGCCGGTTTCGAAATAGGTCGCATAGACGGCGTTGTTGACGTGCTGATTGGGATCGAGATCCGCAAAACGCACGTTGTCGGACAGCCGGTAGGGGAAATCTTCCAGGCGCGGGGTCGAATCGAGGCGGGCCGGTGCGTTCACAGGGCGGGTCTCCGAAGGTTCAGGTTGTTTACAGCTCAGTTGTCGAATTGCGGCAAGGGGTTGCCGGGCTCGCCAGTGCCATATTATTGCTTTCCTCGCTGCGCCGGCTTGGTTAGACAGGCGCCGGGCCCGATGGCCGGATTCAACCGAAAAGAAGCGATATGAGCGAAGCGATCAAAACCGATGTGCTGATCATTGGCGCCGGCCCGTGTGGACTGTTCGCCGTTTTCGAACTGGGGCTGCTCGATATGAAGGTGCATCTTGTCGACATTCTCGACAAGATCGGCGGCCAGTGCGCCGAGCTCTATCCGGAAAAACCGATCTACGACATTCCCGGTATTCCCTTCGTCACCGGCCAGGGCCTGACGGAAGCGTTGATGAAACAGATCAAGCCGTTCAATCCGAGCTTCCATCTCAACGAGATGGTGGAAACGATCGAGAAGATCGGCGACCCCGGCTTTCGCCTCACCACCGATGCCGGCAAGGTGTTCGAATGCAAGGTGGTCGTGATCTCCGCCGGTGGCGGCTCGTTCCAGCCGAAGCGCCCGCCGGTACCGGGCGTCGAAGCCTATGAGGGCGCCTCGGTGTTTTATGCCGTTCGCAAGATGGAGCAGTTCCGCGACAAGGAATTGCTGATTGTCGGCGGCGGCGATTCAGCGCTGGACTGGACGCTCAATCTGCATCCCGTCGCCAAGCGCGTGACGTTGTTGCATCGGCGCGACGATTTTCGCGCGGCACCGCATAGCGTCGAGCAGATGCGGGCGCTGGTGAATAGCGGGAAAATAGATCTGAAGATCGGCCAGGTCACCTCGCTCGAAGGCGAGGGCGGTCGGCTGTCCGGCGCCACCGTCAAGGGCAACGACAATGCCATCTCAAAGGTCAGATGCGATACCATGCTGCCGTTCTTCGGCCTGACCATGAAGCTCGGGCCGGTCGCGAACTGGGGCATCGCGCTGGAGAACAACCTGGTACCGGTCGAGACCTCGGCTTTCGAGACCAGCGTGCCCGGCATTTTTGCGATCGGTGACATCAACACCTATCGGGGGAAGCTGAAGCTTATCCTGTGCGGGTTCCACGAGGGTGCGCTGATGGCGCAGAAGGCCCACCGCTATGTCTATCCGGACAAACGGCTGGTGTTCCAGTACACGACGTCGTCGTCGAGCCTGCAAAAGAAGCTCGGGGTCAACTGAAATATTGCGACAGATTTCTGACGGCGTCCGGCCATTGTTGGGGGCCGTCGAAGCTGAACGCAAGCACTGGAACGGTCCGGAAAATGGCCGTAGTCTCTGGCTATTGTTTTATGGTTTGGTCGGGTGAATGGCGATGTGGACTGCACGATCCAGACTCCGGCTGGCGCTTTTGAACATGACCGGCCTCGTGTTGTTGGCAGCTATCATGTTTGCGGCACACGCCGCCGACCCCTCGGCCGCGGGACTTTGGCAGAAGACCGAGGACGGCCAGCCTGTGGGATGGTTTCTCTTCGTCGATCACGACGGCATCTTCGAAGGCGTCATCGCCAAGACCTTTCCGCGCCCCAGCGACAACCCGAATGAGATTTGCTCGAAATGCACGGATGACCGCAAGAATGCGCCGTTGCTTGGAATCTCCTTCGTTAGAGACATGAAACGCGATGGATTGAAATACGAGGGTGGCAACGTTCTCAATCCGCGCGACGGCCAGATCTACAAGGCAAAGATGAGCGTCAGTCCCGACGGTCAGACGTTGACGATGCGCGGCTATCTCGGGATCTCGCTGTTCGGCAAGGACGAGACCTGGTCCCGCTTGCCGGACACGGCGATGGCCTCGCTCGATCCCGCTATCGTCGCGAAATACCTGCCTGCGCAGGCTGGCGCCCCAGCCGCGGTGAACAAGCCCCCAGTTGCGGCGGTCAAGCCTCCGGCGGTCGCGAAGAAGAGCAGCGCGCCTGCACCCGCGCGTTAGCTAATCTGCCCTGCGGGGGCTTTTGCCGGTTCACGCTGAGCCGGTGCAACTTCAACCGTCGAAAGGAGTTTTGCGGGTCATCGCGCCGCAGCGCCCGTCATCAGGCAGGGCCATATCAGGCAGGCCCATATTAGGCAGGGCCATATTAGGCAGGCACATGGGCGTCTTGCGGATGGCGTGATGATGGAGTAGTGCCGCTGATTTGCCTGACGTGTCAAATACTTTCGCGCCGTCGAAGGCATCATGCCGGCGACCACCTGCTACTTTGCATGGGGTTGTTTTCCATATTTCAGTTGGGAGCGCGAACCGCCTCGACCTTGCGGCTCAGGTCGTCGCAAATGCCGCTTTATCCCCTCATCCCTGCGTAACGGCTCCGCCGTTATCGCTGGAGGAGCCGCGCTTGGCGCGGCGTCTCGAAGACCTCATCCTGAGGAGCCGCGCTTGGCGCGGCGTCTCGAAGGACGAGGCCGAGGTCGGCAAATCCCTGCCAGCGTCGCTGGCCGGGATACGGCAATAGCAGGCAGGATCGGTCCGCTTTAGCTTTTGGCGAAATTCAGCTCCACGCCGACCCCGTCGGGATCGTAGAGGAAGAATTGCGTATCGCCGGTGCGCGGCACGATGCTCTCGCGGAATTTCACGTTCCTGGACCGCAGGCGCTCGCGCACGCCTTCGACGTCGGAGGCGGCAAAGGCGATGTGGTCGAGCCGTCCGGTATCCTCGTATTTCTTCTCGGTGCCGCGGACCACGATGCCTTCGCGCGGTTTGCGCGTGCCCATCAGATGCACGGTCGCGGTGCCGCCCGAATAAAGCCAGTAGCCGGGAAAATCGAGCGGCGGCCGGTCGCCGTTCTCCAGTCCCAGCACGTCGCAATAGAAATCCTTGGTGCGCTCCAGATCAGAGGGTTCGATGGTGTAGTGCTGTAGTCCGCCAAGTCCCATGGTTGTTCTCCTTAGACGAAGGTAAGGTCGGCATCGGCGCCCATCATCCAGGCGCCGACGGTTTCAAAATGCCTGAGCTGGCCTTGCAATTGCTGGGTCACGGTGTGGATGTCGCGGAAGCGGCGCTCCAGCGGGTGCCTCTCGAAGATCGCCGTGGCGCCCGCGGCATTGTAGGCGAAGTCGACCGCCTCGCGTGCCTTGTGGATGGCGTGGGTCGCGGCCATGCGGATGTTGATGCGCTGCGCGACCGTGATGGTGGCGCCGGCGCAAAGGTCCTTCCAGGTGTCGGCCATCGATTGCAGCACATAGCCGCGCGCGGCGCGGAGGTTGACCTCGGCCTGCGCGAGATTGGACTGGACCACGGCATTGTCGCGCAGCGGGCTTCTGGTGCCGCGCGCCACCTTGTTGCGCGCCATGTCGATAAAGCAGTCGAGGGCGCCACGGGCGATGCCACACGCGACACCCGCAAAGCCCACCTGGTAACAGGTGCCGGCGCCCATGCGATAGAGCGGACCGTTCTCGCGGCGCTCGCGATCGAAATCGCGGGTGATCGAATGGTCCGATCGAACGAAGAAATCCTGCAGCGCGAACTGATCGCTGGCGGTGCCACGCAGGCCGACCGTGTTCCAGATATCGGTCCACTGCACATCCTCGGTGCGCACCAGCATGGTGCGCTCCTGCTGCTCGCCGTTGGCATCGCGCTTGGGCGAGCCGTCGGCGGCGTGGATCGGGCAGTGGGCGCCGAGCCAAGTGGCGTGGCGGCCGCCGGAGGCGAACGACCATACGCCGGTGACTTTGTACCCACCCTCGCATTCGACCGCCCTGACCTTCGGACCGGGACCCCAGGCCAGCACTGCGCGCGGATCGTTGAAGATCGCATGCGCCACCGGCAGCTCGAGATAGGCCGCCGCCATGGCGCAGCCGCCGGCCTGGCTCAGGCACCAGGCGGTCGAAGCGTCGGCCTGGGCGATGGTCTCGATCACATGGAAGAAGGTGACGGGATCGGTCTCGATCCCGTCGGACGAGCGTGGCAACAGCAACCGAAACAGCCGCGCCTCATGGAGCTTGTCGAGCAGCGCCGGCGGCAACCGGCGCGTGCTCTCGATCTCGTCCGAGACTGCCGCCACGTGGGGACGAACGGCCTCGGCACGGGCGACCACGGTCGGGTCGCCCGCCAGAACAGCAGAAGTCGCAATCAACGTATCCAAGTCTATGCTCGCCGGGCTGCGGCCGTGGCGGTGGACAAATCGAGCCCGTCGGCCAGTTCCTTGTCGATCTCTTCGATCGACTTGCCCCGGGTCTCGATCCCGAGGAAATAATATACTGCGCCTGCCATCAAGAACCAGCAGCCGAGATAGATGAAGGCCGTCGGAATCTGCGGCAGCGGCACGTCGGGCTTGAGGTAGTTGTTGGAGCCTACGATCAAGGCGAGGCCCAGCGGACCAATGATCTTGCCGATGCCGCCAAAGCCATAGGCCGAACCCATGCCCGAGGTTCGCAGATGCGAAGGCCAAACCTCCGCCGCATACGGGCCGACAATGGCAAATCCACCATCGGCAAAGAAGAAGGTGACCGCCAGGATCAGCCAGAACGCCGATACGCCAAACAGCGTCGCATCGTAGTACTGCCCTGCGACGATGGTCAGGAGGCCGGCGCCGAAGCCGAGCAGGCCGCCTGCGTTGCGCCGTCCCATCAGCTCGGAGAAGAACGAGAATGACAGCCGTCCGATGAAGCCGAACACGCTGAGCAGGATCATCATCCTGGCGGCTTCCTGCGGTGTCACCTTCAAGAGCAGCACGAACAGCGACGGCGCCCAGAGCGTGATGCCGTAGACGCCGGTCTGAGCGCCGGCATTGCCGAGCCAGGAGACGATCAGGCTGCGCGGATATTTGAAGAGGTCGAGCCAGTTGGATTTGATGATCGGGCCGGCATCGGCGGCGGTCGGCAATGGCAGTACGGATGGCTCCATCTGCAGCGCCCAGGCCAGCGACTTGCGCGCCTCCTCGTAGCGCCCTTGACGGCACAGCCACCGCGGCGATTCCGGTACCCACAGGCGGACCAGCAACACCAGCAACGCCGGCAGCACGCCGACCGCGAACAACAGCCGCCACTCGCCGGAGCCGACCAGCGCGCCCATCACGGCGCCCAGCCCGACGCCGAGCGGGATGACGCAGGTTACGATGCCGCCGACCCAGCCGCGCTTGGAGGAAGGCATGAACTCCTGCACCAGCGGCAGGTCCACGCAATAGAGCCCCCCGACGCCGACGCCGACGAAGAAGCGCATGATCGCAAGATAGATCCAGCCATTGTCCGGGGTAAAGTAAAGCAGGCCGGTTGCGACGGAGAAATTGAGCACGGTGCCGATAAAGACCTTGCGGCGGCCGATGCGGTCGGCAAGCCAGCCCCAAACATAGGCGCCGATGATGGCGCCGACACCCGAGCTCAACAGCACGACGGCCGACTGGCCGAAGGTGAGCTTCCATGGCCCGATCAGGAAGGCGAGCACGAAGCCGATCAGGAAGTAGTCGAAGAATTCCAGTGCATCGCCGATGATGGCGGCGGTGAGGATCTTGATCTGATTGCCGGTCAGACTCGTCCGTCGATCGAGTATCTCGAACATGGCGTTTTCCCCTTGGCGCATGTTCGTGTTGAGCGGGCGTCGCGCCTACGCACCGCTAATGCCGGGAAAACTACCCTGCCGATGCGGCGAACGAAAGCCTGCGGACGCGCGGGGCACCAGTGCATCGGCGTGTGGTGTGGCCCGACCGACGGCAGATTGCGCACGGCGGCCTGTTCAGGTGTGATTAGTCCCGGGCGACCCTGCCATGCGCCCCGGGGCCACCCATATTCTTTAATGTTTGCTGCTAGTTTTGCTCAACAATTGGACAAGCGAGGCAGACGTTCATGGAAGAGAGGCGCAGGCACCGTCGGGCCGAAATCAACGAACCGGCCTACGTTTCGTCGGGCGGCTCCGTCATGAGCTGCATGGTGCGAAACATCTCGGCCGAGGGCGCCGCCATCGACGTCGAAAATCCGGCTTTCGTGCCGCCGCGCTTTCAGCTGGTCATGGCCAGCGACTCCTCGGTCCGCGAGTGCAAGGTTGCCTGGATCCAGAAAAACCGGATCGGCCTGACGTTCGTTGAAATGGCTTGAGCAGGGTAGCGCGACCTTGAGGATCTCGTGGGCAACTTTTTGATCGGCGGAGAGCTGTCGAGCAACGCCTGATCCTTTTCTGGCAACGGTTGCCGCGCAAGGAGCAGCCCGCACGATACGGGTTATCAGGTGGGATTACTGAGCCTGATCGGTCTTGTCGGGCTGACCGGACTGGTCGGGTTTTTTGGCCTGTCCGGTCTTCTTGGTTTGATCGGTCTTCTTGGTCTCATCTGTTTTGGGCCTCGCCGCTTCCTGGGCGCGGGCGGCCATCCAGGCATCGTATTCGGGGGTGCCGCGCCGCGGCGGCACACCGGCAGGCTCGCCCCCCATCCAGTGCGGCATGTCGGCCAGCCGCTCGCCCGCGGTTTGCGCGGCGCAAGACGCCAGCGCCGCGCAGGCAAGGCAGACCAAGGCCCATCTGAGTTTCTGGTAGAAACGACTCATTTCGGCCTGATGCCACCACATTGTGGCGATCGCGACGCATAATCATGGCCGCGATGCGGTAACGAGGGTTATTGCAATTGGGCTAGGGGCCCTTCGCCTCCTCCTCCATGGCGCGGCTCTCTCCCAAAATGCCCTGCCGCAGCGCCACAAGAACGAGTTCGATGTCGGAGGCGACGCCGAGCTTGGCCTTGATGAGGTAGCGCGTATTCGCCACCGTCTTCGGGCTGAGGTGAAGGATGCCGGCGATTTCCTCGGTCGACCGTTCCGCGAGCAGCATGCGCAAGACCTCGAACTCTCGCGGCGTCAGCACGTCCGTTGCGGCCGGCGTTTCGGCGACGCGACTTAACGCCAGCTCATGATCGATGTCGGCGCTGAACGCGATCCTGCCTTGCAGCACATCGAATGCGGCGCGCACCAGCGCTTCCGGCGGGCTGCTCTTGGTGACGTAGCCCTTTGCCCCGGCCCGGATCGCCTGCACCGCGTAGGCGGCGTTCTGATGCATGGTGAAGACCAGCATCCGGGCGGCCGGATCCCATTGCCGAATGCGCCTGATCGCCTCGATGCCGCCGAAGCCGGGCATGGTCAGATCCATGATGACGAGGTCGGGCCGCGCCGCCTTGTACAGGCGGTAGGCTTCGGCGCCATCGCTCGCCTCGGCCACCACCTTCAGCCGCGGCTGCTTTTGCAGCAGCGAGCGATATCCTTCCCGCACCACCGCGTGATCGTCGACCAGCATGATCGTGGCGGCTTCCATCACGCCGCATCCTTCATCGCACGGGGATGCGTGGCGGCCGGCGGGACCGGAATTCGGGCGCGCAGCACCGCGCCGCCTGGAAGCGAGCTATCTATGCTCAGCCAGCCGTCGAGCGTTGCGATGCGCTCGCGCATGCCGAGCAGCCCCATGCCGGGTTTGGCCGAGAAATCGACCCCGGCCTTGCCGTCGTCATCGACGGCGATCTCGACATGCGCGCGATGATCCGCACCCTCGGCCTCCTGCATGCGAAGGCGAAGCGTGACCCGCGACGCCTGCGCATGCTTTGCGGCGTTGGTGATGGCTTCCTGCGCCACCCTGTAAAGGCTCGCCGCGAAATCCCGCGGTAGCGCGCCGAATTCGCCTGACAACTCGATTGAGAAACGCGTGCGGCCGCCGCCGCGCGTGTTCCATGCCGCGACAAGCCCTTCGAGGCTCGCGGCAAGTCCGAGTTCATCGACATCCGGCGGCCGCAGTCGCAACAGAGCTCCGCGTAGCACATCCATCATATGGGCCGACGTCCGCGCGATGCTCTGGCACTCCGGCATCAGGGCCGGACATTGCTCGCGCGCGGTCTGACCGGCGGCGGCCGCGACCGCGCCGATCGCGGCAAGGCATTGCCCAAATTCGTCATGCAGTTCGCGCGCGAGATGCTGCCGTTCCTCGTCCTGGACCACGATCAGCCGTTGCGTCAGCGCCTGGCGCTGCCGGAGCGTCGTCTCAAGGCTGCCGGCAAGATGGTTGAACACGTGGCCGACGGCCGAAAGCTCGGCGAGGTCGAAGAGCGGAAGCCGCGCCGACAGGTCACCGGCGGCCAGGCGTTCAAGGCCCGCGCGGATCGCCCGCGTCGGCCGCAAGCTGTCCGCGAGCGCCGCGTAAACCAGCACGCAAAGCCCGACAAGAGCACTGGCCATGACGACGGCGAGGCGGCTGGTATCGCGCCAGCTTTGTC
>WNFW01001173.1_pt1 | contig 17525 bp, 14 predicted proteins | sample 5400131 | NCBI WGS metagenome assembly WNFW01 (sample SAMN13153362, study PRJNA577476) | soil metagenome | isolation source: 20 cm soil or saprolite under grassland replicate 1 | place: USA:California | collected 2016-06-15 | reverse complement strand
CTCGGTGTGGCCGCGCCAACGGTCAATGAAATAGTGCGACGGCGACGGGCGATTACGGCGGAGATGGCACTGCGGTTGTCGCGGTACTTCGGAACGAGTGCGCAACTCTGGCAGAACCTGCAGACGCAGTACGACTTGGCAATCGCCAGCAAGAGGATCGGCAAGAAGGTCGAGCGCGCCATCCAGCCCTTGACACGGCCGGATCTGAGTGATCGGCGTACCTGCTAAGGGCTCGTCGCCTCAGCCCCGTTTCTCTCATCGCTCGCCGCAGCACGATTTGGCCGAGTCCGGCCAAAAGCGGAAGTACGGCTTGCTGAAATGTGTGCCGGAAAGCGGCCATTCCCCACACGCTGCTGCGGCTAAATAGCGTCGATTCGCAAAAAGTAGGCCGGCGCCAGGCCGCAAGTTGCGGGCCCGATGCCTCCGGCGCATCCTGTCGGAAAGAAGCAATATCATATGGGGGGCGGGGAGTGTCCCGAGAAGCACCCGGATCCGGAATGGGCCCGCCGCCGACTGACCCGTCGGCGGCAATGCAGATTCCCAACGCATACATCCACGTCTTCATCAGCTACGCATCGCGGGACGCGGCCGTCGCAGGTGCCTTGGTGGAGGCGCTGGAGCGACACGGAGTTCAGTGCTGGATCGCGCCGCGCGACGTAAAAGCCGGAGCCCAGTACGCGGACGCGATAATTCGCGGCATCAGCAGTGCCAAGCTCATCGTGCTGGTGTTGTCGGAAGGCGCCATCGGGTCCTCACACGTCAGCAGAGAGATCGAGCGTGCTTCGTCCAAGAAGCGCCCGATTATTGCATTGCGCATCGATGCGGCCCCACTGACCCCTGCCCTCGAGTACTTCCTCAGTGAATCGCAGTGGATCGAGGCTCAAACGGGGAGCATGGAGGCCGCGTACGCCAAGCTGATCAACGCGATTCGCGATCCCGTGCGAACCGCGCCGCGGAACGATCCTGCTGTGCGTCTTGAAGTGTCAGACTCCACAGCGGGGGCGGTACATCCCAAGTTACGTTCTAACTGGATTCTGTTTGCAGCCGGAACCGTCTTCGTCGTGGCGGCGCTCGCCGCGCTGTTGGTGAACAAGTTCTGGATCTCTAGCCACGTAGTGCAGGAGAAACCAGTCGCTACGACTTCACTTGCTCCTGCGGCCGGTGTTCCAGCTCAGCCCACGATCTCAGAAAACTCGGTCGCCGTCCTACCGTTCACGGACATGAGCGAGAAAAAGGACCAGGAGTACTTCGCCGACGGCCTCTCCGAGGAAATACTCAATCTGCTGGCAGGTATTCCAACGCTCAGCGTGATTGGGCGTACCTCCTCATTTCAGTTCAAGGGAAAGAATGATGACCTGCGCGCCATTGGCGCAAAGCTCGGCGCCGCCTACGTGCTCGAAGGCAGCGTTCGTAGGTCCGCTGACCGCGTGCGCGTTATTGCCCAGCTTGTCGGTACACACGACGGCGTCCATCGTTGGTCAAATTCGTACGATCGACCTTTTGGGGATGTCCTCAGACTCCAAGGCGAGCTTGCGGCGGGCGTCGCTCGAGCGTTGGAAATCACCGTCCGCACTGACACCCTTCAATCGCACAACGCTTCGATTAATCCGGAGGCATACGACCTCTACCTGCATGGACTGCATGCTCACGATCGCTACAACAGGGAGGGCTTCGAAGCTGCGGCCAACCATTTCCAACAAGCGCTTGACCTCGACCCGAGTTTTGCGGCAGCGGCAGTGGGACTCGGCCGGACGCTGGCCGTGCAAGCGGAGTTTGGATTTGCCCCCGTGGTTGAGACCTACGAGCGAGCGCGCCGCAGTCTTGAGACTGCAATCCGGCTCGACCCAAAATCGGGTGAGGCGCATGCATGGCTCGGCCGGCTTCACACCGCCTACGACTGGGACTGGGCGGCCGCCGACGCCGAGCTGAAGGAAGCGCTGCGGTTGTCGCCGCGTGTCCCCACGGTGCTGGCCTGCGCCGCGAGGTTGTCCGAGGCACTCGGTCATTGGGACGAAGCCATCCGCCTTTTAGATTCTGCGATTGCGCGAGACCCGCTCTTTGCAGGAGCACTCAATGTGCTCTCGGGGGTTTATGCCCGGGCGGGAAGGTTGGCCGAGGCGGAAGCGACGGAGCGCAGGGTGCTCGAGATCAGTCCCACTTATGCGAGCGCGCCCTCCAACTTGGCGCTCGTCTTACTTGCACGTGGCCGGCGTGATGAAGCCCTGAAGGTAATACAGCAGTCAACGGAACCGGATGATCGAGCTCAAGGACTCGCACTAATTTACTACGCTCTCGGACGCAAGGCGGACTCCGATGCGCAGCTCGCCACGCTCACGCGCGAGCACGCGAACGACGATGCATTTGAGATTGTTGAAACACATGCCTACAGGGGCGAGATTGATGAGGCGCTCCGATGGCTCGATCGCGCCTACGCGCAGAAGGATTCGAACCTTTATCTCGTCAAGGGGGACCGGCTGCTCGAGAAACTTGAGTCTGATCCTCGCTACAAGGCGTTCCTGCGCAAGATGAAGCTTCCCGAGTAGCGGCGTTACGAAGCCTGGTCAGTTGCCTACCCGAAAGCTGCCGTTCTTGACTGGCTGCGTCGGGTCAATTGTCGACGTTCGTGCAAGCTAGGCAAAGCGGTACATGGGGGCAGGATTCAAAGCTGCGACCCTTGACCCTTACCTTCCGAACTTCTGATCCTCGGAGATCACGAGGTATCACCGGTGGGCAACGATAGTGCGGGTAACTGTACGGGTAACTGTTCGCTCGCGGGGAATCAAAAGCCGGTGCGCTCAACAAGTTGGCTGCACCGTTCGATTCCGTCACGCCCCAGAACCTTAACGCTTGACGTTAATAACGCATAGCGTTATGGCTATCAGGTGATCCGGACCTTCAGGACCAAGGACACGCAGGCGGTGTTCAGCGGTGAGTTCGTGAAGGGGACTTGATCGGCGGATACAGCAACGTGCGCGTGAAAAGCTGAAGTACTTAGATAGCGCGGCTGCGCGATCTGATGATTCCGCCGTCGAATCAACCGGAGCCCCTCAAGAAATAGTGCGACGCCGGCGTGCGATCACGGCCGAAATGGCGTTGCGGTTGTCACGCTATTTCGGTACGAGTGCGCAACTCTGGCAGAACCTACAGACGCAGTATGACCTGGAGATCGCGAGCAGGAAGATCGGCAAGAAGGTGGAGCGCGCCATTCAGCCGCTGACACGCCAGGACTTGACTGGCCGAGACGTGTGAGAGGCCCGAGGCGTTGCAGGATGCCGTGATCGACTGAACGGATCCCGTCACCTGCCGCTGTAGGTCAGGGCGATCGTATTCACGACCCGACTCACACCGGTTGCTTCGTGGGCGGCGGATTCGGCGGTGTCGCGCTGCAGGTCCGTAGCCACCTGACCCGTCAGGTACACGACACCGTCCAGAGTCTGCGCATAAACCTGATTGGGCGGCGCCAGTGCCGGGTGTCGATTCAACTGTGTGCGAACTTCAGCCGTGATCTTCGCGTCGCCGGGGCATCCGTCGGGTCGACACTTTCTGTAGGCGTTGTATGCGGCGCATCCGCACATCGCGCCCCCTGCGATGATGACGCAGGTCAAGATGCAGAGTATCCGCCGAGCGCGCACGGACGAACTCAATGGATGAGCCGGGGGCTACGACAGGGAAAAAAGGAGCGGCCTCGGAGGCGGGGGCGATGACCGTATGATCTGAGCGGGGTCTGATAGCGTTGCCGTCCCTGGACGCGGCTGCCATCCCTGGCATTGTCTTCATGCTTGATCGCACTGCCATCCTGGCAGCGCAGACACGCTCAGAACCTTCAGGTCACCTCTCGTCCTCCGCCTCGAGGCCGTTAAAAACGCGTCAGACCGTGTGGGGGGTCATCTCGGACGACGCGAGTTGCGATACCCGTTTGTGCTCGTGCATTGCCTGCCTGGCGTCCGTGAGCAGCTCGTCGATGCCTACGGGACGCCGTGAATTGAAGTGCGCGACTCCTACGCTCAGTGACAGCCCAGGAAGATCGGAGCTTCGCGTCTGCGGCCGGCGCGCGCGCAGCAGGATGGCGCTGCGCGAGGCGTACTCGGAGCTCGTCGTCAGGGCGGCGAACTCCGCGCCGCTCAACCGGCTGATGACCTCATAGACGCCATAGCTCGGGAACAGATCGCGCATGAAGTTGCCCATCTGCCGCATCAGGACCTCGCCCGCGGAGCGGCCGATTTTCTCAGTGATCCGCTGCAGATCGTTCACCTGGAAGTAGATCAGGTAGGCGGCATGCCCGTCGCGGGCCGCGACGTCCAGCAGCCGCGTGCCCATCTGCATGAAGCCACGCCAGTTGCACAATCCGGTGAGATCATCCGTCAGCGCCACGCAGCGCAAGGCCTGCACGACGTTCAGCAACGCCTTCATCTGCAGCGAGACTCGCTGTCCCTTGCTCAGTCCCTGAAAGCGCAGCAGCTCCGACAACAGGCGTCTGATGCGCGCATCGTCGCCTTCGAGGGCGGCTGCGCGCAGCTGGCTGGCGAGTTCCGCATTGCGCGCGCGGAGTGCCCCTTGTTCGGCGCCCCGCGAGACCAACGCAGCTTCCATCATGGGAGGTCTTCCTCACCCGCAGCCTGACCACCGGAGGCGCAAGCATAAAGGCTGTGCATGAGATCGTGTGACGGCACCGAACCCGCTTCGATGTCGGTTCCTGTCGGATTGTGGAGTAGGGGACCTCCTACATCCGGCCTACCTCGTCATACGCCATGAGCATGTTCGCACCCACATCGTCCTGGATGAGCTGATCAAAGCGAGTTTGCCGCGCAGGATCTCGCGTGAGCGCAACGCCCAGCGCTGCTGCTGCGCACAACGGAGCGTGCGCGCCACTGCCCCCCGTTTTCTGTAGCTGAAATCCTAACATCTCTTCAGTCACCCGCCGACCGACCGCTCTGCCTGCTCGGTGGATAGTCGGATGCGCCGTCCAACGTCTGCTTCGGTCGCGGCACCATCCCGTGGAAACTACAGCCAATGGTCTCGACCGCGAAGCTCATCATGATCGGGCCACGGCGATCGCGTACGGTGCGGGACAGGGGGAAGGGTGAGGACGGTGCTGCGCGCTGAATGGACGACGCGCCCGCGTCGAGGTTTCTGGACCTCCCGGGGGAACGATCGCGGTATGATGCATTCAGTGTGGAACATCGCCCGCGACTTCGTGTCGCGATACCGAGTTCCATTGAGTTTCGGGGACATGCCTCGGTCATCCAGCGTGAATTCCGCCGCTGCCCGCCAGATGACGCTGGTCGCGCTGCTGCTGGCCACGGTGCTCGGATTGTTCGTCGCTGCCGAGCTGGGGCAACGCAAGCTGGAAGAGGCGAGGCGACAGGTCGAAAGGGCCGCGCAGCGTGAGCAGGCGCTGGCGGAAGTCCGGCAGCTGCTGAGCCAGGCCGAGAGCAGCCAACGCGGCTCCATACTGCTGGGTGATGCCGGATACCTCGAGCCCTACCAGGAAGCCGTCGGCAAGATCCCTCGAGCGCTGCGTCAGCTCAACCAGGCGTTCGCGAGCGCCGACACGACGGTGCGCGCGGACGTCGAGCAGGTAGAACGGCTCAGCAACGCAAAGCTGGTCGAGATGGCCGAGACGCTGAATCTCTACCGCCAACACGGGCCCAGTGCGGCCCTTGACCTGATTCGTACCGATATCGGCCAGTGGACCATGACTCAGCTTGCGCAACGGGTGCGCAAGATCCAGGCACAGGAGACGGGCAACATCCTGGCCGCGAGCCGGTCGTGGCGAATCGACCGCTGGATAAATCTTGCGATTACCAGCACCGCGCTCGCAGCCAGCATTTTCCTGGTGCTGCTGCTGTGCCGCCTGGTCGTCAGTTACGTGCGCTCCAAGGAGCGCGAAACCGAGGATCTCACCGAGCGCGGCACCGAGCTGGAGCTGCAGGTGAAACGGCGCACCGAGGAGCTGTCGCAGCTCTCGACTCACCTTCAGTCGCTGGCCGAGCAGGAACGCTCGGCCCTGTCACGCGAGCTGCACGATGAGCTCGGCGGGCTGCTGGTCGCCGCCCGGATGGACGTCTCCTGGCTCGAGGATCGCGTGGCCACCAGCGATCCGGAGGTGCAGGCGCATTTCAAGCGCCTGCACGAGGCTCTGCAGGCCGGGGTCGAGGTCAAGCGCCGGGTCGTTGAAAATCTGCGCCCCAGCCTGCTCGATAACCTCGGGCTCTTTCCGGCCCTGCGCTGGCAGGTAGCGGACAGCTGCGGACGCGCGGGACTGCACTGCACCGAGCGATATCCTCCGGAGGAGCTCGACCTGACTCCGGAGGCGTCGATTGCCATATTTCGAATCGTGCAGGAGGCCCTGACCAACATTGTCAAGCATGCGCAGGCGCGCAACGTCGAGGTCTCCATCGAGTCGCGGCACCAATCGCTGATCGTGCGCGTCCAGGACGATGGTATCGGACTGCCGCTCGAGCCGCGGCAGGCGCCCGGACCGCACGGCCTGGCGGCAATGCGGCATCGCGCCCTGGGGCTCGGAGGTCAGTGGCACGCGCTGCGCGCCATGGGTGGCGGCACCGAGATCGAGGTGCGCCTGCCGCTGGAGAAAATCCTCGCGACCGAATCAATCCTCAATCCAACGCAGGGGACGACCGCGGCGGCGGGCTACGCGTCCCCGCCCGCGCGTTCTCTGGCAAAGCCACGCAGCAGCGAGGGCAGGCGGAAGTAGTCACGGGATTTGTCCAGAAACGCCTCGACGCCGAACAACTCGGCCTCGTGTCGATACTCGGGCAGGCCGAAGTTGGTCAGAACGACCACCTTCGGTCGATGTCCGGCGCGGGCGAGCGAGCGCAGCACCCCGAAGCCCGAACCGGTGCGCAGGTGCAGATCGAGTATCACGACGTCGGGTTGCGAGCCCGCGATGCTGCCGAGCGCACCGGCTTCCGTATCGACGGTCTCGATCAGATCCACGTCCGGCAGGCGCCGAATCAGCTCTGCCAGCCGCGCAGCGAGCAACGATGAGTCCTCGGCAAGCAGGACCCGCAAGGCAGGGCTATTCGGCATAATCGAAGCGACCGGAGTGATCCAGCGCAAGCCACCAGGCGCTGTGGGATTGCTCACCGCGCGAAGCCTAAGCAGCCCGCGTGCCGGCGGCTGCCGGTGCCTACCGTCGAAGCGTGTCGGTGCCCGCCCACGCTACTGGACCAGGCCGTTGCGCAGCGCGTACGCCGTCAGGTCGGCGTTGGTGTCAAGATTCATTTTCTCGAGGACCCGCGCCCGATAGGTGCTGACGGTCTTGACGCTGATGAAAAGCTCCTCAGCTATCTCCGAAACGCTGCGTCCCACGGCAAGCTTGCACAGAATCTGGAACTCCCGCTGTGAGAGCCCCGCGTGCAAGGGCTGGTCGGTCGGCTCATCCAGGGCGCTCACCAGCATCTCGCTCAGGGTGGCACTCACGAAGCGGCGCCCGGAGAGCACGGTGTGGACCGCCCGCATGAATTCCTCGGGCGCCTGGTCCTTGGCGAGATAACCGAACGCGCCGGCGCGTAACACGTTGATCGCATACTGTTTCTCGGAGAAGCCACTCATCACGAGAACACGGGTATTGGGGTAGCCCGCACGAATATGCCGCAGGATATCGATGCCACTGCGATCGGGCATATTGATGTCGAGGATGACGAGGTCCCATTGAGCCTTGCGCAGCTCCTGCAGCGTCTCCTCACCGCTGCCCGTCTCGGCGATCGGGTCGATCGACCGGTCCTGCTCCAGATAATGCCGGAGCCCGGTCCGCATCATCGCGTGATCGTCCGCAATCAGTACGCTTGGCATTCAGCCTCCGATTGGCGTGGCTGCCAGGTGCGAAGCTCGAGCACTGCGTCGTGGCCACAGTATCGGCTGCCCGGAAAGCTTCACCGTACGCCAGGCCCTTGATCGTCTGTAGGCGTGATCTTACAAAGTCCTACGCTCCCGGGTCTAGCTGGGGCGAATGCCCCAGCAGTAAGGGTCGGCCGGGTCGAGTCGCAAGCGCGCCTCCCCGGTGACGTGCGCGGTGCCGGTGATGATCGGGGTGATCTCCCCCTGGTCGCGGGCGTGCCAGCGGTAGCGCGCGCTGAACGTGCTGCCGATCAGACTCTCCTGAATCCACGGGTCGCCTTCCCGAAGGCCTTCGTCGGCGGCGAGACATGCGAGCTTGGCGCTGGTGCCCGTGCCGCACGGGGAGCGGTCGTAGGCTCTGCCCGGACAGAGGACGAAGTTACGGCTGTGCACGCCGGCGCGGGTCGAGGGCGCAAACAGCTCGACGTGATCCACTTCAGGGTAGCCCTGCGCATTCACGGCCTGCCGTAGGCGCCAGGCAAACTCAGTCAGGGCCTCGAGGTTCTGCGGATTGATGTCGAGATCGTGCCCGTCGGTTAGAAAGAACCAGTTGCCGCCCCAGGCCACATCGCCCCGGATGTCGCCGACACCGGGCACGGCGACGGCGATCTGGCGCGCCTTGCGGTAGCTGGTGACGTTCTCGACCTCGATGCGGCCGTCGGGATGCAGCTGCGCATTCACGGCTCCGACCGGGGTATCGATACGAAACGTCCCGGCTGCGCATCTGCCTGCGTGGGCAAGCGAGGCGATGAGGCCGAGCGTACCGTGACCACACATACCGAGATAGCCCACGTTGTTGAAGAAGATCACGCCCCAGTTGCAGTCGGGACGATGCGGCTTGCACAGCAAGGCTCCGACCAGCGTGTCGCAGCCGCGCGGCTCGTTCACTATGGCGGAGCGATACGCATCGAACTGCTGGTGAAAGCGCTCGACGCGCTGCGCCAGCGGGCCGACGCCCAGGTCCGGGCCCCCGTCGATCACCAGCCGGGTCGGCTCACCGGCGGTGTGGGAGTCGATGACCTGGATCGCCTGGACCTGAGCTTCCCGAGTCCCCGCCACGTGAGCCCTCACGCGGGGCGTGCGGCGCGTGCGCGCTCGACCCGCTCCATCACCGTGGCGCGGCGCTCGCCGGCGAGCGGCAGCCGCGGCGGGCGCACACGCTCGGAGCCCCGTCCCATGATGGCCTCGGCGAGCTTGATGGACTGCACCAGATCGGGCTCGGAGTCGAGGTGCAGCAGCGGCATGAACCAGCGATAGATCGTGCGGGCGCGCTCCAGCTGCCCGTTGCGGATGGCTTCACACAGTGCCAGCGACTCGACCGGGAAGGCGTTGGTCAGCCCCGACACCCAGCCCCGCGCTCCGAGCATCAGGCCCTCGAAGGCGAAATCATCGAGCCCCGCGAAGAGTACGTAGCGATCGCCCAGGGCATTGAGCACATCCGTGAAGCGCCGCGGATCGGGTGCGGACTCCTTGAGCGCCACGACGTTCGCCTGCTCCGCCAGCTGCTTGAGACTTTCCATCTCGATGTTGACCCGATAGGCCGGTGGATTGTTGTACAGCATGATCGGCAGCGAGGTCGCCTGCGCCACGGTGCGCAGGTGATACTCGAGCTCGGCGCGCGTCGGCACGTACACCATCGCCGGCAGCACCATCAGGCCGTTGACGCCGATGCGCTCGGCGTCGCGCGCGTAGGCCACCGCGCTGCTCGTCGTCAGCTCCGAGACGCCGGCGATGAGCGGCACCTTGCCCCCGACTGCGCCGACGGCCGCCGTGAGAACCGCGCGCTTCTCCTGCGCGGTGAGGGAGTTGTTTTCCCCCACGGTGCCCAGCAGCACCAGGCCGTGAACGCCGTCGCGCACCAGGGCCGACAGCACTGCGCAGGTCGCCTGCAGATCGACCGCGAGATCGGTGCCGAACTGTGTGGTAGCCGCCGGAAAGACTCCGGACCAGGAGCATTTGAGAGGCGTGGTCAGGCGGATACTCCGCTGTAGATCGTATACGCTCGATGCATGGGGGAGCAAGACAGGGTCGCGGTGATCGGCGCGGGGGTCATCGGCTGCGCGATCGCCTGCGCTCTGGCTCGCGAGGGCCGGGGCGTGCTGCTCGCCGACCCCGAGGAACCGGGCGTCGGCGGCGCGAGCTTTGGCAATGTGGGACACATCGCGGCGGAGCTGATCGAGCCCTTGCCCTCGGTGGGGCTGCTGTTCGGCTTCTGGCGTGAGCTGTTCGCGTTCGGGGGGCCGCTCGATATTCCGTGGCGCACGCTGCCGCGGGTCGCGCTCTGGGCCCCGCGTTTCGCGGCCGCGGCGTTCCGCCGCCGCGCCAACACGCAGCATCTCGCGCCGCTGGTCAGACCCGCGAGCGCAGCCTGGGAGCGGTTGCTGCGCGAGCTCGGCACTCCGGGGCTCCTGCGCCGCAACGGCCACTATCAGGTCTGGCTCGGCGCGACGGCCGGCAGGCGGGCGCGCGCCGAGGCGTGCCGGATGAGGCGGCTCGGCGTGGCGACGGACCCGGTGGGCGCCGAGCTGCTGCGTGCCGTGGCCAGTGCCGCGGGCGATGAAACCATTGCGGGTCTGAGATTCCCCGACAGCGCTCATGTACTGGACCCGCGCGCCGTGTGCGAGGTGCTGGCGCGGGCAGCGGTCGAGCGCGGCACGACACTGCAGCGCGCCCGGGTGCGCTCACTGGCGCCGCGCGGTGATCAGATCGAGATGCTCAGCGATGCGGGCGTCTTCACCGCAGCCACGGTGATCGTATGCGCCGGAGCGTGGTCGGGGCCGCTGCTCGCCCCGTTCGGTTTGCGCGCGCCGCTCGAGGCCGTGCGCGGTTATCACATCGAGCTGCCAGGACACGCGGCGCTCGTCGATGCGCCGCTCGTCTACATGGACCGCAGCATCGTGGTCACGCCAATGGCCGCGCGGCTGCGAGCGTCGAGCTACATGGAGTTTGCGCGACTCGAGGCTGCGCCCGATCCGAGAAAGCCGGCCCGCTTGCGGGCGAACTTGCGGCGTCTCGGCTACCGCTGCGAGGGCGAGAGCTGCGCTTGGGTCGGCCCGCGTCCGGTTCTTCCGGACTACCTGCCGGGGATCGGGCGGGCGCCCGGTGCCGCGAGGCTCTTCTACGCCATCGGCCACCAGCACCTGGGGTTGACGCTCGCACCGGTCACGGCCGATCTGATGGTCGCCCTGGTCTGCGGCCGCGAGCCCGTCCACGATGTGACACCATTTGATCTGCGCCGTTTCAACTGAGGCCCCTGGGAGTCGAGCCTTTGTACCTCAACGGCCGCTACGCGCTCCTGACGGCGTTCCTGGCCGCGGGCCTCGGCTACCTGTGGCGCTGGTTCGCCCTCGAGCGGGCGGCGGGCGGGAGCCCGAAGCCTCGCCCGGCGGATGTCCTGGTCGGTTTCGGCACCAACTTCTTCGACACTCTGGGCATCGGATGCTTCGCGCCCACGACCGCCATCTTCAAGATGCAGCATCGCATGGCGGACGAGGACATCCCGGGGACCCTGAACGTCGGCGACGCCTTGCCCACCGTGGTGGAAGCGCTCGTCTTTGTGGCGATCGTCACGGTGGACCTCACGACGCTCATCGCCATGATCGTCGCGGCAGTAGTCGGCGCCTGGTTGGGTGCGGGCATGGTGGCGCGCGCCCCGCGGCGCTTCATCCAGCTCGGTATGGGCGTGGCACTGCTGGTCGCGGCAGCTCTCATGCTGGCGAAGAATCTCGCCTGGTTGCCGCCCGGGGGTGAGGCGCTGGGACTTCACGGGCCCACACTCGTGTTTGCGGTGTGCGCGAACTGTCTGCTCGGGGCGCTGATGATGCTGGGTGTGGGGCTGTATGCACCGTGCCTCATCCTCGTGAGCCTGCTCGGCATGAGTCCACTGGTGGCCTTTCCGATCATGATGGGTTCATGCGCGCTGCTGATGCCCGTCGGCGGTACGCGCTTTGTGCGCACGCGGCGCTATCATCCCGGCGCCGCGCTCGGGCTGACGCTCGGCGGCGTTCCCGGGGTACTGTGCGCCGCCTTCATCGTGCGATCGCTGCCCGTGGGGTGGCTGCGGTGGCTGGTGGTGGTCGTGGTCATGTACGCGGCGGCCCTGATGCTGGCCTCGGCGCGTCGGGCATCGCGCGAGCGCTGCGGATGATTGGCGAGTGCTCAGGGCGCGTGGAAGTCCTCGGCCACGGCTTCCACCAGCGTCGGGCCCGGCCGCGCCAGGGCCGCGCGCAGCGCCTCGGCGAGCGCCGCCGCTTCGTGCACCCTCACGCCCGCGGCCCCACAGGCGCCGGCGAGGGCCACGAAGTCCGGATTGCGCGCCACCACGCCGATCGGGGCGATACCGGCGGCACGCATGTCGTCGCGGATCTGCCCGAGGGCACCGTTGTTCCACACGACCAGCGGCAGGCTGAGATCGAGCTCCACCGCCGTCATCAGTTCCTGCAGCGTGAACTGCACGCCGAAGTCTCCGGCGAGCGCCACCACGGCCCGCGCCGGCTGCGCAATCTTGGCGCCGATGGCGGCGGGCAGCGCGTAGCCGAGGGCGCCGTAGCCTGAAGGGTGAAACCACAGCCCGGGACGCTCGGCGGCGAACGCGTAGTTGCCCAGGTAGGCGATCTGGGTCATGTCGGTGAACAGCACGCCGTCGCTGGGAAGGGCCTCGCGCAAGGCGCGCACGGCCGCGAGGCGTGCGCGTGTGTCGGAGTCAAACTGCGCATCGATGCGCGCGCGATAGGCCGCGGCGGCGCCGGCCGCGGTGCGCCAGCCCGCGCGCACGCGACTCGCGCCGGCCAGCACCTCGAGGCTCGCGCCTGCATCGCCCCTGAGCAGCACGTCGGCCGCAAACTGATCGGACAGCTTCTGGTCGTCGACGTCGAGGCGCACCAGGCGCCCGCTCATCGCCAGGCGCGTGGTGGTGTAGACGTCCGTTTCGGACAACTCCGTGCCCGCCGCCACCACCACGTCGGCGGCGGCCACCAGCTCCTGGGTCGGTGCATACGGCAGACTCGCGCCGAGGCTGGCGGGGTGGCTCTCCGCCACCGCGCCCTTGCCGGCCACGGTGGTGATGAGGTAACCGTCGACCGCCTCCACCAGCTTGCGCAGCGCGCCGCCGGCGCGGCGCGCGCCGCCGCCGGCGATGATCAGCGGCCGCTGCGCTTCGGCAAGCAGCGCCTGCGCCGCGGCGAGCGCGGCGGGCGAAGGAGGTGGCGCAGCGCCGCTGCGCGCGAAACGCTCCGGGCGCAGGGTGGTGGGCTCGCCCAGCAGGTCGAGCGGGATTTCGAGGTAGGCGGGCCGCGCACGCGCGGCGTGCAGTGTGGCGAATGCCGCCCGCAGATGATCGCGCACGTCCGGCGCGCCGCGGGCGCTGCGGGCGAGACCGGCGACCCCGGCAGCGATGGCGCGCTGATCGTCGAGCTCGTGCAACACGCCCCAGCCCTTGCCGAGGCAGGCGCGCGCCGGGCTGCTCGCGATGACCAGCAGCGGCACCGAATCCGAATACGCCTGCGCGACGGCGGTGAGAGCGTTGGTCACTCCGGGACCGGAGATCACGAACGCCGCCGCCGCGCAGCCGCTCACCCGCGCGTAGCCGTCGGCGGCAAAGCCGGCGTTCTGCTCGTGGCGCACCAGCACGTGGCGCAGGCGCGCGAATTCCAGGCCGCGGTACAGCTCGATGTTGTGCACGCCCGGAATGCCGAACACGGTATCGATGCCGTTGGCCGCGAGCGTCTCGACAACGTAGCGTCCGACAGTCCAGGCAGTGGCGCTCATGAGCTTGAAATGTTAACACCGCACACGCACAGTACGAACGTGAAATTCTCGGCACTCGTGCACCGCATCAGCGGCGATGGCGCGGATGCGTGGCTCACTCACTACCAGGCGGCGGCGGCGCGCGAGCGCGGCGAGGACGTGATCGTGCTCAGCGTAGGCGATCCGGATCTGGACACGCCCGCGGCCGTGGTCGAACGTGCGGTCGCGCAGCTGCGCGGCGGCGACACGCACTACGTGCCCGCAGCCGGGCGGCCGGCCGTGCGCCAGGCGATCGCCCGCGCGCACGCGGCGCGCTGCGGTCAGCCGGTCGGGCCCGACAACGTGGTGTACTTTGCCGGCGCACAGAACGCGCTGTTCGTGGCTTCCCTGTGCCTCGCGGGACCCGGGGATGAGGTCGTGACCTTCGAGCCGCTGTACCCCACCTACCCCGCCACCATCGAGGTGTCGGGGGCGCGTCTGGTGCGGGTGCCTGCCGCGGCCGGCTGGCGTCCGGACCTGGCCGCGCTCGCCGCGCTCATCACGCCGCGCACCCGCGCGATCTTCTGGGCGACACCGAACAATCCCAGCGGCGTGGTGCTGAACGAGGCGGAGTTGAGCGTGATCGCGGAGCTGGCGCGAGGCCACGACCTGTGGCTCGTCTCGGACGAGGTGTATGCGGGGCTGGCGAGCGGTGGAGCCGTGCCGAGTCTCGCGGCGCGCCTGCCCGAGCGCGTCGTCACCGTCGGCAGTCTCTCGAAGTCGCACTCCATGACCGGCTGGCGCGCCGGCTGGCTGGTGGGGCCCCGGGAACTGGCGGTGCACGCCGAACAGCTGGCGATGTGCATGCTGTTCGGCCTGCCGGGTTTCATCCAGGAGGCGGCGCTCACGGCGCTCACGCTCGCACCCGAGGCCGAGCAGCGCATCCGCGGGTTGTGCGCGGCGCGCCAGGAGCGCCTTGCCGCCGGTATCCGCGACATCCCGACGTTGCAGGCGATGGCGCCCGAAGCGGGCATGTTCATGCTGATCGATGTGCGCGCCACGGGGCTTTCGGGCGCGGAATTCATGCGCGGCCTGTACGCCTCGCAGCGCGTCTCGGTGATGGATGGCGCGGCGTTCGGGCGCTCGAGCGAGCACTGCGTGCGCGTGTGCTTCGCCACCGACGAGGCGACGCTCGACGCAGCCTGCACCCGTCTGCGGCGCTTCTGCGAGGAGCTGTCGCGCCGCTCGCGGCCCTAGCCAGCCTGCGCCGCCGCTGCGCGGCGTAGCCGTAGATTATATTATTATGACGACATTAAAAAAACCGGCCGGGAGTGCGGGCGCGATCATGCGACAGGTCAGAACACTGGGTCTGCTGGGTACCGGAGTGATCGGCGGTGGCTGGGCCGCGCGCGCGCTGCACTTCGGCATCGACGTCCTGGCCGCAGACCTCAACCCGGAAATGCAGGAGTGGCTCCGCGGCGCAGTCGCCAACGCGGAAGGCGCGCTGGCGCGGCTCACGCTGGCGCCCCTGCCGCCGAAGGGGAAGCTGTCATTCACCACCGACCTGCCGACGATGGCACGGCAGGCGGATTTCATCCAGGAGAACATCCCCGAGCAGTTGGAGCTCAAGCAGCGGGTGCTCGCCGCTGTCAGCCATCATGCGCCGGCCGATGTCGTGATCGCCTCCAGCACCTCCGGCCTGATGCCCTCGGATCTGCAGCGCGACATGCTGGCGCCGGAGCGCTTCCTGGTCGCGCATCCGTTCAACCCCGTGTACCTGCTGCCGCTGGTGGAGCTGGTCGGCGGCCGACAGACCTCGACCGCGGCCCTGGACGCCGCCAGCGTTTTCTTCACCTACATCGGCATGCATCCCCTGAGGGTGCGCCGCGAGGTGCCGGGCCATCTCACCGACCGGCTGCAGGAAGCGTTGTGGCGCGAGCTCCTGCACATGGTGAATGAGGACGTGGCCACCACCGGCGAGCTCGACGACTCGATCGTGTACGGCCCGGGCCTGCGCTGGGCGGCCATGGGCACCAACCTGATCTATCACCTCGCCGGCGGTGAGAGCGGCATGCGTCACATGCTCAGGCAGTTCGGACCGTGCCTGAAATGGCCGTGGACCAGACTCGAGGCCCCGCAGCTGACCGAGGCGCTGATCGACAAGATGGTCGCGGGTACGCAGGCGCAGGCCGCCGGACGCTCGATCCGCGAGCTGGAGCGATTGCGGGACGACTACCTGGTCGCGATCCAGCAGGTGCTGAAGCCCTACGACATCGGCGCCGGCGCCACCTTGCGGGCGCTCGAGGAACGTCTGTACGAAGCCGCGGCTGCCGGCGCCCGCGCGCGTATCGCCGCCGCCGAGGAGCCGTTGCGACTGCTGGAGACCTACGTGCGGCCCGAGTGGATCGACTACAACGGTCACATGACCGATTCGCGCTACCTGCAGGTGTTCGGCGATGCCACCGACGCGCTCTTCAGGTACGCGGGCGTCGATGACGGGTACCGCCGATCCGGACGGGCGATGTACACCGTCGAAACACACCTCACCTACAAGGCGCAGGCGCGCGCGCTCGAACCCCTGTACGTGACAACGCGGGTGCTGGCGGTCGATGACAAGCGCGTGCGGCTGTTGCACAACCTGCATCGCCGGCACGATGAGGCCCTGGTCGCCAGCGCGCGGCAGCTGTACCTGCACGTGAATAGCCCGCCCGGGAAGGCCTCGCCGATGGAGGCCGGGGTGCGCGCGCGGCTGGCGGACCTGCAGGCCGCGCACGGGGGCGACCAGACCGCGTGAGGAGGATCCGATGGACTTTGCGCTCACCGAAGAACAGCAGCTGATCGTCACAACCACGCGTGAATTCGTCCGCCGCGAGCTCGTGCCGCACGAGCGCGAGGTCGAAGAGAGCGGCCGGCTGCGCGAGGAGCTGCGGCAGGAGCTCAAGGCGCGGGCGATCGCCGCCGGCCTGTACGCCGCCAACATGCCCACCGAGGTCGGTGGCGCCGGGCTCGATGCGGTGAGCTGGATGCTGTACGAGAAGGAGCTCGGCTATACGGGTTACGTGCTGCACTACGCCTGCGTCGCGCGGCCCTCGAACATCCTGCTCGCCTGTCAGGGAGCACAGCGCGAGCGCTACCTGCTGCCGGCAGTGCGCGGCGAGCGTACCGAGTGCCTGGCGATGAGCGAGCCGCAGGCGGGCTCGGACCTGCGCGGCATGCAGACCACGGCAGTGCCGCGGGGCGGCGACTTCATCGTCAACGGCACCAAGCACTTCATCAGTCACGCCGACCATGCGGACTTCGTGATCCTGTTTGCCGCCACCGGCGAGGAGGAATCCGCGCGCGGCAAGCGTAAACTCATCAGCGCGTTCCTGGTCGACACCGGCACGCCCGGTTTCGAGATCCGGCCCGGGTATCAGAACGTCTCGCATCGCGGCTACACCAACAGCATCCTGCAGTTCAGCGACTGCCGGCTGCCGAAGTCGGCAGTGCTCGGGGAGCTGCAGCGGGGATTCGAGCTTGCCAACACCTGGCTCGGGGCGACGCGCCTGCAGGTGGCGGCCAACTGCCTCGGGCGCGCGCAGCGGGCGCTCGAGTGCGCCAAGCAGTGGGCGGTCGATCGCGTGCAGTTCGGACAGCAGATCGGCAAATTCCAGGGTGTGTCCTTCAAGCTTGCGGACATGGCGCTCGAGCTGCGCGCCGCCGAGCTGCTCACCCTGGAAGCGGCGTGGAAGCTGGATCAGAAGCTCGCGACCGACATGGACATGGCGATCGCGAAGCTGAAGGCGACCGAGATGCTGGCGATGGTCGCCGACGAGGCGCTGCAGATTCACGGCGGCATGGGGCTCATGAGCGAGCTGCCGCTGGAGCGCATCTGGCGCGATGCGCGCATCGAACGCATCTGGGAGGGCACCAGCGAGGTGCAGCGGCACATCATCTCGCGC
>WNFW01001172.1_pt1 | contig 17531 bp, 23 predicted proteins | sample 5400131 | NCBI WGS metagenome assembly WNFW01 (sample SAMN13153362, study PRJNA577476) | soil metagenome | isolation source: 20 cm soil or saprolite under grassland replicate 1 | place: USA:California | collected 2016-06-15 | reverse complement strand
ATCCACATTTCGTCGGCGGCCTTTTTGGAGCCCTTGCCGAAGATCTGGAATTCCCACTGGCCCTTCGCGACTTCGGCGTTGATGCCTTCGTGGTTGATTCCGGAGGCGAGGCAGAGATCGAGATGCTCTTCGACCATCTTGCGGGCGACGTCGCCGACATTCGTGTAGCCGACGCCGGTGTAGTACGGCCCCTGCGGCGCGGGATAGCCGCTTGACGGGAAGCCGAGCGGACGGCCGTCCTTGTAGAAGAAATATTCCTGCTCAAAGCCGAACCAGGCGCCTTCGTCGTCGAGAATGGTGGCGCGCTTGTTCGAGGGATGCGGCGTCTTGCCATCTGGCATCATGACTTCGCACATGACCAGCGCGCCGTTGGTTCGCGCGCCATCCGGATAGATCGCGACCGGCTTGAGCACACAGTCGGAGCTGTGGCCTTCGGCCTGCATGGTCGAGCTGCCGTCGAAGCCCCACAGCGGAAGCTGCTCGAGCGTTGGAAATGAATCGAATTCCTTGATCTGCGTCTTGCCGCGTAAATTCGGCGTCGGCGTGTATCCGTCGAGCCAGATGTACTCGAGCTTATACTTTGTCATTGAGCTCTCTCATGTTGATGATCCGAAAGGTGGGAAACCGAGACCCGATTGGTCTCCACACGCGTACCCGGCCGCGATCGGCCGTTTGTTACCAAGCAATTAAAATGCCAAATGCTGCATTGCGAAAGCGCGCGCCCTGGGACGGTAAATCGGTCCGGCTTGCCGACGGCGACCGATGCTAGGGGTGCGGCAAAGTCGCGCGGCCTCGGCGCCACCGGAGGGCCGCCGTGGCCCTGCCCGATCGCAAAATGCGCCTGATAATCCGGCAGTCCGCAGGCTGCGCTGTCGCTTCGATTAAAGACGCTCCATTCGACGGCAACATTGCCAAAGAAGTCCGGCGCCTCTCCGCAACCTTGGCGATCGCTCACGCGTTAGCCAGCCGGCGCTTGCTTCCTACGGTGCAAAACCAGAAATGCCTACAATTTGTACATTGGATGATTTTGTTTTGATCAGGTTGCGCGAGCGACGGGCACCAACGATATCGGGATCAGTAACGAGACGCGAACGAGTCGGGCGCACCATGAAGCTCCTGCGCGCCGCGGCATAAGGAGAGAGTGAGATGAATGCGAGTTTGAATCACGGGTCGGCCAAGATCTACCAATTCCCTGCCGGGGGCCGCTCGGCTCTCGGGGCGCGCCGCCGCGATGAGACCAGCACCACGACCGACCTGGCTTCGTCGCGCGTCAGCGAAGTCGCCGTCGGCGGAGCCTGGTATCACGAGGCAGCCATCGAGGAAGCCAAACCGGTGGGTGAGCATTGATGCCGACCGACAACGGACGTCAACCAGAGTGAAAAAGGGTCGAAACCAAAAATGTTTCGGCCCTTTTTCATATCACCTCGCATGTGGTCACCGGCCGTTTGGCGCGCTTGAGCGTGGTGCCTGCCTTGGTGCTCTTCAGCGTGATGCCGGCGCCGGAATAGCGCGAACCTGACAACGCCAGCCGCTTGGCCAGCGTCACCGCCCTTCCATCGACCTGCAGATGCGCGCGCGGATCATATCCGAAAAATCCGACGATGAACTCCGAGCCATCGGCGCAGCGATAGGTCTGGAACGTCGTCGGCGGGCCTGCGAAGGATGAGCCGTTCGCGGTCCCCGCAACCAACAATGCCGCGGCGAAGATAATGCTCTCTGGCCTTTTCATGTTCGTCCCCCCGGGATCAGTATAGACCGGACCACGACAAGCGAAACGCCCTGCCGGTCATTTCTCCGCCGCACAGGATGGCCTAAGCTGGCCCCATGTCAGATTATCCCACCCGCCATCTCAACCTCGCCGGCGCCAGCAATTTTCGGGACCTTGGCGGTTATCCCACCAGGGATGGCCGCGCGGTCCGATGGCGGCAGATTTTTCGTTCCAACCATCTCGGCCACCTCACCGAGGCCGATATCGAGGTGCTGCGCGGCCTCGGTGTGCGAAGCGCGTTCGATTTTCGCGGCACCGAGGAGCGTGTTGCAGCCCTTTGCGCTATCGAGGAGATCGCGGTCCATTCGCTGCCAATCGAGCCGACCGTTGTTGCGGCGCTGCGCGCGATCCTTGCCACCGGCACACCGCTGTCATCGGCCGATGCCCTGCACGTGATGCGCGATTCCTACCGCGGCTATGTGCGTCACAACACCGGGAGGTTCCGCGCGCTGTTCGCTCATCTGCTGGAAGACCGCGCGCCGCTGGTGATCCATTGCACCGCCGGCAAGGATCGCACCGGTTTCGCCTGCGCGCTGATCCTGCATGCGCTCGGCGTGCCGGACGAACTGATTGCCGAGGATTATCTGCTCACCAACCGCTTCTACCGCCGCGATCCCAACTCCAGCTCCGACCTCCCCGAGGAGGTCAAGCAGGTGCTGGCGTCGGTGCAGGCCTCGTTCCTCGCCGCCGCGTTCGAGACCGTCAGCGCCGACTATGGTGACCTCGACACCTATTTGAACGACGGACTGGGCCTCGGCGCGCCCGAGCGCGCCGGGCTCAAGGCGCGTTATCTGGCGTCCTGATCTTTATCCCCGGCAAGGCAAGGGATTGCAAAAGCAGCCTCACGCGGCGGCTTCCATCGCGGCGTCGAGGTCGGCGATGACATCCTCGAATGCCGAAATCGCCTGCTGGACCGCTGCAATCTGCATCAGTTCCCAGCCCGAGACCGGACCGCGGCGGTTTTGCAGCGCGACGATCAAATCCCGCCGCTGCTCCTTAAGCTGAACAAGTGGTAAACCGTGGTCGGGTAGATTTCCCATGACAAGCACCCCTGCCTATTGATTGGCCTTGTCATGAAGCCTAGCGCGATGCCTCTGCATTCGACTTACAAAAATCCGGCAAATTTTATCGATCGGGCCGCGGTCGAATACGGAGATTTCAAGCCGTTGGCGGCAGTGCGCCCGCAATCGCGCCGGCGAGCGCTTTGGTGACACAATCGGTGGCCCAATCGCTCATATGAAGTTGGCTGCTGTCGTCAGGATCGATCAGTTCCGCGATCGGGATGTTGTCTTCGTGGCTCCAGCGCTTCATCAGGGCGAAGCGGCGAAACACGTTGACGCGGGCCTTGTCCGCGGCCGCAGATATCCGCGACACCATGTCTTCGGTGGATCCGATCTTGTGGTCGTTCACTATGGCCGTCGTGTATTGCAGATCCATCAGCACGACGTCCATTGGCAGATCGGCGAGCCAATCCAGTCCGGCGGCGATGGCTGCGGCTACCTCGTCGAAATTATAGATTTCATTGTGAAAGACCGCGTTGGTGCCGACTTGCCAGATGACCAGCGCCGGCGCCTCGTCGATCACGTCTGGCTGAAAGCGCGACAACTCGTCCTGCGCCTCCTGGCCACCAAACCCCCGGTTGAGAACGTCGATCATCCGGCCGTAATGCTTCGCTCTTAGCTCCAATTCGAGCCGGTGCGGAAAGGGCACAATCTTGATCTGGCCCGACGACGACTTCTCGCCCGACGTCGACGACGAGCCGATCGCCACGATCTTGGTCTTGCGCTGGTGTTTGAGACTCTGCGTCAGGTGCGGAAGCGGGTATTTGAAACCGATGAGATCAAGGTGGCGATCGCAAGGCCGTGGCGCGCCGGACATGTCATACTCCGTCAGGGCGATACATCGAGAAGTTGCATTGGGCGCAAATTTTCGGAGCATTGCAAATGAATCTCGGCTGGCGGTAGGGTGAAAGCACCTCAGCCTTGGCCCCGGAGACCAAAGATGGACGGAAAAGTCATCGTCGTCACCGGCGCCTCGGGCGCGCTCGGAAGAGTGGTTGCGGAAGTGGCGCTTGCGCGGGGCGCAGGCGTGGCCGGGGTGGATTACGGGCCATCGCAGGCGGCGACGACACCAAACTGGATCGAGTTCGGCGGCGTCGATCTCTCCGATGCGGCGCAGGCCAAGAAGGCCATCGATGCCGCGGCGTCGCATTTCGGCAAGATCGACGCGCTGGTCAATATCGCCGGCGGCTTTGCGTTCGAGACGGTCGCCGACGGCGAGGCGAAGACCTGGCAGCGCATGTATGCCCTCAATGTGCTGACCGCGCTGAATGCGTCGCGATCGGCGATCCCGCATCTTGCAGCCTCCCCCGCGGGGCGGATCGTCAATGTCGGCGCCATGGGCGCGCTGCAGGCGGGCGCAGGCATGGGCGCCTATGCCGCCTCCAAAGCCGGCGTGCACCGCCTGACCGAGGCGCTCGCAGCCGAATGGAAGGGCAAGATCACCGTCAACGCAGTACTGCCGTCGACCATCGACACGCCGGCCAACCGGGCCAGCATGCCCAAGGCGGATTTCGGCAAATGGGTAAGGCCGCAAGAACTCGCCGAGGTGATCCTGTTTCTCGTCAGCGACGCAGCCAGCGCCGTCACCGGCGCGCTGCTGCCGGTGAGCGGGCGGGTGTAGGGTAGTCTGACCATGACCGCCGAAGAGATAGAGAAAGCCATCGAGCACGATGCGCGCGCCGGAAAACTCGACGCTTTTGCGGACGAAGCCCTCGCGGCGCATCGCGCGGGTCCCGGCCTGCGCTAGCGAGCTTCGGCTCGCACCCCGAGTACGATCGATTGATCGGCTGAGGCTGACTCACGCCTCGGCGAGCTTCTTCAGCACTGCGCTGAAGCGAATGCTGCGCTTGCCGGCGAGCGCGGTGGCTTCCCCGACCGCTCCCTCGTCGGTGTAGGTCCCCGAAAAGCCGATGCCGACCTCGTAGCCCCCGAACACCGGACGCTCGCCATGGCTCGGCGTGTGCTCGTGATTGACGATTTCCCCTTTCCACCTGCCGTTCGCGCTGGTGTAGGAGCCGATATAATCGAAGAACGCATCGCCACCGCGGATCCGGCCGTCGCGCAGCACCATGACGCCGGTATTGCCTCCGTCGATGCCGTCGAGCATCCGGATGTGAATCGAGTAGAGGCCGTTTTTGATGCCGTCCTTGCCGACTGAAGGTACGGGCGGAGCGGCCTCTTCGCTAATGGGAGTCATCACCGATCTGAAGACCACGCCGGGCAATTGCGCCGTACCGCCTGCGAAATGATATTGCTCGCCCAGCGACCTGCCGCTGAGCGTAAGGCTGATGTTGTCTCTCTTGAGCAAGGGCTGGAAATTCGGATCGTCGTTATGACGCAACGCCGATATGTCGACCGATACCTCGCCGTTGCTGGATTCCTGGTAGGTGCCAACAAATGCGAAAGCCGAGTTGCCGCCCAGCATCTTGCCGTCATATACATACAGCACGCCGCGGCGCGAACCATGCACCGTATACATCTCGACTTTGTAAAGTCCCTGCAGCACGTGAAGCCGCTCCGGTATTGATGAATTGCAGCGCGACCCGCGAACCGCCAAAGGATTCGCAAGTCCACCAGCCCGACGCTGTTCACCTTGTGCCGGGACGCATGGTAGCCGGTAACCCGCCCTTTGATCAATTGCTCTGCAAGAATTCGGGTTAGACTCGGTTGAGCCACGCCTGAGTCGATCAGGCGGCACCGGAGCCAGCTTGGAAACCGCGCTTTATCTGCCCGTCAAACGCTTCCTCGAAAACCTCGGCTTCGCGGTCAAGGGCGAAGTCGGCGGCTGCGATCTTGTGGCCCTCAGCGGCGACGATCCCCCGATCGTGGTGATCGGCGAATTGAAGCTTTCCTTCAATCTTGAGCTCATTCTGCAGGCAGTCGATCGCGCCGGCGCCTGCGACGAGGTCTGGCTGGCCGCCAAAATGTCCGCGCGCGGCAAGGGGCGCGAGAGCGACGCGCGCTATCGCAATCTCTGCCGCCGGCTGGGCTTTGGCATGCTCGCGGTCACCAGCACCGGCGACGTCGAGGTGATCGTCAAGCCGCCGACGACCGGCCCGCGCCGCGACCCCAAAAAGCGCTCGCGCCTCGTCGCCGAGCATCGGCGCCGCAAGGGCGACCCGGCGCTGGGCGGCAGCACCCGCTCGCCGATCATGACGGCCTATCGCCAGCAGGCCTTGGCCTGCGCGGCGGCCCTGTCGCGAGGGCCGCAGCGGGTGCGAGACCTCAAGCCGGAGATTCCCGACGCGCCGAAGATCCTGCTGCACAACGTCTATGGCTGGTTCGATCGCGCCGAGCGCGGGATTTATGTGCTGACCGATGCCGGACATGCCGCGCTCAAGCGCTGGCCGCAGCAGCCGCCAGACTTTGCAAACGCAGGCGAATCAATTCCATGACAGTGACGGGAAGCCAAGACAGCGGGGAAACGCCATGATCATCGTGACCGGCAGCATAACCGCACGGGAAGATTCCTTCGTCGAGGTTCGCAAATTGAGCCTCGAGCACGTCCATCGCTCGCGCCAAGAGCCCGGATGTATCTCCCACTCCGTGCATATCGATTGCGAGAATCCGATGCGGCTGGTGTTCTTCGAGCAATGGACCGACCGTGCCGCACTATCGGCGCATTTCGCAGTCCCGGCGTCACGCGATTTTGTCCGTGCGCTGCAGCCGCTGGCCGCTGCCGCCGCCACCATCGAGATTTACGAGGCCAACCGGCTGGAAAACCGTTGAGACGAACTCCAGTGCATAGCTGGATTGCCACATCAATTTCATATTGCAATGCAACATGATGACCCCTAGGTATTTGCGATCAAACAAGGGGCCGCTATGAGCGAAGACTGGAATACCAAATATGGAAAGCGGCGCGTCCGGCGCGATCCGCCGACACTGGACGAAGCCATCTTCGCGGCGATTGGCATCACCGACGATCAGGAGGCTCAGGCCGAGATCGCGGCGTCCCTGATGGGGCTGCCGATCGAAAAGGTCGTGGCCGAAGTGAAGAAAGCCGGCCGCGCGGCGGCGCGTTCAACTACGCGGGTCATCGCCGGCGAGCAAGGCGCGCAGCGCTCCGTCGTGGTCGAACGCCGGGTTGTCAGGAGATTCGGCAACGACAAGCGCACCGGAACCTGATCGCGCACCGCGGTGCGCGTCGCGAGCCCTCGGCTTGATCAGGATTCCGGTTGGCGTGAAGAAGACGCGGCAAGAATAACCAGCGTCAGGCCGTTCGGCCCCAGCCATACATTCGCAGCAGCCACTTCCAGTACGCGCGGTAGAAATGAAAGATCGCGCGTGCGGCTTCGGCCGTCGTGATTGCAAGCCCTGTCAATTCGGCCTGCGGCTGCTGCGTCAGGTCGATGCTGCCGGTGGACTCGCCGTGGCGGAATGTCAGATGCGCACCGAACTTGCTGGCGAGCGCCCGCATCGCATGGTTCTGCGCGCCGGTGGTGATCCGAAGGCTGTGGTAGCGCCTGAATCGCGCTTCCGCGATCAGCCTTTTGAACAGGATGCTGCCGACGCCCTGCCGCCGCACGCGCGCCTCGACGCTGAAAGCGATCTCGGGCTGGGAATCCGGGGATTGATCGGGCGGATGCAGTTCCGCCGCGCCGCGTACCACGCCGTCCTCGATGTAAGCGATGATGACGGTGCCGTCGTCGGCGCATTTGGCGGCGTAGCGTTCGATGAAGTCGTCATCCATGAAGCCGTGAAAGCGATCATGCCGGCTCGCGGGATCGAGCCGTAACAGGTGATCACGCAATTGCGGCAATTCCTCCTGCTGGCGCAGCGTCCGGACGTAGCCCCTGGCACGCCTCGAACGGGTAATGTCTTCGTATCGCAAGTCATAACTCCCCTTGGATGGCCCTCGAGGAGGCGTCGAATCCCTAGACGACAGAGATTGTGCATCGCAGCATGATATTCAAGGCCGTTCTCCGCCTCAAATAACGGCAACAATTCCACAATTTTTGGCGCTATACGCGTTTCGTTATTGTTAAGATTTCCTTGACGTTTGCAGCGGCGAATTGCTGGAGGTCCATCGTGTCAGTCGTGCTCGACACGAGTTCTGCGGTTCCGGATCGACGACTTGCAGTGTGGCAGGATATCGTCTGCGATACCTTTGTCGGGCTCGATTGCCGGTCCGACATGCACGACGCGTTTTGGGGTTCGGTTTCGCAATCGATGATCGGGCCGGTGTCGTGTACGCGGGTCGATTCCTGTGCCCAGCGGGTGTTCCGCACGCCCTCCCGGATCGCGCGCGCCAGCGAGGATTTCGTGCTGGTAACCCTTGGGACCAGCGGCGTGAACGGCGTGTTTCAGGACGGCCGCGAAGCCATCGTATCCGCGGGCCAGTTCGTGATCTACGACACCACGCGTCCTTATGAGTTGCGCTTCGACGACAGCTTTTCGCAGACGATTTTCCAGATGCCTCGAAAGCTTCTGCAACAGCGCATCGGCTCGTTCGATGCGTTGACCGCAACCACATTTTCCAGCCAGCGTCCGCTCGAACGACTGGCCTATGAGTTCCTGCTCGGCATGAGCAAGACCGTCGATCAAGTCGATCCCGCTACCGCAACCCGTCTACTCGACCAGGCGCTGGATCTTGTCGCGATGGCCTTCGCGGACAGAATGCATGAGCGTTCGCCGGACCAGTCGTTTCACCGCTCCGCGCTGCTCTATCGTCTCAAAAACTACATCCTGGCGCACCTGCGCGACCCCGAGCTGTCGATGCCGCGCGCAGCAGCAGCCGTCGGGATCTCGCCACGCTATGCCAGCGACCTGATGGCCGCCGAACAGACCTCGTTCCGCAGTTACGTCCAGGTGCAGCGCCTGGAGCGATGCAAGCGTGATCTGTCCGATCCCGCCCACGCCGCCCGTCATGTCAGCGACATCGCATTCGCATGGGGTTTTAACGACCTCGCTCACTTCAGCCGGATCTTCAAGCAAAGGTTCGGCGCCTCGCCGCGGGAATGGCGCGAGCACCCGACCTAACAACAACCCGCTTTCCTATCGATCCGGCCCTGCGCCCTGCCCCAGCCACGCGGCCGAGCAGCGGGCGTCGGTTGCCGTTTGCCGATTAAAACAAGTTTTCGTTCTGCTCCAGACAAGCGGCTCGGCCCGGCATGGCTGTAAGTTCTCGGATCATGTCTGTCTCCCCGTGCAAAAGGATGACGTCGATGGGTCTCGTTCATCAGAAATACAGGGTTGCGGTGGTTCAGGCGGCGCCGGTTTTTCTCGATCTCGATGCAACGGTGGACAAGACAATTGCCCTGATCGACCAGGCCGCCGCGCAAGGCGCGAAGCTGATCGCGTTTCCGGAAACCTTCATTCCCGGCTATCCGTGGCAGATCTGGCTTGGAGCCCCCGCCTGGGCGATCGGCCGTGGCTTCGTGCAGCGGTATTTCGATAACTCGCTGGCGTATGACAGCCCGCAGGCCGAAAAAATTCGCAAAGCCGTCAAGCGCGCCAGGCTGACCGCGGTCATCGGCATCTCCGAACGCAACGGCGGCAGCCTCTATATGGGGCAATGGCTGGTCGGTCCTGACGGCGAGACCATCGCCAAGCGCCGCAAGTTGCGGCCGACCCATGCCGAACGCACCGCGTTCGGTGAGGGCGATGGCAGCGACCTCGCCGTCCATGATCGAGCCGACATAGGACGGCTTGGTGCATTGTGCTGCTGGGAGCACCTGCAGCCGCTGTCGAAATACGCGATGTACGCCCAGAACGAGCAGGTCCACGTCGGCGCCTGGCCGAGCTTCTCGCTGTACGACCCGTTCGCGCATGCGCTTGGCTTTGAAGTCAACAACGCCGCGAGCAAGGTCTACGCGGTCGAAGGCTCATGTTTCTTCCTCGGCCCCTGCGCGGTGGTCTCCCCGGCCATGATCGATGAGCTCTGCGACTCCCCAGAGAAACATGCGTTCCTGCACGCCGGCGGTGGCCATGCGGTGATCTATGGGCCGGACGGGAGTTCGCTTGCCGAAAAACTTCCGCCCGATCAGGAAGGCATTCTGTATGCCGATATCGATCTCGGCATGATCGGCGTGGCGAAGAACGCCGCCGATCCCGCGGGACACTATTCCAGGCCCGACGTCACCCGGCTCCTGCTCAACAGCTCCCGCGCCAATCGCGTCGAGCACTTCACGCTTCCCGTCGATGCCGAGGTCATGAGCGAAATCAGGCTTCAGGCCTGATCCAGCTTCAAGAGGAGCCCGCCATGGAATCCGCGATCCCGGAGCACCTCCGAACCGCCCGTACGCGTCACCGGCGCGTCCCCGACGACTATGCGCCGCCCTACCCGTCATTCGTGGCGCGCCATCGGCCGAGCGTGGCGCGGGTGGTGATGGCCTATTTCGGCCTCCAGACCCGCGGTGCGGCTTCGAAGGCCGCGGAGCAGGCGATGGCATGGATCGCTTCCGGTTTCGAAGCAAATGGCGGCCCGACGCATTGGGACCGGGCGCGGTATATCGACCAAGCCGGTTTCACGAACATCGTGACGGTTGCTTATTGGGACGACCGCGCCAAGTTCGATGGCTGGTTTCCGCCCGTGCGTGACGGCTGGACCGGCGGTCAGCTTGCCCTCGACGGAGTAGGCAGGTTCATTGAGGTGCTCTATCCGTCCGTAGAGGGCTACGAAACCCTGTTCTCTTCCTTAGGACGCGCCGAAGGCATCGCGGTCCTCGCCGACGGCATGAGTAGCGAGGTCCGGGAACACGCCTATTGGGGCGGCATGCGCGACCGCATTCCAAAGTCCCAGACCAGCGAGATGGCGCCGGCCGGCGCGCCGCGCGCCATTCGTGATGGCTCGCGCATTCGGGTCATCCCGCACGACAATCTGTGCCTGATCCGTTCGGGTCAGGATTGGGGCGACACCGAGGCCTCCGAACGCAAGATGTACCTTGAGGATGTGGAACCGGTATTGAGGGAAGGCATGGACTTCCTGCGCGATGACGGTCGCTCGATCGGTTGTTACGCCAACCGCTATATGACCGTCGTTGCGCCCGACGGCACGCCGACCGAAAAATCCTATGGCATGAGCTGGTGGAAAAGCCTGGCGGCACTGGAGCGATGGGCTGAATCGCACCCGACCCATGTCCGGATCTTCGGCGCCGCCATGAAATATCTGTCGACATTGGGGCCGGCCGCGAAGGTGCGGCTTTACCACGAGGTGACCGTCGCCCGAACCGACGAGCAGTTTTTCGAATACGCGGATTGTCACCCGCGAACCGGACTGCTGAACGCGGTACAGACGGACGACGCCGGATGATAAAGAGAGGCCAGACCCAAGTCCGCTTGGCTACAGCACCATCTGGGTCTGGGTCACCACTGCGACCAGCTTGCCCTCCTCGGTCTCCAGCCGGGTTTGCCAGACCTGGGTGCGCCGTCCGCGATGCACCGGGGTCGCGGTCGCGATCACGGTCATGCCTTCCTTGGCGCCGCCGATGAAATTGGTCTTGCTCTCGATCGTGGTGGTGCCCTTCGCGTCCTCAGGCAAATTGATCACGGTCGCAGCGGCCCCGACCGAATCGGCCAGCGCCATGATCGCGCCGCCGTGAATGGTGTGATTGAGCGTGCAGAGATCGGGCCGCACCAGCATCCGTGCCACGACGCGATCCCTATCGGCTGCGGTGAATGTCACGCCTTTCAATTCCGCAAAAGGCATTTTCATCGAGTGCACGCGTTCAAGCGGTGTCATGATCGGCAATGCTCCTGTTTTCTTGCAGCTGTCATACGCGGGCCTGACCCGCGTATCCATCAATCTTCGTCAAAAAGCTTTTTGAGATGATGGTTTGCCGGGTCAAGCCCGGCAATGACGTCCGAGGTAGTTGTAGTGACAGGCGATCTGTTATTCGTCATACGTTTGCGATGCGCCAGTTCCCTCCCCGCCGCATCGTCTGTCTCACCGAAGAAACCGTGGAGACGCTGTATCTTTTGGGCGAACAAGACCGGATTGTCGGCGTCTCCGGCTATGCGGTGCGACCGCCGCGGGTCAGGCGGGAAAAGCCGCGGGTATCGGCATTCATCTCGGCGGACATTCCGAAAATCCTCAGCCTCGAGCCGGATCTGGTGCTGGCTTTCTCGGATTTGCAGGCTGACATATCGGCAGAACTGGTCCGCGCCGGCGTCGCCATCCATGTCTTCAACCAGCGCGACATCGCCGGCATCCTGGCGATGATCCGCACCCTGGGCGCGCTGGTCGGTGCGGCGAAACGCGCCGATCAACTCGCAACCAGCTATGAAAGGCGCCTGGCCGGCATAGCGTCCACCGCCCGGCCCCCGGCAAGACCAAAGGTCTATTTCGAAGAATGGGACGATCCCCTGATCAGCGGCATCGGCTGGGTTTCCGAACTGATCGAGATCGCCGGCGGCGAAGACGTGTTGCCGAAGCTGCGCTTTCAGCAGGCCGCAAAAGACCGGATCATTTCGCCAGACGTGGTGCGAACAGCGGCGCCGGACGTCATTCTCGCGTCATGGTGCGGCAAGAAGGTCGTTCCCGACCGGATCCGAAAGCGCCCGGGCTGGAATGAGATTCCGGCCGTGCGCGACGACCGCATCGTCGAGATCAAATCGGCGCTGATCCTGCAGCCCGGCCCCGCCGCCTTGACCGACGGCCTCGATGCGATTGTCGCGGCGCTGTGGCCGGTAGGCTGAGCGTTCCCCGGATGCTGCGTAGTGCGCCGCGCTTGCGGCGTGGTGCGCTGCTGATCCGGGGTCCACTGGGTCCCGGCTCTGCGGAGCAGCGCGGAGAGCGCTGCACCGCGTCCGGGACACGACCTATCTACACCGCCTCCACCCCGCACCATTCCGCGATGAACAACGCGGTGGCCTTGGTCGATTTTCGCAACGAGTCGAGATCGACATATTCATTAAAACCGTGCATCGCAGCGCCGGTGGCGCCGAAGCACAGGCTCGGGATGTTGTAGTTCAACCCGTAGAACCGCGTGTCGGTGAGCGCGGTGAACACGAGGTCGGCCACCGCACCGCCATAGACCGCACTGTAAGCCTTGCCGAACGCGGCTTCCGGTGCCGCCGCATCCTTCAATTCGTAGCCTTCCGACAGGAACCCAGACCATTCGACGGCGGGCGGATTGTTGGAGAGAAAGCGATGGTCGCGCGCGGCGGCCGAGACGCAAGCGAGAATCTCGGCCCGGCAATCGGCCACCGACCAGCCCGGCAATATCGCGATCCGGCAATCGATGTCGCACCACGCCGGCACGCTGGAAGCCCAGTCGCCGCCCTTGACGATGCCGGGATTGAAATTGATCGGATGCGTCACCGCCTTGAAATGAAGATCGTTTTTCGCGCGCTCGTTCCATTCCGCCTCGAGCTCTTGCAGCGACGCAATCAGATGGTAGGCCGCCATGATCGCGTTGGAGCCGGCGCCGGCCTCGAACACATGCACTGGAAAGCCGCGCACCTTGAGCCGGAACCAGATCACCCCCACTTGCGAGCGCACCATCTTGCCGGAGGTCGGCTCCGGAATGAAACAGGCCTCGGCGCGATAGCCGCGCTGCAAGGTCGAGAGCGCGCCGACGCCGGTGCTCTCCTCCTCGATGACAGATTGAAAGTGAATCCGCGCGGTGGGTCTCAGGCCCGCGGCCCTGATCGCGTCGAGCGCATAGAGCGCGCCGATGGTGCCGGACTTCATGTCGCAGGCGCCGCGGCCGTACATCCTGCCGTCCTTCACGACCGGCGCGAACGGCGGCGTCTGCCACATATCGAGCGGCCCGGTCGGCACCACGTCGCAGTGTCCCTGCAGGATCAGCGATTTGCCGGCATTGCTTTGCGGACGATAGGTGCCGACCACGGTGCGCGCTTTCGAGAAATCATGCTCAATCGGGCCGAAGCCGCGCAGATCCTTTAATTCGTTGACGTCGATATGCCAGTCGTCGACCTCGTAACCGCGCTGCCGCAAGAGATCGCCGATCATGTCCTGGCACGGCCCTTCGGCGCCGCGGGTGGAGGGAATTGCGACAAAGTCGCGCGTGGTGGCGAGCTGCGCGTCGAAATTGGCGTCGACGGCGTCGAGGATTTTTTGGACGGTATCGATGGAACTCATTGCTTCGTTGTTTCCTGAAAGGCGCCGATCGGGGAAGACTCGCGCGCAAGGATCAAACCACAATTTCGGGGAATTTGCAGACGCTCTGAGAGCGCTTTCAGAATCGCGCCCACGCCAATAGAGTGAAACGGAAACCTCGGAGACAGCGGATGCCCGGCAACCGCAACATCTTGTTCCTCATCATCGGCGCGCTGATCGTCGCGGTGGGTGTGCTCGGCTACAATCTCTACCAGACCAGGAAGGAGCCGGAGGGGCTGCAGATCAATATCGGCCCGAACGGGCTGAAGATACAGAACAAGTGAAACAGGCCGCCTCACCGATCATGAAGCTTTTGCCCGTCAAGCGTCTTTCGTTTCCGCTGCTCGGATTGGCATTGTTCGCGCTGGCGTCGCCCGCGATCGCGGATCAGGTTTCGCGCGAGCAGGACATTGCCGATTTGCGGCTGGGGCAGCGCGTCCTCGTCGATGACGGTTCATGCCCGGCCGGCCAAATCAAGGAAGTCTCCGGCGCTCAGCTGACGGCAGCGGGCGTAGTCCGGGCGCGAAAGTGTATTCCGCGCCTGGGACCCAAGACGAGATAGGCGCGACGATCAATCCCAGCTCCCGTACCGGCGGATGACGCCGCGCCAGACCGCGTCACGCTCCCGGCTCAAGGATTCCTTCGCGACACTGGCGTTCTTGGCGGCGGCCGTGATTACCATGACCAGTTTCAGCTCGGGGTCGACGAAGATCGATTGGCCATACACGCCCAGCAACGCAAACCTTCGTTTCTCACCTGGAAAGATCCAGAATTGGTAGCCATAGCCAAAGTACGAGGTGGCTCGCTTCGGTGCGAACGCATCGGATTGCCGGTGCCAATCGGTCGCATCGAGCAGGTAGTCTTTCGGCACCACCTGCTTCGTGCCGGCCGCGCCATCATTGGCCAGCAGTATGCCCAGCCGTCCGTAATCGCGCAGGATCGCATTAAAGCTTCCGGACCCGACTTCCAGACCATCTGAGGTCCTGACCCACGTCGCGTCGGCTTCAGCACCCATCGGTTGCCACAGCCGCTCAGCAAGATACTCGCTCAGCGTCGCGCCGGTTACAGCCCGGATCAGCACAGCCAGGGCCACGGTCTCGCTGGAAGCGTAGTGAAAGCGCGCGCCTTGCTCGGCCTCCCGAACTCGGAACGCTTGCAGCGCTTCGATCGACCCTTGACGGTTACGAAGCACCGAAAACCGCGTTAGATCATCATTGCCGTCATAGACTTCCCTGAACTGCACGCCGGACGACATTCGCAGCAGGTTCCGTATTGACGTATCCCCATAAGGACTGCCGGCGAGCTTCGGCACATATTTTGAAACGAGATCGTCCAGCGAGCCGATTTTCCCCTCGGCAAGCGCCATCCCCACCGCGAGGCTGACAAGGGATTTCGCCATCGAGTGGGAAACGAACCGATTGGTTTGAGTGCGGTCGTACTGATAGCGCTCAACGAGAATTTCGCCGTCCCTGATCACCAGCAAGCCGGTGACGCGCTGGTGCGCGAGAAAGTCGTCGAGCTGACAGGTCTGGTTTTCGAACCGATATTCGATCCTGGGTTCGCTTGGGGCCTTGGGCAGCGGCAGCGGCGAGGCTGCCTTGTTCAGGGTGTAGTGCGGCAGCAATCCGTCGAGGTTGCTGAAGGAGCCAACCCGCACGCTCTCGTCATAGAACCAGCTACCCCGTGTGCCGACCGGATAACCCGCCGCCTTGCCCAGTTGCTCTTCGTCGGGAGCGGCTGCGGCGGGAAACGTTAGCGCGGCGAGCGCCACGCATTGGATGAGAATACGCCCCGCCTGCATTGACGCCCTCGCGGCCAATCTTGTCGTCAACGGTTACAACGGGGGTCGCGCCGGTGTCGAGCCCGCGAATGTGGAGACCCATGAAAACGGGCGCCAATGCGGGTCGTGCAACGGTGTCAGGTTCAGGAAGAGATTTGCATGCCGAACGGGCGCATCTGCGGCCCGACCAGGAGGCGCGTGCGGTTGCTAGTCCCGCGGCTCAAACATGCATTGCAGTGTCGGCTTGGCAATCTTGGTGAACGTCGCGCCGATCTCGGACTGCTTCGATGGCGGCACCCAATCGGACTCGATGGTCGGCACCCCGGTTTCGCTGATGCCGCGCAGCAATGCCCGGCGAAGGTCGGTGTCATCCACCATGGCCACCGCATAATCGTGCAGGCAGCCGCAAACGGCTTCCGGATGCGCCCAGCGGCCCAGCATATGAGGCGCGCACAGCCGCACGAATTCTCCGCGCGGGTCGGGCAGCTTCAACGGCGGCCGGACCTGGGCCTGCGCCGAACTGGCCAGAATCACGGACACGACAATCGCGACGGCATTGATACGGAAAAACATCATGGCCCTACCAGCAACTTTCTGCGTTCAACTCGGCTGCGCCTCAACGGGCTGCGACAACGATCGGATGAGCGGCTGAAGCGCCGATCGGCGAGCCGCTATAGGCGAACGTGCCGACGCCCGGCAGGCCGGTATCGGACGAGCCGGCTATCGATGCGCCGGCCAGCACGAAGGCGAAGGCAAGGATGAAGCTGAGGGATCGCATCTGACTGTCTACGGTTTTGGATACCGGCGCTGTCCGCCGTTTTTCGTTGTCCAACTGATAGCCATGTGCTGTTTCGGGACGCCTGCGCGAAAAGCGGGAAATGGTTTCTTTGCAAAGGAGAATTGTTTCGTCGGCCCAGTCGGACGAAACAGTCTGGCGAAAATCTCAATGATTTCAGCCGAATGCCCTTGATGGAACCGCGCCGGCCGGGAACCCCTTAAGGTCCACCCACAACGAAAAATAAGGGCTATAGTGCAGCCGGGGCCTCGCATCTGGCGTCTTCGCTAACGATCTGGAAATGCGACGCCCGCGAGAAGCTTGCCGGTTCGACGGCCGGTGCGTCTTTTTAACCTTTCTCTGGTGAGTAGCGACAGCCCGACGATCGTGAACCGAAACGGCGGTGCGGCCTACCCAATCAGACCACGTGCAACTTTTCAAAGGATAGCAGTCGTGGGCAATGGCAACTTCAACGTTGGCAATAACCCGACCCGCAAGCCCGGCCAGCCTGTCGTTGAACGTTTGACTGGCCGTAACAACTCCACCGAGCTGCGGATCGACCCCTCAAATCCCCCGAAAAGGGAGCGCCCGAAAATCTGTGGCGCGATGTCGCTGCAAAGCGGCGACAGCGGCCGCGGCACGGAATCGGCCCCGCAAAAATTCGTTCAATTGGTGGGATGCCGCGATACCAAGGCCCGGCCCGAACGATGGGTGCGGCCACGCGTCGCTCCGGTGAAGCGGTAGCCTGGCCCCCTTGGTCACTGAATGAACTCGCCGCATTTCTGAACCGCGCTATCGCCGGCGCCCCAAGGCATGATCGGCACCGAGGAGGTCGAGTTTTTCGGCGATCCTTCGATCAGTTTGTCGGAATAGACCATATAGACCAATACGTTCCGTTTGGCGTCGCAGCCGCGGACGATCTGCATCTTCTTGAAGAACAGCGAGCGCCGCTGCCGGAACATATCGTCGCCCTGCTCCATCTTGGCCTTGAAGTGGACCGGGCCGATTTGGCGGCAGGCCAGTGAAATATCCGAGACTTCCTCGGCGACCCCCAGCCAGCCCTTGAAGCCGCCCTTCTCCGG
>WNFW01004741.1_pt1 | contig 17560 bp, 12 predicted proteins | sample 5400131 | NCBI WGS metagenome assembly WNFW01 (sample SAMN13153362, study PRJNA577476) | soil metagenome | isolation source: 20 cm soil or saprolite under grassland replicate 1 | place: USA:California | collected 2016-06-15 | reverse complement strand
GTGACCACGGAACTGGTGCTTGTGAACGTGGTGGCGCACGACAAAAAGGGGAATCTCATCCGTGATTTGAAAAAGGAAGACTTCACGCTGTTGGAAGACGGCAAGAAGCAAGACATTTCTACGTTTGATTTTGAGAATGTCGATCAGTTGCTGACGGCGGGAGCGCCCGAAGCCACGGTTTCCGGCGCAGAGAGCGCGGGGAACCTCCTGCGAACCGGGAAAAAAGCGGTTCCGTCTCTGGACGCGCGCGACCGCCGGTTGATGCTGTTCTTCTTCGATTTTTCGGCAATGGATCCGGAGCAAATCGATCGCGCCGTCGGTGCCGCCAAAACTTTTGTCTCTACCAAGATGCAGCCCGCGGATTTGGTCGCGTTGGTTTCCCTGGCGACGAATCTTCACGTCGATCTCGACTTTACGGACGACAAGCAAAAGCTCTCGGCAGCCCTTTCCGCATACACGCCCGGCGAGGGCCAGGGATTCGACAACGGCAGCACTGGCAGCTCCGAGGGAGCGGCGGAGACCGGCGGAGCCTTCATCGCGGACGACACGGATTACAACACGTTCAGCGCGGACCGGAAACTGCTAGCGCTGCAGTCTTTGATGCAATCGCTCGGCAAGCTCTCGCAAAAAAAGAGCCTCATCTACTTCAGCAACGGAATCAGCCAGTCCGGCATGGACAATCAATCGGCGCTGCGCGCCGCCACAGCAGCAGCCGTGAAGGCCAACGTCTCTATCTATTCGATGGATATCCGCGGGTTGCAGGCCTTTCCTCCGGGCGGCGAAGCGCAGGCGGCCAGCTTGCATGGACAATCGGCGTATTCCGGACAATCCGTGCTGAGCGATCTAAACAACAACTTGAGTTCGCAGGAGACGCTTGCGACTCTTTCCTCCGACACCGGAGGGAAAGTCTTTTTCGATTCGAACGACTTCAGCGGCGTCTTTTCCCAGGTGCAGAAGGACACTTCGGCGTACTACGTCCTAGGCTTCACCAGCAATAACCCTGTCAAGGACGGGAGATACCGCCATCTGAAAGTTCAGGTGAACCGGGCCGATCTGAAACTCGATTATCGCTCCGGATACTACCCGGACCGCGATTTCGAGCACCTCAACAAGGCCGGCCGCGAGCAGCAACTGGAAGACGAGCTGGCCGCGCAACTCTCGCAGCTAGATGTGCCGCTGTACGCGGGCGCGGCGTACTTCCGCCAGGACGATTCGCACTATTACATCGCCGTTTCCCTGGTGATTCCCGGCTCGCAAATCCCCTTTGTCACGGAAAAAGACAAAGACAACGCCACCATCGACATCATCGGCCAGGTATTGGAAGGTGGAAAATTCCCTGCGGGGCGCTTGCGGGACACGGTGAAACTAGCCGTCGACAGCACCCAACAGGTACGCCGCAAGAACGTGCAATACAGCACCGGCTTCGTGCTTGCTCCGGGCGTCTATCATCTCAAATTTATCGTCCGTGAGAACCAGACGGGGCGCATGGGCGCCTTTGAGATGGATGTACAAGTCCCCGATCTTCGCAAAGCGCCGCTCAAAATGAGTTCCGTAGTGCTCAGCAGCTTGCGCACTCCTGCAACCAATAAGAAAGGCGCCCCCAACCCCCTGGTGCGGGATCACATGGAGACGGTTCCGAACATCACCCACGTCTTCACGGCGGACCAGCATCTTTATCTGCAGTACGAGGTGTACGACGCCGCGAAAGGAAAAAATCTCGCACCTGCGGCTGCGAACGACCAGACCGAATCCAAAGCTCCAGCCAAGGCTCCGCGGGATGGCGTCCGTGTCCTGACCAGTATCGAGTTCCTTCAAGGTGGCGTAAAGGTCTACGAATCCAAGCCGGTGATGACCAATGAACTAGCGGCTCCGGAGCGCAGAGCGGTAATCCTGCAGATTGACGTGCCGCTCCAGGCGCTAAAGCCGGGCCTTTACGTGTGTCAGGTGAACGTCATTGACGATGTGGCAGGAACTTTCGCCTTCCCGCGGTTCCCCCTGCTCATCCGCGAGTCGGCACCCTCTGGCCCTCCGGCGGGCAAAGCCGGAATGTAGAAGCAGTTCCAAAAATGCAGTCTCGCCTCAGGTAAATACCTGTACTTAGAAAAGGGTATTTCCCCTCCCATCCAGGCCGGCTTTGCGTCTCCTTTTTCTTAGGAAACCTTGTTCCATGAATGGAACAGAACGACGTCTTGCTGACCGATTCAGCTTCAAAATCCCAATCCAGGTCCGCATCCTGAAGTCTGCAATACAAGAGCACGAAGCAGAGTCGCTGAATGTTTCTACGCGAGGCATTTACTTTCGAACCGATTTGCCCCTTCGAGAAGGCACGCCAGTACATGTTATTTTCGAGATGCCACAGGACGTTACGCGCAAACCCGCATCCCAATGGCGCTGTACGGGTCACGTGGTTCACGTCCAGCCGAGCAGTGTTTCCCACGACGGGATTTGTGTAGGCGTAGCCTTTGACTGCTATGAGGTCTTGCCGCTCGCTCAGCCCGCAGCAAGCAGAGAAGGTAGGGAGTAGGGCGGTACTCAGTCGCCCGCAACAGCGGCGCGAACAAATTCAACCGATTCGGCCAGTCCGCGGCGCATCGGTCCCAGGACGGAAGCAGGCACTTCCCGTTCGGGAGCCAAAGTTACGCTGGTCGCCCTCTTCGGGAATTCTGTCCGGCGATCCAGCCGCATGCCAGCCTCTCTCAGAAACTCCGCCGAAAAGCCCATGTCTTCAGCACGGTCCACACCCCAGAACCAGAGCTTCTCCTCTTGCCTCTGCAGGTAATCCAGGGCTTCCTCCAGCTTCTTCATGGCGCGGTCGAAGGATGAAGCCAGGAAGTACACGCTCAGCGTCCAAGCATGCTTGGGATAGTAAGCCCGGAGGCGGACACAATACTTTCCTGACTGATTTCGTTCAATACTGCAGCGGTATTCATTGCGCGACGTAGTTATTCGAGTAGGCATCGAAGTTTCACCGATCTCAGGAGTCATGGGCTGGAAGACTCTGATAGCCGTTCGTAATCTAAATGTGGTCGAAAGAGCCCGATCTGTTTTTCGAGACAACTAATGGTAAAGCCGAACTCGCTTGGAGACACCAAATAGGGTAACGAGGTGTGCGGAGAAAGGCAAGGGGGCACATCTCCATAGTTAAGCTGTTTATTTTGTTATAGTTATGCTAGGTTAGGCTACCAAAGCTTTTTAGCTTTTCGGGCATCAACTTCAGCTTGCCTTCCTGCTTCAGGCGATCCGACAAGGCCGTGCGGAAGGCTTCAAAGGCCACTTCGCGCTTGGATTGCAGCAATTCTTCGGTCAACTGTTTCTTCTGAGCTTCAAAACTGGCCGGATCCGCCTCCACCTTCTCTGCGACGCGATAGACAAACCAGCTTTGCCCCAGGCTCAAGGGGCTGCCAACATCACCCTGCTTCAGTTTGAAGGCTGCGCCGAGCTGCTTGCCGCTTGCCGCAGCGGGAATCGAGCCGTCGCGCGCGATGGAATCGCTTGTTTTCGGCTCCAATCCAAGGGCTTTGGCCGCGGCATCGAATTTCTCGCCTGCCTTGACGCGCCGCGCCAATTCCTCGGCTTTGCTTTTCGCCTGCTGCACGGACTGTTCCTTCTTCAGGTCGGCAATCACGCGGTCGCGCACTTCTTCGAGCGAACCCTGGTGCGCAGGCAAGGACTCCTTCAGGGCCAGAACCACGTAGCCGCGATCGGTTCGAACGGGGAGGCTCAATTCGCCGCTCCGCAAGCGGAAAATGGCGTCCTTGACGTCCTGGGAATTGCCGAGTTCGAGGATCGCGTCAGAGGCGCTGACCAGCCTCGTCTCGCCCAAAGTTAGGTGATATTGCTTTGCCAGGTCATCCAAAGAAACTTTGTTGGAGCGGCGGATGGCGGCAGAAAGCTGGTCGGCGGTGTCGCTCGCCTGCTTATCTGCCAGCGAAAGCAGAAGGGGGGTTCGAATCGAATCCTTGACCTCCTCAAAGGGCTTGGTGCGAGCGGTCTCCTTTTCCAAGGCTTTGATGATGACAAACGCATATTGCGTGCGGACCAGATCTGATACCTGTCCTACACCTGCGCTGAAAGCTGCCTTTTCAAATTCCGGAACGGTCTGCTTCTGGCCAATCCATCCGAGGTCGCCGCCCTTGTCTTTCGTGGGGGCATCCTCGGAGTATTTCTTTGCTAATTCATCGAACTTGACGCCTTTCCTAGCCTGCTTCAGTACGTCCTCGGCACGCTTCTTGATCTCATCGACCTCCGCGTCGGTCTTTCCATAGGTCTTGAACACGATCTGCGCTACGTGCACGCGGTTCGCCACCTGATATTGCTGGATATTGTTCTGATACTGCTTCTTGAGCTCATCGTCGGGAACCTGGACGGTCTGTCGAAGCTGGTTGACGTCCAGAAGCGCGTACCGCACCGAGCGGCGCTCCGGCACCTGGTATTTCGCCTTGTTTTTCTCGTACTCCGCCTTGATCTCCGCCTCCGAAGGCGTGATCTTCGCTTCCAAATCCTCTGGCTTGATGAGTGTGTAGTCGAGTTTTACCTTTTCGTTTTTGTAGCGGTATCCATCCTGGAGTTCCCCGGGCCCAACGCTGATCCCATCGGTTACGAGTTTCCTGAATTTTTCCTCGAGAAGTCCCTGGCGAATGAGGTCCTCAAAGACCGGTACAGTCAGTTGAAATCGCTGCTGGACCAAGGAGGTGTACTGGTCCAATCCGATAAAGGAACCGCCATTGAAAGCCATCGGGAGATACAGGCGAATGCGGTCTGCGCGTTCTTGATCGGAAACCGTGATTCCCAGGCGCTTGGCCTCATACTCGATCTCTCTTTGAAAAACGAGCTGCTGCAGAATCTGCTGCGCGTAAAAACCTTCCAGTTGCTTGGGCACCTGATTACCGCGCTCAATTTGGTCGAGCTGTTTGCGGATGTCCTGTACGGTCACCGACTCATCCCCGACTTTGGCGACGGTGTCCGTCGAGACCTCACCGGTGGCGGGCCCCTGCGGCACAAGGTACAACAGCATGCTCCCGCCCAGAACCAGGACTGCCGCGCCCAGGAAGATGCGTTTTCCCAGTTTGCTTCTGTCTTTTTCGCTGCCAGCCATCTGCTGATCTCCCAAGTCCCTAGACAAACTTGACATTATAGGAGATACCGGCATCTGCCTCAAATAGAATCGGAACCCGGTAGTTGGTCGATTTGCATTTTCTTGATCGTGACAATAGGGATCAAAATCCAAACTGACTCACTATCCGGAACCAGGAATTGGAGTCCGCGGCGAAAGGAATACCACGTACATTCGAAAGCATCTAAATCGAGCAATGCCGAAAGTCTGGCAACTTCAACTCAAGGTCGGGGTAACCATTCTGGTGTTAGTGGGAGCCGGCCGTCCCCGCCTCGATGGACAAACAGCGCTTTTTCATTAGGCCAAAGAATTGAAGTCATAGCGCCTGCAGACCTGACCACGAGTGTAGGTCCGCCTGCCCAAACGTCCAGCTGGACTACATTCTCACGCGCTATTTGCAATTTGACTACGCCTGCGGTTCGCAGCCTCGATGCGAGTAACCCGCTGTGTTACATTAAAAATTTGGAGCCCTAAGAGCGACTCTATCCGTGACGACACACACCCCCATCGACCCGAGACATCAGAAGGTTCCGCGCGTTGCAGTGTATTGGACTACGGTCACCTATAAGACGGTGATCCTGTACATCCTTCTCGCCCTGGGCGTGATTTTTGGCGGAATCTATATTGCCAAACCTGGCTTGTATAGCGCGGTCATAAATAAAATCGACAAGAGTGTGGGTGACCCGGATCCCGATCCCGTCGGCGCGGACCAAAAGCGCGCAAAATTCGTGAATCTTGAGGGGCGCGTCCAGGTTAAGAAAGTCAACTCCGTGCAATGGGTGGATGCTACTCTCAGTACGTCGCTGGATAAGGGTGACTTGGTTCAAACGGGCTCCGACAGTGATGCTCGCATCACCTTCGCGGACGGAACGTTTTACACGGTCAAGCCGGATACGCTGATTACCGTGGAAGAAAACGCTACCGATAACAGCAGGCCGACCAGCGTGGCCGTGAGCATCCAAACCGGTACCGTCGATCTGGCGACGTCGAACTTGAGCCCTCCGGGTTCCAAGGCCACGGTGCGGTCCGAGGACGCCACCACGCAATTGCATTCCAACAGCCGCGCCGCGGTAAAGTTTGATCCTGAGAAGAAGGAAAGCGAGGTCGTGGTCTCCAGCGGCAGCGCACAGGTCCAGCGCGGCCAGGAGAGAATTGATCTTGCGCAATATGAAAAGGCCACGATTCCTAGCTCCGGTGCGATTCAGAGATCCATGGTGCTGGCACCCCCGGAGCCTGCCGAACCGCTGAACCTAGCGCCTATCATCGCGGAAAACCCCAGGACTGCCGCCGTGCACTTTGAATGGAAGCCCGTTCAGAACGCAGTCTCCTATGCTCTGAGGGTCAGCACGACGGCGATGTTCACGAGAACCGTGTTCGATAAGAAAAACATTACTGGGACGAGCATCGATATTTCGGGCCTGGATGCTGGCGACTACTTCTGGAATGTGATGGCCACGGACGCCAAGAAACAATCTAGCGAGGTTAGCGAGATTTTTAGGTTCTCCTTGGTGGCCCAAGGCAAGTCCCAGGACATGGTCCTGGAGATTACCGGCTACCAGCTTCACGGGCGAGTTGCTGAGATTATCGGAAAAACCGAGCCGGGCGCGGCGCTGATTGTGAATGGCCAAACAGTCCCTAATATTGCGCCCGACGGCACCTTCCGTCATTTCACCGAGCCGTTGGAGCCGGGACAGCATACTATTGTGGTGGTGGGGCAGAACCGCCGTGGCGGAACGGGGCATGCGCAGGTTTCCATCGTCGTGCCCAAGTAAGAATTCCGAACGACAGACCATCGCGCTTTGCGCGGGTCGTGGCGCCCGGAGACAATAGCAAGGAAGGCTGATCGCGCAGCCCTCAGCGCTTTTGCCTGCCGGACGGCGGAGACTCTTTCTCCGCGGGGGGAAGTAGGGATGAACAAGAACGGTTACAACATGAGGTCGGTGTTCAGTCTGTTTTCTTCCGACCTCGCCATCGATCTCGGCACCGCAAACACTCTGGTGTTCTCGCACGGCAAAGGCATTGTGGTGAACGAGCCTTCCATCGTAGCCATCAACAAGTCCAGCGGCGAAGTGGTGGCCGTGGGGCGTGAGGCCAAGGAAATGCTCGGGCGGACTCCCGGCAACGTCGTGGCCATCAAGCCGATGAAAGATGGCGTCATCGCGGACTTCAAAGTCACAGAAAAAATGCTGACGTATTTCATTCAGAAGGCGCACAACCGGCGCGTCCTTGTGCATCCGCGCATCGTTATCGGTGTGCCCAGCGAAATTACGCCCGTAGAAAAACGCGCCGTGCAAGACTCCGCCTACCGCGCGCGCGCCAGCGAAGTTTATCTGGTGGAGCAGGCCATGGCTGCGGCCATTGGCGCGGGGCTGCCGATTGAGGAGCCCTCGGGCAACATGGTCGTGGACATCGGGGGCGGCACTACCGACATCGCGGTGATTTCCATGAGCGGCATCGTGTATTCGCGTTCGGTGCGCGTGGCCGGCAATGAGATGGATGAAGCCGTCATGCAATACCTCAAGCGCAAGTACAACCTGCTCGTTGGCGAGCGCACCGCGGAACAGATCAAGATGGAAATCGGTTCGGCGTATCCGCTGGAGAAGCCGCTCACCATGGAAGTGAAAGGCCGCAACCTCATCGAAGGAGTGCCGCGCACGGTCACCATCGACGACAGCGAAATCCGAGAAGCCCTCAGCGAATGCGTGGCCACCATTTTGAATGCCGTGCGCGTGGCGCTCGAGCGCACACCCCCGGAGCTCTCCGCGGACATCAGCGACCGCGGCATCGTGCTGACGGGCGGAGGCGCTCTGCTGAAGAATCTCGACAAGCGCATCCGCGAAGAGACCGGCTTGCCCGTTTCCATCGCCGATGATCCGCTGGCGTCCGTGGTGCTCGGCACGGGAAAAATGCTAAGCGATTTCAAGCTGCTTCGCATGGTCTGCATCGACTGAAGAGTTTCTGCTTGCGATGTTTCGGTTGTTGGGGATCGCTGCAATTTCTCGGAGGGGTTGGCGTGCGAGGGCTCGTTCCCAGCAAGCACTCGCAGAAGCAATAGTCTTGGTCTTAGAACTGCGTTATGAACGTTGCACTTAGCTAGCGGAAGATTTCGAGTTTCCAATTTCGATTTTCTAATTTCGGATTCTCAATGGCCGTCATGCCCTCTCGTCACAAATCGCTGGTCTTGCTCGCGGGAGTGATTGTCCTGCAAGTCCTTCTCCTCGCCGTGCAGAACAAGCGCGATTCCCAAGGGCGCCTGATTCGTTCTTGGACCGTGGGAGCGGTCTCGCCCTTTGAGCGGGCGGGTTCTTACGGATTCGGTTGGTTTCGCGATGTCTGGCGCAACTACTTCGCCCTGCGCGGCACCAGGAAAGACAACGAGGACTTGCACCGCGAAAATGACGCGCTGAAACTGCACATCGCTCAGCTCGAAGGAAAGGCTGCGGAAGCCGATCGCCTGGCCGGCTTGCTCCATTTCCGCCAATCGCAAGCCGATGTACCCATGGTTGCTGCGCGCGTCATCGGGGGAAGCGTAGGTACCGCCAGCCTGACAATTCAACTCGACCGCGGCGAACATGACGGCATTCGCAGAAACATGGGGGTCATCACCCCGGATGGGGTAGTTGGAAAAATCATCGAAGCGTATCCAAACACTTCCCTGGTGCTCTTGCTGACAGACAGGGAAAGCGGCGTAGGCGCCAAGGTCGCTGATTCGGGAATCCAAAGCCCGGTGGGCGGCGTGGGCGAACCACTCATCACCATGAAATACGTTCCTAGCGACGACGAGGTGAGCGTAGGCCAACGCGTGGTCACCAGCGGCATGGACCGCATTTTCCCGCGGGACCTGCCCGTTGGAACTATCACCGAAATCAAGGCGGGCAATCAGTTCAAGCAGATTCGCATCAAGCCCGCCGCGAATCTCGAAAAGCTGGAGGAAGTGCTCGTACTTCTGACGCTCCATCCGCTGAAGGAAACTGATTCCGCCGCAGCCAAGCCTGCGGCGCCGGCTACATCGAACCCTGCACCGGTGTCCAACCCATGAACAGCGCTTTTGATCTCCGCATCGGCGAATCGCACATCGAGGTGCACAAGTTCCGCACCGGCGCGATCCTCATCGCCACTCTGCTGGCGCTGGTGATTTCACCGCGGCCTTCTTCGTGGTTCATCAAGCAGTGATGGTCATGACGCGCCGCATTTTGCTCGCGCAGCCCGAACCCTGGTTCAATCTGCATCTCTTCGCTGCCGCACTCGTCAACGCCTTGGTCGCCGTTTTCCTCTTCATCCTCCTCGACCGCCTCCGCCGCCCGTCTTAAGCCAAAGTCAATCACAATCCGAGAGGTCAGACTCGTGCCGAACCCCTTGATCGTCTATTCTCAGACACCACACCGACCCTTCGCGCCGAAGCCAGCCTGGAGATTTTGCAACAACTCCAGTTGCGATGAGGTCATCTCTATTGCCATTCTCGTCTTGATCTTCATCGTATGCCAGCACGCACATACCTTCACGCACAACGACGGGATTTCCGTTCTCGTCGGTACAAGTCTCTCTGTGTGACAAACATAGGACCTCCCCAAAAAGTCCGTTGAAATCTGCCCGGAGTTTTATCAGGTCACTGGAACTTTGACCCATTAAAAACCTCCATGTTTATCCATTGAACCCATGCCACCGGCGGGAGCAGCTTCAATTATGACCCAAGGAATTCTTTGAAGTTCTCATACTTGCTCGACATCGGCAGCGACAACTTCTCGCGTTTCAAATATCCTGCCAGCCGCTCCGGAAGCGGAGGAGCACTGCCAATCGCCTTCTTCACAACGTCCGCGAATTTCGCCGGATGCGCCGTTGCCAACACCAATCCCTGCGCGGGCTCCGCGTGCTCCATCTTGTACGCTTCCCAGCAGAAAATCCCGACCGCCGTATGCGGGTCGGCGAGGTATCCAAATCGCTCGTGAACCGCTTTCATCTCGCACAGCGTTTCTTCATCGGTCGCCGCGTGGCCCCAGATTTCTTTTTGCACGTTTTCGAGCCGCCCCCGGCACAGGTCCAGCAGCCGCGGAAAGTTGTTGGGATTCCCCACGTCCATCGCATTCGAATACGTGGCCGTCGCCGGCCGCGGGCAAAACTGTCCGCCCCGCAAGTATTGCGGCACCACGTCATTCACGTTCGTCGACGCCACGAACTTCGCGACGGGCAGGCCGATGCGCTTGGCAAAAATTCCCGCCGTCAAATTGCCGAAGTTCCCGCTCGGTACGGACACGATCAGCGGCACCGAGGCCACCGGCAACTGCCGGTACGCCGCCACGTGATAAAACATCTGCGGCAACAGCCTCCCGACGTTGATGGAATTGGCCGACGTGAGAAAGGCAGTCTTGTTCAGCTCCACGTCCGAAAACGCCTGTTTCACCAGCCGCTGGCAATCGTCAAAAGTGCCCGCCACTTCCAGCGCCGTGATATTTTCGCCCAGCGTGGTGAACTGTTTTTCCTGCGCCTCGCTGATGCGCTTCGAAGGATACAGAATCACCACGCGAATCCCCGGCACACCCAGAAATCCGTGCGCCACCGCGCTCCCCGTGTCACCCGAAGTCGCCACCAGCACCGTGAGCGGCCGCGATTCGCCGCGCACAAAATAACCCATCAGCCGCGCCATGAATCGCGCACCAAAATCCTTGAACGCCAGGGTTGGCCCATGAAACAGCTCCAGGATATGCAGCCCTGGCGACAGCGAAACCAGCTTCACTGGAAAATTGATGGCCTCGCTCACGATCTGCCACAGCACTTCTTCCGGCACATCCGGCGTGGCGAAGGGCTTCACCACGCGAAAGCAAACTTCCGTAAACGGCAGCTTCCTGAACTCTTCGAGTTCTTCCGCCGAATGCCGCGCAATTTCCGCAGGCATGTACAGCCCGCCATCCGGCGCCAAGCCGCGCAACACCGCTCCACGCAACGAAGTGAGCGGCGCCTTTCTTGATGTGCTCCGGTATCTCAAGGAATTCCACTCAACAGTTTTCTCAGCGGGCCCACGCGCCCTTGCCTTGGACCATTTTCAAAAACGCGTGGGCATCCATTGTCCCATCGCGCAGCGCCGCAACTTGCAGCGTGCAGTGGGTCAGCGCTTCGTAACTTCGGCGCCGCGCTTCGATCAACGCCGGATAGCACCGCGCCACCGTTTCCCGCGGCGTCTCCCCTTGCTTCGCCTGAAACGCGCCACGCCACAACACCGGCTTCGGGTCGCCCAAATATCTTTCAATCAACAGTTGCTGTTCCTTCGCTGTCGCCCCCAGATACACAATCGTCATCTGCCGTCGCAAACGCATCAACAAATGACTCCCCGCATAAATCACGCTGCCGGTGGTGTCCAGAACGAGAGAGGCCTCCGGCTTCTCCTCAAGCTCCTGCAAAACTTCATCCAGCGTGTGAATCTCTTCCGCCAGGTATGCGGCCTCGCGCTCGGCGTAGGTCGCGCTGTCCGGCCAGCCCATCCACGCGGCCACGCCGTTAATTCCCGAATACCCTCCCGGCCCCAGCCGTGGCGCCAGACGTTCCTCGATCTTGTCGTCGCAAAAGATGGCCGGTGCCCTCTTCTCCGCCAACTTCTTTGTCCAGAATGTCTTCCCGGCGCCGGACATTCCTATTAGCGCCAGTCGCATCGGCTTATCTATGTTGGTTTCGCGAGGCATAAGAGAATTTTCTACAATAACGTGACGCCCATCGCGCGGGCAACCCGCTCTGCGTCCCGCCCACCATAAACGCCGATGCAAACCTGGAACCTGTCCTTGCGGACGGCTTGCGGCACCTCCACCCAAGTGGTACGGTGGAAATGACTTTGCTGCTTCGCGCAGCTTCAGTCCAGCGCATTGCGGGAGCTCCCGAAGATTTTTTCGTTGCCCAGATTCGAGGAAATTTTCGAAGGACGATTTGAGCCTGACCCAGTTGTAAATTGAAAAAGGGTCAACTCGAAACCCACGCTGTAGATTTTTCGTGACGCGAGTACAGTCCGGCGTAATTGGACCAAATAGGAAGTCCTGAGAGGGCTCCTCGCGCGCGGGGTTTTCGTGTCTTACTGGTTTCGGAACGACAATCGTTTGCCGCAAGCGCGGCTCGCGGTGGCCTCCTACGTCATCGTGGGCATGATCGGCGTGTTATTGCTGGGCTTCTGGAAACTCCAGGTCATCGATTCTGACAAGTACGCCACTCTCGCGGAGCGCAACCGCGTCCGCGAAATTCCCATCATCGCCCCTCGCGGCCGCATGCTCGATCGTGACGGCCGCGTTCTGGTCGACAACCGGCCCTCCTTCAGCGTCCTTCTGCTGCGCGACGACATGGCTCAGGTGGAAAAACATCTTGGCGCCATTTCCGATGGCCTCGGCATTTCCCTGGATGACTTGAAGGACCAGCTCAACAGTGCAAAGGATCTTCCCAAGTTTCAGCCCATCATCATCAAGCCCGAGGCTTCGCCCGAGGACGTGGCCTACATTGAATCCCACCGCTCCGATATCCCTGTGCTCGAAATGATTTCCGTTTCCCGCCGCCGCTATCTGCCCGACGGCTTCCTCTCTCACGCCGTGGGCTACGTGGGTGAAGTCAGCGAGCAGCAAATCGAAGCCAGCAATGGCAAGCTTCGCCCCGGCGACTTTGCCGGCAAGTTCGGCCTCGAGCGCCAGTACAACGACATCCTGATGGGCACGGACGGCAAGCGCCGCGTGGTTGTCAACAGTGTCGGCAAAGAGATGAAAGACATGCGGCTTTCCGAACAGGAAGCCATTCCTGGCAAACAAATTCAGCTCAGTATCGACTTCGACTTGCAGCAAGTGGCCGAGCAATCATTGGGCGCGCGACCGGGCGCCGTGGTCGCGCTCGATCCGCGCACTGGCGAAGTCTTGGCCATGGCCAGTCATCCTGCTTTGGACCCCAACGATTTCGCCATTCGCGTCTCTGCGGCAGAGTGGAAGAAACTAAACGAAGATCCCGAGAAGCCTTTGCTGAACCGCGCGATTCAGGCGCAACTGGCGCCCGGCTCCGTCTTCAAAATCGTCATGGCTACCGCCATGTACGAAACCAAAGCTGTTCCTGAGAGCTTCAGCGTGTTTTGCCCAGGCTATGGCACGTTTTATGGCCGCCAGTTCAAATGCTGGGTCTACTGGTCGCACAAGCCCGCCCACGGCACCGTCGACATTCATAAGGCTGTCAATCAATCTTGCGACATTTTCTTCTACACCCTAGGGACGCGCCTGGGCATTGATCGCATATCATACTTCGCTTCCAAGTTTGGGCTGGGCCGCAGAACCGGCATTGACCTTCCGTCCGAAGAGACCGGCCTGATGCCCAGCGAGGAATGGGTGCAGCGCGTATTTCACCGTAAGTGGTATCCCGGCGAGACGGTATCGGTCGCCATCGGCCAAGGAGCCGTCACTTCAACGCCTTTGCAGCTCGCCCACTTGATCGGCGGCATCGCTTCCGGCGGCGTCTTCCTGCAGCCGCACATGCTCAAGGACGCGCCCAACGTTGGCGAAGAAAAGTTCCCGCTCTCTGACTCGACTGTCGAAAAAATCACGGACGACATGTACGGCGTGATCAACAAGGGCGGCACTGGCGCCGCACTCAAGCTACAAGACATCGAATTCTCCGGAAAATCCGGCACTGCTCAGGTGATCGGTTACACTACCCGCGATCGCTTTGCCAAGCAGAAGAAGTTTCTAGACAATGCCTGGTTCGTCGGCTACGCTCCGCGCCGCAATCCCGAGATTGTTGTTTCTGTCCTTGTACAAGAAAGCGGAAAGCATGGAGGCGAAGCGGCCGGGCCCGTCGCGCGCGATATCATCAAGGCCTACTACGACAAGAAGAACAAGAAGACCCAGGGGCAGTACACCACCCAAACCAGGCCCACCGAGCCCCCGCCTGAACACAAGACCAAAACCACTCGAGCGGCGGTGACCGCACCCCGCGTGGCCCTCAAAACAGAAGACACCGCCTCCGCCGCAACCGCTCGGCCCGTCTCGGAACGGGAGCGTTGAGCGCATGATGACACTACGTTGTACAAATAGATTCAACCTGCATCCATTCTTCGGCCCAGCGTTGCGTTTGGCTTTAGACTTTTAACTTTGAGCTTTCAACTTCCGCTATGAAAGACGCACCCGGAACACGCGATTACGACTGGTGGCTCCTTGCCATTCTCGCCACCATCTGCGCCCTGGGCGTAATAGAAATCTATTCCGCCACCCATGGCAGTTCGCTCTCGGGCATGCATTTGAAGCAGGTGCGCTGGCTGGCCATCGGGTTTGTTCTGATGTTCGCGCTCTCGCGCGTGGACTATCACCTGATCCTGGACCAGGCTCCTCTCTTGTATCTCCTCAGCATCGCGGCCCTCGTCGCCGTTCTTGCCGTGGGCCACACCCGGTTCGGCGCCAAGCGCTGGATTAACATCCCCGGGATCGGTGAACTCCTCCAGGTGTCAGAATTGGTCAAATTGGTTATAATCATTGTGTTGGCGCGCTTCTTTGCGGAAGTGCGCTCGGATGAGCTTGATCTTCGGGACCTCATCAAGGCAGGATTGCTAGTGGGGTTTCCGCTGGTCTTGATCCTGAAGCAGCCCGACCTGGGTACGGCCCTGGTGCTCATGCCCATGGTGGCAGTTGGCGCTTTTTTGGCGGGCTTAAAGTGGCAACATGCAGCGGTCTTTTCCTTAGCGGGGATTCTGTTGGTCGGGGCGGTTTTTTATCCCCCCGTCAGCAGGCATATCCTCAAGCCGTATCAGCGGGAGAGAATCACTTCTTTCCTGCACCCGGAAGAAGACGCCAAGGGTTCCGGCTATCAACTTTTGCAATCCAAGATTGCCGTGGGCTCGGGTGGTTTCTGGGGCAAAGGATTCGGCAATGGTACGCAGAATCAACTGGGCTACATCCCGGTCCGCTATTCGGATTTCATCATGTCGGCCTGGGCTGAAGAACAGGGCTTTAAGGGAGTGCTTCTGGCTCTCGGGTTATATATGGCGCTTCTGCTGCGTTTAGTGCAGAATGCTCAACGTGCGAAAGATCGCGCGGGAATGTTTCTCGTCATGGGCGTTGCAGCAGCGCTCGGTTTTCACGTGTTGGTCAACGTGGCCATGGTGATTGGCGCGATGCCTGTCACCGGCATTCCGTTGCCGTTGATGAGCTACGGAGGCTCCGCCACGTTGTTTGTTTTCCTGGCGATTGGTCTGGTGATGAACGTGCGGCTTCGCCGCTTCGTCAACTGACCGGCCCGCCAGCGCCGTGTGGCATTCCCACTCCGTCGGAATGCCCCGGAGAAGTAATTGGAAGTAATCGGAATTGTTGGCCCCGGCCAGGCTGGGGTCACGCGCAAAAAGGATTTTTAGAGTGAGGACAGCATCGTCCGCCGTTCGCCCAGCCAGTTTCCGGCAACGGATCAACCTCGATAGACCGAGGACATCTTTTCCCTCTGGCTTCGAACGCCAAGCCATCTTCCTACACGTGCGCCCAGGGTCCTTCCCGGCAATGCCGGGAACGGCTCCGCTTTTCTGGGCCCGCGCCGGGCAGCTGCTTGCGGCGATGCGTCCTGCGGTGAACTCCGGCTATGCCGGCGTCACCTACAAGGAGTTTTCATGTCAAAAGAATTGGTTATCTCCGCGTCCTCCCACGAACGGCGGGTCGCGATTTTGGAAGAAGGTCAGCTAGTCGAAATTTACATCGAGCGGGAAAAGGAATTCGCTCTCGTCGGCAGCATCTACAAAGGAAAAGTTACACGCGTCCTCCCCGGCATGCAGTCTGCTTTCGTGGACATTGGCCTGGATGGAGACGCTTTTCTCTACGTCAGCGACGTTTTCGAGAACCTTGAGGACTACGAGCACGGCCAGTCTTCCGAACAGCACGCTCCTCGTACCGCTGTCCCAGCGATCGCTGCGGACAACGGCTCGCCCGTCGAGCTGCTTCCGGGGGAATCCCTCTCTCGCGCCGCCGAACGGCACACCGAACCGGGCGAAGAACCGCATCACGAGGAGTTCCATCCTCAGTCTCCCGCGGAGCACGGCGCGCTATCGCCGGAGGAGCCGCCTGTTTCCGCTGGCGACTCTGCTCAGCAATCCAGGGAGCCATCTGCGGGCGAACAACTTTCGTCTGCGGAGGGTCAGCACGCAGAATCAGGCGAAGAGCGTCAACCGGATTCCAACGCTTCGGCGCCGCAGAATTTCTCGCCGCGTTTCAACCCTACTCAAAACTATCCGCGTCGCTCCAACGATCGCAATGATCGCCAGGGCCAGAATTATGGCCGGGGCGGTGACCGCAATCGCGGCGGCGGCCGCTGGGGACGCCGGGGCGGCCGTAATCGTGGTGGTCGTCCGCAGGGTGGTCCGGGAGGACGCAATCTTCCTCCCTCCAAATATGCTTCGCCGCAGGGCGGTGAATTTCGCGGATATGACAATCGCGGCGGCCAGCAGCGTGGATATGACAACCGCCGTCAGGAAGGTCCGCGCAGTACAGGCCCTTCGCCTGCTGATATCGCGGATGAAGCGATTGTTCTCCCCGGCGAATCGCTGGCAAAATATCGCGATAAGCCCGTAGCTTCTCCGTCGCCGGCGCCCGTTGTCGAGCAGGAATCGCGCATCGAGTCGGTCGCCACTGAAGAGCATTCTCCACGACCAAACAGCCTTCCTGTTGCCAATGCTGGCTCCGCTGGCGCTCCACGCCGCTTTTCAGGCGGCCTGCCAAGCTGGTTGCTCGCCGACGCTGGCACGGAAGCCGCTGGGGAAGTGGCTCCCGGCGAAACGGAATCGCCGCAAGCGCCTGCCGCGCAGGAATGTGAGCCGGCCCGCAACGATGTGGATCTGGACGACGATCAGGTCGCCGCTCTGTCTGCCGATCTTGTCGAAGCCAAACACGAAGAAGCCACCGCATCAGCAGAAGCCGATGCCGTCGTTGGCGGCGCCGTCTTTGAAGAAGAAGACACGGAAGAGGAAACTGAAGCCGCTGACGAAGTTCAAGAAGTTCATTCTGAAAACACTTCGGGCCTTAGCGCCGAAGACGTCGCCGAGGTCGAAGCCCGCCGCGCCGCCGATCGCGCGGACTTCGCCGCTGATATGGCTCAGGAAAACGCCGAGCATGTCGCCGCCTTGGGCGAACACCATGAACCCCACGAAGTAGGACATGAAGAAGAACAGGAAGAACAGGAAAGCGAGCTCGCTCACGCTGAATCGGAAGAAGCGCGTGCGTCCGAAGGATCATCCGAGGAACATTTCGAGGTCGAGCACGTTCACTCCGAAACCGAAGTGATCGCGGCCTCCTCCGGCGGGCCCGTTGTCGAAGCAACCGTTTCCGAAGATCTCGATATCCTGCTTCCCGGCGAAACGCGCGCTCCTCGAACCACTCGCGGCCCATCGGCTCCTCGCGAAGATTTTCCGCGTGATTCCGCGCGTATCGGTGGCAACCCGCGTTCGCGCTTTCAGCGGCCGTTTCGTGGCTCCAG
>WNFW01002007.1_pt1 | contig 17562 bp, 16 predicted proteins | sample 5400131 | NCBI WGS metagenome assembly WNFW01 (sample SAMN13153362, study PRJNA577476) | soil metagenome | isolation source: 20 cm soil or saprolite under grassland replicate 1 | place: USA:California | collected 2016-06-15 | reverse complement strand
TCCTCGGTCGCCTCGATCCCGACCGACAGGCGCAGCAGCCCATCCCCGATGCCGAGGCGCAGGCGATCTTCGCGCTCGAGCCCGGCGTGCGAGGTGCTCGCCGGCCGTGTCAGCAGCGTATGCACGCCGCCGAGGCTCGGCGCAACGATGGGAATGCGCACCTTGCGGGCAAACTCGTCGGCGCCGCTCGCCGGGCCCTTGAGCTCGAAGCTCAGTACGCCGCCGAAGCCGGCGAACAGGCTGCGAGCGCGCGCATGGCGCGGATGCGTCTCGAGACCGGCGTAATTGACGCGCGCGAGCGCCGGGTGGCCTTCGAGAAACCGCGCGATCCTGAGCGCGCTGTCGTTCTGGTAGCGCACCCTGAGGGCGAGGGTCTTCAGTCCGCGGCTGAGCAGGAACGCCGCGTGCGGGTCCAGCGATCCGCCGAGGTGGTTGGCCTTGTGCCGGATGCGCTCGATCAGCTCGGCACCGCCTGCGACCGCGCCCGCCACGATGTCCGCATGGCCGTTCAGATACTTGGTGGCGCTGTGGATCGAAAGATCGAAGCCCGCCTCGATGGGGCGAAAATTGATGGGACTCGCGAAGGTATTGTCGATGATGGACACCAGGCCATGGGCGCGCGCGAATTCCACCACCGCATTGAGGTCGGCAACCTGCAGCAGCGGATTGGTCATGGCCTCCACGTAGATGGCCCGCGTGTTGGGCCGCAATAGCGCCTGCCAGCCATCGCGCCGGTCGGCGTCGATGAAATCCACCGCCAGGCCGAATTTGGCGAAGTCCCGGGTCAGCAGGTCATGGGTGCCGCCGTACAGGCAGCTCTGCGCCAGCAGGTGATCCCCCGCCGACAGCACCGTGAGCAGCGTCGTGGAGATGGCCGCCATGCCGCTGGCGGTGACCAGCGCGGCCTGCGAGCCTTCCAGGGCCGCGAGCTTGGCATGCAGCGCGAGCTGGCTCGGGGTGTTGTTGGTACGCAGGTAGCGCACATCGTGGTAGCTGCCTTCACCGCCGTACTCGTAGGTCGCGGACTGGAAGATCGGCATCTGCACCGCGCCCGCGATGCGCGGCAGCGGCTCGCCGGCGTGTACCAGCTTGGTTTCGATACGCATGGAGGATTCGGACATTGGTGGCTTCCGAAAGTGCGATTGTCACTCGAATACGCTACCGTGTCTGCATGCACGCGACCGAGCGCTTCTCCAGCCGGGTGGAGGATTACGTGCGCTCCCGCCCGAGCTATCCGAGCGCCGCCATCGATCTGCTCGCGAGCCGCTGCGGACTATCGCCCGCCGCCGTGGTGGCGGATATCGGCTCCGGCACCGGGATCCTCACCGAGCTGCTGCTCGCGAGCGGGGCGCAGGTCATCGGGGTCGAGCCGAACGACGCCATGCGCGCAGCTGCCGAGGCACGCTTGGGTGCTCGGGCGCGCTTTCGCAGCGTGAAGGGCACGGCGGAGGCTACCACGCTGCCGCCGGCCAGTATCGATCTGCTGGTCGCCGGCCAGGCCTTTCACTGGTTCGACGTCGACCAGGCACGCCGTGAGGCGCTGCGGCTGCTCAGGAGCGCTGGCTTCGCAGCGCTGTTGTGGAATGAACGCCCCCCCGAGGCGACGGCCTTCCTCGCCGACTACGAGGCGCTGCTGCTGCGCCATGCGGCCGAGTACGGACAGATCACGGCCCGCCGCGCGGACGAGGCGAGCATGCGCGCTTTCTTCGGCGGCGCCATGGAACTGGAAACGTTCCCCAACCGGCAGAGCTTCGACTTCGAAGGACTCAAGGGCCGGCTGATGTCCTCCAGCTATGCGCCCGAGCCTGGTCATCCGCAACACGAGCCCATGATGGCGGGTCTGCGGGAGCTGTTCGGCCGCCACCAGCACCGCGGGCAGGTGGTGTTTCCCTACCGCACGCTGGTGTATTTCGGACAACCGCAGCCCCCGGGGCGTTAGAGCGCCGCGGCCGCAAGCGCGGCTACGGCGGCAGCCGCCCCTTCAGATCCTGCAGCTCTTCGCGCAGGCGCTGCACCTGTTCTTCCAGGCGATCCAGACGCGCGGACGTTTCCCCAGCGGGGCTCGAGAGAGCAACCGTCTGCGGCTCGGGTGAGGCTGCCGGCAGCGCGACCGCGCCGCTGAACAGGTGCGCGTAGCGTGCATCGCGCCGTCCGGGCTCGCGCGGCAGGTGCACCACGAACGGGCCATCCGCGCGGGTCCGCAGGCTCTCGAGCGCCCCTTCAACCTGAGCGACGTCGGAGAACGGGGCCATGCGGCTCGCGCGAGTGCGCAGCTCACCGGGAGTCTGCGGGCCGCGCAGCAGCAGCTCGCACACGATCGCGAGCTCCTGCGCGCTGAGCTTGAGTGTTCCGTACTCGGTGTTGCAGAAGCGGTGCTGGTATTTCGGAACCCGACTGCCGAAGCCGGACTTCTCGATCACGAAGTGCTTTCTGGCAAGCTGGTCCAGGGTGTCCTGAACCGTGCGCTCGTCCACCTCCATGACCGGATCGCGATTGCTCTTCTGGTTGCACGCATTCACCAGAGCGTTGAGCGACAGGGGGTATTGGTCAGGCGTCGTGATCTGCTTCTCGATGAGGCAGCCGATGACGCGCGCCTCGAGTGCCGACAGCTCGATGTTCATTGTTGCGGTCCGTTCACCACACGCGTACGCGATCCGCGGGAGCGAGGTACAGCTTCTGGCCCGGTTTGACGCCGAACGCGTCATACCACGCATCGAGGTTGCGCACCGTGTCGGCGCGATACTCGGCCGGGGCGTGGCCGTTGGTGACGATCCGCTGTCGCAAGGCGGGCTCGCGGATCTTCTGACGCCAGCTCTGCGCGAAGCTCAGGAAGAACAGCTGCCCGCCGCTGAAGCCGGCAGTCCCGGGCGCGGGCTGGCCCTTGAGCGTGCCCCGCCAGGCGTCGTACGCGACCGACAGGCCGGCGACGTCGGCGATGTTCTCGCTGAGCGTCTGTTTGCCGTTGACGGCGATGTCCGGGAAGGGCCGGTAGGCGTTGAACTGGGCGACCAGACGCGCGCCCGCCGCCTCGAAGTGCGCGAAGTCGCTCTTGGTCCACCAGTGCTTCAGCCGCCCGCTGGCGTCGAACAGCGCACCCTGATCGTCGAAACTGTGGCTGATCTCGTGGCCGATGACGGCGCCGGTGGCGCCGTAATCCATGACGGCCTCCCGCTGCGGGTCGAAGTAAGGCGGCTGCAGCATCGCGGCCGGAAAGTTGAGCGCATTCATCGCCGGAAGATTCACGGCGTTCACCGTCTGCGGCGTCATGCACCACTCGGAGCGATCGACCGCGGTGCCGAGCTTGGCGAGGTTGTAGTGCAGCTCGAACAGCTCGGCGCGCTGCGCATTGCCGAACGCGTCGCCGCGGATCACCTTCAGCCCCGCATAATCCCGCCACTTGTCCGGATAGCCGACCCCGACCTTCAGGGTAGTGAGCTTGGCTTTTGCCCTGGCGCGCGTCTCGGGTGCCATCCACTCGAGCCGGTCGATGCGCACCGCGAAGGCAGCCAGCAGATTGCGCACCATCGCCTCGGCGCGCGCTTTCTCGCTCGGCGGAAAGTAGCGCTGTACGTACAGCTTGCCCACCGCCTCGCCCAGCGCCGCGCTGGTCTCATCGACCGCGCGCTTCCACCTGGGGCGCAGCTGCGGCGTGCCCGAGAGCACCCGGCCGTGGAACTCGAAGTCCTCCTCGACGAAGGCTCTGGGCAGATACGCGGCGTTGCGCTCGATGGCGTGAAAGCGCAGGTAATCCTTCCAGCTCTCGAGCGCTTGACTCGCGGTGAGCGCGGACAGCCCGGTGAGAGCGCTCGGCTGCCATACCACGAACTCTTCCTGCCGCGCGAGGCCCGCGGCGCCGAAAAACGCTTCCCAGTCGAGGCCCGGTGCGCGCACCGCGAAGTCCCTGCGGGCCCAGTGATTGTTGCCCTTCAGTACCTGCTCGGATTGCGCGCGGTCCCAGTGCACCTGCGCCATGCGCCGCTCGAGGTCGAAGATGCGGGCGGCCTTGCCCTGCGCGTCCGGCAGATGCGCCAGCGCCAGCACGGCGGCGATATGCGCCTGGTACTTGGCGCGGATGGCGGCCATGTTCTGCGACGAATTGAGGTAGTAGTCGCGGTCCGGCATCCCCAAGCCGCCCTGCAGCAGGAACGGCAGGTAGCGGGCGGGATCATCCAGGTCCTGCGCCACCCACAGACCCAGCAGGTTCCCGGTATACAGGTTGGTGGCGTTGAGCACATCCACGTCCGCGCGCAGCGTGGCGCCGAGCGAACGCGCGAGCCCGGCGCGGTCCTTGACGGCATCGATGCTTCTCAAGGCAGGCTGCAACGGCTCGAGGCCCCGCTTCTCGATCGCCTCCTCATCCATGAAGCTCGCGTAGTAGTCGCCGATCTTGCGCGCCTCGGAGCCGGCGGGCGCACCGGCGGTGTTGCGGACCAGTTCCGCGGTACGTTCCGCGGTAAGCTCGGTGAGTTGCTCCCCCGGACCGTAGCTGCTGCGATCGGGCGGAATCTCGGTCGCCTTGAGCCAGGCACCGTTGGCGTAGCGGAAGAAGTCATCCCCGGGCGCAACAAGGCGGTCGATGCCGGCAAGATCCACGCCGTGGGGGCTCTGGGCCGGCGTTGCCGCCGGCGATGCGGCACCGAGCGCGCCGGTGGCGAGCTGCAGGCCGGCAACCGCCACTGTCGGGGTGAGCGCGCGCCAGGGGATGGAGCGAGGAGGGCGGATCATGGTGCTGGTTTCCAGAATGGTCGCGGTGCACGCGCCAAGGCGGGCAAGTCTACACGACGGCCGGGGTGTTGAATCCCGCCGCGCGCTGCGTGAATACTGGCGCTCATCATGAGCCGGCAGGCCGGGGCGATCGTGCGCCAGCGCGTGCTGCTCGCTGGCGCACGGCCCGGCGAGTCAGCAGGGCATAAGGAGCTTGTAATGAGTGCGGCTATCATGCTCAGGTCGTTCGCGGCGGTGCTGGGGTGCGTGCTGGGCGTCGCGGCGGCGCGCGCCGAAACGCCCTGGACCGCCACACTCACTCAACAGGCTCTGACTGCCGGCTACCCGGCCACGCTGCCGCCCAACGTGTCGTTGGTTCTGGGGTTGGCCCCCGGGGGTAAGAGCGTCCCGGTCAAACAGCTCGTCACGCGAGCTGAGCAAAAGGTCCGGACCTTCAACGTCAGTGTCGCCCATCACCGGGATCTGGTCATTTTTTCCGTCGATGAGGGAACGCAGGCGACCGTCGCCTACCTCCTGGCCCCGGGCGGCAAGCTGCGCAAGGCCATCTCCTACCAGATCGGGGCTGAGCCGCGGCGGCTGTCCGCCTCCGAGGCGCGCGCCGGTTTCGCGGCCGAGGTCCGCTACTGGTCCAGCCGCGCTCATGAGGGCGTGCTGAGCCCGGCGCACTGAGCGGACCGTTCAGCGGCGGTGACGGCTCAAGGGGGCGGCCCGTGCTAGATTAGGGTGGATTGCGAGGAGGACCAGCCGTGAACGCCTGTGACGAGAGCGTGGCCGCCGCAACAGCCGCAACAGCCGCAATAGCCGCAACAGAGCGCACCAGGGCCGCGCGCCCATCGGCGCCGCCTGCTGCCGAGGGGCCGCAGCAGCCGCCGACCGAAGCCGGTCCCCTCGAGCGCAGCTCTCTTGATTACTGGCTCCTGTCCAAGCTGCGCTCGCTGCTGGGGAATCCGCCGGTGGAGTTCGCGGTGCGCAGCGGCACGCGGGTGGGGCCCGCAAGCGCGACGGCGGTGGCACGCGTGACCTTCGCCAGCCGCGCGACCCTGACCTCCATTCTGGCCGATCCATGGCTGCGCTTCGGGGATGCGTACAGCGACGGCAGGGTCACCGTCGAGGGTGACCTGGTGAGCCTGCTCGAGACCGTCTATCACGCGAGCGGCATGGGCGGCGAGCGGCGTGTATCGCTGCTGCGCCGCGCCGCCGGCGTCCTGCGCCGCCGCCACCTCAACTCGCTCGCCCGCTCGCGCGACAACATCCATCATCATTACGACATCGGCAACGATTTCTACGCGCTGTGGCTCGGCAGCAGCATGGTGTACACCTGCGCCTACTACCCGACCCCTGCCGCGACGCTCGACGAGGCACAGTTAGCCAAGATGGATCACGTCTGCCGCAAGTTGCGCCTCAATGCCGGCGAGAGCGTGGTGGAGGCGGGCTGTGGCTGGGGCACGCTGGCCCTGCACATGGCGCGCCACTACGGGGTGCGGGTGCGCGCGTTCAACATCTCACACCAGCAGATCGTGTATGCCCGCGAGCGGGCGGCGCGCGAGGGCCTCGGCGCGCGCGTGGAGTACGTGGAGGACGACTATCGCAACATCACCGGTCATTACGACGCCTTCGTGTCGGTCGGCATGCTCGAGCACGTGGGCCTGGCGAACTACCCGGCGCTCGGGCGCGTCGCGCACCGCTGCCTGGGCGGGCGCGGTCGCGGGCTCATCCACTCGATCGGTCGCAACCGCCCGGCGACGCTGCAGCCGTGGATCCAGAAGCGCATCTTCCCCGGGGCCTACCCGCCGTCGCTCGGGGAGATGACGCGCATCTTCGAGCCCTGGAACCTGTCCATCCTGGACGTCGAGAACCTGCGCCTGCACTATGCGCAGACGCTGCGTCACTGGCTCGGCCTCTACGACGCCGCCAGCGAGCGCGTGCGCGAGATGTTCGACGACCGGTTCGTGCGCATGTGGCGGCTGTATCTTGCCGGCTCGGTGGCGGCGTTCACCACCGGCACCCTGCAACTGTTCCAGGTTCTGTTTGCGCCCGGCGAGAATAACGACATCGCGTGGACGCGCGCGCATCTGTACACACGCTGACCGGCTGATGCGCTCATGTGACGTCCTCATCGTCGGCGGGGGGCCCGCGGGCTCTACCGCCGCCTGGAAGCTGCGGCGCGCCGGCGCCGACGTCCTGGTGCTCGATCGCGAGCGCTTCCCGCGCCTGAAGCTGTGCGCCGGCTGGATCACGCCCGAGGTGGTGCGCGATCTGGATATGGACCTGCGGTCCTATCCGCACCGCCTGCTGACTTTCTCGCGCTTGCGGGTGCACTTCGGAAGGCTGCACGTTCCGGTGCCGTGCGTGCAACATTCCATCCGCCGCTTCGAATTCGACGCCTGGCTGCTGGAGCGCTCGGGCGCGCCGCTCGAGCAGCACAACGTGCGGCGCATCGCGCGCGACGGCAACGGCTTTGTCATAGACGACGCGTTTCGCTGCCGCTGGCTGATCGGCGCGGGCGGCACGCGCTGCCCGGTGTACCGCACGCTGTTCCGCGAGCTGAACCCGCGCGCCGCCGAGCTGCAGATCGTCACGCTCGAGCACGAGATCCAGTACGACTGGCAGGACCGCGACTGCCACCTGTGGTTCTTCGACCACGGGCTGCCCGGTTACTCCTGGTACGTGCCCAAGGAGCAGGGCTGGCTCAATGTAGGCGTCGGCGGGATCGCCGAGCGCATGAAGCGCGGCGGGCACGACATCCGGCAACACTGGGCGCATCTGGCCGCGACGCTCGGGGGCCGGCTCGCGCCGGGCGCCCACTACGATCCGAGCGGCTACAGCTACTACCTGCGCGGGCGCGTGGACGTGGTACGCCGCGACAACGCCTTCATCACCGGGGACGCCGCGGGGCTCGCGACCCGCGATCTGGGTGAGGGCATTGGACCTGCGATCCGCAGCGCTCTGCGCGCGGCACAAGCCATTGTCGAGGGTACGCCTTACCGGCTCGAGGACGTGACGGGCGCGAGCGTCGGCAGCATCGCGCGCAGTATGCTCGGGCGCGCGACTCGCGCCGGTGTGTTTTCCGGGCGGCGTCAGACGCCCGGCGGAGGACCCGTGCATGGCCTACGTCACCGTGATCAATGAACACCAGCACGTGCAGCAGATTGTCTCCGGACATCACCACCTGACGGCCGACGAGGCGGTCGCCGCCGGTGGGAGCGACGCCGGGTTGGCGCCGCGCGAGCTGCTGCTCGCAAGCCTGGGGGCATGCACCGCGGTGGCGCTGCGCAAGCACGCCGCCCAGAACGACTGGGCGCTGGGGAAGATCACGGTGGGCGTGCGCTGGTCGCGCAACCCATCCGGTACCGAGCACATCGAGCGGCGCCTGTCCTTCACGCGGGCGCTGACGCCCGAGCAGAAGACCCGCCTCCTCGAGGTCGCCGACACCACCCCGGTGACCCGCGTGCTGCGCGCAGGCATTGCGATCCAGTCGTCGGTGGTCGACTGAGCGGCTCAGATCGGCGACTCAGCCCGGCGCACTGCGTCGCGCGCATCGAGCTCGCCGAGGCTGCGTCCGCGGGACTCGCGCCCGAACAGAGCGATGAGAATGGTGGAGCCGGCCGCCGGCACGGCGATGCTCAGTATGGCGGCCGCAAACGGCGGCACACCTGCGACCACACTCAAAGTCTGGGCCACGAGTCCGCCGAGCTTGCTGCACGCGGCGACCCAGCCGGTGGCGCGGCCGCGGATGCGCAGCGGATAGTTCTCGGCCGCGTACGGCAGCAGCATCGAGATCACGCCGCTCGAGCCGAGAATGAGCAGGGTCAGGGGAATGACGGGCCGGGACAGCCCGCCCGCGCCGAGCTCCTGCACAGCCAATCCCAACATGCCCAGTACCATCACCGCGGTCATCGCGACCAGTGACCACTTCGTGCTCCAGGCGCTGAACAGCCAGGCGCAGATCACGATGGTCGGTGCGGCAATAAGTGTCGATTTGGCGATGAGAGCGCTCGAGGCGCCCACGCTGCGCCCTTCCGCAACCAGTGCCGTGGGCAGCCACAGCAGCAGGCCGAAGTTGACCAGACCCCAGGCCATGGCGGCCAGTGTGAGGGCGGTGGTGATGCCGAGAAACCCATGGCTGACGGGGGGCACCGGCGCGTGACTCTCGGGCTGCGGCGGGGCGACGGCGTTCGCGGCCGCGGTCAGCGTGACGCCAAAGCGCGCGAGCACGGCGCGCGCCAGGCCGGTGCGGCCGGTCTGCTGCAGGAAACGCGCCGACTCGGGTAGCAGGGGGCTCAAGGCAACCAGGATCAGCCCGGTCGGCAGGTTCAGAAACCACATGATGCGCCAGCCAAACACCGGCTGCAGCAGGGCCGACAGCGAGCTGGCGGCGAAAAAGCCGCCCAGTGCTCCGATGCCTCCGACCAGCACCAGGCTCCAGCCCCGATGGCGCGTCGGCATGATCTCCGCCAGCAGCGCGTACGCCACCGGCAGCATGCCGCCGGCGGCTGCACCCATCATGAAGCACATGCCGACGTTCCACCACAGACTCGGCATGGCGCCGCAGATCGAGGTGCCGACGAACATGACCGATGACAGCACGATCGAGGCGCGTCGCCCGTAGATATCCGCCAGCACGCCCCACACGCACGAGCCGACCACGGTGCCGGCCAGCGCCGCGAACGGCAGCCATGCCACGGTGTCCGCGCTGACCCGGTATTCCATGCGCATCCCGGGTGTCACGAAGCCGAGGCTCGCCGGCTTCATGATGTCGATCACCAGCGCCAGGGTGAGCAGCGCCGCGACGCGCCAGTGCGCGGGCGTCAGCGGCGCATTCTCGAGCGGCGCGATCACGTCGAGCAGCGGCGCAAGCGGCGCGTGGCCCGCAGACCTTGGCAACAGGCCGTAGCCGGCGAAGCCGACACCCACCACGATGGCAGCCATGCCGGTGAGCATCCCGGCATCCATGCGCATGCCGGCGAGGATGTAGCCGCTGTCGCGCGCCATCAGGAACATCGGCAGGTGAAGCACGACACCCGTGGTGACGAGGACGCAGCCAAACCAGAAGGCGAGGGTATTGCGGCGCTCTTCGAAAAGGACTGTTTGCACCGGCAACCTCGCTTGTGCCCGCCTGCGGGTGTAAGGGGAGTTGTCAAGATGCCGCAAGGCAGGCCGGCACTGCAAATCGAAGCGGGCGCATTGCACGATCTCGTTGCGTTACCATGGCGAGCGGATTTTTCGCACCCAGACGTCACGAAGGGTTCTGAGTCACATGCAGCAACGCACGCACTGGCTCGGGGATCGACGGGCGTGGCTCTTCATCGCCGCGGGCCTGCTCGCGCTGGGCGCGGCGTTCGCAGCCGCTGCCGGCGAGTCGGCCGCATTCGGCTTCCCGCAACAGCAGGCGCTCGAGCAGCGCTTCGACGCCGAGCTCAACCCCGCGGACCTGCGCGCCTGGCTGCAGCGTCTGTCCGCGGAAGCGAACCACGTCGGCTCACCCCACGACCAGGCGAATGCCGAATTCGTACGCGACCTGTTCAGGCAATGGGGGTGGGATGCGCAGATCGAGGTCTTCGAGGTGCTGTATCCGACCCTCAGGGCGCACGCGCTCGAGCTCGTCGCGCCCGCGAAGTTCACGGCAAGCCTGCGCGAGCCGGCGGTCGAGGGCGACGCGACCTCGACACGCACCGACGGGTTACCGCCCTACAACGAGTACGGCGCCGACGGCGATGTGACCGGTCAGCTCGTGTACGTCAACTACGGCATGCCGGCGGACTACAAGGAGCTCACGCGCCGCGGCGTCGACGTCCGGGGCAAGGTCGTCATCACGCGCTACGGTAACGGCTGGCGCGGACTGAAACCGAAGCTGGCGCAGGAGCATGGCGCCATCGGCTGCATCATTTACTCCGACCCGCGCGATGACGGTTACTTCAGGGGGGATGCGTATCCGAAGGGGGGCTGGCGCCCGAGCGGCGGCGTGCAACGCGGCTCGGTCCTGGACATGACGCTCTATCCGGGCGACCCGCTGACACCCGGTGTCGGCGCCACGAAGGACGCCAAGCGCCTGGCGATCCCGCAAGCGCGCACCATTCTCAAGATCCCGGTGCTGCCGCTCTCCTACGCCGACGCGCAGCCGCTGCTCGCCGCGCTCGAAGGCCCCGTGGCGCCGGGGAAGTGGCGCGGCGCACTGCCGATCACCTATCACCTCGGACCGGGGCCGGCCACGGTGCACCTGTCGATCAGCTCGGACTGGGGCCTGAAGCCACTGTACGACGTGATCGCGAAAATCCGCGGTGCGGACAGCCCGGACGAATGGGTGGTGCGCGGCAATCACCGCGATGGCTGGGTGTTCGGGGCCTGGGACCCGCTGTCGGGACAGGTCGCCCTGCTGTCGGAGGGCAAGGCGATCGGGGCGCTGCTGAAGAGCGGCTGGCGACCGCGGCGCACCTTGGTATACGCCAGCTGGGACGGCGAGGAGCCGGGCCTGCTCGGTTCGACCGAATGGGCCGAGGCGCACGCCGCGGAGTTGCAGCACAAGGCGGTGTTGTATCTCAACTCCGACACCAACGCGCGCGGCTTCCTCGCCGCCGCAGGCAGCCACTCGCTGCAACACCTGGTCAACGAGGTCGCCGGCGGCGTGAAGGACCCCGAGACCGGTGCCAGCTCGCAGGCGCGGCTGCGCGCCCGGATGCTGGTGGACGGCTACGAGAAGGATCCAGCGGACGAAAAAGAGGTCGCCGACGAGAAGATGCGCAACGCCGAGCTCGCCGCGGCGGGCGGCGATCTGCCGATCGCGGCGCTCGGCTCGGGCTCGGACTACACCCCGTTCCTGCAGCACCTGGGCGTGACCACCCTCAGCATCGAGTACCGCGGTGAGGAGGATCAGCTCGGCGTCTACCACTCGAACTACGACTCGTTCGATCACTATGTGCGTTTCGGCGATCCGGGCTTCGCGTACGGCCTGGCCGAGGCGCAGACCGCCGGGCACATCGTGTTGCGCATGGCGGATGCGCCGCTGCTGCCGTTGCAATTCGCGGGTTTCGCGGACACGGTGGCGAGCTACCTGCGGGAGCTGCACAAGCAGGTGGACGATGAGCGCGGCCACGCCGCCGAGCTCGCCCGGCTTCTGGATCAGAATGCCTTCGGCCTCTCCGCGGACCCGACGCGCGTGGTGTTGCCGCCGGAGCGCGAGCCTGTCGTTCCGGTGGTTGATTTCGCGCCGCTCGATGCCGTGGTCGCGCGCCTGAAGAGAAGCGCGCAGGCCTATGACGAGGCCTACGCTCAGGTGCTCGCGGGGGAGGTGAAGCTGACCACGGCCCGGCGCCGGCAGGTGAACTCGCTGCTGCAAGGCATGGAGCACAGACTCACGGATGCACGCGGACTCCCGGGGCGCGAATGGTTCAGGCACCTCGTCTACGCGCCGGGCCGTCTGACCGGCTATGGCGTGAAGACGCTGCCCGGCGTGCGCGAAGCCCTCGACGCGCGGCGCTGGGATGAGGCCAATCAGTACGCGGCGCTCACCGCCGCAGTGCTGGCGAGCTACTGCGAGGGGCTCGAGGAGCTCACCGCGCTGCTGCAGCGCGGCAGCCGCTAGCGGCCGCCATTTCCCGGCCACCGCCATGAGACATCATGGCAGTCAGGTCGCAAACAGCTGCCCGGCAATGTCGCGGAAGGACTTGAACTCGAGGGCATTGCCGGAAGGGTCGCGGATGAAGAGCGTGGATTGCTCGCCCGGTGTGTTCACGAACCGGGCGTAGGGTTCGATCACCCAATCGACTTTGTGCTTTCTGAGTCTCGCCGCCAGCTCCGCCCATTGCCTGGGTTCGAGCACCACCCCGCAGTGCGGCACCGGCACACCATGACCGTCGACCAGGTTACGGTGGGACGCGACGCTTCCGTTGCGCCCGAGCTCGGGATTGAGGTGGCAGACGAACTGATGGCCGAACATGTTGAAGTCGGCCCAGTCGGTCGCGCTGCGGCCCTCGGCGCAGCCGACAACCTGCGTATAGAAGCGTCGTGCTTCCTCGAGGTCGCGAACCTGGACGGCCACATGAAATGGCGTAAGAGTCACGGATCGCCCCCTGTGCGTTACCGCAACGCCATGGGCTCCCGAGGATACCAGATGCGTCCCTGCGCCGCCGGCGCGTCCCTGCGCCGGCGGCAGGCGGTGCATCCGTGCACCGCGGTGGCCCGTCCTTGCGCCGGCGTCCCTGCACCGGCTTCCTTGCTCCGCCGGCGCATCCTGCGCGGCGGTCGAGATTAGAAAGAACGACCTCGAAGGGGAGGGTAGAACCTCAGAACGCTGCGAGTCTGACACCGGGGCCGTCCTTGGGAGTAATCAGCCATCCCGCCAGGCTCCTCATTGCGTCCCGCCTCGAGGCCGTTAAAGCGCGTCATACCGGGTGGGGGGTCATCTCGGACGACGCGATTCGAGTTACTCGTTTGTGCTCATACATTGCCTGTTTGGCAGTCTCCAGCAGTTCGTCGAGCCCCACGGGGCGCCGGGGATTGAAGTGCGCGACGCCCACGCTGAGGGACAGTGCAGGCAGATCACTGCTGTACGTTGGCTGCCTCCCGGCACGCAACACGATCGCGCCGCGCGAGGCGTACTCCGCACACGTCGTCAGGGCCGCGAACTCATCGCCACCCAGACGGCCGAGCACCTCATAGACCCCGTAGCTGGGGTACAGGTCACGCATGAAGTTACCCATCTGCCGGATCAGGACATCGCCGGCGGTGCGACCCATGGGGTCATTGGGCACTTCCGGGCGGTTCACGTCGAAGTAGATCAGATGCGCGGCGCGCACATCCCGGGTCGCGACGTCGAGGAGTCGCGCGCCGCTCTGCATGAAGCCATGCCGGTTATAGAGCCCCGTGAGCTCGTCCGTTAACGCCGCACTGCGCAGCGCGTGCACCAGGTTCAACAGCGCCGTGAGCTGCACGGAGATTCGCTGTCCCCTGGTCAGCCCCTGTATGTGCAGCAGCTCCGACAACAGCTGCGTGATGCGCGCCTCATCGCCCTCCAGGGCGGCGGCGCGCAGCTGGCCGGCGAGCTCGGCATTGCGGGCGCGCAGCGCCTCTGCATTGCGGACGCCTCGCGACGCCTCCGGAGCACTGCGGGTGCGCGGGGCGTCCACACAGTGCGCCAGGACAGCGAAGCCCCTCAATCGGGGGTCGGCCGAGGACGGGTCAGGGGATCAGGAATTTCCTTACGCCTGCGTGAGCCCGTGGCGGATCGCGTAGCGCACCAGACTGGCGGTGTCATGAATGTCGAGCTTCTGCATGAGCTTGGAGCGGTGCGATTCAACGGTCTTGGCGCTGATCGCGAGCCGCGCCGCGATCGCTTTGGTGGAATGACCTTCGGCGATCAGCTGCAGCACCTGGCGCTCGCGCACCGAGAGCGCGGCGCTCGCGTGTTGGGGCGCGAGATACGCCTCGGCGACCGCGCCGGCGACACCCGGAGACAGGTACACCTCGCCGCGGCAAACACCCTCGATGGCCTGCACCAGGTCGCGCGCCGCCTGGCTCTTGAGGACGTAGCCCTTTACCCCGCAGCGCAGCGCTTCGGTGACGTACTGCTGTTCGTCATGCTGCGTGAGCACCACCAGCTTGACGCGCGGACAGAGCCTTCCGAGCTCGAGCGCCGCGTTCAACCCGTTGAACAGCGGCATGCTGATGTCCATCACGGCGACATCGGGGTTCTCGGCACGCACCAGGCGTACCGCTTCGCGGCCGTCGGCCGCCTCCCCCGCGACCACGAAGCCCGCGCTCTCCAGCAGCGTCTTCAAACCCTGTCTGACGAGCACGTGATCGTCGGCAAGTACCAGGCGGATCCCCACCGCTTAGCTTCCCAGGGGCAGTTGAAAGCGGATCTCCGCGCCGTGACCGGGTGCGGAGCCGATGTGCAGCGACCCACCGAGTGCGCTCAGGCGCTCACGCATGCCCTTGAGGCCCAGGCCGCCGCGGCGCACGCACGAGTCGACCTCGAAGCCAACCCCGTCATCGCCGATCAGGCAGCGCAGACAGTCCTGGTGCTGATCGATCTCGATGCGAATGCGCGTCGCGTGCGCGTGACGGGCGGCGTTGGTCAGAGCCTCCTGCACCACGCGGTACAGGGCCGTTTCCACGGCGGCGGGCAGGCGCTGCGTGACGCTGGAGCGCACCTCGATCGGGATCAGCGTGCGACCGGACACGGCCGCGGCCAGAAACTCGATCGCCGCGAGCCATCCGAGGTCATCGAGCACCATCGGCCGCAGCTCGTGGGACAGGTGCCGCAGCTGCTGCTCGGCCTTGTCGAGGAGCTTCTGGCACTCCTGGATCTTCGGCTCGGCCGCGGGCACCTCGCGCGCCACCTGCGCGAGCTGCAGGTGCACCGACACCAGAAGTTGGCCCGAATCGTCGTGCAACGCGTGCGCGATGCGCCGGATCTCCTGCTCGAGCGTCTCGTTGATGTGCCGCCAGGCGATGAGCGAATCGCGGTAGCCGCGATGAGTCATTTCGAACGGCGACAGCGTTTCGGCAAGAAAAGTCGCCGCCGAGTCGATGAGCGACGCGCCATCACGGCGCCGATCCGCCGCGGCGACGATCGCCCGCAGGGCCCGGCTGTGCAGGCCCACCAGCTCGGGAATGCTGCGGCCCTGCGCCAGCGCCTCGCGCCCGAAGTCGTAGGCACGCGCCAGCAGCGCCTCGCCGCCACGCTCCACGTAGGCCGACAGCGCCTGCTGGTAATTGCGGTCGGACGATTCAGGTTGCGGATGTGTCGCGTTCATGGGCATGCGCCGTCACCTGGCACGCGCCACCACCACCAGCGCGTCGTCGTTCCTGCGGCCGTGGTGCGCGACGATGGCATCGGCCAGGGACTGCGCGGAGGCCCCGGACGCGAGGTCATCGGAAAAATGCCGGCTGATCCCATCGGTGGCGAATATCAGCATGTCCCTCGCCCGCAAGGGAATAACAGAAGCGTGCAACGCTGGCAACTCGCCGTAGCCCACCACCCCGGGACGCGCCAGCAGCTCCTCGCGCGCGGTGAGCACGCTGGCAGTTCCACGGCAGACGACGCCGCTCACGTTGCCGATTCCCAGCCAGCTCAAGGCGGCCTGCCGCAGATCGATGCTGGCGATGCTCAGGACCACGCCGCGTGTTCCACGCAGAGCCGCATGACAGCGCCTCAGCAAGGCGGCGGGCTGTTCCTCGGGATGACGCAGGATGGTGTCCGCGGCGAGACGCGCCGTCGCCGCGGCCTGCTCGCCGTGACCGATGCCGTCGATGGCGGCGACCAGCGCGCCACCTCCGCCGTCATAGTAGTGCACCACCTCGAGATCCCCGGAAATGCGCTCACCGGGTGCGATACGGCCGGCGACTCCGAACTCCAGCATCAGGGCAGCCATTTCGTGACCGTAACCGTGGTGCCGCTGCCGGCCCTGGAGACGATGTCAAATTCGTCCATGAGGCGGCGCACGCCGGGCAATCCCAGGCCGAGGCCGCCGGAACTGGAATAGCCGTCGCGCAGCGCCAGGGTGACGTCGGCGATCCCGGGACCGGAATCGCTCGCCACGATCGTCAGGCCGATCGCGCCGTTGGACCGGTGGACCGGCCTCAGCGTGACGCTGCCCTGGTTCGCGTAAGAGACGATGTTGCGGGCGAGCTCGGAGATGGCGGTGGCGATGAGCGTCGCCTCGCTCATTGAAAAACCCGCCCGCAGCGCCACCGCCCGGCCCTGCTGGCGAGCGGCGACGACGTCCCTGTCAGAGGCAATCAGGATCTGCGTGTCGGCGGGCAAGGGATCCGCGCTCAGTTGATGCTCCTGGCCTTCTGCTGCAGGTACGCCAGGCCTTCCTCCAGATCGAGTGCAGTGGGGATGTCCTCGAGCGTCAGTCCGAGCTGCACCATCGCGAAGGCGACCTCCGGCTGGATGCCGACGATGACGGTCGCCGCACCGCGCAGGCGGATCATGTGCGAGATCTCGAGCAGGGTGCGCGAGGCGAACGAATCCATGACGTCCATCGCGGTGACGTCCACGATGACCCCGGAGGATCGGTAGCGCACCACCTGCTGCACCAGCGCGGTGCGCAGTTCGAGCAGATCCGCATCCGACAACGCGGCCTGGATGGTCGCGATGAGTACGCCCCCCTGCTTGAGAATGGGTACTTGCACGCGGCTGCTAACCCGCCTTCCCGGGACCCAGCTCAGGGTTAACGACCTTGTAGCCCAGCAGCCGCTCGGCCTGCTCGATGCCGCCCTGCAGGTCGCCGACGGTGTTCATCTTGCCCAGATCCACGCCGATTGTAACCAGGGTCTGCGCGATTTCGGGCGACAGGCCGGTAACGATCACCGTCGCGCCCAGCAGGCGCGAGGCTTCCACGGTCTGCACCAGGTGATTGGCGACCGTGACGTCCATCGCCGCCACGCCGGTGATGTCGATGACGACGACCTTGGCGCGGTTGGTGCGAATGCCCCGCAGGAGCTGTTCGGTCAGCTGCCGGGCGCGCATCGGATCGATGACGCCGATGATCGGCAGGATGAGCAGCCGCTCGCGCACCTGCAGCACCGGCGTCGACAGCTCGCGGATCGCTTCCTGCTGCTGGCGGATGACGCGCTCGCGCTCCTGCACGAAGCCGACCGCCACGGTATTGGCGACGCGGTTGGCCGCGGGCTCGTAGGCGTCCAGGATGCGGTTGAGCTTCTCGAAGTCGGTCTGGTACTTGGCGAACAGTGAGCGGGCCAGCACGTCGCGCAGCAACAGCACGATGCCCACCACTTCGTGGGTCTCGACGCCGCGCGGAATGATGCGTTCCGAGAGGTTGCGCGCGTAGGCCTGCAGCGCCTCGAAGGTGCCGGTCTCGAGAGCCGCGA
>WNFW01002928.1_pt1 | contig 17596 bp, 20 predicted proteins | sample 5400131 | NCBI WGS metagenome assembly WNFW01 (sample SAMN13153362, study PRJNA577476) | soil metagenome | isolation source: 20 cm soil or saprolite under grassland replicate 1 | place: USA:California | collected 2016-06-15 | reverse complement strand
CCGCGGCTACTCCCTCGGCGCCACCGAGTACCTGACCAAGCCGATCGACCGCGAGCGGCTGATCGCGCTGCTGCGGGAGATCAGCAGCCCGGTCGCGCGCAAGGTGCTGCTGGTGGACGACGACGAGATCATGCGCGAGAGCGTGCGGCGGGTTCTCGAGCAAGAGCAGTGGGAGGTCATCGCGGCGAGCAACGGCCGCTTCGCGCTCGAGCAGCTCGCCGAGTCGGCTCCCGACGTGATCCTGCTCGACCTGATGATGCCGGAGATGGACGGGTTCGAGTTCCTGCTCGCGATCCGTCAGCATCCCGAGTGGCGGGACATCCCGGTGCTGATCCTGACGGCGAAGGACCTGACCGCCGAGGACCAGAAGCAGCTCAACGGTTACGTCGAGCGGGTGATGCGGAAGAACGCCTCGGAGCTGGGCCAGCTGCTGTTTGAACTGGGCCAGATGCTGCCCCGGTCGATCGAGCGCGGCCGGCATGCCAGGAGCAAGGAGATTCTCGCGTGAAGATCCTGTACGTGGAAGACAACGAGGACAACATCTTCGTCCTCGAGAGCCGCTTGAAGCGTCAGGGGCATTGCGTGGTGATCGCCCGCGACGGCGCGAGCGGCGTGCGGCTCGCCGCAAGCGAGCGGCCCGACGTCATACTGATGGATCTCAGCCTTCCGGTGCTCGATGGCTGGGAGGCCACGCGGCAGATCAAGGCCGCACGGCAGACCCGCCACATTCCCGTCATTGCCCTCACGGCCAATGCGATGACCGGTGACCGCGAGAAGGCGCTCGCCGCGGGATGCGACGATTTCGACACCAAGCCGATCGTCATGCCGCGCCTGCTCGAGAAGGTCAAGGCGCTGTCGCCGGGAGGCGGCGCCACGTAACGGAGGGCTTTGACTGCGGCTGCTCACCTGGCGGCGAGACCGGCAGCGCCGGATGCTGCAGACCTCCTTCTACATGCTCGTGGAATACATCGCTCTCGGCTGGCCGCCGCGGGGGGCCGGCAGGCTTCGCGCTGATCGCCGCTCGATCAGCTTCCCAGTCCCACCCGCCGCAGCAGATCCGCAAAGCGCGGATCCGCACGCAGGCTGTCATATCGGGCATCGATCTTGAGGTGAGTGAGCCTGGCGCTCCGGTCGGCATAGCATTTCTCGAGCCAGGCAAACGCGGAGTCCAGGTCCCCGAGCCGCGCATAAAGCGAGGCGAGCTCGTCGGCGGCCGCTGGCCCCTGGGCTTCGAGAGACTGGATCCGCGCCTTGAGGAACCCCGGCCATGAGTCTTTCGCGAAGGCGTCGTGGAATGCGGCTACCTCGGACGCCGGCACCCCGTCGAGCGCCTTCTGCCGGGCGTATGCCGCCACCGCCTCGGAGTACATCCCCTTGTTGGCGTAGGCCTCGAACAGGAGGTAGTTGGTATCGGCGAAGGTGCGCCCGAGCTCGAGCGTCTTTTGCAGCTGCCCGACGGCTTCCGTGTAGCGGCGCGCGGAATTCAGCTGGATTCCGAGCGCGAGGTTCGCGACCTGCGACAGCGGATCGAGCTCGACCGCCAGGCGCCCCTCCGCGAGCCCCTCGTCGAAGCGTCCGGTATTGACGAGCAGCTCCCCGTACCACTGGTGCGGCACGGGAGAGTTGGGGCTGAGCTCGACCGCCCGCTGATATTCCCGCTCCGCCCCCGTCCAGTCGAAATCGAAGATCTCGAGTATCAGCCCGAGCGAAGCGTGCGCCTGCGAGAGGTCATCGTCGATCGCCAGGGCCCGCAGGATCGCGGTCTTCGCCTGCGGCATCGTCTCGGTCGGCCTCGCCGTGCGGTCGTAGATCGGCAGCAGACTGTAGCAATCGGCCAGGCCCGTGAAGGCGAGCGCGTAATTCGGGTCGCGGGCGATAGCCTGCTCGAAGAACCGCACGGCCTTCCTGAAACCCTCCGGCGAGCGTCGATTCCAGTGAAAGTGGCCGCGCAGGTAGAGTTGATACGCGTCCGAGTCGAGCGAGGCGGTTCGTCCCGGCGGCGGCGCGCTCAAGAGCGTGGCGCTCAATGACTGCACCACCGAGGCGGCAATCTCGTCCTGCACCTTGAAGATGTCGACGAGCGTGCGATCGTGGGTCTGCGACCAGAGCTGATAGCCGGTCTCGACCCGGATCAACTGCACCGCGATGCGGATCGTGTTGCCGGACTTGCGGACGCTCCCTTCGAGCACGTGGGCGACGTTGAGCGCCTGCGCAATCTCGGCAATGGTCGCCTGCTTGCCCTTGAAGTAGAAGCAGGAAGTGCGGGCCGGTATGCGCAGCCCCGGAACCCGGGTGAGCAGCCCGATGAGCTCCTCGGTCAGCCCGTCCGTGAAGTACTCCTGATCCTTGTTCTGGCTCATGTCCACGAACGGCAGCACGGCGATCGATTTCTCCGACGCGGCGCCCTGCGCGGGTGCGGTGGATTGAGCTGCCGCGCCGGCCGGCCAGATCGCCCGGCGCGCGAGCTCCGGGGACGCCCGGATCGGGCCGCCGTGTCGGGCGCTGCCAAGGGAGCCTGCGGCGGCGGCTGGCACGTCCTCACCGAGCGTCAACAGATGGGACACGCGCTCGACGAAGGCGAGCGGCGTCTCCCCGCCCCTGAGCCACATCCACTGTACTTCGTGGAACTTGTCGGGGACCCGGGCGTCGCTCTCACTGGTGCCGTCGATGACGGCCGGCAGCAGAAACGGCTTCTCGGCAGCCATCATCTGCGAGCGATCGACCGCCAGCTTCCATTCGAGTCTGAAGTATCCCTCGACGCGGTCGCGCGAATTCCTCGAGATGACCGGCACGAACAACGCGCAGGTCTTGATCTGCCTGCGGATCGCGGCGTCCCACGCAGCGCCGCCACGGAGCTCGTTCTGGTCGAACCACACCTCGATCCCCGCCTCGCGGAGCGTGTTGCAGATCCGCGCCGCGACTTCCGCGTCCTCCGAGGCGTAACTGAGGAACACGGCCCGATGCCCGCCCGAGGCTGCAACCGGGTCGCACTTAGGCCCAGATTCGTCGGTCACGGAGTGCTTCGAAGTTGTGGTTTCTTGTAAACGGCAGAATGAACCTCGGCGTCTGATTGCGCAAACCGCACCGCCGCCGGGTGCGGCAGCAGCTCGGGCAGGCATTTTGCCTGCCTGTTGGAAACCCAAATAGAATCAGCGCCCTCGGCGGACCTCATGCGATCCAACCCGCAGGCCAGTTGGCGCCGCGCCGTTTGGTGATGCTCCGTAACTCTGCATGGCAGAGTACTTGACGCCGCATGGTACTGGCCGTTATCTTCCTGCCATGCGGCAGCCTCACACCGTGGCCCTGGACTCACATGCCGCGGCGACGCTGCGCTACATCCGCGCCTCCATGGAGGCCGCGGGAACTGTGGCGGTGTCGGGGTCTGCGGGCGTGACCATGGGGGCGGTGGGCTTGCTCGCCGCGGCGCTGGCCTCGAGCCCTGCCCTGCGGCCCCACTGGCTCACCGTCTGGTTGATCGCCGCGACCGTCGCGGCGCTCGCCGGTGGTGTGCTCATGGCCCGCCAGGCCTCGCGGCAGGGGTTCACCCTCTTCGGCGCACCGGTTCGCAAGTTCAGCCTCTGCCTCGCGCCGGGCCTGTTTGGCGGCGCGGTCATGACGCTGGTCCTGTGGCAGGCGGGCGACGTGCGCGCGATCCCCGGCACGTGGCTGTTGCTCTACGGTTGTGCGCTGATTTCAACGAGTGCCCCGACGACCCGCATCGTGGGCGTCCTCGGGAGTCTCTTCGCCTTGCTGGGCCTCATCACATTCCTGCTACCCGAGAGCCTGCAGAACATCGCCCTCGGGTGCGGGTTCGGCGGGCTGCACCTGGCTGTCGGCATCCTGATCAGGCGGAGAAGCCGTGGCAGCGAAGACTAGTGCGCGGGTCCGCACCGACGCTCCGGCGTTCAAGCGCGCCGGGAAGCTCGCCGTGGTGAGCGGCGCCTCGAGGGCCGACGGGGACTCGAGCCTCGACCGGCTGGTGTACGAGCGCGTACGCCTTGGGATGATGAGCGCACTGGCCGTGCGCGATGAGCTCACGTTCAGTGAACTGAAGGCGCTGTTCGACGTCAGCGACGGAAACCTGAGCGCCCACGCGCGCAAGCTCGAGGAAGCCAGGTATGTGACCTGCACCAAGTCGTTCGACGGCCGCCGGCCCAGGTCCGTCTATCGCCTGACGGCCGCGGGACGTGCAGCGCTGAACCGCTACCTCGACCATGTAGAGGCGGTCATCAAGGCAACCAGGCGGGGTTGAATTTTTTCGCCGACTAACTTTGTATTGCAGAGTACTCTACCTCATGCACGTCGCAATCATCATGGACGGCAATGGGCGCTGGGCCGGCAGACGCAATCTGAACCGGCCGGCCGGGCACCGCGCGGGCGTCGAGGTCGCCGAAGTCGTGGTGCGCGCGGCGGCACGACACGGGGTAAACACCCTGACGCTCTACGCCTTCTCATCCGATAACTGGATGCGCCCGCGCCCGGAGGTGGACGCTCTGTTCGGGCTCCTGCGTCGCTACCTGATGACCGAGACGGACCGCTGCCTCGAGGAGTCGATCCGGCTGAACGTGATCGGACGCCGCGACCGCCTGAATCCCGCCCTGGGGGCGCAGATCGAGCGCAGCGAACGACTGACCGCCGCGTGCTCGCGGATGCACCTGCGCCTCGCGGTCGACTATTCATCCCGATACAGCATCACGGAGGCAGGCCGCCGTCTTCGCCCGACGGCGAGCGATGAGCGTGTCGAGTATCTGCGGCAACTCGCCGCTGTAGATCATTCGGATCCGGTGCCCGCCGAGGTCGATCTGCTCATCCGGACCGGCGGCGAGCAGCGTCTGAGTGACTTCCTGCTCTGGGAGTGCGCCTACGCGGAGCTGCTCTTTCTCGACTGCCTGTGGCCCGATTTCGACGCGGCGCAGCTCGCACAGGCGCTCGGGGAGTACTCGCGACGCCAGCGACGTTTTGGCCGCATTCCGGCGAGCGGCGAGCTTGCCGTCGCGACTCCCTGCCCGTGAGCTCCGAGCGAACGCAATCACCGAAGCTCCTCTGGACGCTGTGGAGCAGCGCCGCGGCTCTCTCGGCCTTCGCGACCGCCCTGCTCTACGCGGCGCGCCCCGGCATCAACTGGGCGATATCGACGCTGGCGGCTTCCCTCGGTCTGATCGGCTTCCTCGGCGGCGCTCGCAGGAAGTGGCGCCTCGACGTCGTGTTGCCACTGGCGCTCGCCAGCCTGATCGCCTCGGGAGCGGCCGTCACCGCGAATCCCGCGGCCGCGCTACTCATCGCCGCCGCGGCGCTTTTCGCTCTCGGCTCGGCGGTGGTCGCGGTCTACCTCGACTCGACTCCCGCCGATGGACCGATCACCTGGCTCCTTGCGGCCCCTTATGCTGCAGTGCTCGCGATGAGCGAAGCCGGACGGCGATTCGCCGAAGCCACCGGTGCATTCCGCGACGGGCGAGGCGTCCCGGTGATCCGGGGGATCGCCATCGCCACCCCGGTGACCATGCTGCTGGCCCTCCTGCTCTGTGAGGCCGATCCGACGTTCGCGGCCGGACGCGACTTCATCGCGCGGGCATTTCGTGACTTTTCAGTCCTCCCGCGCGGCGTGTTCTTCTCGGCGCTGACCGTCTGCCTGGTCGGAGCCTTTGGCATTGCCCTGCGCAACTCACCCGGCGAGCCCCGACCCGACTCGCCGCCGTGGAGACCGCGCGAGCTGTTGGGCGATACCGAGCGGCAGATCGTGCTCGGCTCGGTCGCCGCGCTCTTTGCACTCTATCTGGTATTGCAGGTGTCGTACCTGTTCGGTGACCCCGGTGGACGAGCCGGCAGCGGCGTCAGCTACGCCGACGCCGTTCACCGCGGCTTTGTCGAGCTCAACGTTGCCGCCACGGTGTGTGGCGTGCTGCTGCTGGCGCTTCGGCTGTTTGGAGTCTCAAGTCCGCGCGATCGGTGGCTCGAGGCCCTCGAGTGGATCGTGACCCTGCAGGCCGCCGTTCTCCTCGTGTCGGCCTTCCATCGCGTGAATCTCTACGAGGGCGCATACGGGTTCACCCGGCTGCGCTTATATGTCCAGGTCTACGCGGCTGTGGCTCTCATGGCGCTGATCCTGCTGCTCGTTGAGCTTCGCGCAGTGCCGTCGGTGGACCGATTCCTGAGGCGAGTCATGGTGGTGTCGGGCCTCGCGCTCGCATGCCTCGTCTTTGGAAATTCCGATGCCTGGATCGCCCAGGCAAACCTGCTCCGCTACGCGCGTACCGGCCGGATCGACATCGTCTATCTGACACGTAACCTGGGAGCGGATGCCGTGCCGGAGCTCGTCAGCGCCCTGCCGCGCCTGCCGGCTGCCGTCGCGGGACACATCGAGGGGTGCCTGAGACAGTGGTATCGCAATTACCCCGGCGACGAAAACGACCGGTGGTTCGAATGGAATCTGCGCCGCGCGGCGTTGATCCGAGCGCTCACCGGCATCAAGGCTCACGATCCGGTCACTGCCATGCCAACAGCGGCTGAGGCCGAGTCCTGCCGCAACGCTCCGTAGCGCCGCAAGCGCCGGAGCATCCACGGGTGTCCGCGAGTGTCGGCGCGGAAGGCGGAAGCTGAAACAGTCAAGCTCCCGACAAGGACCCCGATGCGCGGCACTGTCCGTTGATGTCCGGCTCTCGCGCGTGAGACCATCGCGGCGAACAATCAGCATACGGGTCTCTTATGCCGATGCGAACTCTGGGCGTGCTCGGTCTGACAATCACCCTCGCGGCCATTGCCCAGGAGCCCCCGATGGGGCCGCTGCGCCCCGATCAGACGGCCTTTCGCACCTTATATAAGGAGTTGGTCGAGACCAATACCACCCTTTCGAGCGGCAGCTGCACGCTCCTGGCCGAACGCATCGCGGCACATCTCAAAGCCGCGGGATTCGAGGACAAGGACATCACCTTGTTTTCGGTGCCCGATCATCCCAAGGAAGGCGGCGTGGTGGCGGTCCTTGCCGGAACCTCGATGACGGCGAAGCCGATCTTGCTGCTGGGGCACCTGGACGTGGTCGAGGCGCGACGGGAGGACTGGACGCGGGATCCATTTACGCTGATCGAGGAGAACGGCTACTTCTACGGCCGCGGAACCGCCGACATGAAAGACATGGACGCCGCGTGGATCGACGCCATGATGCGGTTCAAGCAGGGCGGTTACCATCCCAAGCGCACCATCAAGATGGCTCTCACCTGCGGCGAGGAAACCACCTACGCGTTCAATGGCGCCCAGTGGCTGGCCCGAAACAGACCCGACCTCATCGCAGCGGCCTTCGCCCTGAATGAGGGGGGCGGTGGGCGCACCGACGGACATGGCAAGCTCCTGATGGAATACATTCAGGTCGGCGAGAAGGCCGCTCAGAACTACCGGCTCGAGACTGTGAATGCGGGAGGCCACAGCTCCATCCCGATTCGCGACAATGCGATTTACCAGCTCGCCGACGCGCTCGTGAAGCTTCGCGCCTACGAATTCCCGGTGAAGTTCACCGACACGACGCGGCAGTTCTTTGCCAAGGCCGGAGCCGTGCGCGACGACGAATTGGGCCGCGCCATGGTTGCGCTCGCGAAGAATCCCGACGACCGCTCGGCCGAGGCCATCGTCTCCAGGGATCGCATCTACCACAGCATGCTGCGCACGACCTGCGTCGCGACGCTCCTCGAGGGCGGGCACGCGAACAATGCGCTGCCCCAGCGTGCCGCGGCCAATGCGAACTGTCGCATCTTCCCCGGCGAGACCGTGGAGGGGACTCGAGCCGCTCTCGTGGCCGCCATCGCCGATCCCGGCGTCAAGGTGACGCCGGTGCCGCCGGTGCGACCCGTCGCCATACCGCCACCGCTCGATCCGAAGATCGTCGGGCCCGCCGAGAAGCTCGTGGCGAGGTACTTTCCGGGTATGCCGCTCGTTCCGACCATGTCGACCGGCGCCACCGACGGCATCTTCCTCGAGGCCATCGGCATTCCCGTCTATGGCGTGCCGGGTCCCTGGGAAGACCCGGATGGTAATGGCGCGCATGGCCTGAACGAGCGGTGCAGCGTAAAGGCCGCATTCGTGGGCAGGGACTTTCTCACCGACCTTATCAAGGCCTACGCGGATTCGACCTGAGGGCCAAGCTCGCCGGCCCTGAAGCCTAAGCGAATGAAACGCCTCATCCCGCTTTTTTTCGCCCTCGCCCTGGGCGCCTGCGCGTCGGGCTCGCGCTCCCACGATGCGGCCAATTCGACCGGAGTCTTTCGCATCAAGCCCGTCCGGCCGGTCGCGGAGCTGCTGGCGATTGCTCTCGCCTCGACGCCGCCCTCCGAGAGCGGCGATTTCCGGCAAGCGGATCTCGTCGAGCTGACTGCGCTCGATCCGACGATCAGGCTCGACATTCGCTACGCCACCACCCGCAACTTCCTCGGCACCCCGCTCTACAGTCAGGCGCGCGCCTTCATGCAACGGCCGGCGGCAGAGGCGCTGGTGCGCGTGCACCGCTCGCTCGCAGCGGAGGGTTACGGCCTTCTGGTGCACGACGCCTATCGGCCGTGGTACGTGACCCGGATATTCTGGGATGCGATGCCGGTTGAGCTGCACAAATTCGTCGCCGATCCCGCGGAAGGCTCACGTCACAATCGCGGCTGCGCCGTGGATCTCACCCTCTACGACCTCAAGACGGGTCGCGCGGTGAGCATGCCGAGTCTCTACGACGAGGCGACCGAGCGGGCGTATGCGAGCTACACGGGCGGAACCCCGGAGCAGCGCCGCAGGCGCGAGCTTCTGCGACGGCACATGGAAGCAGAGGGTTTTTCGGTTTACGAGTTCGAGTGGTGGCACTTCGACTATCGCGACTGGAAGGCCTACGCCATCCAGAACGTGCGCTTCGAGGATATCGGGCGCATTCGCTGAGCCGTATGGAGACCGTGAGAAAGGTCGGCACGGCCTTGAAAAGTCCGCCGTGATCGGCCGTCGGGATTGACGCAGCATGGCGGCCGTCAGCGCGGGCCTGCTTCTCTACCGCCGGCGCGGTTCGCGCCCTGAAGTCTTTCTCGTTCACCCGGGAGGTCCCTATTGGGCGAAGAAGGACGACGGCGCCTGGTCGGTGCCGAAGGGTCTCGTCAACCCCAACGAAGACGAGCTCGCCTGCGCGCGGCGCGAATTCAGGGAAGAGACCGGATTCGAGACCGACGAGGGCGGCCGCGAACGGGATCTCGGCATATTCCCGCAACCGAGCGGCAAGCGGCTGCACGTCTGGGCGATCGATGGGGACTGCAACCCGGCAGATCTCAAGAGCAACCTGTTCGAGATGGAATGGCCGCCGAAGTCGGGCCGCACCGGACGATTCCCGGAAGTCGATCGCGGCGACTGGTTTGATAGAGAATCGGCGCTGCGGAAGATCGCGAAGGGTCAACGTCCCCTCATCGAGAAGTTCTACGCCGAGTTGCCTGAGAGTTCCCCGTGATCGAGGAGCTTGGTCTCATGCACAGCCGAACCACGGCCGCTTCACTGACGGAGTCTCGCATCAGAAAGATATTGGACTTGCACGATCATTTGAGGCAAAAGACAAGGAAAGACGCGAAGCAGTTCTTCAAGGATCGGGACCGTCTGCTGATGATTTTCCACGCCATCAAGGCCGGAGGTGTGGACACGTTGATCGAGGGATACACTCGCGCCGCGCGCGGAGACTTGATCAGATCTGGCATCGAGAAGCTGAAAACGGGCGGACTGGGAAATCCCGCGGCTGCAGAAGAGATGCTGCGACAGGCCACGGGATACGCCGAGAAGCAAGTCAGACAACTGGAAACGATCGGCGATGCAGAGGTCCTTGCCGTCAGTAACTGCATGCAGGAAATCGAGGGCAGGCTATTTGGTCGGCTGAAGAAGATCCGCAGATGAGCTGCCCGAGCTGGTTAAGGATTCGACGCCTCGAGACCGCGAGCGATCGGGAGATCGAGGGGCTGAGCGATGTACTGCGGGACTGCGTGGAGGGCGGCGCGTCCGTCGGCTTCATGCTACCGCTGACCCGGGGCAAGGCGGAGGCGTTCTGGCGCAGCGCCTCGGCTAGCGCGGCACGTGGCGAGCGCGTGGTGCTGGTGGCCGAGGAGCAGGCGGGTGCCGTCGTAGGCACCGCTCAGGTGATCTGGGCGCAGTTCCAAAATCAGCCGCATCGAGCCGATGTCGCGAAGATGCTCGTGCATCGGCGCGCACGCCGGCAGGGCATCGGCGCAGCGCTGCTCGCTGCCGCAGAGCGCTGTGCGCTAGAGGCGGGCAGAACGCTGCTGGTTCTCGATACGGCGAGCGATGACGCCGAGCGGCTATATGTTCGACAGGGCTGGCAGCGTGTCGGCGACATCCCGGACTACGCGCTGTGGCCCGCGGGTGGATTCTGCTCTACGACGCTCTTCTTCAAAGAGCTGCGCGGCACGCCCTGACTGGTCTGAGGACTTCGTATGCACCTCAAAGACAAAGTCGCCGTCGTGACCGGCGCAGCCAGCGGCATCGGCAAGGAGATCGCCCGGACGTTTGCCGACGCGGGCGCAAAGGTGGCCATCGCCGATCTCAACGTGGCGGCAGCCCATGCGGCGGCCGACGAGTTGAATAGCCCCGGACAGAGGGCCATTGCCGTTGCCATGGACGTCACGCGCGAATCGGACGTCGATTCCGGCATGGCGGCCGTCGTCTCGGCATTCGGGCGAGTCGACGTTCTCGTCAGCAACGCCGGGATTCAGATCGTCGCCCCCCTGGACGAGTTCCCATTCGCCGAATGGAAACGACTGCTGGCAATCCACCTGGACGGCGCCTTCCTCACCACCCGGGCGGCGCTGCGACAGATGTACAAGCAGCGCGGTGGGACCATCATCTACATGGGGTCAGTGCATTCGAAGGAGGCCTCCGTGCTCAAGGCGCCCTATGTCACCGCCAAGCACGGCCTCATCGGGCTCGCCAAGGTGGTTGCCAAGGAAGGCGCCAGACATGGGGTTCGCGCGAATGTCATATGCCCGGGCTTCGTGCGCACGCCGCTCGTCGACAAGCAGATCCCGGAGCAGGCGCAGAAGCTCGGCATATCCGAGGAGGCCGTCGTCAAGGACATCATGCTGACAGAGACGGTGGATGGTGAATTCACCACGATCCAGGACGTCGCGCAGGTCGCTCTGTTTCTGGCCTCATTCAAGTCGAATGCACTGACCGGGCAATCGGTGGTCGTCAGTCACGGCTGGTTCATGCAATGATCGTAGGACTCGCCGAGATGCCCGATAGGCCGATGCCTCGCCCTTGAAATGGACCGGTGAAGCCGCAGCCCGCGGACTCGACACCGTAGTACGACGCAGCACCTTTACCCGGAAGCGGCCACCGCCGCCCGTTCGCCGGCGCCCAGTTAGACAACATTATTGTTGACAGTCAATCAATATGGTGATATTCATACGACATGATGACTGTTCGGCATTCGCTGCGGTTGGTGGATGAGGGCGGACCGGATCCGGATTTCGCCCAGGACCGCCTGGATCGGGTCTTCTTCGCCCTGTCGGATCCGGTCCGGCGACAGATCCTCGAGAGGCTCGACGGGCAGGCACTGCTGGTCTCCGAGCTCGCTGCGCCGTTCGAGATCTCACTGCAGGCCGTGTCCCGTCACATCCAGGTATTGGTCACTTTGTCGGAAATCGACGAGCGAAGAATGGCGCAGCCGACGCCCGCCGCGCGGCGCAAGCGAGCGGAGAAACGCTCGCGGCGCAAGAAGTGATTGGCGCGAAAGCGGAGCGCCGCAAGCCCGAAGCCAGACTGCCGTAGTCCCATTGGAGAGCGCCATGACCAAACATCGAATCGTGAGTCACGAGGACTGGATCGCCGCCCGCACGCGTCTTCTCGCCAGGGAAAAGGAGTTCACCCGTCGTCGTGATGAGCTCAGCCGGGAGCGCCGGGACCTGCCTTGGGAGCGGGTCGAGAAGGAATACGTCTTCCAAGGCGAGAACGGCCGGGAAATGCTCGCAGATCTCTTCGGCAAGCGCAGCCAGCTCATCGTCTACCACTTCATGTACGGTCCGGACTGGGAGATCGGCTGCCGCAGCTGCTCCTTCTGGGCCGACAACTTCAACGGCATCACCCCGCATCTCAACGCCCGGGACGTCTCGCTGGTCGCCGTCTCACGCGCGCCGCTGCAGAAGCTTCAGGCCCAGGCCCGACGATTCGGCTGGACATTCAAGTGGGTCTCCTCCTCCGGCAACGACTTCAATTTCGACTACAACGTCTCGTTCTCACCGCAGACCCTCGCCCGGGGTGAAGCGCTGTACAACTACACGATGCAAAAGATGTCCGACGATACCACCGAGCTTCCGGGAATCAGCGCGTTCTTCAAGGATGGCGATCAGATCTTCCACAGCTATTCCACCTACGCCCGCGGACTCGACATGCTGAACGCCGCGTATCACTACCTCGACATCGCGCCGAAGGGACGCGACGAGGATGGTCTGCCGTTCCCGATGGACTGGGTGAGGCACCGCGTCGCCTACGAAAGCTGATTCGGCCGTAGCTGGAGAACACACCTATGAAATACGCGGATGTGAACGGAAAGCTCGCGGACTATCGCAGGCAGATCGCCACAATTCGGGAGAAGATGAGAGAGACGGCCGCCACCGTCGAGCCGCAGGAGGTCAAGGACTACGAGTTCGCCAACATCGACGGCCCGGTGCGCCTGTCGGAGCTCTTCGGTCATCACGAGGATCTCATCCTCATTCACAATATGGGTGTCTCCTGCTCGTACTGCACCCTGTGGGCCGACGGCTACAACGGCATCCATCAACACGTGGTGACCCGGGCGGCCTTCGTGGCGTCGAGCCCCGACCGGCCCACTGTCCAGAAGAAATTCGCCGAGAGCCGTGGCTGGAAATTCCCGATGGTGAGTCATGCGGGATCGACCTTCGCGGCCGATATGGGCTACGTATCCGCGAAGGGAGGATGGATGCCTGGCGTCTCCGTCTTCAGGCGCGAGGGCCATACCATCATGCGGGTTTCTGACACCGGTTTCAGTCCCAGCGACGACTTTTGCACCCTGTGGCACTTCTTCGATCTGTTGCCGGGCGGTATCGGCGAGTGGCCGATGAAGCCAACCCACGCCGGCCCCTGACTCAGGGAGGAGCGCGCCATGTGTCCGGCTTGCATCGGATCCGCCCTCCTCCTGCTGAGCGGTGCCGGCTCGGCGGGAGGGGCCGCCGCTCTCACGCTGCGATCTTTGACGAATCGCTCGCGAGATCCCGCTTCGCGCACTCAGCGGGGACCGAACCGCGACCCTTCCCGCAGGGCGCTGTGGAGGCGATCGATTAGCGCGTAGATTTCGCGGCTGTGACTCTTGAGCAGGCTGTGGAACCTTGCATCGCTATCGAGCCATCCCCGCAGTGCGCGGTCTACATCGTTCGCTCGCTCGCGGATGTAGAGTGTTGCCTCCGGGGACCGACTGATCTTTCGCAGGATTGCGCCGGCCGCCACCAGAGACTGCGGATCCCTGGATGGACCCTTGCTCGCAAGCTCTGCGAGCGCATCACACAAACGCTCGGTTTCCTCCAGGTCCATCGCTGCGATCCTGTAAATTCACGAGTCACGCGGCAAGCGAGACAGAGCCTGGAAGTGTCACCAGCCCCGCCTGCGCGTCACGACTCGATGCGCTTCTGAATATCCCCGGCCTTCTGGCTGGCCCTGAACTCGATGATGCGGAAATCAGCCAGCCCGTGCTTGCAGAAGGGATCTTCCCGGACTATGGCCTCGATCTCCTCCAGGTTCTTGCCCACCGACAGGATGATCCCGCCTTGCCGCGGTATCTTTCGCCCCGAGACGAGGAAGTTGCCGGCCGCATAATACTTGTTCAGGAAGCGGACGTGCGCCCCCATGTGTGCGTCGATGTCCTCGAGGCTGGCCTTGTAGATGAGCTCGATGACGAACACGGTCGCGAGCCTCGATCAAGGACGCCGCGCGGGTCCAGTGCCTGCGTTACGCACGGTGCCACGTTCCTTGAGCCAGTCCGTGAGCGCGCTGCGGGCCGTGGTGGAGAAGTCGGTAAAGACGCCGTCGACGCCCAGGGCAAAGTAAGCGTGGTATTCGGCTTTCGGGTCGCGGTGGTACGTCCTGGTCAGATGCTGCGATTCGTCCCGGAACGTGTAGGCGTGAACGAACAGACCGGCGTTGTGCGCGTCGGCAATCAGCGAAGTGGGCGGGATGTTGGATGCCTCAGCGAGAGCAGTCACCGGATTGCCGGCCGCATCAACTCCCCGGGCGGGCAGTATGTACGGCTTCCATGGGCCAATGCCATCCGCATAGGTCTTGATCTCCGCAAGCCCCGCGGCGGTAACCATCGCCGCGAAGGTGCGCGGATCGCCGGCCTGGAGCCAGGAGAACGGCTTTGCAGTATCCGGTGATGTGTAGGTGATCGCGCCGGAGCGGTAGTCGATATCGGTACCGTCGATCAGCTGCACGACTTTGGTCTTGAGTCCAAGCTTGCGCATGAGCTTGAGGCTCGCGGGATCGAAGGATTGGACGAACACGGGCGCATCCGGGGTGTTCCAGCCCTCCTTCGTGAGCATCGCGAGGAGCTTCTCTTCCAGAGGCCGACCCAGCTGACGCTGGTAGAGCGGATTCTTGGTCTCGGGGTAGACGTAGATCCGACGCCCGGAATGAGCGGCCATCGCCCGCTTGGCGAGATCGACGATTTCCTGAAACGTCGCCATCGGGTACAGGCCGTCGTACTGCTTGCTGCGCGTGGCGATGGGCTGCCTGACCCGCAGGGTCTTCAGCTCGGCGGCCGTGAAATCGCTGATGTACCAGTCGGGCCCCGTGGCGACGCCGTCGACCATGCGTGTCTTCCTGCGGGAAGCGAATTCCGGGTGTTGCGCGACATCCGTGGTATCGCTCAAGTACACGTTGTGGCAGGCAAACAGCGCGCCGTCGCTGGAGGACTGGAGGTCGAGTTCGAGCGCGTCGGCGCCGCCGGAAATCGCCGCCTCGTAGCCGGCGATGACTTCTTCCGGGTATAGACCCGGCAGCCCGCGATGCCCGATGATCAGCGGCGGCGCGCCGTCGAGCGTGCTCGAGATCGTGGCCGGCTGAGCGAAGCAGACGACTGGCAGCAAGCTCGCGCTACACGCCGTGATGTGCCGCCCGAGCGCCCTGGCAGTGCCCATGAATGTGCCTTCTGTTCTCGTCCGCGTCATGCCGGCCGGCTGATGGCACGTGGCAGCGACGCGCGCTTGTCATGTCTCAGGGTGGGCACGATACAGGCGATCGCCAATACACACCCTGCGAGCAGCAGGATAAAGCCGCCATCCCATCCGAACCAGTCGACCGTGTAGCCGACCAAGGCATTGGCGGCCAGCGACCCGCCCAGATAGCCGAACATGCCCGTGAAGCCGGCGGCGGTGCCCGCCGCCTTCTTCGGCACCAGCTCGAGCGCGTGCAGGCCGATCAGCATGACGGGCCCGTAGATGAGGAAACCCACGCACACCAGAGCGGCGATGTCGACGGTCGGATTGCCCGGCGGATTGAGCCAATATACCGCTGTAGCCACGGCAACCAACACCATGAACAGAATGCCGACGATCCCACGGCGCCCCTGAAAGAAACGGTCGGAAATCCAGCCGCACAGCAGCGTTCCGGGGATACCCGCCCACTCGTATAGAAAATAGGCCCAGGAGGTCTTGTCGACCGTGAAGTGCTTGGCTTCCTTGAGGTAGGTGGGGGCCCAGTCGAGGACCCCGTAACGGAGCAGGTAGACGAATACGTTGGCCAGAGCGATCCACCACAGCAGCCTGTTCCTGAGGATGTGCTGGACGAAAATCTCCCGGGCGCTGAGCTCCCGCTCGTAGCGCTCGCTGTAATCCTCAGGATAGTCGTTCTTATACTTCTCTATCGAAGGCAGCCCGACGGACTGCGGTGTGTCGCGCAACATCACAACGGCAAAGAGCGCCACGCCGATGGCCACCACCGCAGGAACGTAGAAAGCGGCGTGCCAGTCGCCGTACCAGGCGAGGCCTACCAGAAACAGCGGACCGATGAGGCCGCCGCCGACGTTGTGCGCGATGTTCCACGCCGAAACGATCCGCCCGCGTTCCCTGTGCGACCACCAGTGGACCATCAGCCGCCCGCAGGGCGGCCATCCCATTCCCTGGAACCAGCCGTTCAAGAACAGCATGATGAACATGATGGCGATGCTCGAGGTGGCCCAGCGCGTGAGGCCCAGAGTGAGGCTCACGGCGGCCGACATCACGAGGCCGAGCGGCAGGAAGAAGCGGGCATTCGATCGGTCGGACACGCTCCCCATCAGGAACTTCGACAGGCCATAGGCAATCGACACGCCCGACAGCGCGAAGCCGAGAGCGCCCCGACTGTATCCCTGATCGACCAGATAAGGCATCGCGAGATTGAAGTTCAATCTGACCAGATAAAAACCCGCGTACCCGACGAATATGCCGACAAAGATCTGCCATCGCAGCCGCCGATAGGTCGGCTCGATCTGCTCATCGGCCCTGAGCGGCAGGTGCTCGGCTGCTTTCAGGAAACCCAACATCGAACGCCCTCACCCGCCCACGAATTCATTGACTATTGGCGCGTCGGCTGCGCCGCTTGGCTTCGGTCGTCTTGCCTGACGCGGGCAAGCCGCAGAGCATCAAGAGCGTTGCAGCCACGTCGCTTGCTCGTCAGTCGCAGGAATTCCTCTAGTATCCTATACGTTATCAGATGCGCTAGCGCGGTTGCCCCTAGCTGCTGCAGCGGCCGAGGACTTCTCGCGGCACGGAGACGGACAGCTTGAACCCGCGTCGGCGCGAACTGCTTGCATGAGCCTCTCAGCGGGTCAGGAGCTCGATCCGTCCACCAGCCAGCACTACCAGAGTCTTCTTGAAGTCGGTCGCGATCGATAGCTGGGGAAGGACGTACCGATACGTCCCGACATGCGACTGACCGTCCTCGTCGGCGACAACGAGCCATCGATCGAGCGCGGGTTTCAAGGGAGCGCCCTTCGCTCCTCTCGCGTGGATGCGTTCGAGCAAAGACTGGGTCCTGTCCAGGAACCCATTCGGATCTGAATCGGGATTGTGCACGAATCCGATTACCTCCGCGGCGGCCCCCGAGCCGCCGTTCACAAAGCGTACCCGGACATGGTTTCCATGAATCCTGTACTTGACCTCCCGCTGCGCGGACCGGTGCGCAAGGTGACTCCGGATTTGCTCTTCCAGCGCGGCAGCCGTCTTAGCGGCCAGCCGTATAGGGGCCGTGATGGTCACCAGCACCGTCTTGCCATCCGGCACGGACCCGTGCAGAGCAGCCTGCAAACCTCCAACAAGCCGGAGCGCCACCCTGTCGAACCGCAAGCGAGGCTTCGCGTCTCCGCGCCGGTTGCCTACTCGCTTGATAGTGACGACTTCGACCGCAACGCGCTTCGCGGCGATCGTGACATAAGCGTCGGCAGGCTCTTCGCCTCCTTCCCACGTCGCAGAGAAATGCCTGGCGACGGCTTCGATGGCGGCCTGCTTCTGCTTCCTCAACTCGCTCATGTCCGTCGACGGGCCGCCCGGGTTTCAGCTTCTGCGCCTGGGCTTCTTGCGAATCGCCATCCAATCCTCCGAGG
>WNFW01008784.1_pt1 | contig 17607 bp, 9 predicted proteins | sample 5400131 | NCBI WGS metagenome assembly WNFW01 (sample SAMN13153362, study PRJNA577476) | soil metagenome | isolation source: 20 cm soil or saprolite under grassland replicate 1 | place: USA:California | collected 2016-06-15 | reverse complement strand
AACCTGCTGAAGAGCTTGCAATAGCTCGGTCGTAACGCAGGCTCGATGTCAACAGGCGCGTCGTTTCCCGACGCGCCTGTTCATTTGCTGGCCTTGGAGGGGAAGCGTCCCAACGGAGGTCACCGTGAAGCTCCAGACCCGGACCACGCGGCGGATCCTGGCGGCGGGGCTCGGGGTGGTGATGCTGGGAGCGGGCTGCCGCCGGGCCGCGCGCGGTCTCCTCTGGCAGGAAGCGGTCGGCTACCGTTGGCGCCCGCTGAGCGTGCCGGCGCGCGGTGGGCCGGGGTTCGCTGAGCTGCCCCCGTCGCGCACCGGCATTCAATTCAGGAATTCCGTCGCGCTCGACAGCGCGCTCTGGAACCGCCACCTGGCGCAGGGCGGCGGGGTCGCCCTGGGCGACGTCGATGGAGACGGGCTTCCCGACATTTACCTGACGAGCAACCAGGGCGCCAACGCCTTGTACCGCAATCTGGGCGACTGGCGCTTCCAGGACATCACGGCCCAGGCGGGCGTCGCCATGCCGGGACGCCTTTCGACCGGCGCCGTCTTCGCCGACGTCGATGGCGACGGCGACCTGGACCTGCTCGTCAGCACGCTGGGCGGCGGCGTGGCGTTGTTTGTCAACGACGGACACGGCGTGTTCACCGAGCGGACGGCCTCGAGCGGGCTCGCCTCACATAGCGGCACTATGACGATGACTCTGACCGACGTAGACGGCGACGGGCACCTCGACCTGTACGTCGCCAACTACAAGACTCGGTCCGCGATGGACGTGTATTCGCCGCAGGAACGCGCGTTCGATCAGGTGATCCGCGACCTCGGCGGCCATCACTACGAGGTCGTGCCCAAGTTCCAGCGGGACTATCGCGTGGTGGATCGTCCCGAATACAACCTCGTGTCGATGCAGCAACGCGCCGATCCGGACGGCTTCTACCTGAACGACGGCACCGGGCACTTCGCCCTGGTGCCGTGGACCTCGGGTCGCTTCCGCGACGAGTCGGGCAAGCCGCTCGCCGCGGCACCGGAATACTTCGGCCTGTCCGCCAAGTTCAGCGACATCGACGGCGACGGCGCGCCGGACCTGTACGTCTGCAACGACTTCGAAGACCCGGACCTGTTCTGGCTGAACGACGGCCGCGGAACGTTCCGCGCCGTTCCCCGCCTCGCGGTTCGCAACACCAGCAACTCTTCGATGGCGGTTGATTTCTCGGACGTGGACCGCGACGGAAACGTCGACATCCTCGTGGTGGACATGCTGGGCCGCGGCGCGCGCCGTAAAAGCCAGATACCGACCCACACGCCCTTGCCCAAGCTGATCGGGCAGATCGACGACCGGCCCCAGTGGCAGCGCAACACGCTGCTCTGGAACCGGGGCGACGGAACCTTCGCGCAAATCGCCGGCTACGCCGGTATCGAGGCCTCCGACTGGACCTGGGACGTGCTGTTTCTGGACCTGGACCTGGATGGCTACGAGGACGTGCTCGCCACCACGGGGCACCTGTGGGACGTGATGGACGCGGATACGTGGGAGCGGATTCGGGTCACGTTCGCGGCGACCGAGTGGCGCAGGGAGCTGGCACTGTTTCCGAAACTGGCCGTGAAGAACGTCGCGTTCCGCAACAATGGCGACCTGACGTTCAGCGACGTCGGCGAGCGCTGGGGCTTCGCCGCCACGGACGCCATCTCGCACGGGATGGCGACGGCCGACCTGGACGGTGACGGGGCGCTGGACGTGGTGGTCAACCGGCTCGGCTCACCCGCCGCCGTATTCCGCAACGTCGCGAGCGCCCCGCGCGTGGCCGTGCGACTGCGCGGCACGCCGCCGAACACCGCCGGCGCCGGCTCGAAGATTCGCCTGCTCGGGGGGCCGGTCCCGGTGCAGCAAAAGGAGGTCGTGCTCGGCGGGACATACCTGTCGGGATCCGACCCCCTCTACACGTTCGCCACCGGTCAGTCTCAGGACCTCACCATCGAGGTCGACTGGCGCAGAGGCGGACGCTCGGTGGTGCGAGGCGTGAAGCCGAATCGCGAGTACGAGATTCAGGAGCCACCCCGCCCCCCGGGCTCGGGGCGCCCCACCCAGCCTGCAGGGCTGACCCCGGGCGCAAGCCCGGGGCCATGGTTCCGCGACGTGACGGCGCGGCTCGGCCACCGTCACGTCGAGACACCCTTCAATGATTGGGTGCGTCAGCCCCTGCTCCCGCAGGCGTTGAGCCAGCTCGGGCCTGGTATTACGTGGTACGACGTGGACGGCGACGGCGCCGAGGATTTGCTGATCACGTCGGGGCGGGGCGGCAGCCTGGCCTATTATCGAAACGACCATGGGCGGTTCACCCGAGTCGACCTCCACCTCGGTCCTGCCCCATACGACGAGACCGCCGTCATACCGCTGCCGGACGGCAAGGGCGCGACCGCGTTGCTCGTGGGGCAGTCCAACTACGAGGCGCATACGCCCGCCGAAGCCGGGGCCGTGCCGTCGGTGCTGCAGGTCGCCGCGGCCGGCGGCCGCGTGGCGCCGCTGGTGCCGGGGGATGTCGCGAGCGTGGGGCCGGTGGCGGTGGCCGATGTCGACGGAGACGGCGACCTGGACCTGTTCGTCGGGGGGCGGGTGGCGCCGGGTGCGTATCCCGGCGCCGTGGGCTCGCGGCTCTTCCGGAACGAAGGCGGGCGGTTTGTGCTGGACGAGGCCAACAGCGACCTCTTCAAGAACGTCGGCCTGATATCCGGGGCAGTATTTTCGGACCTGAACGGGGACGGCTGGCCGGATTTGATCCTGGCGCCCGAGTGGGGGTCACTCGAGCTGTTCGTGAACGACCACGGGCGATTCCGCGACGCCACGGCCGAGTGGGGATTGGACCGGGTCGTCGGCCGCTGGAATGGCGTGACGACCGGCGATCTCGACGGGGACGGTCGCCTCGACGTCGTCGCCACGAGCTGGGGTCGGAACACGACGTACCACGTCGACGCCGCCCATCCGCTCCTCCTGTACTACGGCGACTTTACGGGGTCCCACCGCTGGGACATGATCGAGGCGCAGTACGACGACCGGCTCCACGGGGTCGCCCCGCTCACGTCGCTCGGCCGGTTGCTGAGCGCACTACCGGGGCGCATCGGCACGCGCACGTTCACCGCATACGCGGATGCCACGCTGCCGGCCGTGCTCGGCCCGGGTATGGAGCGCGCCCGTCGTCTCGAGGCCGAGACCCTGGACCACCAGGTCTTCTTCAATCGCGGCGGGAGGCTCGAGGCCGTTCCGCTCCCGATCGAAGCGCAGTTCGCGCCCGCGTTCTACGCAGGGGTCGCCGACTTCGACGGCGACGGCCACGAGGACGTGTTTCTCGCGCAGAACTTCTTCCCGACCGAGATTGAGACACCCCGCTACGACGCCGGTCGCGGACTGCTGTTGCGGGGCAGGGGCGACGGCACGCTCGAGCCGGTGCCCGGCCAGGTCTCCGGGATCATGGTGTACGGCGATCAGCGCGGCGCGGCCTTCGCGGACTACGACGGGGATGGGCGGATCGATCTGGCAGTGTCGCAGAATGGGGCCGAGACCAAGCTGTATCACAACGAGCACGCCCGGCCGGGGCTGCGGGTGCGCCTGGCGGGCGGGCCGCTCAACCCGCACGCGATCGGTGGCGTAGTGCGGGTGGTGTACGAGGGGTCACGCGGTCCGGCGCGAGAGGTTCACGGCGGTTCAGGCTATTGGTCCGAGGATGGGGCGATCCAGGTGCTCGGGGTCGAGGAGGGGAAGCGGCCCAAGGCCGTGTGGGTGCGCTGGCCGGGCGGCAGCGAGACCGTCGCGTCGCTCCTCCCCGGCCAGCGGGAGATCACGATTCGCCGGCCCTAGTTAGGGACAAACGGTCGTACTCGCCACGAGCGGCGCCACGAAGCTCCCTTGGATCGACAGCAGTGCGAGGGGGTCGGTGTAGTATTGGGTCCGCTGCGCCGAGTAGGTGAAGTGGCCACTGATCGCTTGGCCGTGCGTAACGGGTACGATCTGCGTGATGCCGAGCTCACCGTTCCGGCGCGAGTAGGCGTCGATCCTCGCGGCCGGAGCCACCCAATACGCCCAGGGACGCGGCGCGCTGCATACCGCCGCTTGTCCGCCCGATGACCGGTCGTCCTCGCCCGGATTCAGCGAATCGATCACGTACAGATCCGGCACGGTCAGGGCGTCGGGGAGGATGATCTGAACGACTTGGGTCGGGGAGGCGGCGGACGGGTGGGTGGCGAGCAGTCGAAACGCCTGCCCGCCGTTGTTCGCCTCGTAATTGACGGCTTGCACCGTGCCCCCGACGTGCGAAATCGCCGTGCCGCGCACCGAGTAGAAAAACTTGCCTCCCGTCGTGTCGGTCAGGCTCACAACTTGCACCGCTCCCGTGTCGGCGAGCGCGTCCGCGTGCACGATGTACGGAAACGGCCCTCCGGCTGCCACGGCGGTAATCAACCCGCTCGCATCGATGCTGAACGCCGGATTGGGCGGTGCGTCGAACGACACGACGGCTGGAGGAGCGCTCTGCTTGAGCACGACGACCGGTACCGTGAGGGTGTCGTTCGGCATCACGTACACCGTGTCGAGCAGCAACGTGATGTCGAGCAGGTCCGACACGACGACGAGCGCGCGGGCCGTGGTGCCCTGCGCTTGTGCCACGATCACCACGGCGCCGCGCTTCCGGGCGGTGACCCGGCCGGTCGCGTCGATCCGCGCGATAGTGCTGTCCGAGCTGCTCCAGACGACGGTCCCTGGGGACGCGGGGTTGCCGTGGATGTCGACATAGGTGACCTGGTGTGGCAGCGCCTGCTCCCCGACGAACAGCGAATCGAGGAGCGGCGTCACGCCGAGGTATCCGCCGGTGCGCGGCTCACCGAGGTTGCCACAGGCGCCGAGGGCGGCGGCACACAACAGCGCAAGAGCGGGTCGTGTCATAGCCATTCCTAACGCTAAGCCCAGCCGTGCCGCGGAGCCAGGGCCGCACCACGATCCTAGTACACGCCGACGCTCGAGCGGCGCAGATCGGTTTCGAGCGTCCATTCGATGTACTGGCCGGGCTGCACCACGATCGTTTCAGTGCGGGCGAGGTCTTGGCCGCCGATGGGATGGCCGAGCAGTCGGATCTCGCGGCCCATCCCCAGCAGCCGGGCGCGCAAATAGAACACCTGGGATGACGACCCCGTGACCGTCCCGACACGCGTTTGCTGCCCGTCGTGCAATACGTAGATGACCACGTCGAGGTAATTGTGATTGGTGACGCTGAGCGCGACCTCGCCTTCGGGAGCTGCCGCCGCCCGCTGACCGGATTTGCCGCGGTTGAAGAGAAAGCAGGCTGAACCGGCGACGAGCAGGACGGCGAACGCCGCAGGTGTGAGACTGCCGACGCGAGCCATGGGCGCGAAGCTACCGCCCACGTGTGTGACCCGAAAGACACGTCTGTTCCAGATTGGGACGCCAAACGGGACCACTGCGCTCTAGCGCGTGTCGCAAATTGGTGATATAGGTGTCCCTACGCCGTGACGATGTGGTCCTGCTACTCGAGTCACGGTCAACTGCGCGCCTTCCGCTGTTCCCGCCGTCGTCGTGCGCGCGTCTTCACTGGGTGTCGTGTAGGTCCCAGGCTCGAGCCGGGACGCGCATTGGGGCGTCCCGGTTGTTGGTGTCACACTTACCGCAGGAGGGGACATGCAACTCATGCGAAGTCGGGTTGTACCCATCATCCTCAGCGCATTCCTTGCGCTACCGGCCCTGCTCGCCCCGTTCGGCAGTACGGGGCTCGCCGCGCAGGAGCCGGCGACCATCACCGGCAAAGTCAGGAGCGATGCCGGCCTCCCGCTCGGGCAGGTCGAGCTCGCGATTCCGACCATGGGGTTGGGCGCCCTGAGCAGGGAGGATGGCAGTTACGCCATTCTCGTGCCGGGGGCGCGGGCCTCGGGTCAAACGGTGACCCTGGTGGCGCGGCGACTCGGATACAAGTCGCAGAGCGTCCAGGTCACGCTCACCGCCGGCGGTGTGACGCGTGACTTCACCCTCGCGGCGAACCCGCTGCAGCTCGGCGAGGTCGTCGTGACCGGCGCCGGCACGTCGATGCCGGTGGAGCAGCTCGGCAATGTGCGCAACAGCGTCAGCGCCGATCTCATCGAGCGCGCCAACGAGTGGAATACGGTCGAGGCGCTGGCCGGGAAGGCGCCCAACGTCATCGTGACCGCGTCGAGCGGCGAGCCGGGCTCCGGTTCCTACATCACGATCCGTGGCTCGCGCACGGTCGGGCTGCCGAATTCCGGCAGCTCCCAGCCGCTGTTCGTGGTCGACGGCGTGCCCATCGACAACACCAGCTTCTCGACCACCGACTTCAACCCGGTCGACGGTCTGACGTCGGGCGCGATCGAGGGGACCACCCAGACCAATCGGGCGGCGGACATCAATCCCGCCGACATCGAGTCGGTCGAGATCTTGAAGGGGGCGGCGGCCGCGGCCATCTACGGGTCGCGGGCGGGCCAGGGCGTCGTGATGATCACGACCAAGCACGGTAAACCTGGGCCCACGCACTACACGATCCGCAGCTCGATCTCCTCCAACGACCTCAACCACGACTACCCGCTCCAGCGCTCGTGGGGTCAGGGTTCCCTCGGCTATACGCCGAGCGACCCCAACCTCGGCGGCGTCGGCTGCAACCGCTCTGCCGGCGTGGGGAATTTTTTCTGCCGGACCAGCTGGGGTCCCAGTCTGGCGGGGCAGACGACGTACGACCATGCGAACGAGGTATACGTCACCGGGTACACGTCCGATAACACCTTGACGGTGTCGGGCGGCAACGATCGCACGACGTTCTTCCTGTCGGGGTCCTATCTGCGCGACCGTGGGATCTTCGAGGGCCCCAATAACTTGAACGAGCGGTCCACCGTCCGCTTTAACGGTTCGCACCGGATGACCGACCAGCTCAAGCTCGGTGCCAACATGTCGTACGTCGATACGCGTGGCCGTTACCTCCAGCGCGGCAATCAAACCAACGGCATCCAGCTGGGCTTGCTGCGCTCGCCTCCGGATTGGAACAACTCGCCGTACCTCGCGGCGAACGGGCAGCACCAGACCTTCCGGTTCCAGAATCCGCGCTCTACTCACTGTTCGTGAACGAGAACACGTCGCAGGTCGGCCGGGTGTTCGGCAACGTGACGGCCGAGCTCGTGCCTGTCGACTGGCTCAAGGTGAACTACACGCTGGGCGCCGACTACGCGAACGATGAGCGATTGGAGGGCTTGCCCCAGATGTCCACGGCTCCCGCGCCCGCCGGGCGGGTGACCGAGGGCAAGCTGATCAACTATCAAATCGACCACAATCTGACCGCGACGGCGACTCACACGTTCAGCTCGGACTTGAGCGGCACGCTGACGCTCGGCCAGAACCTGAACACCCGCAACGTCCGTCAGCTGGCCAACGTGGGGCGCACGCTCATCGCGCCCGTGCCGTTCAAACTCAGCAACACCGTCACCCGCGACGTCCCGATCGATGCCGAGACCGTGGTGCACGACGCGTCCTACTTCGGTCAGGCGACGTTCGATATGTACAACCAGGTGTTCGTGACCGCCGCCGTGCGGAACGACGGCTCCTCGACCTTCGACCAGAACCACCTCCGCAGCTGGTTCCCGAAGGGCAGCGTAGCGTGGGAGTTCACGAAGAAAATCGGTGAGCGGCCGATCTTGAGCTACGGCAAGCTGCGGGCCTCGTACGGCGAGGCGGGCCAGGAACCCGATCCCTACCTCATGTCCACGGTATTCTCCGGCATTACCCCGATCGGTGGGTATACCCAGGGCATGGGGGCCAACCCCGTCCAATCGGGGTTCGGCGGTCTCGCCTCGAGCATCGTCAAGGGGGCGAACACCCTCCGGCCCGAGCGGACCAAAGAGTTCGAAACCGGCTTTGACCTGGGCCTGTTCCGCGACAAAGCGGACCTGAACTTCACTTATTACAACGCGAAGACGTACGACGTGATTCTCCTCACGCCGCTGGCGCCGTCGACGGGTTACGAGCGTGAGGCCAAGAACTCCGCGACGTTCCGCAACCGGGGCTACGAACTCTCCCTCAACGTCCGGCCCATCCAGACGTCCGAGTTGGGTTGGGATGTCGGCTTCCAGTGGGCCCAGAACCGCAGCCTGGTGGTCGACCTGGGCGGTCCGAAGTTCGTGTACCTCGACCCCAACTTCACCTCGCCCCGGGCCGCGGTCATCGCGGGTCAGGAAGTCGGGGTGTTCTACGACGTGGGCCTCGCCCGCTGCGGGCTCAGCCCCGCCGGGATGGACGCGGTCGTTGCAGGTTATGACCTGGACATCCATGCCGCGAACGATGCAGCCCATCCGTGCGGCGGAGCTCCCCAGGGCGCCTATTTCATCGACACGAACGGCGAGCCCGTCCTCGACAACACGCAGCGCGTCATCGGCAACCCGAACCCACGCTGGACCGGCAGCGTCCGGAGCTCGTTCCATTACCGGAAGCTTCAGGTGAGCGGACTGCTCGACATCAAGCACGGCGGTCAGATCGCCAACGGCACCAAGGCGGCGCTGTATTCCTATGGGACCCACAAGGACACCGAGGTGCGAGCAGATTGCTCCGCCTTCGACATCAATGGAAATTCCATCTGCACCGGTAACATGCACGTGATCGGTGCCGCGGATTCCCCGCTGCCGGGCCCGGTGGTGGGTCCCGGCGCCGGCACACCGATTCCGATCGGACAGAACTGGTACGAGGGCGCGGCGGTTGGCTCCGGGATCGGTGGGCTGTTCGGCGGTACCTCGGAGCAGTTCATCGAGGACGGCGGGTTCGTCAAGCTGCGCGAGATCACCGTGGGCTACACCTTCGACGAGCCCTGGGTGCAGCGGACCCTCGGGTTCAGCTCCGTCGAGGTGCGCGTGTCCGGGCGCAATTTGCACACTTGGACCAACTACACGGGCTACGATCCCGAGACGAACCTCGGCGGATCCGTCACGGCCACCCGCGGCAGGGACTACTTCAACATGCCGCAGACCCGGTCGTTCGTGTTCTCCCTGACCCTCAACCACTAGCGCCAAGGAGGCGTGACTCTATGCGCAGAATCATGACGTTCTGCTTCGCGGCGTCCTTGGCGGTGCTCGGGACGAGCGCGTGCAATAACTTCCTGTCGTCGGACAACGTGAAGGCCGACCCGAACAACCCGGTCGACGCCACAGCGGATCAGCTCTACATCGGGGTGCAGGCGGGACAATTCGCTCAGCAGGAGGGCATCATTGCGCTGGTCGGCTGTATGTGGATCCAGCAGTGCACCGGCACCAGCAACTTCCTGTCGACGCTCGAGAAGTACAACATCGCGAGCGAAGACGTTCCCAGCGCGGCGTTTTCCGCCATCTACGAGGGCGGTGGCCTGGTGGACATCAAGAAGATCGAGGCCCTCGAGACCGCCGCGGGGAATCAGCAATTCCTGGGAGTGGTGCAGGTGTGGGAGGCCCTGACGATGGCTGTCGCGGCCGACATCTACGGTGACGTCCCCTACCGGGAGGCCATCGTCCAGACCACGCCCAAGCTCGACCCCCAGGCCCAGGTCTACAGCGATCTGCAGGCGCTGCTCACCACGGCCATCACGAACCTCGGGGGGACGGGCCCCGGTCCTGCCGCCAGTCACGATCTGGTGTACGGCGGAAACATGTCGAAGTGGATCGAGGCGGCGCACACCCTGAAGGCGCGGCTTTACATGCACACCGCGGAGACGGCGACCGGGTTCGACAATACCGCTCTGAATAACGCGGTCACCAACGCGCTCCTGGGCATCAGCGCCTCGGCGAATGACTTCAAGTCCAAGCATACGAGCCAACCCGGCGAGGATAACCTGTGGTACCAGTTCTACGCCCGCTCGGGGTTCGGCCGCTATGTCGTGGCGGGTCGGGCGCTCGCGGATCTCATGGTCTCGCGTAACGATCCCCGGCTGCCCGAGTACTTCGGTGCTTCCACGCCTGGACCGTACGGCGGGCAAGATCCCGCCGGCGGCAGGTCGGCGGGCGGGGTATCCGCACTGACCGGGACGCGGAATGTTCCGGCGTTTTCTCAGCCGATCATGACCTACATCGAGAACCAGTTGATTCTCGCCGAGGCCTACTTTCGGTTGGATGGGAATGCCACGAGGGCGCAGGTGCCGTTCAACGCTGCGCGGGCCTCGGTCACGGGACTGGCCCCCAAGGTGATCACCTCGATCAACGACATCATGGAAGAGAAGTACGTCGCGATGTATCAGAACATCGAGGTCTGGAACGATTACAAGCGGTCGTGCTATCCCGCCATTACGCCGTACCCGACCGCCGCGTTTGCCAACAAGGTGCCTGGTCGGCTGTACTACGGGACGACCGAGCAGAATGCGAATCCCAACGTGCCGGACCGGAATGTCCAGAACGTCAATGGCGGCAATCCCGTCAGTAATCCCGGTTTCACAGGAGGGTTCAGAAACCCCAACGATCCGAACGCCTGCTAGCAGGACTCGGGACAGAATGAGCCGGCGTAGGGGGCGAACGGCGATTGCGCTCGCTCCCTATGTGGGTTGTGAGGTCACGACGAGCGGCGTCGTGAAAACGTTCGACCGGAATCGCTGGGGTTATAGGCTATGGACCGGGTTCTTGCAGTGGTCGCCTGCGGATTGCTTGCGGGATGCTATTTCTACGAGCCCTTGCGCACGACCGAGCCTCAGGTAGGGACCCGGGTTGCGGCAGAGCTGACCGGGTACGGCTCCGACACCCTCGCCCGTTATGTCGGCCCCAGTGTCACGAGTGTGCGTGGGTATGTCGTCAGCGCGGAAAACACGAATGTCGTGCTGTCGGTGACGTCGGTGACGGATCGCTACGGACAGGAGCAGTCCTGGCGGGGAGAGCGGGTACGCGTCCCCCGCCTCGCGATCCAGGACTTTCAGCAGCGGAGGTTCTCGCTGGGGCGCACCCTGTTCCTCGGCGCTGCGCTCTTGGGAGGCTCGGTCGTCGCGTGGGACATCTTCAAGGGAGGGCTCCGCGGCGGTTCGGTGCCCGGGCCGGGTGGCGGTGGAGTGGTAAAGTAGATGCGCGCTCGCCTCGCTGTCGCGCTCAGCCCGCTGCTCGTCGGCTGTCACAGCTACGTCCCGCTGACTACCACGACCCCATTGCCCGGCACGTATGTCGCGGCGACGCTGACTGAGTCGGGGAGCGCGCAGGTCAGTAGCCAGGTCGGCCCCGACGCCGGCGTCGTCCGCGGCAGGTTGCTGGACGATGGGCAGGAGGCAATGACGTTGTCGGTCCAGTCGGTCGGACTGCGTCGCGGAGACGAGTCGACCTGCGTCGTTTCGCGAAGGGCCGGAGCCTCGTGCTCCTGGTGGTCGGCGCGACGGCCTTCGTGGCCTTGACCAGCACCTTCGATCTCAACGTCAGGGGCAGCGGTGGGGTAACGTCGCCCATCGGCCCCGGCCCTCCGTCCCGGTAACGCGCCGATCGCGCCTCCTTCGCCACTCGTCTGACGCGCGTTGGCCTCGCCCGGCCGCCATCTCGCTGGAACAGGCTGCACGGTCATGACCGTTTCCTGACAAACCGGCCGACGCGGGCGCAGATTTCTCGAAAGCACGCTTGTTTTAGCCTCTTGCGGGTCTCCAGGTCGCGCCGCACAATAATCCGCATGTGGAGCGGGCGTTCGAGAACGTAGCGCGCGTGCCACATCGCACCGTCCGTGTTCGCCCAAGCCGTTGGGCACGGGTGCGGCATTCGATCGTCACAACACCTGATCCGCCCCGCCGCGAGACGCCGGCGGGGCCTCGATCGTTGGGTAATGCGTTCCAGAGCTCCCTCGAAGAGAGGATCTATGCACAGTTCCAACCGTCGGACGCTACTCGCGTTCCTGGGGCTTGGCGCGTTGCTGGTCGGTGTCGCGCGCGCGAGCGCCGCCCAGCAGGGCAGCGTGGCCGGCCAAGTGACGGACAAATCGAACCAGCAGCCGGTGAGCGGGGCGCAGGTTCTGGTCATCGGCACAAACCTGCAGAGTCTCACCAGCCGCGAAGGCCGCTACGCCATCACCCGTGTGCCCGCCGGTCGCTACGATGTGCAGGTCCGACTCATCGGCTACGCCACCGCGACGCAGCCGATAACGGTGGGGGCGGGCGAAGCCCTGATCCTCGACTTTTCTCTTGCGCTGGCAGCGGTACCCCTCGATGTCGTCGTCGTGACCGGTACCGGCGCCGAGCAGCTGAAACGGGAACTCGGAAACTCGATCCCCACTATCGATGCCGCCAAGACCGTGGAGCAAGCGGCGCCGACCAACGTCGCCGATCTCCTCAACTCCCGCGTGCCGGGAGTCCAGGTGCTGTCGTCGGGCGGTACAACGGGTACCGGCAGCCGCGTGCGCATCCGCGGCTCGAGCAGCCTCTCGCTCACTAATGAGCCCATCGTGATCGTCGACGGTATCCGCGTGGACAATGGGGCGACGGGCGTGCTGCGCGCGAGCTCCATCGGCATCGGTGGTCAGGCCCCGTCGCGTCTCAACGACTTGAACCCTGACGAGATCGAGTCGATCGAAGTCGTGAAAGGCCCGTCTGCTGCGGCGCTGTACGGCACCGATGCCGTGAATGGCGTCATACAAATCCGCACCAAGCGCGGTCGGCCTGGGCCCACACGGTGGACGGCGTTCGTGGAGGGCGGTTCCGTCAACGAGATCACCGCCTGGCCGGCCAATTTCACGACCGTCGGCGATTCCGTGGGCGCCGGATTCACGCCGGGGGATCCGTGTCCCCTCTACATCGCCGCGGTCGACACGATTTGCACGATCAACGCGGTGAAGTCCTTCAACCCCCTCGAGGTCTACAGCCCGTTCCAGACCGGCAGCCGCCAGCACTACGGCCTGAGCGCGTCCGGCGGGAACGACCAGACCACGTTCTTCACGTCGGGTGATTTCGAGCGGGAAAAAGGTGTGTACCGTCCGAACGATCTGCGGAACGTCAGCCTGCGAGCCAACCTGCGACACCAGGCGAGCCACCTGCTGGACCTTGGCGTCAATGTCGGGTACGTGTCGAGCGACCTGGGCCTGCCGCAAAACGACAACAACTCCGCCGGCATCGCGTCGAGCGGCCTGCTGGGCTTCGCGGACTCGAGCATCAACCATGGCTACGGCTTCCTGACGCCGTCGCAGGCGTTCGATATCTTCGTGTCCCAGAGCGTGGAGCGATTCACCGGCAGCGTCAACGCCACATTCCGGCCCACGAGCTTCCTCACGCTGCGAGGGGTCGCGGGGAGCGACGTAAACAACCGGTTCGATGAGCAGACGATTCCGCCTGGGATCGTGCCGCTGAACCAGAACACCCTGGACGGCAACCGCATCTCGAACCGCACCCAGATCCTCGATTACACCGCGAACTTCACCGCGGAGGCGGCGTACCGCTTCTCGCCGGAGATCACGTCCAAGACATCGCTCGGCTTCCAGTACTTCAAGGACGCGATCAATCAGACACAAGCCTCGGGTCGCAAGCTGGTGGCCGGCACAGCCTCGCTTTCGGGTGTCGTCGTTCCCACTGTAGGAGAGAATATCGACCAGTTCGTGACCATCGGGGGGTACGTAGAGGAGCAGTTCGGGTTCCACGACCGGCTGTTCTTGACGGGCGCGTTGCGAGGCGACGATAACTCCGCGTTCGGCTCCGCCTTCAACTTCATCACCTACCCCAAGATCTCAGGCTCGTGGGTGATCTCCGAGGAGCCGTTCTTCCCGCGGCTCTCGTGGCTCTCCTCGCTGCGCCTCCGAGCGGCGTGGGGCAAGAGCGGGCGGCAACCGGGGCCCACGGACGCCAAGCAATTCTTCAACCCCGTGGCAGTCGCGACCAACAGCACCGATGCACCCGGCATCACTGACTCGAGCCTCGGGAACACGAACCTCAAGCCTGAAAAGACACAGGAGTACGAAGCGGGCCTCGACGCCGATCTGCTGTCGGGGCGCGTACACCTCGAGTTTACCTATTACGACAAGAAGTCGAAGGACGCCCTCATCGCCGTGCGGCGGGCGCCCTCGCTCGGGCGCACCACGAACCAGTTCCTGAACCTCGGCGAGGTCAGCAACAAGGGACTGGAGATTCAGGCGACGGCGCAGATCGTCCAGACGCCCAACTTTGGGTGGAGCGTCACGGCGAGCGCCTGGGACAACCGCAACCGGCTCGTGTCTTTCGGCGATACGTCGATCAAGGCAATCATTTTCGGCCTGGGCGGCGCCTCGCAGCGCCACCAGCCGGGCTATCCGCTGGGCGGGTATTGGGACTTCCCCTACACCTACCAGGACCTTGACGGCGACGGCCTCATCGGGGCGTCGGAAGTCACGGTCGGTGCCCAGCCGACGTACCAGGGCACTCCGTTCCCCACGTACGGCGGCACGCTCTCGTCCGAGGTGAACTTCCTGAGGCACTTCCGGCTGTACGGGCTGCTCGACGGGCGGTGGGGCAACCGGCTCGACAACAGCACGGAGGAGTTCCGCTGCGAATTCGGTATCTGCAAGGGCATGAACGTCGCGAGCGCGTCGCTCGCCCAGCAGGCGGCGGCCGTGGCGGCCGTGGCGGACGGCCTCGAGACGGGGTTCTTCGAGGACGCGGGATTCGTCAAGCTGCGTGAGCTGTCTCTGACCTATTTCGCGCCCGGCGCTTGGGCGTCGCGGCTCGGGGCCAGCTCGCTGACCTTCACGCTGACCGGCCGGAACCTCGCGACCTGGACGAAGTACACCGGCGTCGATCCCGAGCTGAACGACGCAGGCCAGTCGAACTTCAACACGGCTGATTTCCTGACTCAGCCGCCGGTGCGGTATTTCCTCGCCCGGATCAACGTCACTTTCTGAGCCCGAGGACACGGCCATGATGACGCGACTGCTGAATGGCGGCCTGTTCGGCCGGCTCACTCTGTATGCGGCAACCATGCTGCTGCCGCTGACCGGATGCAATGATCCCCTGCGGGTTTCGGATCCCGATATCGTGCCCCCTGACAACCTGAGCGATCCCGCCGCGCTCCCCACCCTGCGGGCGGGAGCGATCGGGGACTTCACGATCGCCTATGCCGGCTCCGGGGCGGACGGGTCGAGCGGCACCGTGGAGGGCGTGATCATGTACGGCGGCCTCCTGGCCGACGAATGGGTCAACTCCGAGACCTTTCCGACCCGCATCGAGGTGGACGCCCGCGGCCCGATCCGCATCGACAACGCGGATGTGGGATTGTGGTTCCGGAACATGCACCGCGCGCGACGCGCCGCCGAGGTCACGGCTGCGAAGTACCTGGAGCTGTCCGACCCGACGACGCAATCGGGCTACCCCGAGGTGCTCAACCTCGCGGGCTATGTTTACGTCTTCTTCGCCGAGACGTGGTGCTCCGGAGTGCCGGTGAGCTCCGTGAGCTCGACAGGTGATGTCTTCACCTACGGCGTGCCCCTGACCACCAAGGAGCTCCTGGATACAGCGATTGCCCGGTTCGACGCTGCGTCCGCGGCGGCGACGGCGTTACCGGGAACGGGCGCTACTCGGGCGGCGCAGATCCGACTGGCGGCCGTGGGGAAGGCCCGCGCGTTGCTCGATACGGGGGACGTCGCAGGTGCGGCGGCGCTCGTTACGCCGTCCTTGGTGCCGACCTCGTTCAGCTACGTGGTCCAGCACACCGAGAACACGACGCGCGAGAACAACGGTGTCTTCAACGGGAACGTCACCTTCGAACGGTACTCCGTAGCGAACGGGGAAGGGGTCAATGGCCTCGCGTTCCGCAACGGGGATCCGCGCACGCCGTTCGAGCGCACTGTGTCGGCGACCTCGGGACCCGACGTAGGGTTTGATAACGTGACACCGCAGTACGACAATCTGCGCTACGGCGATCGCAAGGCGTCAACCACCGTAGCCACGGGGGCTGAGGCCCGGCTGATCGAGGCCGAGGCCGCGCTGCGGGCAGGGGACACACTCACCAACACCAGCGCCTTCCTGACTGCCTTGAACGGGCTTCGGGCCGCGCCGCCCACCTACCTCAATAGCAACCGCACGACGGTCGCGCCGGTGGCGCCGATGACCGCCCTCACCACCGCCGACCAAACCGCGGCGGGCGGTGCGGTGAAGCTCTTGTTTAATGAGCGGGCCCGCTGGCTGTGGCTTACGGCGCACCGGCTTGGTGATTTGCGACGGATGGTGCGGCAGTATGGCTTTGCCATCAACTCGGTGTTCCCGACCGGGGCGTACTTCAAGGCCCAACAGCCGACGTACGGGGACGACGTGAACTTCCCGGTGCCGATCGATGAGCTGAACAACCCGAAGTTCCTGCAGTGCTACGATCGTAATCCGTAGCGCCGACTTCGTCGACGGAACACGAAGGGGGGAGGAGCCCGAACTGCTCCTCCCCCTTCTCTCGTCAAGCTGAGCGCCACGAAGATCGCTAGGAATCGTCGCCGTGCTTGGTTTCGATCACCACGACGCCGCTTACCGCGTTCGTGCCGTAGTACGTTGTCCCTTCGATGCCGGTGTAAATCGTGATCGAGAGGATGGTGGTGGCGGGAATGCGGTCCAGATCGCGGAAATTGGCGAGGCGAACCCCGTCCACGACCACCACCGGTGGGTCGTCCAGCGTGATGCTCGAGCGGCCGCGGCGCCCCATGCGGGACGGGCGGCCGTTCCGGTCGTCGCGCAGGGTCAGCATCGGTGCCTCCCGCTTCAGGACGTCCCACGCGCTGTGCGCGCCCGACCGCTCGATCTGATCGCTGGTGATCACCATGGGGCCGGACGGATTGTTCGCGTGTTGCTGGGACGCGCCGTGCGCACAAGCAGCGAGTAAGGCAAGCATGCCAAGCATAATCACGCCGAGCACAGGAGTACGCGAGAGGACCGTCGCCATCCGTGCCTCCTCGAGGGAGGGGCAGACTGGAGCCTCATAGTCTCTGCCCGCCGCGCGGCTGTCAAGCCGGGCGCGTTCGAGCAGCGCGACACCGGCCGTGCCTGCCCTGCGTACTATTAGGGCGTCATGCCCATCCTTGCCCTGACACTCCTCCTCCAGATTGCCGTTCCGCCTCCGCGGGGTTACGTCAACGACTTCGCCGGTGTGCTCGACGCCGCGTCGGTCGCGCACATGGACGCGGTGATCGCCGAGGTGCGAGACAAAACGCGCGGCGAGATCGCCGTGGTGACCCTCCCCGACATCGACGACCGCCCGGCGGCGGACGTGGCGCTCGAGATCGGCCGGCGCTGGGGCGTCGGGGCGAAAGGGGAGGCAGGCGATCCAGCGAAGAACCTGGGCGTCGTAGTGCTGCTCGTTCCGAAACAGAATCACCGCCCGGGCACGGGTCAGATCTTCATCGCCACCGGTCGCGGCGCCGAGGGATTCCTCACGGACGCGCGGGTGGGCCGTATTCGAGACGCCATGACGCCCTACCTCGCCCGAGAGGAATACGGGGCGGGGCTGGCTCACGGCGTGGAGCTGATCGCACAGGCGATCGCTCAGGAGTTCGGCGTGACGCTCGACGCGGCGCCCCCGCCCCCTCGTCCTGTGGCGCCCGGGGTCTGGCTGCCGACCGGCGCCACGCTGTTCTGGATCATTGTCGCGTTCGTGCTCATCGTTTCCATCCTGCAACGCCGCCGCGGGCGGCGGGGCCTGCCCTGG
>WNFW01001165.1_pt1 | contig 17610 bp, 16 predicted proteins | sample 5400131 | NCBI WGS metagenome assembly WNFW01 (sample SAMN13153362, study PRJNA577476) | soil metagenome | isolation source: 20 cm soil or saprolite under grassland replicate 1 | place: USA:California | collected 2016-06-15 | reverse complement strand
ACTCGTCGAGATGCTCCTCGGCACCGGCCAAGGCAACTTTCGGTTTCCCCTCGATCGTGGCGGCCATGATCTCGACGTGCTGACGTTCGCGCCGGCTTGCAGGGGCGGCCAGTTGCCGGGCAAGCATAGCCAAAGCGCGCGCTTCGCTGCCCTCCATATTCATCTGGTGGATGCGGGCACGCGCGATGTAGGGAAGCGCGAAGCCCGGGTCTTCCTTGATAGCATTGTCGAAGGCGTCGTCGGCGCCGTACCAGGCCGACAGCATGCAGTCGACGCCCTCGCGGTAAAACGCCGCCGCGCTTTCCGATGCGGTCGTCAGCGGCAGATCGTACCTGTCCCGGTTCATCTTGTTTGCTCGCCAAATTGCTCGCGCCAAGTCGAGGCGAGGGTATTGCACCATGAAACCGGTTGGATGTGGAGGTTCTGCCGATAATATTGTGGCTCGGGGCTGTGGGGCGGTTGAGCCGATGTCGATCCGCCGCTAGCGTGCGGCGACGATCGGGCTGACGAGGATCATGGCTGAGAACCTACCGAAGATCGAGCCGGCTGTGCATGCGCCGAAAGGCGAACGGTTGCCAGCCGCAGCCGAAATTCCGCTGCTGCGCATCGATGCGGTGGTGAAGAAGTTCGGCACGTTCAGGGCGGTGGATCGGTTGTCGCTCGATATTCGGGCCGGGGAGTTTTTCGCGCTGCTCGGTCCGAGCGGCTGCGGCAAAACCACGCTGCTGCGCATGCTGGCTGGCTTCGAGACCCCGGACGAGGGCCGCATCCTGCTTTCGGGCAAGGATATCGCGCAGGTCCTGCCGCACCGGCGTCCGATCAACATGATGTTCCAGAACTACGCGCTGTTTCCCCATCTTGCCGTGCGTGACAACATCGCGTTCGGATTGAAGCGCGCCGGAATGGCCCGTGCCGACATGGATAAGCGCGTGACCGGGCTGGTTGCGCTGCTCAAGCTGCAGGGCCTGGAGAAGCGCAAGCCCGATCAGCTCTCCGGCGGCCAGAAGCAGCGCGTCGCGCTGGCGCGCGCGTTGGCGCGGCAGCCGCAGGTGCTGCTGCTCGATGAGCCGCTGGCCGCGCTCGACAAGAAGCTGCGCGAAAGCACCCAGCTCGAATTGATGGAGCTGCAGCGGCGCCTCGGCATGACCTTCATCATCGTCACCCACGATCAGGAAGAGGCGATGACGATGGCCGACCGGATCGGCGTGATGGATGCCGGCCGCCTCGAACAGGTGGCGACGCCGCGCGAGCTTTACGAAGCGCCGGCTTCGCGGTGGGTTGCCGAGTTCGTCGGCGACGTCAATATGTTCGAGGGACAGGTGAGTTCGCGCGAGGCCGGCCGCCTAACAATCACGACCCGCGACGCCGGAACCATTATCGTCGCGGAGCCGCGCCTGCCGATCACCAAAGCGAATGTCAGCGTCGCGATCCGCCCCGAGAAGGTCAAGCTGTCGCGTCGCGGTCCGGCTTCGGACGCGGTCAATGCGCAGGCGATCAACCGGCTGGAAGGCATCGTGACCGATGTCGGCTATCTCGGCGGTCTCACCACCTACAAGGTCAAGCTCGAGGCCGGCGGCGTGTTGCGATCGTCGATGGCGAACACGGCGCGGCTCGATCGCGATGCTTACCGGGCGACCGAGCGCGTGGTGGCGTGGTTCACGCCCGACGATGGCGTGGTGCTGGAACAATGAGCACACGCCGCATCTTCACCCGTCCGGCACGCCTTGCCGCGGTCGCGCCCTATTTCTGGATGGTGCTATTCTTCCTGGTACCGTTCGGCTTCGTGCTGAAGATCAGCCTGTCGCAGACGGCGATCGCACAGCCGCCCTATCTGCCGGTGTTCGATCTGACGCAAGGCGTCGAGGAGGCGAGGACCGCGTTGGCGGCGCTGTCGCTGGATAATTTCAGGCTGCTGGTCTCCGATAATCTTTACGTGCTGTCCTATCTGCGCAGCCTCGTCGTCGCCGGGGCTTCGACCTTGATCCTGCTGGTGATCGGCTATCCCATTGCCTACGGCATGGCGCGGCTGCCGCAGCGCTGGCAGCCGATCGCGATGATGCTGGTGATCGTTCCGTTCTGGACCTCGTTCCTGATCCGCATCTATGCCTGGATCAACATCCTGCAGCATGACGGCCTGCTCAACCAGATCCTGCTGGCGCTGCATCTGGTCTCGGAGCCGGTGGTGTGGCTCTCCACCGACAGCGCTATGTATCTCGGCATCGTTTATTCCTATCTGCCGTTCATGATCCTGCCGCTATATGCGACGCTCGCCAAAATGGACTCGGCGCTGCTGGAGGCGGCGACCGATCTCGGCAGTTCGCCCCGGAAGGCGTTCTGGCTGGTGACGTTTCCACTCTCGTTGCCCGGCGTCGGCGCCGGGATATTGCTGTGCTTCATTCCCATCGTCGGCGAGTTCGTGATTCCGGACCTGCTGGCGGGATCCAATTCCCAAATGATCGGCCAGACCCTGTGGCTGGAATTTTTCACCAACAGGGATTGGCCGGTGGCGTCGGCGACCGCTGTGATATTGCTGGTGCTGTTGGTGGCGCCAATGCTGCTCTACGACCGGCTGCAGCGCCGTCAGCTCAAGGGCGAACGCTGATGGCCCATGCGGTGAACAAGCCGTCCGCGTTCAACATCGTCTCGCTGGCGCTTGGCCTTGCGTTTTTGTATCTGCCGATCGTGATCCTCGTGGTCTATTCATTCAACGCCTCGCGGCTGGTCACGGTGTGGGGCGGCTGGTCGCTGCGCTGGTACTTGGAATTTTTCAACGACCGGCCCATGCTGGAGGCAGCATGGATGAGTCTTAAAGTTGCGGCAGCCTCGGCCACATCAGCGACGCTGCTCGGCAGCTTCGCCGCGGTGGCGCTGGCGCGCGGCGAGCGTTTTGGGGGCCGCACGCTGTTGTCCGGCATGCTCTACGCGCCGATGGTGATGCCCGAAGTCATCACCGGGCTTTCGCTGCTGCTGCTGTTCGTGGCGCTGAACGCCGAGCGCGGCTTCTGGACCGTCACCATCGCGCACACCACGCTGACCCTGTGCTTCGTCGCCGTGATCGTGCAATCGCGGCTCGGCGCGCTCGACCGTAGCCTGGAGGAAGCAGCGATGGACCTCGGCTGCGGCCCGGCGCGGGCGTTCGTTTCGGTGACTTTACCGCTGATCCTGCCGGCGATCGCGGCGGGCTGGATGCTGGCGTTCACGCTGTCGCTGGACGATGTGGTGATTGCGAGCTTCACCACCGGGCCCGGTTCGGCGACCTTGCCGATCCGGATCTATTCGGAGGTGCGGCTCGGGGTGAAGCCGGAGATCAATGCCATCTGCACGCTGGTGATCGGATTGATCGCGGTGATCATCGTGGTGGCGTCACTCGCCTCGAAGCTGTCGTGCGCGCAAGGCGAGAGTGCTGCGCCGTTGTAGCTATCATCATTGCGAGCCAACGGGTCGGCGCAAAGCGCCGCCCGATGACAGCCTCCGCGAAGCAATCCAGGGCTGCAAGCAAAGACTGGCAATGACGTTCGGCCTGATATGGCTCTCCGTTGTCGCATCACGACTTCACCGCACCCGCCGTCAATCCGCCAACCATGTAGCGCTTGAACGCGTAGTAGATCGCTGCCGGCGGCAACGCGTAGATGAAGCCGGTGGTCATCAGCAGTTCCCAGGGCGAATCGTCGGCGGCGAGGAAGTTGCCGAGCGCGACGGGGAGGGTGATTTCGGTGTCCTTTGACAACAGCAGGAAGGCATAGAGATATTCGTTCCAGGCCAGCAGGAGCGCATAGGTGCCGATCGCCACCAGCGACGGCATCATCAGCGGCACATAGACCAGCCGGAACAATTGCAGGGTGGTGGCGCCATCCATGATCGCGGCTTCGTCGAGCTCCACCGGCAGCTTGTCGGAGGCCTGCTTCAGCACCCAGATTGCGTAGGGCGCCGCGATCGTCACCATCGCCAGAATCAAGGCCCAGTGATTGTTGAGCAGCCCATAGGCGCCCATGGTCCGGTACATGGGCACGGCGAGGAACGCCGCCGGGATGAAGTAGGTGAACAGCGCCAGATTCATCACCCACCGACCGCCCGGCACGCGCAGCCGCGAGATCGAGAATGCGGCGGCGGTGGCGATGAAAAGCGTCAACGCGCCGACCGAGACCGCGATAACCGTCGAATTCCCAAACTGAACCCAGAAATCCCTGAGGAAATAATGCTGCTGGTGAAAGACGATTCCGAAATTGTGCAAGGTCGGATGCGCGGGCCAGAGCTTGCCCGAGAACGCGTCTTCTTTCGGCGAAATCGCGAACAGGAACATGTGATAGATCGGCAGCATGGTCCAGATCAACACGGGAATGCCGATCAGCAGCAGGCGCGCCTCGGTGCCGACCTCGCGTAAGGATGGGAGCTTCATCGCGACAACCGTTTCATCATGAAATAAACCAGCGGCAGTACCAGCGGCAGCGCGCAAACGATCGCTGCCATCGACATGTCGAGCTGGTCGAGCCGCAAATAGCGGATGCCGAGGGTGGACAGCACGTGGGTGAGATCGGCAGGTCCGCCGCCGGTGAGCAGATAGACGCTGTTGAAATCGCCGAGCGTCCAGATCATCGAGAGCAGCGTGCAGGTGAGGTAGAGCGTCCGCATCGACGGCCAGGTGATGAAGCGGAATTTCTGCCACCAGGTCGCGCCGTCGACGTCGGCGGCCTCGAACATATCCTGCGAGATGGCGAGGCGCCCGGTCATCAGGATCAGGGTCCAGAACGGCAGTGATTTCCATATATGCACGAGGATCGCCATGGTCAGCGCGACCACCGGATCGTTGAGCCAATTCGGGCCGTCGTCGCCGGTCAGCTTGAAGATGATCTGATTGATCATGCCCCATTCGGGATTGAACATGAAGCGCACCGACAGGATGGTCGGTATCGAAGGCACCGCCCAGGGCAGAATGAAGAGCACCGACAGCCATTTGATCCACGAGCGCGACTGCACGAAGAAGCCCGACAGGAACAGCGCCACCAGCATTTTGAAATTGATGCCGATCACAAGGAAGATCAGCGTGTTGATCGCGGCGCGCGCGAAGATCGGATCGTGATAGAGCGCAACATAGCTCGACGGATGGCGCGCAAGCCAAAGTCCGTAGCAGACCGGGTAGAGCACGAAAGCAAGGAAGATCAGCAGATAGGGCGCCAGCAGCACGATGCCCCAGACCTGCGGGGTTGTGAGGCGCGCCGACAGTGGCGAGCCGGGTATTGCATGATCGGGGCTTGAGAGCGTAATTGCCATCTTGCACTCTTAGGGCATGATCCGGAGAAGTGGAAACCGGTTTTCCCTCGGGGACAAACGCGAAGCGTTTGCCCGGAGATCATGCTCAAACAAAGGATAGTCGACGAGCATGATTCAACTTAGTTGGATCATGCTCTAGGGCAAGGCCGGCCGCTTGCAACGGCCGGCCTCGTTTACTTTATTAGCCCGCGACCTGCTTGATGCGGGCGATCAGTTCGTCGACGGCCTTGTCCACCGGCACCTTCTCGCTCACTACCCGGTTCATCGCCTTGGCCCAGACGTTCTCGTTGTTGAGGATCGTGAACTTGTAGTTCTTGGTGAAGTCGAACGGCGTCGTGCCGCCCGTGAACTGAGTGTAGACCGCCTTGCGATGGCGGTCAGCCTGCCAGAACGGACTCTTCTGCCCGGCGATGGTGGCCGGGAACCAGCGGCCGAGCGCGCCTTCGACGTAAGGCTGGAGGTTTTCTTCCTGCAGCAGGAATTTGACGAATTCCTTGCCTTCCGCCTTGTTCTTCGCGGACGTGAAGATCACGCCGGTTTTGACGTCGGAACGATACTTGATCGGCGTGCCGTCCGGCTTGTTGGGGAAGGAGGCGGTGATGATGGTTTCCTCATACGCCTTCTTGCCGGCGGCGCGCTGTTCCGGGGTCAGCGCCGGGTTGTTCGAATCGTCAAGCCATTTCGCTGCGATCGAGATCGTGAAGTTGTGGGTCATCACGATCGTCTTGTTGTGGAACGCGACGTTGTTGTCCGGGTCCTTCCAGGTGGTGGAGGAGGGCGGCGTGCAGCCCTTGATGTAGGTGTCGGTGTAATCCTTGAGCGCACCGATCAAACCTTCGCGCACCTTGGGGTCGTCGACCAATAGCTTGCCGTCGTCGTCGACGAGCTTCACGTTATAGGCGTCCATGAAGGTGTAGAACGACTGGAAAGAATCGGTCGATTCCACGCCCATCGGCTGGCCGACGCCGTAAGCGCGGCTGCTGGTGGCCTTGCGATAGGCCGGCTGCACCTTGTCGCACCAGAACGACCAGTAATCCTCCCATTTGGTCGGAATGTCGCTGGCCTTGAAGCCGGCCTGCTCCAGCATGTCGCTCCAGATCTGGACGTGCATGCTCTGCTGCTTCAGCGGGAAGCCGTAATAGGCCTTCTTCTTGGTCTGGTCGTTATAGAGCAGCGCGGTCTCGAGCGTGTTCGGCGCAAACGCCGATTTCATCGGGTTAAGGATATCGGAGAGATCTTCAAGCTTGCCCTCGAACGCCCATTTGCCGGCCGCCTGCACGTCGTAGGAATCCGCATAGGCGACGTCGGGCGGTGTGCCGGAGTCCAGCGCCGCCACCGTCTTCGGGATCATGTCCTGCACCGGGTATTGCGAAAGGTCGACCTTGATGCCGGTCTTGGCCTCGAACTTCTTGATCGCCTCGAGCAGCGCGTCGTCCTCGGACTTGTAGAAGCCCTTCACCCACCAGACCGTGATCTTTTTGTCCTGAGCCATTGCCGGCGCGACTGCGTACAAAAGTCCCAGTGCTGCGATCGTCAATGAAAGTGCGGATATTCGCTTGGATCTCACGTTAGTCTCCCTGATCTGCCGGCTTTTTTAACCGGTTGGATAAAAGACTAACGCAATGTCGCGGCCCGATCCAGAGCCTACCGTTTTTCTTGAAGAAATCATGCGCGAACAAAAAGATAGAGCCTCGGTTCTGATTCGATCAGAATCGCGCGGGCTATGGTGCGGCCGTCGTCGGTCGCGGGTGTCAATTTACCCCTTGTACTTTAGGCGTATGCGAAAATTCTCAGTTCGGCTTGGCTGTCGCTGCGGCCGCCGCGGGCTCAGCCGCATCGGGTGCGGTCGGCTTCTGCCCGCCGCCGGTGAAACGCTCGAGCACCGAGCGCACCGCGTCGCGGGTCTTGCGATCCTTGACCGCGTCGAGCAGCGGCGCCGAGGCCGGCGAGCGCCGGATCAGGCTTTCCGGATCCGGAAAGATCAAGGGATCGTCCCACGGCCCCTGCACCACGAACGGCAGATCGAAGCCGGGCGGCGCGTTCGCAACCGAGGTGAGGCTGGCGACGCCCTTCATATCGTATTCGCGGGCCGGCACCGAGGCGGTCCCGCTCAAGGTAATGCGCGCCGCCGGCCCTTCGACCCGGATATCCTCGGCGGTGGCGATGCCATCGGCGAATTTCACCGCGATGGTCAGATTGTCGTAGGGCGTTGTGCCCGAGCGGAAGTTGCCGCCGCCGGACAGCGGCCGGCGCTCCAGCCGCTTCAGCAACTGCTCGACGTTGAAGCCACTGATCGCGCCGTCATGACCGGTCAAGGTGGCGGTGCCGTCGAGCGATTGCGCGAGGCCAAACGGGCTCGCCCCCGAAGCCACCAGCGAGACATTGAGATTGCCGCGGCCGGACAGTTTGGTGACGCCGAACAATTCGCTGGCGCAGGATTGCAGATCGACGTCGGTGAACTGGAATTGCGCCTTGACGTCGGCGATGGCGTCGGAGCGGGCGACCCCGAACGAGCCCTTGGCGATGCCGCCATACACCTGCGCCTCGCCGACGCTCAGCGCCAGCGCCCCGCCACGCAAGTTGGCGCCGAACGCGGTGCGGCCGAGCTTGGTCGAACCGACGGTTACCCTCGCCGCCGACAGTCGCATGTCGAGGTCGGTGGTGGACAGCGAGTTCAAATCGAACAGCTGCCTGTTCCAGTCGCGCGCGCCGCTGGCGAGCAGGCGGAAGGTGGAGATATAGGGGGTGAAGTCGAGCGCGCCGGCGGCGAGCGTCGCCTGCAGCGTCTGGCGGCCGTTGTTGGCGTAGGTCATGACGCCTTCGGCGACATTGCCGTCGAGCTCGACATTGACGTTGGTCAATGCGATCGACGGACCGACGACATTGGCGCGCGCCCTCAGGGCGAAGCGGCCGAACCCGCCGCTGCCCGGCGGCGCCTGGCCGGCCCAGCGCAGCGCGTTGCGCAACGAGGTGCTGTCGATGGTCAGCGTGCCTTCCATCATCGTGCTGGTGCGATTGGCGACGGTGCCGTCGAACGCCAGTTTCAGCGGCGCGCTGGCGAGCCGCGCCTTGACGCCGGATCGGTCGCCGGAAAGGGCGGCGACGAAGTCACTGGCGCTGATGCTGCCGTCGACGCGTTCGCCGCGCCAGTCGAATTGCCCGGTGGCGGCGAAGGAGCGCGAGATCGATGGCCATGCCAGCGAAAGGTCGATATCGCCAAGCGTTTCGGACAGGCGGCTGACGGCATCTTCAAAGGTCAGCACGCCGTCCTGGATTCTGATTTCGGAAAACGACACCTGATTGTCGGCGCCGGGCTTCATGGTGCGCGCAATGGTGTCGATGAACGGCGTCCAGTTGCTCTCGCCATGGGCGTCGCGGGTGACATGGATGTGCGGACGCAACATCATGACATCGGCGATCTCGAACCGCCGCAGCAACAGCGGCAGCAACCGCAAATTCGCGGTCAGGACGTCGACCGATAACGCGGGGTCGGCCGTGCCGCCCCCCTTCAGCCCGACGTCATGAAAGGAGACGTAGCTTCCGGGAAAAACCGAAATGTCGATATTGCCCTTGACCACCAGATCGAGACCGGTGACGGCGCGAATCTGCGCCTCCACCGCCTGGCGCAAGGTGTCCCGGTTGAGAAACCAGGACGTTGCGATCAGCCCGATCAGGGCCACGCCGAGAAGCGCGGCAATCGGCATCCCCAGGCGCTTCATTCCTTGGGCCATCGTCAATGACATATCCGGTCGGGTTGGTATCGGGCCGCTGTTGAAGTGGGGCCGGTGATGTACCGAGCAAATCCGGGTTTACCCGGGTTCATCAATATCACGGTCCAGGCCGGCAATCGCCGACTTGGATGCGCCCATGCCAACCCGCACAACTTGCGGGGTTTTCTTGACGCTTTCAAGGCCGTCTTGCGGTCCGGGACCGTCCCCGCCGGCGCAAGGGCCCTGTCATTGACGCCTTGCGAAGATTTCGCCTAATAATCCACGATACGCAGGCTCGCATTTCGGTCCCCAAGCGCTCCCTCCATCAGGTCGCATTTCATGAACAAGGTCTATCCGGACGCCAAATCGGCACTCGACGGCATACTGAAGGACGGCATGATGATCATGTCCGGCGGCTTTGGCCTGTGCGGCATCGCCGAGACCCTATCCGATGCGATTCGCGATTCCGGCGTCAAGAACCTGACCGTCATTTCCAACAATGCCGGCGTCGACGGCATCGGATTGAGCCGGTTACTCGAAACGCGGCAGATCAGGAAGATGATCTCGTCCTATGTCGGCGAGAACAAGCTGTTTGCCCAGCAGTTCCTCGCTGGGGAACTGGAACTCGAATTCAATCCGCAGGGCACGCTGGCCGAGCGCATCCGCGCCGGCGGCGCCGGCATTCCGGCCTTCTATACCAAGACCGGCGTCGGCACCCTGATCGCCGAAGGCAAGGAAGTGAAGGAATTCGACGGCGAGAAATACATCATGGAGCGTGGTCTATTCGCCGACCTCGCCATCGTTCACGCCTGGAAGGGCGATACCGCCGGCAATCTCGTGTACCGCAAGACCGCGCGCAATTTCAATCCGATGATGGCGACCGCGGCCAGGATTACCGTCGCCGAGGTCGAGCATCTGGTGCCGGCCGGCGAAATCAATCCGGACCATGTTCATACGCCCGGCATCTTCGTCAAACGCGTGATCGAGGTCGGCACCGGAAAGAAGCGCATCGAATTCCGCAACACCCGCCCGCGCCCGGCGAGTGCGCCCGCGGCCGCAACGGGAGTAGAAATCTGATGGCCTGGACCCGTGAACAGATGGCAGCCCGAGCCGCCAAGGAGTTGCGCGACGGCTATTATGTCAATCTCGGCATCGGCATTCCGACGCTGGTCTCGAACTACATTCCCGACGGGATCGACGTCAATCTGCAGAGCGAAAACGGCATGCTCGGCATGGGACCGTTCCCCTACGAGGGCGAGGAAGATGCGGACCTGATCAACGCCGGCAAGCAGACCGTCAGCGAGTTGCCGTCAACGAGCTATTTCTCCAGCGCCGAATCCTTCGGCATGGTGCGCGGCGGACACATCGATCTGTCGATCCTCGGCGCCATGCAGGTGGCCGAGAATGGCGATCTCGCCAACTGGATGATCCCGGGCAAGATGGTCAAGGGCATGGGCGGCGCGATGGATCTGGTCGCGGGCGTCAAGCGCGTGGTCGTGGTGATGGAGCATTCCGCCAAGGACGGCCCAAAACTCTTGAGGAAATGCAACCTGCCGCTGACCGGTGAAAAGGTCGTCGACCTGGTGGTGACCGATCTTGCGGTTTTCACCATCGACAAGCACGGCAAGGACGGCATGGCGCTGATCGAACTCGCCGATGGCGTCACGCTGGACGAAGTGAAGTCGAAAACCGAAGCCGAGTTTCGGGTGGCGTTGAAGAACGCGTGAGTTCAATGACGGCGCGCTCGTGACACCGACGATCCGCTCCGGGCGCGCGGACGACGCCGATTTCATCGCCGCGATGGTCCTGGCGGCGCAGCGCGGCCATCGACCGCGCGGCTGGCTCGACATGGCGCTTGCGCTAGCCGAGCCTCAGGTTCTCGACTTCATCAAGAGGCTCGCGGTCGCACAGCAGCGATCCTGGTACCATGCCTCGCAATTCCTGGTCGCCGAGGTCGAAAACAAGCCGGCGGCTGCACTCTGCGCCATGCCCTCGCGCGGGACACGCGACGCGATGCGGCTTGCAATCGAAGAAGTGGCGCGCGAAGCCGGAATGAGCGGCGCGGATCTAGCGGCGATCTTTGCGCGCGGCGCCTATGCCCGTCCCTGCTGGGTCCAGGGTTCTGACGAGGATTGGATGATCGAGCATGTGGCCTCGCAGCCGTCTTTTCGCGGCCTTGGGCTGATGCAGGCACTGATCGCGCACGCGCTGAACGCCGGTAAGACGGCAGGCTTCTCACGAGCTTCGATCACGTTCCTGATCGGCAATGACGCCGCTGAGCGATGCTACGCCAAGGCCGGCTTTTCCTTTGCCGAAGAGAAGCGCGATCCGAATTTCGAGACGCTTATTGGTGCACCGGGTTTTCGGCGGTTTCAGCGCACGATCTAAGCCGCCGGTGAGCAGAGTGCTTGCCCTGCCGGTGCCTTGTCCGTCACGCCTTCGCCGCCGCGACATCCTCCAGCCCGCGGTTGCGCGGCTCGACGCCCCAGGCCCACACCACCACGATCTGAACGACCACGAGCGAGATCATCAGCCAGACCACGCCCGGCAACTGATACGATGCCATCAGGGTGCCCACGATGAAGGGCGAGACGACCGTGGCGCCGCGGCCGAGCGTGTTGCAGATGCCGTTGGCGCGCAATCTTATCTCGGTCGGGAACAGTTCCGGCGTATAGACGCCGAACAGGATCGCGGTCTGCACATAGATCGCAACGATCAGCACGAACCCGACGCCGAGCACGATCTCCGGATCTGACCCGGCATTGAAGCGGGCATAGATGTAGCCGGTGACGATGGTGACGATCGAGGCGCCGATAATGCTCCAGCGCCGTCCGATGGCGTCGGAGAGATAAGCGCCGAGCGCGCAGCCGACCAGCGATCCCGCCGACAGCACCAGCGTATAGGCGAGCGAATTGGCGATGGTCAGCCCCTGGCGCAGGAAGAACTGCGGCAGGAAGATCACGAAGCCGAAGATCAAGGTATTGATCGTAATCAGTACCCAGGAGCCTACGATCAAGCGTTGCAGCAGCGGCGGCCTCAGCATATCGGATGCGGCGATCTGTGGCACCGGAGCCGGTATCGCCACCGGCGGCAGCGTCCCGCCGCCGGCGGATTCCCTTTCGATCAACTGCATCAGGGATTCGGCTTCCGTGATGCGGCCTTGCGATTCAAGCCAGCGCGGCGATTCGGGAAGGTTCTTGCGCAGATACCAGACGACGAGTGAGCCAGTGCCGGCAATGATGAACATCGGACGCCATCCCCAGGCCGGGATAATCAGATAGCCGAGCAGCGCCGTCACCGGGAACCCGGCCACCACCAGAAACGCCATCATCGACAACCAGCGCCCGCGGGTCTTCGGCGGAACGAATTCGGTCAGCGTCGAATAGCCGACTACGATTTCGGCGCCAAGGCCGAGGCCCTGCACAAGGCGGCAGGCGACGAGCTGATTCATATCCTGTGCGAACGCCGCCGCCAGCGACGCCAGCCCGAAAATCAGCAAATTTATCTGATAGGTGAACCGCCGCCCGAAGCTGTCACCGACGAATCCCGTGATCAGCGCACCCAGCGTCATGCCGACAAAGGTCAGCGAAATGAATTGCAAGTTTTGCGGAGCGGTCGAGAATTTGGTTTGGATCGCTGACGCCAGCACGCCACCGGCGATATAGAGATCGTATCCGTCGAAAAACATACCGGCGCCGACCAGCCAGAAAATCCGGTAGTGAAACGATGAGATCGGGAGCCGGTCGAGACGTGCGCCGGCGTTTACTGCGAGAGCCATATAAGTTCCCCCCTTTTTATATTTCAAATGCGGCGCCGATCGTCTCGGAGTTTGTGAACGGTTCGAGCCTCGTTCAGAAGTGCAGGATCAGTGCATCCACAAACTCAGAGGACGCGGTGCGGCCGCCGGTTATTTCTTCAATTCAACCGTCGTTGCGTCGCCGTGTCGCGATACCAGTCGAACGGCTGGTCATGGGTCGCGACCATCACGCTCTTGGTGTTGAAATGATCGTCAAAGCTTTCGGTGCCGAACTCGCGCCCGATGCCGGAGTCGTCGACGCCGCCCCAGGGCGACGCCGGATCGAGACGATGATGATCATTGATCCAGACGATGCCGGCCTTGACCGCGGAGGCGACACGATGGGCGCGGCCGATATCGCGGGTGCGGACCGCAGCCGCAAGTCCGAACGGAGAATCATTGGCAAGCCGCAGCGCCTCGGCTTCGTCCGTGAAAGGCGTCACCGAGGTGAAGGGACCAAACACTTCTTCCTGGAAAATGCGCATATCGGATTTCACGTCCGCGAACACCGTCGGTTCGACGAAGAAGCCGTTCTCGTGACCGGGCACCTGAGCGGCAACGCCGCCCGTCACCAGCCGCGCGCCATCCTCGCGGCCGAACCCTGAATACAACAAAACGCGATCGCGTTGCCGGGCCGAGATCACCGGCCCAAGCTGCGTCGTGGGATCGAAGGGGTCGCCGATGCGAATGGCTTTGGTCTTGGTTTGCAATTTCTCGACAAATTCATCGTAGATCGAGGCCTGCACGATGTGGCGCGAGGCGCAGACGCAGGTCTGGCCGGCGCCGATGAAGGCGCCAAAGGCCGCATAGTTGACGGCCTGATCGACATCATAATCGCCAAACACCATCACCGGCGTCTTGCCGCCAAGCTCCATGGTCTGATGCGCAAACACTTTTGCCGCGGCGGCGCCGGCGATGCGGCCGGCCTCGGTGCCACCGGTCAGCACCAGCTTGTTGATATCGGGATGTTCGGCCAGCATCTTGCCGGCGCTTTGGCCGAGCCCGAGCACGATATTGAACGCGCCGGGCGGCAGGCCCGCCTCGGTGAAGATTTGCGCCAGTTTCAATGTCGTCAGCGGGGTGTATTCCGACGGCTTGACCACGGTGACGCATCCGCTCGCCAGCACAGCCGCCAGCGATTTACACAGGATCATCAGCGGGTGATTGAACGGCGTGCAGTTGGCGACGATGCCGATCGGGGTGCGTAGCGTGTAGTTCAGGTACGAGCCTTCGACTGGAATGACCGCGTCGCGCCGGGCCAGCGCCAACCCGGAAAAGTAGCGAAAGAAATCCGGCAGCCGCGACAGCTGCGCCCGGGTCTCGTTGAGCGGACGGCCGTTGTTGAGGGTTTCCAGCCGGTAGAGCTGCTCCAGATTGGCCTCGAAGGCGTCCGCCAGGTGATTGACCAGCCGCGCCCGCGACCGAATGTCCATGCCGCCCCAGGCGCGGCCTTCGAATGCGGCGCGCGCGCTTCTCATCGCCCGATCGATATCGTCCGCCGTCGAATTCGGAATCCGCGCGATCACGTCGCCGGTGGCGGGATTGCGGACATCCAGCATCTGGCCGGAGCCGGCCTCGATCTCGCGGCCGTCGACAAAATTGCCGTGGATTTCGACGTCGGTCGCGGCTGGTTTCGCTGAAATGTTCAAACGTCTCTCCCTTCCACGATCACCGCGTTGCGCTTGAGCGCCGGCAGCACGCGCTTTTCGGTCTGCAAAATGTGCGCCTTGATGATGCGCACGGCCGCCCGCGCATCGCGGCGCTGCATCGCTTCGATCAGGGCGACATGCTCGGCAACCAGTTGTGTCGGGTCATGGCCCTTCAGATTCGCGACACTGACGCGCACCAGCCGATCGGCCTGTCCGATCAGGTCGCACAGCGCAGCCGCCATCCGGCGGTTGCCTGACGCGTGCGCTAGCGCCGAGTGGAAGGCGCGGTTGTAGGCGATGAAGTCCTCATGGTCGCCGGCAAAGCGCCTGTATTCGTCGAGCGCGTTGAGGATATCCGGCGGGGCGTTCTCGATCGCTTCCGCAACGCAGGCGGGCTCCAGCGCGAGGCGAAACCGCAACAGATCGCGCGCATCCGCAAGCGAGATCGGATTGACCCGGTAGCCCTGGCGCGGCTGCACGGTGACGAGATGCTCGCGCTCGAGCCGGAGCAGAGCCTCGCGCACCGGCTGGCGGCTGACCGCATAGCGTTCGGCGAGCTCCTGCTCGCGCATATCATCACCTGGCGCCAATCGGCATGTCAGAATATCAGATCGGAGGCTCTCATAGACGTTATCGCGCAAAAGCATCAAATTTTTCCTCGAACGTTGCAATAATCTTGCAGTCGTGAAATATCACGTCAAGTGAAAAGGGCTTGAAAAGACCGAACTTTGATTTATCAAGCCGGACGCGCTGGGGAACACCGGCGCGCGCGCCTTGCAACTTGAGAGAGCCCGGCCATGAACCGCCTTTTCGCCAACGGCACGATCAATGCGGCGCAGACCGGCAAGGGGCCGTTGCTTTTCCTGTTTCATTCGCTGCTGGCGGACCGGGCAAGCTTCGACGCCATCGTTCCCCGGTTGTCGCAATCGTTCCGGGTGATCGTTCCTGAACTACCCGGCTTCGGCAAATCCCACGCGGTCAGCGGCGGCGTTGCCGCTGTCGCCGACCGGATGGCCGAGGCGGTGACGGATGCGGCCGGCGGAGACGACGCGTTCGTGCTCGGCAACGGCTATGGCGGCTTCGTGGCGCTGCAAATGGCGATTCGCTATCCCGGGATCGCAACCAAACTGGTTCTCGCCGATTGTGGGGCTGCGTTCTCGGAAGCGGGCCGCGAAGCCTTCCGCAACATGGCGGCGGCTTCGCAAGCCAACGGACTGTCGGCGATTACGGATGTGGCGATGCGCCGGCTGTTTGCGCCGGAGGTTCAGGTGCAGCATCCCGACCTCATGAGGGATCGTCGCGAGGCATTCCTGAAAACCGACCTGGACGTGTTCTGCGCGGCTTGCGGCGCATTGGCGGAACTCGACCTTCGGCCCAAGCTCGCTCAGGTTAAAATCCCGGTTCTTGTCCTGGTCGGCGAACATGATGAAGCGACGCCGCCGCCGATGTCGCGCGAACTGGCCGCAGGCCTGCCGCAAGCGCAGCTCAAGATCATTCCGGGCTGCGCCCATGTCCCGCAACTGCAGTCGCCTGAAGTTTTTCTGGAGGCGATCGGCGATTTCTTGCCTTTCGTGAACCAAGTTCTGTAAGCGCCCGCGCGTGCCGTTTCAACGCAGGCCCACGGCGGCCACGCTGCGTCGAGAATTATCGATCAAAATCGACGGCAGTTGTATTGCCGCCGCTGATGACCACGGCGACCCGTTCTCCTGGCTGCGGCCGATAGGCGCCGGACAATAATGCCGAGAATGCTGCGGCTCCGCCGGGCTCTGCCACGATCCGCAGCGCTTGCCAGAGCACCTTTTGCGCCTGGCGAATAGCGTCGTCGGCAACGAGCGCGGTCTCACGCACTTGCTTTTGGACGATCGGGAAGACGCGTGCACCGACCCGCCGCGGCGCAAGCGAGTCTGCCGCCAATCCGCCTGCTTCGGCATCGACGGGATGACCAGCCTGCAGCGCCTTGGTGAGGGTCGGGGAGGCGACCGGCTCGACGCCGACGATCTTGACACGGCCGGCGTAGCAGGCAGCTAACCCCGCGATCAGTCCGCCGCCGCCGACCGAGACCAGCAGCGTGTCGGTGCCCGGCGCTTGTTCGTCGAGCTCGATGCCGATAGTGCCCTGCCCAAGCATGGTCTCTTCCTGATCGAACGCATGCACGGGCATCGCGCCGGTTTGTTGCGCCCATACTTCGCTCGCGGCAAGGGCATCTGCATAGCGATCCCCTGCAATCACCAGATCGGCTCCGCATTCGCGGATGCGCTGCACCTTGGCCTTCGAAGAAACGCTTGGTATGAAGATCTTGGCCGGGACTTTCAGCACCATGGCGGCATAAGCGACAGCCGCGCCATGGTTGCCGCCCGAAGCAGCAACCACGCCAATCGAAGGCACCTTGCGGGTGAGCAGATTAGCAAAAGCGCCGCGGGCCTTGAAGGAGCCGGAGTGCTGAAGAAGCTCCAGCTTCAGGCACAGCGGGCCTGCTTGCAGACCGATGTCGGCCCCATCGATGTCAATGACGGGCGTGCGCCGGATATAGGGCCGAATGATCTTTTCGCAGCGGGCGATCTGCTCGGGGTTGACCTTGTCGGCGACGTTGAACTCGCTCATGCCAAATGTCCCCGCACAAGGCTCAGATTGACAGCAATTAGTTACTTCGCTAATTAGCAATATGCCTTTATCCGACGCTGATGTCGAGTCGGTCTTGCGGGCGCTCGCCAGCGAGCGGCGTCTGTTGATTTTGAAATGGCTGAAGCGGCCCAAGCTGCATTTCCGGGTGCAGGTCGACGGCGATCTCGTCGATGACGGCGTATGCGGCGTGCTGATCGCGGAAAAACTCGGCGTCAGTCAGCCGACCGTCAGCGAGCATTTGAAGGTGTTGTCGCAGGCGGGATTGCTGAGCTCCAGGCGAGTCAAGCAGTGGACGTTCTATAAGCGTGACGAAGCGCGTATTTCAAAGCTCAAGCGGGCCATCGTCGCCAAAATCTAGGCCTGGAGTCCTCATCCGGAAATGCGTCGATCGGGGAGGGCCTGAGTCAAGGCCGGCTGCGTACGGCTCTGTCCGTAGCGGGTGAAGTTGTCGTATTTTTGTAGCGCGTGATCTGTCGCCTTCGTTGTTGAGTTTTCGACGGAGCCGGAAGGCGTGGACGGCTCCGCCAGCTTGGTCATGCCATGGATATTGCGATCGGGTTAGCCC
>WNFW01002060.1_pt1 | contig 17631 bp, 17 predicted proteins | sample 5400131 | NCBI WGS metagenome assembly WNFW01 (sample SAMN13153362, study PRJNA577476) | soil metagenome | isolation source: 20 cm soil or saprolite under grassland replicate 1 | place: USA:California | collected 2016-06-15 | reverse complement strand
CCGCTGGATCTAAATCTCTCGAAGAATCGAGAGAATACATTGAGAACGAACTTCGTCGTTTCGGTTGGCGGGTAACGCGTCAAGGATTCAGTGATGACACTCCGCGGGGCAAGATCCAATTCGTAAATTTGGTGGCCCAATTTCCCGATCATGGGAAGGCGGCGTCCCGCTCGTTCTTGTTGTGCTCTCATTACGACACAAAAATTTTTGACACCATTCGCTTTGTGGGTGCCAACGACGGCGGCTCAAGCACAGGGCTGCTGCTGGAATTGGCTCGTGTAATCGGGCAGCATCCGGATCTGGCCAGGAAAATTGAACTGGTATTTTTCGATGGCGAAGAAGCCTGCGAGCAATTTTCCGCAACGGATGGTTTGTACGGAAGCCGCTATTTTGCCAGGCAGCTTCAAAGGGAAGGTGCGAAGCAATTTCGCGGCGGATTGTTGTTCGACATGGTTGGCGATCGATCACTTGGCATCACGCTTCCCAACGATTCTCCTGCCGACATGGCGCGAGATATTTTCGCCGCGGCGGAAGCGCTGAAGTTGCGAAATTATTTCACATATCTCGGCCGGGAGCTGATCGATGATCACGCACCACTGAACGCGATCGGTATTCCAACGCTCGACATCATTGATTTCGACTTTCCCTGGTGGCATACAGCCGATGACACCATGGACAAGATCAGCGCGCAGAGTCTTCAGACCGTCGGGTCTGTAGCGTTGTACTATCTGTCTGAATTCGCGCTAAAATGATGATGGCCGTACAGCGTACGGATCGTTACAACCTTCTACCCGTTCATTGTGAATTTCGGCATTGCCTGTTGCCATTTTTGCCGGCAGTCTGATCGTGAAGTCCGCCTCAATGGAGCGCATCGCGTCTACGTCCCAGCCAACGCATAAGAACGTTGGCGTCATCGGCCTTGGAATCATCGGTCGTGGAATCGCCGGGCATCTTCGCCGCAAGGGGTTTTCCGTTTTTGTTTGGAATCGGTCACCGCAGCCCGTCCCAAATTTTGTTGGTTCGCCTGGAGAACTGGCGAGCCTTTGCAATTACATTCAGATCTTTGTGTCCGATGACGAAGCTCTGTTGCAGACTGTCGAGCAGCTAAGCGAAAGCCTCACGCCCCGTCATGTTGTCCTTGCGCACTCAACAGTCGCTCCGGATTCAATGCGGGCTGCGGCGGAAATCGTCGAGCGTCGAGGAGCGCGGTTTATCGAGGCGTCCTTCACAGGTAGCAAGCCCGCAGCGGAGAAGGGCGAACTGGTTTACTATGTCGGCGCGACCGACGCAGCCTTGCAGGAAGCGCGTCCTATTCTCGAAGCAAGTAGCAAACAAATCATCTACATCGGAGCTATCGGCCAGGCTAGCGCCATAAAGATCGCAACGAACATGATTACTGCTGCAAGCGTGCAGGCCGCGGCGGAAGCACTGGCGTTGGTACAAGCTTTGGGATTGCCGCCGGAAAAATTTATCGAGGCAATGCGCGCCAATGCGAGTCAATCTGCCACTCTGACCATGAAACTGCCGAAAATGCTCGAGCGGGATTTTGGACCACAGTTTTCTGTTAAACACATGCTGAAAGATATGCAGCTGGCGAGTCAGATTGCTTTATCGCATTATCTGGATCTGGGAGTCACCGCTGCCGCCCGGGATCAGTTGTTCGAGCAAATGCAATGGGGTCACGGGGACGATGATTATTCGTCGGTTGTGCGCAAATATTTGCACGAACCTGCGCCAGCTTCTTACGAAGAGCCGCACTTGGAAGAGCAGAGGGAACAACCCGACGTCAACGAACCGGTTGTTCCTTCAGCAGAATCGGAAACGGAGACAATGGCAGACGTTGCGGAGCTGACGGCTTCACCGCAGCCTGTGCTCGCTTTCAGAGAAGGAGGCAGCACAGCAGCGCCGGCTGACACATCGGCACGGTTGCGCCGCGGCTTTCTCAAACAACTCCTGAGCAAGCTCTCGTCTGGAAAGGAATGACGCAGCTGTCCCAAGGCGGGCAGGCCAGCTTCCTCGATCTGTCCGCGCGCGCGAAGCTGAGCATTACCGGGACGGATCGGTTCCGATTCCTCAACGGCCAAATCACAAATGATTTGCGCAAGGCCACTGGGACAAACGCGATCGAAGCGTGCGTCCTCAATGCCAAAGGCAAAATAGACGCGCACGTTTTCGTTAGTGCGCGTGATGAATCCTTTTTGGTGGATGCAGAGCTGAATCTGAGAGAGAAACTTCGCGCCAGGTTGGAGCGCTATGTCATTGCAGACGACGTTCAGATTGAAGATGTCACCGATCAATTCTCGCTACTTCACGTTCTGTCAGAGCAACCGCCGACTGCGGAGAAAGGCCGGATTGTTTCTGTGCGCCGCTTTGCCGAGCCAGGTTGGGACATATGGAGCGACTCGGCGGATCACGACGTTGTGTGGCAGCGATTGGATTCGGCCTTTGCGGTTCTCGATTCCGGCGCTGCAGAGGTGATGCGAATCGAACAAGGTCTTCCTCGCTCGGGCTTCGAGCTGACAGAGCAGATTATTCCAATCGAAGCTAATCTGGAACAACGAACGATCGATTACCAAAAAGGCTGCTACATAGGCCAGGAAGTGATCTCGCGAATAAAAATGTCAGGGCAAACGAACAAACGATTGTGTGGCTTCGTTTCGCTGGATCGTATCCCGCTTCAATCGGGAATGAAGCTTGCCGCTCCGTCAAAGGAGGGGAAAGAAGTTGGCTGGGTCACAAGCGCAACGCACAGCGAACGCCTCGGAAAAGAAATAGCACTCGGCTATGTGAAGCGCGGTTTTAACGACGTCGGCACGAGATTGGATGCGTTGGTTCCGGAAAGTTCGGCGCGAAAAATTACGATCGAAGCAGTTCCGCTTCCGTTTCTCTGAAAGCTGCGCCTTGGGGGCTGCTAGGCGCGAGTCACTGAAGTCTAAAAATTTCCCGCGCGCGAGAGAGGCAAGCGGTGCGCGACCGAAGTGCGTTCACATTATGCGATCAATCTCGACTTCTGAGCTTGACGCGTTGCCGAAGTTTTGAGGTGATCGTGTCGCGCTACGCAACTTTCAATCGATATGAGTCACGAAATTTGTTTTGCCCTCGCGCAGCGCATTTATAGAATCCGTTATCCCTCAGGCAACCGATTAACCTTAACCCTTGGCAACGTTCTGAACCGGACAGTTCCTGAGCTTAGTTCCGTTTTATTGGCAATGTGGCGACCGACGTCCATTGACGCCTCTGCCGATTAACAACCATGGCAAATTTCTTTCCACGCTGGACGAATTGGATGCCGATCAAAGTGTTGGTCTGCGGCATCGTACTCGTCTGTGGAGTGACCGGCGCCACGTGGTACTACGCCACGCCAAAATACACGAAAGTGGGATATCAACCGATCCAACCGGTGCCATTTCCACACGACATTCACGTTACACAGTTGGGGATGGATTGCCGTTATTGTCACAGCTTTGTGGAAATGACGGCGCACTCCAATGTACCCAACACACAGACCTGCATGAACTGCCACACGCAGGTGCAAAAGGACAACCCAAAGCTGGAGCCGGTGCGTGCGAGCTGGACGTCAGGTGATCCGGTCGACTGGGTGTGGATCTATCGCACGGTCGATTACGTTTATTACAATCATGCCGCACACGTGAACCGGGGCATCAGTTGTTTCAGTTGCCATGGTCCGGTCAATCACATGTCGACGGTGTACCTGGCCAAGCCGCACAGCATGGCCTGGTGTCTCGAGTGTCATCGACATCCGGAAAATTTTCTGCGGCCCGAAGAGCAGGTTTTTAATCTCGATTGGAAACCTGAAGACGTGAAGCCGGCGGAGTTTGTCGCGAAATATGGTCAGCCCAAAGACGCGCATGAAGATTTCTCGAAGAAGAAAAAACTCACCCGCCATCGATGAAACGCGTATTCCAACATCCGCCAGAGCCATTACACGGAAAGCATTACTGGCGCGGCTTGGGTGAGTTGAACGACACGCCAGAGTTTCGCCAGTGGTTGGAACGCGAATTTCCCGCAGGCGCGGCGGAGCTGAACGGTGACGAATGGTCGCGGCGCGACTTTTTGAAATTGATGGGCGCTTCGATGGCGCTTGCTGGCGTTGGCCTGACGAGTTGTCGCCGCCCTGAACTGCACCTGGTTCCGTTCACCAAAAACGTCGAGTGGACCATTCCAGGAAAATTTCTCTACTACGCCACAGCGATGGCGCGGCGCACCGGCGCAATTCCGCTGGTCGCCACCACCGTCGACGGACGGCCGATCAAATTGGAAGGTAATCCGTTGCATCCGGCCAGTGGCGGAGCGACCGACACCTTCGTTCAGGCGTCGGTTCTTGACTTGTACGATCCATCGCGATCGCAGCGCTTCGTGCACAAAGGCAAAACGAGCAACCGCGGGGATTTCGACAATTACCTTGGAGGGCTTCGCGGTACGCTCGGCGGTCAAGGAGGAGACGGTCTTGCGTTCCTGGTTGGCGAAACGCTTTCGCCTACACGCGAGCGGTTACGTGCGGAATTGGAAAAGAAATTTCCGAGTATGCGCTGGTGTGTTTATGAACCGCTGCTCAGTCAGGAACAGGCGACTGCCGCGCAAAGCGCGTTCGGGGCCGGCGCGCGGCTCATTCCAAAACTGGATCGCGCGGATGTAATTCTTGCTTTGGACAGCGATTTTCTCGATTGCGGACAGGGCGATCTCGAATCGGTGCGCGCGTTCACTTCGCGGCGACGCGTGAATTCTTCGAAAGACAACATGAATCGGCTGTATGTCGTCGAGAATCGCTTCACGCTCACCGGTGCAATGGCGGATCATCGGCTCCGATGCCCGGCGAGCCAAATTGCTGCGTTCGCGCAAGCGATCGCGGGAAAAATCCTCGCAGGCACAAACGATGCAGGTCTCAGCGCACTCGTCGGCAATCTGCAAACCGGCGGCGGAGCAAAGTTTGATGAGCAATGGCTTACCGAAGCGGCGAATGATCTTCTTGCAAAACCGGGCGCAAGCTTGGTGCTGGTCGGCAGCAATCAGCCAGTCGCAGTGCAACTGCTCGCGTACGCAATCAACGCTGCGCTGAAAAATGTCGGGCAGACGTTGGTGGTTCGGCAGGCTCCGCAGAATCCGCGCACGATGGACATCTCACAACTTGCGTCGGACATAAACGACGGCCGGGTCAAGCAGCTGTTCATTCTCGGCGGTGATCCGGTTTACAACGCACAGCGCGGTTTAGTGCAGGATCGCAAGACAAAGCTGCCGCTCGACTGGGTTGATCTGCAAAAAAAGGTGCCAGAGATCGTGCGACTCGGTTATCACGAGGACGCCACGTCAGCACTTAGCCAGTGGCACATTCCAATGGCGCATTATTTGGAATCGTGGGGCGACGCTCTCACGTTTGGTGGCGATTACTTGTCGATTCAGCCAATGATCCTGCCCCTCTTCGGCGGGCTTTCGGAAATTGAACTGCTCAACGCGCTGCTTGGCGGGCCGAAAACAGAAGGGCCCGAACTCGTGCAAGAAACTTTTCGCGCCACTACCAATCCGCCGGGCGATTTTCAAACTGCGTGGTCCAATTTCCTTCACGACGGTTTTGCGTCCCACTTTCAACCGCGTGATCAAAGTTCCTCGTTTAACGCAAGCGCAGTCGCGCCCCAGGTTCAAAGTTCGTGGAAACTGCCGGCAGCACCTGCGCCAGATTCACCGGAAATTGTGCTCACAGGGAGCTATGCAATGGACGACGGCCGCTACGCCAATAACGGCTGGCTCCAGGAATTGCCCGACCCCATAACGAAACTCACATGGGACAATGCCGCACTGATGAGTCCGGCTTTCGCCAAAAACCTCGAAGTGCAAACCGGAGATCTGGTCCAGGTGACGATCACAGAAAAAGGGGCCGCTGCGGAGCCGATTAAACGCGAGCTGGTCATAGCGGCACTCGTCTCACCCGGGCACGCTGACAATTCGGTTACCGTGCCGCTGGGGTGGGCGCGAAAGATGCCCGAATTTTACGAGCTGCCTTATGCAGGTGGCGCGCTCAAAGAAAGACCCGGCATCGCGCAGCAATCCGGGTTCAATGGTTATTTCTTACGTACGGCGGCAAATCCATATTTCTCTGTGGCTGGTGGGCAGGGGATTGAGAGCGTGCGGGTGAAGAAGGTCGGGCGCACGTATCCGTTCTCAATCTCACAGGAGCAATTCAGCATTGAAGGCCGTGGGCTCATCCGTGAGGCAACGCTGGAAGGCTATCGCGCCGACCACGATTTTGCGAAAAAAGTTCCGGGCGAAGAGGAACTGCCACATCCTCCGCCGAGCATTTACACGCATCCGCCGCTCACTGCGCCGCAGCAGTGGGGAATGTCGATCGACCTGAATGTTTGCACTGGCTGCAGCGCGTGCGTGATCGCGTGCCAGGCAGAAAACAATGTTCCCGTGGTTGGCAAATTACAAGTGTCTCACGGCCGGATCATGCACTGGCTCCGTATCGACCGTTACTACGCCAGCAGGAAGCCGTTCAACCAGGACCGCGGCGATTGGCCGGAAAATCCAGAGGTCGTGCATCAACCGATGCCGTGTCAGCATTGCGAGAACGCGCCGTGTGAGACTGTCTGCCCCGTTAACGCGACGGTTCACAGCGAAGACGGTCTCAACGTGATGGCTTACAATCGCTGTGTCGGCACACGCTACTGTTCGAACAATTGTCCATTCAAGGTACGCCGGTTCAACTTCTTTGATTACAACCAGCGGCCGGTCGGCAAGAGAAAAATCGCCGGCGCGTTCAACATCTACGAAGAATATTTCGCGCCGCTCACCACTAAAGGCGCGCCGGACACTATCAAGATGCAGAAGAATCCCAATGTCACTGTGCGCATGCGCGGCGTCATGGAGAAATGCACTTTCTGCGTCCAGCGTATCGAGGAAGCAAAGATCGCGGCCATCGCGCGTGCAGGCGCGTCTGCCGATAAGCAAATTCCGCACGATTCGTTTACTACAGCATGCGCGCAGGCCTGCCCCACAGGCGCAATTGTTTTTGGCGACATCAAGGATCCGGAAAGTCGCGTTTCAAAAATGAAAGAACAGGACCGCAATTATCGTTTGCTCGATTACTTGAACATCGTCGCGCGCACCAGTTATCTCGCGAGGATCCGCAATCCCAATTCAAAGATGCCCGACGCGGAGAATATCGGAGTCGCAAGCTTGGTGGAGAAGGTACCGGAATGATGAATTCTCGATTTTTGATTTTCGATCCAATTGGCGATGGGCAACTCCGAAACATTTCGCGAGCCCCGGTTATTTCGGGGTTGGCAATTTGACCATGGACGGAGCAGCAGCATCACAAGAAACGATTGAGAGTGCCGAACGGCAGATCGAACGCGCTCCGCTTGTTCTGAACCGGCGCAATTTCAGCTGGCTCACGGAGCGAATTTCCGGTGTCATAGAACAACCTGCGCCACGCTGGTGGTGGGTGGCATTCACCATCACCTCCAGCGTCGCGACGTTCGGACTCTTTTGCATTGGTTACCTGATTTCTACCGGCATCGGCACGTGGGGAAATCAGGTCCCAGTTGGCTGGGCTTGGGACATTACAAATTTCGTTTTCTGGATCGGTATCGGACACGCCGGCACGCTCATTTCCGCGATCTTGTTTTTGCTGCGGCAAAAATGGCGTACTTCTATCAATCGTTCCGCTGAAGCGATGACCCTTTTCGCGGTGATTTGCGCCGCGATTTTCCCAGGCATCCATGTCGGTCGTTTCTGGATGGCGTGGTATCTGGCGCCTGTTCCGAATAACTGGGCCATCTGGCCCAATTTCCGCAGCCCGTTGATGTGGGACGTGTTTGCGGTCTCGACGTATTTTACGGTCTCGGTCCTGTTCTGGTACACCGGTTTAGTTCCCGATTTGGCGACTTTGCGCGATCGGGCGACTACCAAGATCGGGAAGTTTCTTTTCGGATTTTTCGCCCTCGGCTGGCGCGGCGCAAACCGCCACTGGCGTCACTACGAAATGGCGTATCTTCTGTTGGCCGGACTTTCGACTCCGCTGGTTCTGTCGGTCCACAGCGTCGTGTCTTTTGATTTCGCTACGTCGATCGTGCCGACGTGGCACACAACCATTTTTCCTCCGTATTTTGTGGCCGGAGCGATCTTCGGGGGTTTTGCCATGGTGCTAACGCTGCTGATTCCCGCGCGTGCGATCTTCAAATTGTACGACGTCATTACGCCAGGGCATATCGACAAAATGGCAAAGATCATTTTGTTGACCGGCTCGTTCGTAGGCTACGCGTACGCCATGGAATTTTTCGTGGCGTGGTACAGCGGCAATTCGTACGAGCGATTCGCATTTTGGAACCGCATTTTCGGGCCGTACTGGTGGTACTGGTGGTTCGGTATGCTTTTCTGCAATTGCCTCTCGCCACAGCTCTTTTGGTTCCGGTGGTGCCGCCGAAACGTTCTTGTCGTCTTCTTTGTATGCATGTGCGTGAACGCCGGCATGTGGTTCGAGCGGTTCATTATTATTGCCGGCGGTCTGATCCGCGATTTTCTCCCATCCTCCTGGAGAGTTTTTCATCCGACATGGGTGGACATTTGGACGTACATCGGCACGCTCGGCATTTTTACTTCGTTGTTTCTGCTATTCATCCGGTTCCTGCCGATGATCGCAATGTCCGAAGTGAAGACCGCGATACCTGAGGCGGACCCGCATTACGGTGAGCCGCCTGGCGTGCGATCGGTTTCTCCCGGCGGAAAGGAGCGCACACGATGATAAAGACTCCGTACGGTCACAGAGTTTACGCAATGGCGGCGGAGTATCCGAGCGCTGCTGCGCTTTACGAAGCAGCCAAAAGCGTCCGCGATGCGGGCTTCAGGCGATGGGACGTCTTTTCGCCGTTCCCGATTCACGGGATGGATGATGCGATGGGGCTTGGAAAATCGTGGTTAAGCGGGTGGGTTTTGTTCGGTGGAGTTTCCGGTCTGCTGACCGCTGCTGTTGTTGAATTCGGCCCCTCGTGGGGTCTGTATCGGCTCGACGTGCACGGTAAGCCCTGGAATTTTTGGACCGTCCCCGCGTTTTTCCCAATCATGTTTGAGTTAACCGTGCTCTTCGGCGCGTTCGCGGCATTTTTTGCGTGGCAGGCAATGAACCGCCTGCCGCGCTGGAATCATCCGTTGTTCAACTGGGAACGCTTCACTCGTGTTACGAACGATGGATTTTTCCTGGCGATCGAAGCGCGCGATCCACGATTTACCGAAGATGGCGTGCGCGAATTATTGGAACAAACCGGCGGACAACACATCACCATCGTCCACGAGGAATAAATATGCTGCGCGGATTTTTCGTGATTTTTTTTCTGTGCACCATTGCGATTCTCGCGGTGTTCGGATTTCGCGGACAAAAAAGCACACAACCGCCGACCGAAGTTTTTCCAGACATGGTGCGCCAGCCGAAAGTGCGCGCACAAGCGCCGCTTGATCTTTTCGCGGACGGACGCGGCCCGCGGTTGCCTGTTGCTGGCACAGTTCCGATTGGCTACGAAATGCCGAAATCGAAGACGCCTCAAACGCAGCCAATCGAAGTCGGACCGTGGTCGCATCCGGATGCGAGTTTCAGCGCCGGCACTGATTATTACAACACGGGTAAAATGGGCAACCAATGGGGAACAGGCATCCCACTGGAGATGACGAGCGAGTTGATGGAGCGCGGCCAACAGCGTTTCAACATCACGTGCGCGATGTGTCACGGCGCATCTGCTGCCGGTAACGGCATCACCAAGCAATACGGCCTGGCCACCGTGGTTACGCTTCAGGACGATCGGGTCCGCAAAATGTCGGACGGTGAAATTTTCAACACCATCACCAATGGAAAAAATACGATGATGGCCTATGGGCCAAACATCATCGTCCCCGATCGTTGGGCGATCATCGCGTATTTGCGCGCCTTACAGCGAAGTCAAAACGCAACCATAGCCGATGTTCCGGAAGAGCGTCGCGCCGAACTCGACAAACCGGCATCCCCATCGCCGCCGCCAGCTAAAGGAAAATGAGCGAACGTTTACAGACCGTCCCGACGCCGGAAGGCGAGTATTTTGAAAGCAGCCGATTCGCAGGGCTTTCGTTCGTGCTTGGAATCGTTGCAGTAGTCGCGCTCGTGCTCTGTGTCGTCGGGGCACTGGTGAGCCCACATCAGTTTAGTTATTCCTGGCTCTTTGCGTTTGCATTTTTCTTTACGCTCTGTGCCGGCTGCTTTTTCTGGACAATTGTCCATCATGCGACCGACGCCGAATGGAGCGTGGTCGTGCGCCGTCAACTGGAAAACATTGGCGCATTGCTTGCGGTCCTGGCGCTGCTTTTTGTGCCTATTCTTCTGCTGCGTCACCACCTCTACGCGTGGATGGATATTCCGCCCGGAGTCGAAGAGGCGCTCGATACCAAGCGCGCTTATCTCAATTGGGGTTTCTTTTTCATCCGTGCGGTCGTGTTTCTCGGCTTTTTCCTGTTGGCGGCACTCACATTGCGCAGACTCTCTGTGCGCCAGGATAGCGACGGCAACCCGATGTTCACGATCGGAATGCGCAAGGTCTCGTTCATCAGTCTGCCGATGTTTGCGCTTTGCCTGACTTTCGGCGCGTTCGATTGGCTGATGAGTCTGAACTACCGCTGGTTCTCAACGATGTTTGGCGTTTACATCTTCGCCGGCGCAGCCGGCGCTTCCATGTCGCTCCTCGTCCTGGTAATCACGGCGCTGCGTCAAGCCGGTTACCTCAAGGGGGTCGTTACCGTGGAGCATTATCACATCATGGGGAAATGGATGCTGGCCTTCTGCGTTTTCTGGGCCTACATCGGCTTCGGCCAGTACATGCTCATCTGGTACGCAAACATCCCGGAAGAGACGCAGTTTTTTATTACCCGAAACACCCAATCTTGGTGGGCGCTGAGCATGCTGTTGGTGGTCGGACGCTTCTTCATCGCCTTTCCAATTCTGCTTATGCGTTCCATCAAGACGCATCCGCACCAGCTTTGCATCGTGGCGGGATGGATTCTCCTCATGCAGATGCTCGACATTTATATCATTGTGCTGCCTTCGTTACACGGCACTGGCTTTCATCCCAGCATTTGGGATTTGCTTTCGGTCATCGCCATTGGCGCGACGCTCGGGTTTGTTTATCTGCGATTGCTGCCGAGGACTTCGCTGTTTCCCGTCCGCGATCCGCGCCTGATCGAATCTCTGCAAACAGTCAACTGACATGGCCGAAACCGAATCTATTCGCCAGATTGCACACTCGCGCGCTCCCTTGTCCACTTGGTTTGGGATCGTGCTTCTCTTCGCATTGTTTGGCGTAATCGTAATCGCAGTGATTGGGCCCATCCCGCGCAATAGCGATTACGAACAAACACGAGCAAAAAAACGGATCGAGAATTTGAAAACGGTGCGCGAAGACGCAGAGAAGGCGCTGAACACCTACGCCTGGGTCGACAAGAACAAAGGGGTCGCTCGAATCCCGATCAGTCGCGCAATGGAGCTGACGACCACTTACCTTTCAAAGCAAAAACCGGTGCCGGCGGGTCCAATTGCCACACCACAGGCGCCGTCTCCTGCCGCAGCAACTTCACCTGCTCCTGCCAGTTCTCCAAAACCTGCCGCGGCGCAATCGACTGGCGCGCCTTCGGCGCCCGCACCTGCCGCGTCGGCTGGGCCGGCCACTCAGCCTGCTGCATCGCCTTCACCAGCGGCACAGACATCGCCACCCGCGGGCGTTTCACCGGCTCCAACTTCACCTGCGCCCGCGCAAAGTCCATGAACGCAACTGGAATTCCTTTGAAAGAACCGTCCGTTTCTGCCGCCGCAGGAGCGACCGAGCAGTTGGAACGCGCGTACATCGATGCGTCAACACGTGTGCCGGTGCTGATGTTCTACACATCGGCGATGGCATGGCTGATCCTGGGTACGCTGCTTGCCGGTTTCGTTTCATTCAAGCTTCACGCGCCTGACCTGCTTTCGAATATCAGTTTTCTCACATGGGGACGTATGCGGCCTGCGCATATGAACGTGATGGTTTACGGCTGGGCATCCATGGCCGGAATTGGCACCGCCATCTGGCTAATGGCGCGATTGTGCCGCACTGTGTTGCGATATCCGCTCTTGCTGGTGGCGGCCGCTGGTTTTTGGAACTTGGGCGTGCTGCTTGGCGTCTGCGGAATTGTTCTCGGCGACAGCACCGGTTATCAATGGCTCGAGTTTCCCAGCTACGCAGCGATCATTCTCTTCGTCGCATACACGCTCGTTGCCTCGTGGGCGGTGCTGATGTTTCGCTATCGACGCGGCGAACAAATTTACATCACGCAATGGTACTTGCTGGGCGCGTTTCTATGGTTTCCGTGGCTGTACGCGGCTGGCCAACTAATGCTGTTCGTCGTGCCGGTGCAGGGGGTTTTGCAATCGGCCGTCGGCTGGTGGTATGCGAATAATCTGCTCTTTCTCTGGTTCGGCGCTATCGCGCTCGGCACGGCGTACTACATGATTCCCAAAGTGATCGGGCGTCCTGTTTACAGTTATCATCTGGCGACGATTGGTTTTTGGTCATACGCGCTTTTCTCAAGCTGGACCGGGATGCAGCGCCTCGTCGATGGGCCGTTCCCGGCGTGGATGATCACCGCCAGCATCGCCGCGATGATCCTGACGATGATTCCAGTCGCGACTGTCGGCCTGAATCATCATATGACCATGCAGGGTTATTTTCCGCTGATGCGCTACAGCCCGACGCTGCGGTTCACCGTGTTCGGCGCCATGTCTTACACAGTATTTAGCGTGGTTGGCCTTTTGATTTCGCTTCGCTCGGTCGCACGTTACGTTGATTTCACACAAGCCAGCATCGCTTACTCGCATCTCGGTCTTTACGCATTTTTCACCATGACGATTTTCGGTGCGATGTACTACATCGTGCCGCGCTTGATCGGCCGCGAATGGCGCTACGCATCGCTGATCAAACTGCATTTCTGGGCATCCGCTTACGGCATCGGTTTGATGACCCTTATGCTTCTGGCTGGCGGCTTTCTTCAAGGCGCAGACATGGAAAATCCTACGCTCTCGTTCAGCGAGACCGTGGAAACAGTGCTGCCATATCTGCGTGGACGCAGCCTCGCCGGAATTTTGCTTACCGTGTCCCATTTTATTTTCGCGTATCACTTTGGGTTAATGCTCCTGGGCCTGGGACGCACATCCACCGTGCCCACATTCCTCAATCCGGTCGAAGCGGAGGAGGCTTCCGGAGGACACTGATGAAAGGCCTCGCCCCTCTTTTTCTCGGAATCTTCGGGACGTTTGCTTTCTCATGGGTGGGATTGACCGTTCTTCCGAATTGGCAGATCGGGCATCTGAATCCGCAGTCCGACGAGGAAGGCACCGACATTTATCCGCAGCCGCAATCAGGAATGTTCGAACGCGGCGCGCGCGTCTATGCAGCGAACGGCTGCATCTATTGTCACAGCCAGCAAGTGCGCGCCGATTACGCCGCGGACGACATCGAGCGTGGTTGGGGTAATCGCCGTAGCGCGCCGCGCGATTACATTTTCGAGCGGCCCGTGTTTCTCGGGAAAATGCGCATGGGCCAGGACATCGCGAATATTGGGGCTCGCGCACCTGCAGAACAGGCGAGTCCTGCTCCGGGTGGAGGGGCGCCTCCCGCAGCTTCTCCGAGTGGAGGAACAAGTCCCGCGGCCTTGTCTGCGCCACAAGGTGCTGTACCAGTCGCTGCTTCGCCGGCTGCGAAACAAAGTCCGAGCCCTTCTCCTGCAACCCAAGCTGCCTCGCCCGCGCCAGCAGGTTCGCCCGCGACTGCGAGCTCGCCCGCGCCAGCAGCTGCGGCGTCGCCCGTCACATCACCAGGATCATCTCCGCCCGCGGGAGCGCCGCCTCCCGGTCCCAAGACAGGTCTCGCTTCGCCGTCTCCGGCAGCAGCAGCGAATGCAACGCCGGGTGGCACGACCACCGTGTCATCCGGAGCGCAAAGCGCCGGCCCGCCCTGGCCAATTCAAACAATTGGTGAGCCACCGATGTATTCCGCGGCGTGGCAGCATGTTCATCTTTATTCGCCGCGCAGCATCAACTTCGATTCGAACATGCCTGCTTATCGTTTCCTCTACAAAAAGCGCCGCATCGCTGACGCACGTTCAGCAGACGCTCTGAAGCTCACCGGCTCCGACGCACCACCCGAAGGTTGGGAGGTTATTCCCAGTTACGACGCGAAGTGCCTGGTCGCCTACCTGATGGCGCTTAACCAATCGCATCCACTAAAAGAAGCCAAGTCTGCCGGAGGTGCACCGCCGGCCGCGGGATCACCAGCCGCAGCACCAAGTCCGCCAGCCGCTGGATCTCCCGCGCCAGCAAAATGAAGACGCAATGAACGAAGAACCGAAAGAGCCGGCGCGCATAGGCCAGGGAATGGATTACGGCGAACAAGCCGACGTCCAGCAGGTGCACGCTGCTGTTCAACGTGAAAAACGCGAACCGCGCGTCGGTGCCGAGCCGCTCTCGATTTGGCTCATCGCGATCTACGGGCTGGCGATTTTTTTTGGTGGCGCGTATCTCGGTCGTTACTCGGGCAACTTCATTGGCGGCGGGCTCGACCCACTGGGCGCGCCACCTCCTGCAAAGAAAGCAGTAGCCGGTCCTGGTGGCGGTGAGCAGGCGGCGGAATTATCGCCGCACGATCGCGGCAAGAAGGTTTTCTCGGCGAATTGTCAGACCTGCCATCAAGCCAACGGCCAGGGCGTGCCCGGTCAATACCCGCCTCTTGCCGGTTCAGAATTTACAACCGGCGGCTCGCAACGTATGGGCATGATCGTGCTGAAAGGCTTGCAAGGTCCTGTCACGGTTAAAGGCCAACAGTACGGCACAGCTGTGATGCAACCTTGGGACAAAACTTTGACCGACAAACAGATTGGCGATGTCATGACTTTTGAGCGAAGCGAATGGGGCAACAGCGCCAGCCCGGTCACACCCGAACAAATTGCCGCATTGCGCAAAGAGCTGGCCAATCATCCCGAATCATACACTGAGCACGATATCCTTGCCGCTCCTGAACAGGATATTCCCGGAGGCGCACCCGGGGGCGGCGCGGCGCCAAAACCTGGCGAAGCCGCAAAACCCGGCGCACCACCAAAACCGGGCGAAGCTCCGAAACCATAACGCCAACGCACGCGGTATGACACACCGACCGCCAACCGTTAACCTGTCGATGTCTCCGGATCAAATCGACGGGTGCACTGTGGCATTCAAGCCAGTGAGAGACGGAATAGATTCGGAAGTATCCGGTGTGCTCGAGGTGATCGAAGAAGCTGACGGGTTTCACGTCAATGCTTCATACATCGCTGGTCAGGACCCACCGCAGTCGCACGTATATTGGTTCGATCAATCTGAAATCGATACGATCACCAGGTCGCTGGCCAAGGAAAAACGACGCGTCCTGATCGTTGACGACGACGCGGACAGCACGCATCTGGTCAAAATCCTTCTCGAAAAGACCGGCAATTATGTCGTGCTCGAGGAGAACGATCCAGATAAGGCTCATCAAAGCGCCCGGAATTTTAAGCCAGATGCTATCTTGCTCGACATCATGATGCCGAAGACGGACGGAGGCGACGTAGCCGCACAAATTGAAGCCGACCCAGAATTACGGAGCACGCCGATTATTTTTCTCACCGCGTTAGTTACAGAACCTGAGACAAGGGCTGGTCTCCGTATCGAAGGCCATCGATCTCTGGCCAAGCCGATCAATATTCCCGAATTGATTCACGGGATCGAAGAAAGCCTTCCGTCGGCCGGCGTCAGCGAAAGCTCACACGACTAGGACTCTAACGCGACGGTTTCGCCGCGCCGAGCGATCTCAACATTCCACGATTAATCGCAATTGGAGCGGTCATGCTGTCGCGGGCGGCGCGGGAATCGAAGGAGGAACTCCGGCAGCGACTCGCTTTTTCCAAGCGATGCGATGCAGAATGAGAAAGATTAGCCAGCTCGCAAATGCGACCAAGCCGCCCGGAATAGTAGCGAGCATGAACCAACCCATCACACCGAGCTGGTAAAGGAGCTCGCCATAATCGTGCCCGTTTATGATGCACGGATGGATGGAGCCTTCATCCACTTTGCACCCGTGCGCATTGGCGATCCAGGCGCACAATATTACTGATCCGATCGGTGCAAACGCGAACGCCACGATAACGAAGAGCGCCAGCACGTACCAGATCCACGGGAATCGTCGGGGTTCCTTCGTATTGATCATCGCGATTCTACATCATCGGCCTAACTCCGCGCTTGAAACAACGTCCTGCGCATCAGGAGTGAGATCGTTAGTCCAATGCAGAGTAAAATGGCGAGCACCGCGTTGATTCGTGAGATGAGTGTGATCGGGCGCAGCGGGTGCGGAACGCTAGAGTGCGGCACTACGATAAAAGTCATGATCAAATAAACGACGCCACCATAAAGCAAGCCTGACAAAACTGGCCGACGCATCACGACCGCAAATTTGCGCGCAACTGCATAAAAGACGCCCGTCCAGATAAGGGCAATGATGAAGTGTATCACCACACCAAGTACGACTGATGCCCAGCCGCCTTGGAAAGCTTGCGTCCCAATCAATCCACTCGCGATGTATTGAAAAATTGTCCACGGCGACACCCCGCGTAATTGGCCAAAGACGAGATTCTCCGTTATATCCAGCGTCCCGGCGACCAGGCCGATCCAGAGAACCGTTCTAAACGTTACCCAACTATTACGGTTCACTGCGGAGGATGCGCCTTTTTGAATCCGTCGGTGTACCCGTTTTCGAAGGCCTGCTTCCAAGCCTGCAGCTCGCTTGCTCGCGACGGGCTTCGGAGCTGATCGGCGGATCCCTTCTGCTTGAAATATTTCTCAGCTATCATGTTTAATTCAGCATCTGTCGGCAACTTTGCGTCCCGCGGCGTTTGCTCTCCCGCTTTCTCACCGACTTCGTAAGCCGCCCGTTCTTCCGCCGTTCTGCCGTGAGCCGCGCGATGAGTAAAGAAGACCGTCACCCCGCACACGACGAACGCCGCCACTCCCATCAACACAAAAAACCGCACCGGCTTGAATTCTCTGGCCATGGCTCGGAGCTACAGACAACCATGTACAACACGTACTGGCAAGCAGTCGCGTCACTTCGGCTGAGAGAGTATCCCGTGTGTTTGGGCCCACTCCCAAAGCGGCGCAAATTCCGCGGGCGCTCTGCGGCCAGTCGTAAACCGTTTCCGATGCTCGACCAGCATTTTTGAGAAATCCATTCCATCAGCGGCGACGCGTTTCGGATCGGCGCCGCGCTCGAGCAATGTCAGAGCATCCGCGTAAGCGCGCGGGTCGTCGAGTCCCATTTTCGTTCGGTAAAGAAGCAACGGATAACCGGCAGAATCCGATCCATCCGCTGGCATTGCCGAGTTAACATCGGCGCCACGACCGAGGAGCAGATCAAATCGCGATCTCGCCTGGTCTGGGTAGTAACCGAGGTACCAGTTCATTAGAATTATGGGCCGGCCAAACTCGTCGCGTGTGTTGGCATTCCCACCCGCGTCCAGCATCGCGCGCAACACCGACGCCGACGCATGCCCGGCGTTGGCCATCGCAGATGA
>WNFW01001162.1_pt1 | contig 17632 bp, 11 predicted proteins | sample 5400131 | NCBI WGS metagenome assembly WNFW01 (sample SAMN13153362, study PRJNA577476) | soil metagenome | isolation source: 20 cm soil or saprolite under grassland replicate 1 | place: USA:California | collected 2016-06-15 | reverse complement strand
ACGGGGGCGAGAGCGCCTTCAAGGCCATGTGCTACGCCGAGTACCGCGGCTTCTTCCACATCGGCATGATCACGCGCAACGAGCGCAACGCCATCATCCAGCACGGCACCATGACCATGGTGCGGCGCGCGCAGCTGGTCAGTTGTGGCGGCTGGGCGCAGTGGTGCATCACCGAGGATGCGGAGCTCGGCCTGCGCATCTTCGAGGGCGGCTTCGATGCCACCTTCGTACCCGCGAGCTACGGCCGCGGCCTGATGCCCGACACCTTCATCGATTTCAAGAAGCAGCGCTTCCGCTGGGCCTACGGTGCCATGCAGATCCTCAAGGCACACGCGCGCACGCTGTTCATGGAAGGCGGCCCGCTGTCCACGGGGCAGCGCTATCACTTCATCGCCGGCTGGCTGCCGTGGGTGGCCGACGGCTGCAACCTGCTGTTCAACCTGGCGGCGCTCGGCTGGTCGGTCGCCATGGTGTGGGCGCCGAAGCACATCGAGCCGCCGCTGGTGATGTATTCGGTCCTGCCGCTGTCGCTGTTCACCTTCAAGCTCGCGAAGCTGGCGCATCTGTATCAGGTGCGCGTCGGCGCCAACGTGCGCCAGACGCTCGCCGCGGCGATCGCCGGGCTGGCGCTCACCCACACCATCGGCAAGGCGGCGGTGAAGGGCCTGGTCACGAACAGCGAGCCCTTCTTCCGCACTCCGAAGCAGGGACGCTCCTCGGGACTCGCCGCGGCGCTCCTCGCCGCACGCGAGGAGGCGCTGATGATGCTCGGCCTGCTGCTGTCGGCGTGGGGTGTGGCGCATGCACCCCAGGCTGCCGGCCTCGACCGGGTCGCACTCGCAGGTCCCGACCGGCTCGCGTGGATCGTGGTGCTGCTCGTTCAGTCCGTGCCGTACGCCTCCTCATTGCTGGTATCGCTCTCGAGTGCGTTCCCGCTGCCGGCGGGGCTGCTGGGCACGCACTATCGTCCCATCAAGGCCTCGGGCAAGCGCGCCGAGACGGGCCCGGCGAGCTGACCCGTGCGTGAGGCGAGGCTGCGCGCGATCGCCCTCATGATCGCGGCCGTCGCCGTGTTCTCGGGCATGGATGCGCTGCTGAAGCTGCTGTCGGCGCACTACCCGCCCATGGAAGTGACGGTGCTGCGCGGCGCGGCCTCGCTGCCGTTCATGCTGCTGCCGCTGCTGGTCACGGGCCGGTGGCGCGAGCTGCGGATGCGGCGCTTCCCGATGCATCTGCTGCGCGGCCTGCTCGGGGTCGTGTCCTTGGGCGGCTTCGTGTATGCCGTGCGGGTGCTGTCGCTCGCCAATGCCTATGCGGTGTTCCTCTCGGCCCCGCTCATCGTGACCGCCCTCTCGGTACCGCTGCTCAAGGAGCGCGTCGATGCCCGCAACTGGGGCGCCATTCTGCTGGGCCTCGCCGGAGTGCTCACCATGCTGCGGCCGAGCGCCGCGGGCTTCGTCACCTGGGGAGCGCTGGCGGCGCTGATCGCGGCCAGCGCTTATGCCCTGAGCATCATCGCGGTGCGGGTGCTGACACGCAGCGACAGCACCGCGAGCGTGGTGGTCTGGACGGTGGGCCTGATGACCGCATTTGCCGCCCTGATCGCCGCGCCCGACTGGGTGCCGCTCGAGCGCGTGCACTGGCGCTGGCTCGTCGGGCTCGGCGGACTCGGCGCGCTGGGGTCGTACCTGCTCACGGCGGCCTTCCGGTCCGCGCCGGCCTCGGTGGTGGCGCCGTTCGAATACACCTCGCTCCTGTGGGGCATTGCCATCGACCGGGTGGTGTGGCACGTGCTGCCCTCGATGCGGGTGTGCCTGGGCGGGGGGCTGGTGATCGCCAGCGGTCTGTATCTGATCTGGCACGCGCGGACCCGCACAGGAACCGTGTCATCGCAACAGTCATGGAAGTGGCGCGCGTGGCAAGGCAGAATGTCGCGCCGATCGCCGGCTGTGGAAGATGTCGCTCGCAAACAAGAGGAAGACTCACCATGAGCACCGCCGATGTCCGTGGACGATTCATCTGGCACGAGTTGCTGACGACTGATACGGCGGGCGCCGCCGCCTTCTACCCCAGGGTCGTCCCGTGGCGCACCCAGCCTTCCAGCATGCCCGGCTACACGTTATGGATGGCCGGACAGACCCAGATCGGCGGCCTGACGGCGCTGCCGCAGGAAGCGGGCGGCCCGCCCCCTCACTGGCTGATCTACGTGGGTACGCCCAGTGTGGACGCCTCCTGCCTCCAGGCCCAGAGCCTCGGTGCCAGGGTGCTGAAGGCCCCCGCGGACATCCCCAACGTGGGCCGCTTCGCGGTGCTGTCGGACCCGCAGGGCGCGACGTTTGCGCTGTTCACCCCGGGCAGCGGGCCGCCGCCGGGCCCGGAACCCCTGCAGGGCGGATTTTCGTGGCATGAGCTGGCGACGACGGATGTAGCGGGCGCGGCGCGCTTCTACGGCGAGCTGTTCGGCTGGCGCAAGGGACGCGCACACGACATGGGCGCCATGGGCACGTACCAGATCTTCGAGCACGCCGGCAACCAGGCGGGCGGCATGTGCAATGTGCAGGGTCCTTCCATCCCGCCGTCGTGGCTGAGCTATGTGCACGTGGCCGATTCCAACCGGGCGGTCGCCGCCGCCAAGGCAACCGGGGGACGGCTGATGCACGGGCCGATCGAGGTTCCGGGCGGCAGCTGGATCGCGCTGATGATGGACCCGCAGGGCGGTGCCTTCGCCGTCCAGGAAGCGCCGCGGCCCGCAACTCAGCCGCGCCCGGCGACGGCCGCGTCCGCCGCCCCCAGGCCGGCGACTGCGCCCAAACCCGCCCTGGCGCCCCAGCCGACCGCCGCGCCGATGAGGGCGGCCTCCGCCGCGCCCCAGCCGGCCGCCGCGCCGATGAAGGCGGCCCCCGCCGCGCTGCCGCCAGCCGCGGTCAGGAAACCGGCGAAGAAGGCGGCGAAGAAGAAGGCGGTAAAAAAGGCCAGGAAGAAGGTGGCCCGCAAGCCGCGGGCCGCGAAGCGCAAGAGCGGCGGCAGGAAGATCGCGAGGAAATCAGCGCGCCGGAGCGCGAGAAGGGCGGCGCCGAAAAAGCGCGCGCGGAGCCGGCGCGGCTAGCACGCCGCGCCGGAGCGTCCCGGCCAACGCGTTGCGGGCGCAACGCGTTGCCGCGAGCGCGCGATGGCCCGCCGTGGCGTCCTCAGACCCTCACCAGGGGCCGGCCGAAATTCCCGTGCTGCATCGCGAGCAGCAGGTGCGCCGGTGCATTGGCGAGTCCCTCGACGACGTGCTCCTTGGCGGCAATGCGGCCCGCCCCGTACCAGGCAATCGCGTCGCGCAGAAATTCGCCGCGCCGATGCTCGTAGTCGCACGCCCTGACACGCAGCGCCCGCACCTGCGCGTTGCCGGGCAGATAGCCCCCGCGGGCGAGGATCGCCTCCGGATCCTCGGCCTTCACCGTGTTCTGCACGATGCGCCCGCCCGCTGCCAGGTGCCGCCCGGCGACGATGGTGTCGAGCAGCTCCCCGCCGGTATTGTCGAAGTAAACATCCACGCCGCGAGGGGCGAGAGCTTTCAGCCGCGCGCTCACGTTCTCCGCCGCGTGGTTGATGCAGGCCGACAGCCGGGCGTGGCGCGTCACCCAGTCGCATCTTTCCCGGTTGCTTGCGATGCCGATGGCCCGCGCGCCCTTCAACATCGCGATCTGTCCGGCCATGGCGCCGGCCGCATCGGCTGCGGCGGACACCAGCACGGTCTCTCCCGGGCGCAGCTGCGCGAGGTCCAGCAGGCCGAAGTAGGCGGCCATGCCCGGGGCTCCCAGCACCCCCAGCGCACTCGAGGCGGGTGTCTGCCCGGAATGCAGCAGGCGGGCATGCCGGCCGTCCGAGACACACAGCTGCTGCAGGCCGCACTCGAGCACCACCAGGCTCCCGACGCCGAACACCTCGTGGCGCGACTCGATCACCTCGCACACGCCGTGCGCCGGTACCAGATCCCCGGGTTTCACCGCGTCGTGCGCCGCGGCGTCGGGCGCGCACACGAACGGGTCGAGCGCCAGCCACAGCGTGCGGGCGAGGAACGCGCCGTTGGTGAGGGTCGGCCCGGGTGCCTCGATCAGCTCCAGGTCGCTCGGCTGCGAAGGCGGCCGCCTGACCCTGATCTGGAGGTTGTGCGTGAACATCCTATTGTCCGTCCGCTTCGGCGGCGCGCCGCTGCTCGGCGGCCTTCTGGTAACTGGCATCGATCTGCTGCTTCACGCGCGCTTCGGTCTGCTGCGCCTCAGCTGCCTGCCGCGCCTCGGATGCAGCTCCCGCTGTCGCTGCCGCGCCGCTGCCGGCGAGTCCACAACCGCCCAGGCAACCCACCAGGGCGAGCAGTACTGTCAAGCGTCCCATATGCGTGTCGACCGCCAGGTCCATGGGAGGTTTCTCGAATTTACGCGCCCGGACCGCCGGCGCAAGGGCCGCTGCGGTCGTGGCACTATGTAGCGCATGCTTAGGGAAACCCCCACCCGCCGCCCGATTGCAGCCGCGGCACGAGTACGGCGCAGCTACTTCGAGTGCCGCTACGGGCAATTGCACGTGCACAACTCGATTCCGCCGGGAGGCGGTTTCGAGGAAGCCGCACCGCTGCTGTGCCTGCACGACTGGCCAGGGTCGGGCCGGGTGTTTGCACGCTTTCTGGCCCTGGCCGGCGCCGACCGCTCGGCGTACGCGCCGGACCTGCCCGGGTTCGGGGAGTCCGACCCCCCGGCGCCCGGCCCCGGGATCGCAGACTACGCGGGCGCGATCGGAGACTTTCTCGACAGCATGCACCTGCGCCACGTCGACCTGCTGGGCCAGCGCGCCGGGGCACTCATCGCCACCGAGCTTGCCGTCACGCGCCCGGCGCAGATCGGTCGGGTGGTCATGGCTTCCGCGCCCCTGCTGACGGAAGCTGAGCGACAGGCGGGGGGGAGGGGGGCGGCGCCTGCGGCCGGCGCCGAGGCGACGCTGCGGCCGCCCGACTGGGAGCGCTGGGCTACACAGGCGGCGGCGCAGTATCCTCTGCGCGAGCGCCTGGCCCGGCTCACGCAGCGCCTGCTGGTGCTGCGGCCGCGCGATGAGCTGTGGGAGGCGACCGGGCGCGTGCGCGAAGCGCTGCCGGGCGCACGCCTGCTCGAGCTGGAAGTACCGGGGGCGGAGCTGTTTGCGTCCTGCGCGGCGCGCGTAGCGGACGCGGTGCGGGAGTTTCTGCGCGGCTGATTGCGGATTTTCGGGATTCGTCTCACACACTTGCTGAACGCACCCATGCCGTCACCCCCCGTCTCATCCCACACCGAGTCCGATGCGGAGCACACCGCCGAGCTGCCGGCGCCCGACTCCACGGCTCACGCGCATCCGGGCGAGCATCGGATGTCGCAGACCGACACGTGGATCGCGCCCGCGCCGCCCGCGCGCCTGACCGAACCCTCGGCGCCGGCTACGCGTGCGGCGCCAGCTCCACCGCCGGCCACGCGCGCGACCGAAGCCTCACCGCCGGCTACGCGCGCGGCACAGGCCCCACCGCCGGCTGCGCGCCTGACCGAAGCGCCGCCGGCCGCGGGCGCGGCGCAGGCTCGGCAAGCGGAGCTCGCTCAGCAGGCACTGTCGGCCAAGCTGCACGAGGCGCAGGAGCTGCTCGCCGCCAAGAGCGCGCGCCTGACGCAGGCCGAACGCGCCCGCGACGCGGCGTATGCGGCGCGCGCGGCCGCCGAGCAGCGCACCGCGCAACTGAACACCGAGCTCGGGCAGGTGCGTGCCGAACTGGCGTTTCAGCTGGATGAGCTGACGCGTGCGCGCGTGCAATCCGAGGAGCAGGTGGCGCAGTCGCGCGCTGTGCTGAGCACTGAGAGTGCGCGCGCCGAGCAGCTGCAGCGCCAGCTCGGGGAACAGGAAAGCACCACGCGCACGCAGCGCAGCCTGGAGCTCGAGCAGCGCCGGCTGGCGGAGCAGGATCGTACCCGCGCCGCGGGCACCTTGAGCGACCTGCAGCGCGAGCGCGAGCGGGCCCTCGGTTACCTCGAGTCGCTGCAGAGCGCCGAGGGCCGCCGGCTGATCCTCGAAGGGCTGGCGACCGAGCTGCAGCGCCAGGTCGAGGAACGCGAGCGCGACCTGGCGCGCGCAGGCCGTGAGCTCGCCGGCCGCGACGCACAGGCGCGCGAACTGCAAGCCGAGCTCGCGCGGCGCACGGCGCGCATCACGCAGCTCGAGCAGCAGGTGAGCTCGTTCGGTGCGACGCTGGCACGACGCGACACGCAGTTGCGCGAGACACGACACGAGACGCAGGGCCTGCAGGGAAGTGTCGCGACGCCGCGGGCACGCGGCGAGCAGCACGGCAGCAGCGACTCACTACAGCACGCGGAGCTGGCCCGGCTCCAGGCGCAGCACGCGGACCTGACCGCGGCGGTCGAGTCGGCGCGCGCCGCTACCCTCGCCACCAACGCGCAGGCCGCCGGGCACGGGGCCGCGCTCGAGCAGCTGCGCAGCCGCAATGCGGAGCTGGAAGCGACGCTGATCGCCGAGCGGCAGCGTGCCCGGCAGCTCGAGGACGAGCTGGCCGCCGCGCGCCACGCGCACGTCGCCAGCCGCGGCACCGCCGAGGCGCCCCCCCGGGGACTGGATGACAGTGTCGCAGAACAGCTGGAGGCCGTGCGCGTGCTGCAGATGGAAGCCAGCACCAGCGCGGCGCGCGCCCGCGAGCTCGAGGGGGACCTGCGGGCCGCCGAGGATACCGTCCATCGTCTCGAGTCTGAGGCGCGCGTGCGCAACGCCCGCATCGAGGAGCTCGAGAAGGCCAATCTTCAGTTTCGCACCGCCGTCGCGGAGGCGCGCCCCACAGCACCCGACACCGCCGCCAACCAGGGGGGCGATGCCGCCCAGGCCGCCGACGCCCCCGCCGCTCCGCAGCCGGTATCCGCGGGCGCGGTGCGCGTGCTGACCCGCCACACCGAGGAGGGGCGGGAGGTGGTCCACGTTCTGGGCCGCAGAACCAGTATCGGACGTACTCCCGACAACGATCTGCAGATCGACTCCAGGTCCGTCAGCCGCCACCACGCCGTCATTCTGGTGGGCCCGGTGCACAGCATCATCGAGGACCTCAACAGCACCAACGGGGTGTACGTCAATGGCCGGCGCATCACCCGCAACACGCTCAAGGACGGTGACACGGTGGTCTTTGGGCAGGTGCACTACCGCTTCGCCGTGCACAAGAGCGGCGACAAAACCTGACAGCCGTCCCCACCACCGCTAAGCTTGAGCGCGTTCCCGCCGGCGACCGCGAGACTGTCAGGTGGCGAGTCCCTACATCGAGAGAATCCTCAAGGCGCGCGTCTACGACGTCGCCATCGAATCCCCGCTGGAGGAGGCGGCGCGCCTGTCGCGGCGGCTCGGCAACCGGGTGCTGCTGAAGCGCGAGGACCTGCAGCCGGTGTTCTCCTTCAAGCTGCGCGGCGCGTACAACCGCATCGCCCACCTGTCCGAAGCGAGTGCGCGGCGCGGCGTGGTGTGCGCCTCGGCCGGCAATCACGCGCAGGGGGTCGCGCTCGCCGCCCGCCGGCGCGGCATTGCGGCGGTGATCGTCATGCCGCACACCACCCCGCACATCAAGGTGCAGGCGGTGATCGATCTGGGCGCCGAGGTGCTGATGCACGGCGATGACTACGACAGCGCGTTCGAGCAGGCGCTGCAGCTCGCGCGCGAGCGCGAGCTGGTGTTCGTACACCCCTTCGACGATCCGGACGTCATCGCCGGGCAGGGAACCATCGCGGTGGAAATCCTGCGCCAGAGCGGCGGCGATCTGGATGCGATCTTCGTGCCGGTCGGCGGCGGCGGGCTGCTCGCCGGTATCGCGGTGTACGTCAAGTACCTGTACCCCGGCGTGAAAGTGATCGGCGTCGAACCGCAGGACGCCGCCGGCATGCACGACTCGCTCAAGGCGGGCCGGCGCATCACCCTCGAGCGGGTGGGAATTTTCGCCGACGGCGTGGCGGTGCGACGCGTCGGCGAGGAGACCTTTGCGCTGTGCCGCGGCCACGTGGATGAGATCGTGCTGCTCGGCACCGACGAGATCTGTGCCGCGATCCAGGACGTGTTCGAGGACACGCGCTCGATCGTCGAGCCGGCCGGCGCCCTGGCGGTCGCCGGGCTCAAGAAGTACGTGGCACGCGAAGGCTGGCGCGGCAAGCGCCTGGTGGCGATCAACAGCGGCGCGAACATGAATTTCGACCGGCTGCGGCACGTCGCCGAGCGTGCCGATCTGGGCGGCGAGCGCGAGGCGCTGCTGGCGGTGGTGATTCCCGAGCGGCCGGGGAGCTTCCTGCATTTCTGCGAGGTGCTCGGGCGGCGCAGCGTCACGGAGTTCAACTACCGCTACGCCGCCGCGGACGGCGCGCAGATTTTCGTGGGTCTCGCGCTCAGCCAGGGGCGCACGGAGAAGGACGCGGTGGTGCACAGCCTGCGCGCCGCGGACTTCGCGGTCACCGACATGACCGATGACGAGATGGCGAAGCTGCACGTGCGCTATATGGTCGGCGGGCACGCGCGCGGCATACGCGATGAGCTGCTGTACCGCTTCGAATTCCCGGAGCGCCCCGGCGCACTGCTGAAGTTCCTGCAGGCGATCGGCTCACGCTGGAACATCAGCCTGTTTCACTATCGCAACCACGGCTCGGACTACGGTCGGGTGCTGGCCGGCATCCAGGTGCCGCCCGCCGAGCGGCCGGACTTCCTGCAGCACCTGAACGAGCTGCACTACGCCTACGTGGAGGAGACCGGCAACCCGTCCTACCGGATGTTCCTCGGCGCCTGAGCCTGCAGCGCCGCGTGAGGTCAGGCTCGCGGGGCCGCCGCGGCGCTCTCCAGCAGCCACTCGCGCCAGATCGCCAGCAGCACCGCGAGTATGACCGGACCGACGAACAGGCCCACCAGCCCGAATGCGGCCAGTCCCCCCAGCACGCCGAACATGACCACCAGGAAGTGGATCTCCGCCTCGCGGCTGATGAGGAACGGGCGCACGATGTGGTCCGTCCAGCTCATCACGATACTCCCCCAGATCAGAAGCCCGACACCCGCCACGGTGTTGCCCTTCAACAGCAGCCAGGCCACGACGCAGCCCCAGATCGTCGGCGCGGCGAACGGGATCAGCCCGGAGACGGTGGTGAGCGCCGCCAGAAATACCGGTGCCCCCGTGCCGGCGAACCAGTAGCCCAGTCCCACCAGCACGCCCTGCACCAGGGCTGCCAGCACCAGGCCGTAAACCACGGCCTTGACGGTCTGCCCGATGGCCTGCAGGTACTTGTGCACGCGCGGACCGAGCACCTGCTCGAGGCCGCGGGTGAGCTGGGTCGCGAGTCGCTCCCCGTCGCGGTAGACGAAGAACAGGCTCACCACCGCCAGCAGCAGCTTCACCGCCTCGCGGCCGATCCCGCCGATCACGTGTGCGATCTGATTGAAGGAGCGATCGGTGACCTTGCGCAGCGCCTCACCGAGCACCTGCGGGTCCTGGGCGGCGCGCGTGGTCAGATCGCGCAGCTGCTCCCCGATCCACGGCAGCTTCAGCACCGCAGGGGGCAGCTGCACCCCGCCGGCGAGCAGCGTCTGAGTCTCGCGCCAGGTGTGGACGAGCTCGACGCGCAGCACCACGGCGAGCCACGCCAGCGGTGCGATGACCGCCGCGGTCACCGCGCCCGTCATCAACAGCGCGGCGACCGTGGTGTGTCCGCGGCACTTGTCGCGCAGCCACCGGTACGCGGGCCAGCTGACGAACGCCAGAATTCCCGCCCACACCAGCGGGACGATGAAAGGGTCCATGACGCGAAAGCCGAGCAGCACGCACGCCGCGAGCAGCCCTGCGATGATCAGTCGGCGCAGCCATGGGGCGGATACGAGGTCTTCCATCGTGTCTGCGGATCATGCCACGCGCGCGGCGAGTATGTTGCCCTTGACGCCGCACAGGCCCCGCAGGCACGCTTCGCGCGACGTGAGGTGTCCGGTGCAACGCATGCGGGGCGAAGGCTGTGACCGCATGCGCAGCAACGGTTAAACGGGAAGTCCGGTGCGGATTCGTCCAAAGCCGGCGCTGCCCCCGCAACGGTAATCGAGATGAAGCGGATCACATGAGCCACTGCGCCCCCTGATGGGGCACGGGAAGGCGATCCGCCGGAGCCGGCGAGCTCCTGCTCGAAAGCCCGGAGACCGGCCTCGCGTGTCACCGATGGGCGTCGCGGCGGGCGATGCTGGTCCGGCGGTACGCCTCGCTTACCGCGCGCCTGCCAGCTTCTGAAGCCACGACCCCTCGGGCACGGGTGTGTGCAAGTCAGGAGCTGGAGCCCATGTCAACAGGTCTCGGTGCGCGCCGCGTGCTGGTGAGCGCGCTGATCCTCTCGAACGTCCTGCCCGCCTGGGCTGCCGGCGGCGCCCCCGGAGGGGATGCGGAGCCGCTGCAGCTCGTCGTCGTCAGCGCCACGCGCATCCCGACGCCGCAGCTCGACCTCGCCAGCAGCGTCACGGTGGTCACGGCCGAGGACATGGCGGCGCAGCAGCAGCGCACGATCGCCGACGTGCTCAGGAACATTCCGGGGCTCAACCTGGTGCAGCAGGGGGGACCCGGGTCGGTGACCTCGGTGTTCATGCGCGGCACCAATTCCAACCACACCAAGGTGCTCATTGACGGCATCGACGTCAGCGATCCGAGCAACGCCAACGCGGCGTTCGACTTCGGCCAGCTGCTGCCGCAGGACATCGAGCGCATCGAGGTGCTACGCGGCCCGCAGAGCGGGCTGTACGGCTCGGATGCCATCGGCGGGGTGATCAACGTCATCACCCGCAGCGGTTCGGGTCCGATGAAGCTCGCGGCCTCCATCGAGGGCGGCAGCTTCGACAGCTTCAACCAGACCGCCGGCCTCAGCGGCTCGCAGGACGCCTTCCGCTACAGCGCCAACGTCGCGCACCTGCACTCCGGCGCCACCCCGGTCACGCCGCCCGACCTGCTCGGGCCCGGCGAGCCGCGTCACGACGACTACTACGACAACTTCACCGTCTCGACCAAGCTCGGTCTCGATGTCGCGCCGTCCTTCGACCTCGGCCTGGTCGCCCGCTATACCAGCACCCATCTGCACTACACGGGCGAAGACTTCAGCACCTTCCCGGCGCTGCCCGCGGCCCAGCAGAGCGAGAGCAACACCGACGAGTACTACGGGCGCGCCACGGCGCGTCTGGCCTTGCTCGAGGGCGCGCTGAATCAGACGCTCGGGGTCGCTTTCATGCGCAACCAGACGGCGACGCTGCAACCGCAGACTCCCGAGACTCTCAACACCGGCGAGCGCGTCAAGGTCGACTGGCAGGGCGCGGTCCGGCTCGCTGCCGCCGAGACGCTGCTGCTCGGTCTCGAGGACGCGCGCGATGAGATCAGCCAGCCGCTGTCGGCGAGCACGCGCATCGATTCGGGCTACGCGGAGCTGCAGTCGCAGCTCGGCGAGCACTGGTTTTCGGCCCTCAACGCGCGCTATGACGACAACGACCGCTTCGGCAGCAAGGTGACCTACCGCGTCGCTCCCGCGTGGGTGAGCCAGGCCAGTGGCACCAAGCTGAAGGCGAGCGTCGGAAGCGGCTTCAAGGCGCCGACGCTGAGTGAGCTGTTCCAGGACTTCGCGCCGTTCTTCTTCGCGAATCCGAATCTGAAGCCCGAGAACAGCGTCGGCTACGACGCTGGCATCGAGCAGGGCCTGGCGGGCAACGCCTGGCGCCTGGGCGCCACCTGGTTCCACAACCGCATTCGCGACCTCATCACGACCGACGTGACCGGGACCACCTGGGCCAACGTCGGCCGGGCCACCACCTACGGTGTCGAGAGCTTCATCGCCTGGCAGCCGGCGAGGCAGCTCGTGCTGCGCGTCGATCACACCTACACCGAAGCGAGCGATGACCTGGCGCACCAGGAGTTGCTGCGCCGCCCCAAGCACAAGGGCACGCTGAACGTGAGCTGGCGCCCGCGCGAGGCGCTGCTGCTCGACTTGAGCGTGCTCTCCGTGAGCACCTGGGTGGACGGTAACCGCGACTTCTCCATCCCGCGCCTCGATGCGCCCGGCTACACCACGGTGAATCTCGCGGCGGCTTTCGACCTCACGCGTACGTTCACCGTCTTCGGCCGGCTCGACAATCTCCTCGATCGGCGCTACGAGAACCCGGTCGGCTTTCTGCAGCCGGGGCTCGGTGCGTTTGCGGGGTTCAGGGCGAAGCTATAGCGCCGGCGAGCGGGTAGCGCTGCGCCGCGTGCTCTCGGGGCGGCGGGGCCCGACACCGGCCTAATATGGAATGTCCTGGCCACCACCGGCCTGCGGTGAGAGCCCCCAATAGCCGGCGACAGAGTGATATATTGAGGTCGTTAAAGATAACGACCCGGAACTTCAACAAGAACCGGGCGTCCCCAGGAACCTTCACCATGTCGTCGCGGCCATGGGCACGAGCCTCAGCCGGCGCAGTCAGGCGCTGGCGGCGCGCCCGTTGCTTTGGTGTGGTCGCCCTCGGGGCCTTCGTGCTCACCGGCTGCGGCGGTGGCGGCGGCGGCGGTGGAGGCAACTCGGGGCTGTCGCTGTCGGTGACGCCGCTGAATGTCGCCGTCTCGGCGACGACGGCGCAGCCTGCCCCGAGCGCGAGCGTTCAGGCGTCGGTGAGCGGCCAGCAGCAGGGCCAGCAGGTGTATCTCGCCGGCAAGTACAGCACCAACGGTGTCCAGTCCCTCAGTCTCGTCGGCAGCACCTCCCCGGTCACCGTCACCATCACGTTCAAGTCCCCCGCGAGCCTCGGCTCAGGCACTTACACCGACACGCTGCAGCTGTCGGGCTGCTACGACCAGGCCTGCACGCAGCAGGTCGCCAACAGTCCGCAGACGGTACAGGTCCAATACACGGTCACCGGCAGCGTGGTGAAGCTCACGGCACTCTCGCCATCCTCGGCGGTGGCCACTGGAGCGGCCTTCACCCTCACCGCGACGGGCAGCAACTTCACCGCGCAGTCGGTGGTGCAGTGGAACGGCAGCGCGCGATCGACGACCTACGTCAGTGCCACGCAGTTGAGCGCGCAGATTACGGCTGCCGACATCGCCGCTCCCGGCACCGCCTCGGTCAACGTGCTGGACCCGGTGAACGGCTCGTCGAATACGCTCACCTTCACCATCCAGCCGGCGATGCTGACGCTCAACACGCTGTCGCCGACTTCGGTCGCCGTGGGGGGCCCGGGCTTCATGCTGATGGTGCTCGGCGCCGGCTTCAGCAGCTCCTCGATCGTGCAGTGGAACGGCGCGGCGCGGCCGACGACCTACCTGACCACGAACGAGCTCATCGCCCAGATCGCCGCCGCCGACATTGCCGCCGTGGGCAGCGCCTCGGTCACCGTGCAGGACAGCACCAGCGCGGTGGGCACGACCGCGCCGCAGACCCTCACCATCGTGCCGGTGTCGAAGGATGCGACCGCGTTCCAGATGAACCCGGCGCACACCGGCGCGGTGACCTTCGCCTCGGTGAGCTTCCCCACCTCCCCCACCTGGAGCGTCGATGTCGGAGGCACCCCGTCTTACGCGCTGATCGTGAGTGGCAAGGTCTATGTAACCGTCGCGATCGCCGGCGGCAGCTCCCAGCTGCTCGCCCTCGATCAGGCGACGGGAGCCACGGCGTGGGGGCCGGTCGTCCTGAGCGGGGCAGCCAACGCAGCCTACGACTCGCAGACGCTCTTCGTCATCAGCGCCCCCTTCTCGACCGCGGCAACGATCGAGGCGCTTGATCCGAATTCCGGTCAGCTGCTCTGGAGCGCCCTTCTCACGGGCACGTACGGGTACTCCTCCGCGGTAACCGCTGCCAACGGCGTTGTATTCAGCGCGGGATACGCGTTCGACCAGAAGACGGGCGCGACAGTGTGGCAGATCGGTGCCGCCGGTGGGGACAGCACCCCTGCGGTCACGGCCGACGGAATGTACCTGACATACCCTTGTACGACCATTGACTACCGACCGGCCACCGGCGAGACCATCTGGAGCAACAACACCGGGTGCAGCGGCGGCGGCGGCGGAACTCCGGTGGTCGCGAACCAGCTCCTGTACGCGCCGAATGGATTTGGAACGTACAACGGCTCGATCTTCAACGCCGAGACGGGCGCCCTGGCCGGCTCTTACGTGTCCGATAACCCCGGCGCATTCACCGCGAACACCGGCTACTTCCTGCAAAGCGGCACGCTGCGCGGCGTGACTCTCAGTAACAACACCGTGATATGGAGCTTCGCCGGTGATGGCACGCTCGTGACCTCACCGATTGCGGTGAACCAGTACGTGCTGGTCGGCTCGTCCTCCGGAAACCTGTATGCCCTGGACGGCGCCACCGGCAGCCAGGTCTGGCAGGTGACCCTCGGGGCCGGACTGCCGCCTGGAGCGGGATGGGGCGCGGGACTTCCCCTGTCGGGCCTCGCGGCCGGCGACGGGCTGCTGGTGGTGCCGAACGGCACCAAGGTGACGGCCTACACCCTGTCCGCCAATCCGTGACGGTCCACGAGTCCTCCGGCACCGGCACGAAGTGCTAGGCTTCAGTCTGAATCATGACCGAAGCCACGCAAGCTTCCGCACCCGGCACCGCGCCCACGGAGAACGAGCGCACCTGGGGCATGCTCGCGCACCTCTCGGCGCTGGCGGGACTCGTGATTCCACTGATCGGCAACGTGTTGGGACCGCTGCTGGTCTCGATCGCCCGGTCCGATCAATCTGCCTTCGTCGCCGCGCACGCCAAGGAAGCCCTCAACTTCAACATCTCGGTCACGCTCGCTGCGCTAGTCTGTACGCTGCTGATGCTGGTGTTCGTCGGCTTCCTGCTGGGCAGCGCGCTGTTCATCGCGTGGCTGGTGATGACCCTGATCGCCGCCATCAAGGCGAGTGAGGGCGGGGCGTATCGCTATCCGTTTTCGCTGCGGCTGGTGAGCTGACGACTGCGGCCTTAACTCCCCTGCTCCCAGGGATTGATGACTTGCACCCCTGCGGCTTTGAATGGTTGGGTGTCTCGCGTTGCCACGGTGAGGCCCTTGACCGTCGCGATGGCCGCGATGTAGCTGTTGGCGGTCCCCATGCCCTTCCCCGCAGCCCGCGCTCGCGCCCGCAGCACGGCACAGGCCTCGGCCGCCTCGAGGTCGAAGGGAAGAATACGCGATCGAAAAAGAGGCAGAACCCGCTCATCCATGCTCGCGCCTAGCCCAGCCTTTCGCTTTCCATCGGGTAGAGTCGCAATGCCGTACCGGAGCTCCGCCACGCTGATAGTAGACAGGTAGAGCGTCTCGACAACCTGCGCATCGATCCAGGCCACGACTGCGGGGTCACCGTTTAACTTGAGCGGCTCGGAGATGACGTTGGTGTCGAGCAGAATCACTCGAAGCTCACCGGGGCGGTGGGCGTTGGATCGCGCTCGATGTGAAGGTCCACTCCACCCGCCTCGCGACCAATTTGCGCCAACAAAGATCCGAGCTTGACGCGGCCCTCGGGCTTTACAGCCGCCTCAAGGATCAGCCGGATCTCCGCTTCGGTGCTGCGCCCATGCTGAGCCGCCCGAACGCGCAGCGCGCGATGCGTCTCCCGTCTGATACCGCGCCACCGGCGGGCAGCTGTAGACATTAAGTACCTGTCGCCGCGGTGTTTTTGCGCTTGCCGCAGGCGGCTTTACTGGTGACCTGTATATATATACAGTAAGACAATGCGCCGCACGATCACAGGCCGGCAGACCTTCACCGGCAGGGGAGCGCTCTCGAATCCTCCCGGCCGCTTCGATCTTCAGAAGCTCGAGGCGGTGGATGACGGCTGGTACCTCGAGGACTCACCCGAGAGCATCGCCACGACGCTCGAGCCTGAGCGTGCGCGCTCGGTCATCAGCCACAACGACTCGCCCGACATTCCCTTTGAGCAGTCGATCAATCCTTACCGAGGCTGTGAGCATGCGTGCAGTTACTGTACCTCAGGTGATACGCCGATCCTCCTGGCGGACGGACGGACGCGCGCGATATCCGAGCTGCGGGTGGGCGATGAGATCTACGGAACCCGGCGCACCGGATGGTATCGACGCTACGTGAAGTCCCGCGTGCTCGCGCATTGGAGCACCATCAAGCCCGCCTTCCGGACAACACTGGAGGACGGCACGACGCTTGTGACCAGCGGCGATCACCGTTTTCTCACCGAGCGCGGCTGGAAATTCGTAACCGGCGCCGAATGGGGCAGGGCGCGCCGTCCGCATCTGACCACGTCCAACAAGCTCATGGGCACCGGCGCGTTTGCGGAGCCGGTGTGTACCAACGACGATTACCGCCGGGGTTATCTCTGCGGCATGATTCGCGGCGATGCTCATCTGGGAACAGTCGACTATCTACGGAAGGATGGAAGCGCAGGCAAATCACACCGGTTTCGCCTCGCGCTGTGCGATCAGGAAGCCCTCGTGAGGGCGCGCAACTATCTTCTCAACTTCGATATCTCTACCAATGGATCTTTGTTCCAGGCAGCCGTCGGTAGCAGGCGGGCGATGCACGCGATCAGTGCGCACTCCTTCACGAGGGTGCAATCGATTCGCGGACTCATCTCGTGGCCAACATCTCCAACAAGAGAGTGGTCGGCGGGTTTCATCGCCGGGATATTCGATGCCGAAGGCAGTTTCAGCCAAACCGTCCTGCGAATAAAAAACACGGACGCCGAAATCATTGGTTGGATCCGCGAGTGCCTGCGAGCCTTTAACTTCACGTTCGTCGTCGAACACATCCATCATGAAGACAGGAAACCGATCGACGTCGTGAGACTGACGGGCGGACTTCGCGAGCACCTGCGCTTTTTCCACACGGTCTCACCCGCCATCTCCCGAAAACTTGACATCGACGGCCAGGCCGTCAAGAGCGACGCTCCTTTGAGGGTTGTCAGCATCGAGCCGCTCAAGACCATGCGCCTCTCCGACATCACCACCGAGACCGGGGATTTCATCGCCAACGGCGTAGTGAGCCATAACTGCTACGCCCGCCCGAGCCACGCCTACATGGGGCTCTCGCCGGGCCTGGATTTCGAGACACGCCTCTTTTACAAGGCGGATGCGGCCAAATTGCTCGAGGCCGAGCTGGCCCGGCCAGATTATGTCTGCAAGCCCATCATGCTGGGCGCGAACACCGACCCCTACCAGCCGGTTGAGCGCCGCATGCAGGTCACCCGCTCGATCCTCGAAGTGCTGGCGCGCACCCGGCATCCGGTCACCGTCGTCACCAAGAGCGCACTCGTGCTGCGCGACCTGGACGTGCTGACCGAGCTGGCTGGCCAGGGCCTGGCGAGCGTCGCAGTCAGCGTCACGACACTCGACGCCGAGCTCAAGCGCAGGCTCGAGCCGCGCGCCGCCTCCCCGCAGGCGCGCCTGCGGACGCTGAAGGAGCTCAGCGCCGCCGGGGTTCCCAGCGGCGTGCTCGTGGCGCCGGTGATTCCGGCCCTCACCGACCACGAAATGGAGGGCATTCTCGGCGCCGCCGCGCAGGCCGGGGTGCGCTGGGCCGGCTACGTGCTGCTGCGTCTGCCGTATGAAATCAAGGACCTGTTTACCGAGTGGCTGGCGCAGCACTACCCCGAGCGGGCCGAGCACGT